>Ga0247727_10019964_pt1 | contig 10313 bp, 10 predicted proteins | sample WisWelCaveWW1625_FD_202498 | JGI IMG/M metagenome (GOLD analysis project Ga0247727, IMG submission 202498) | Biofilm microbial communities from Wishing Well Cave, Virginia, United States - WW16-25 | ecosystem: Environmental > Aquatic > Deep subsurface > Groundwater > Cave microbial mat | place... | reverse complement strand
AGCGCCCGGCCTGAACGCGAGCGAGCAGGGTGAGCAATGGCCACACCAGCGCGACGATCGCGAGCTGGCCGACTTCCACGCCGAGGTTGAAGCCCAGCAGGGCCGGCAAGAGGCGGCCCTGCGGCAGCGCGACCTCGGCGAGCACGCCGGCGAAGCCGAAGCCGTGTACGAGCCCGAAGCAGAAGGCGATCGCGAAGCGCAGACGCGCGGGCTGCGGGGCGCGCTCGAGCAGCGCGAAGTAGCACGCGGCAAACAGGGTGAGGCCGAGCAGCGTGGTCGCCGGCACCGCGCCGACGCCGGCCGCGGCAAGCGCGGCGGCCGCGCCGAGCACCCCGATCACCACGCGCGGCACGACGCGCCGCCGGCCCGACAGCAGCCAGCCGTTCTCTGTCGCGACGAGCGCGATCGAGAGGCCGATCAGCGCCTCGACCGCGGCGGCCTCGGGCCGCACGCGCCCGAGCGCGGCGAGGCCGAGCGTGAGACTGTGCGCGAGCGTGAAGCCGGTGACGATCGTGATCACTTCGCGCGCTCGCGAGGCGAGCAGCAGCAGCCCGAGCAGGAACACGAGATGGTCGTAGCCAGTGGCGATGTGCTCGACGCCGAGCGCGACGTAGCGCTGCACGCTGCTGCCGGCGCTCGGTGCGTCGCCCCCGGCGCCAGGCCCCGGCAGCGTCCAGCTGCGCTCGGCGCCGGCGAGCACGCGCTCAGTGATGCCGCCGTCCTGAGCTCGTAGACGCGCAAAATGAAGATGGCTCGGGGCCACCTCGCGCATCAGGTCGCTCTCGATCGCGAGCGCACCCTCGGCCGGGCAGCGCACGCGCCACTCGAGCAGCGCGCGGCCGCTCGGCGCGGCGAGCGCGCGCGGCCCGTCCACGAGCGGGCACGGCACACCGCCCGCTTCGAGGCGCAGCCCGTCCGTGAGGTAGCGGCCCAGCTTGGGGGCGAAGCGCGGCGCCACCACGATTCCCCACGGCAGGCGCGTCAGCTCGAGCTGCGGGATGCGGAAGCGCACGCGCGCCTCGCGGCCCTCGAGCTCCCAACTCGAGTACGAGGTGCTGCGCGTGTGCGCGCTCGCAGCGCTCGCGAGGAAAAGCGCCACCGCGAGCGCGGCGAGAGCGGGGACGTTCGTCAAAACGTCAAAACGGTATGCGGCCCATCTCGCGTTTTCACGTTTTGACGAACGTCCCCGCCTCACGGCAGGGTCTCGAGCGACTGCACCTGCGCGCCTTCGCGCAGATCGTCGAGATAGCCGCGCAGCGCGCGGTCGCCCGCGCGGCGCACCCACTCGGCCTGCACCTGTGCGGCCACCTGCTCGAAAGCGGGGATCTGCGCCTCTTCCCGCTCGATCAGCTGGAAGACGTGCAGACCCATGCCCGAGCGCACCGGCGCGCTGACCGCGCCCGCCGCCAGCTCCATCACGGCGCGCAGCGCGGTCGGCCCCACGTACTCGCGGAGCTTCGCCGGCGGCAGCAGCGTGTCGGGGATCGGCGAGACCTCGCTGTCGCCGAGCTGCTGCCGCACGGGCTCGAGCGGCTCGCCCGCGAGCAGGCGCCGCCGTGCCTCTTCGCCGCGCGCGTGCAGCCCCGCCTCGTCGGCCACCGCGGCCACGCGGAAGAAGACCTGCCCTACCCGCACACGACCGGGCTGCGTGAAGAAGCCGGCCTCCTCGGCATGGAAGCGCCGCAGCTCGTCCTCGCTGGGCTTCTCGTCTTCGCTCTCGACGACGATCGACTGGATCATGGCCTGCGTGATGTCGGCGCGGACGCGGCGGTCGCTCTCGACCAGGCCGAGCTCGACGCCGCGCTGCACGAGCAGCTCCTCTTCGATCATGCGATCGAGCACGCGGCGGCGCAGCTCGGGGGAAGCGGGCTCCCGCGTGTCGCTCTCCACCCCCTCGATCAGGCGGGTGTAGTCGTCCACGTAGAGCAGCGTGCCGTTCACGGAGGCGATCACGCCCTCCGGCAGTCCGGCGCTCCGCGCATCGGTGCCGAGCAGCCCCCAGGCGGCGACCGCAACGCCCGCGGCGGCCCCCGCCGCGAGCCAGGCGAGAGGGCGGCGCGGTGCGGCGTCGGGCATGGGGGCCACACCGTAGGGGCAGTGCCCGGCGCGGGTCAATCCGATGTGCAGTTCGGCCGATGATCCCCCGGAATCTCGGAGCCGAAATGGATTCGCTGCTCTCCAGCCAGACCACGCTGCTGCTCGCCATGGGGATGAGCGCCTACCTCGGGCTGCTCCATGTCTGGTACACGCGGCACTGGCGCGACCCGCACCTGTGGGTCGGGCTGTGGTCGGCGGGGGCGGTGGCGTCCCAGGTCGGGCGCCTCGTGCAGCTCCACACCGACGACCCGCTGGTCGCGGTGCTGGCGACCCGCTTCTACGCCGGGATGGCTCCGTTCCTGATCGCGAGCCTGTGCGGCTTCGCCCGCTCGCTGTCGGGGCAACCCACCCAACGCCCCCGGCTCGTCGGATTCGCGCTGGGCAACCTCGCCCTGTCGCTGGCGATCGTCGGAACCGACTGGTTCCTCACCAGCGAGACCAGTCTGACGCTCGACTGGTTCGGCGCCTCCTACCTCGGAGTGAACGGGCGCGCGACGATGCTCGTGCTGCCCAGCTACATGGCCTGGGCCTGCGTCTGGGTGGTGCGCGAGCTGCACCGCTCGCCCGAGCTGTCGCCGGGCGAGCGCACCGCGCTGCTGGGCAGCCTCAGCCTGTACGCCGCGATGGGCTTCTCGTCCGTAGCCTCGAGCGTCGGCTGGATCGATTCACCGGGAGCCGCCGAGTACGGCCCGGTGGTGCTGGGCGTGGGCCTCTCCTTCTTGCTCGTGCACCGGCGTCACCGCCTCGAGGACTCGCTCCAGTCGCTGGTGGACGCGCGCACCACCGAGCTGGCCGCGAGCGAGTCGCGCTATCGCGGCCTGATCGAGAACGCGCCGATCGGCATCTTCGCGTGTGATCCGATGGGCCGCATCACAATGCGCAACCCGCGGCTCCTCGAGATCCTGGGCAAGCCAGTGGGGGCGAGCCAGCCCGAGGGCAACGTGCTCTCGCACCCGCTCGTCACCGCCGGCGGCTTCTCCGAGACAATGCGGCTCTGCCTCACGCACGGCAAGGTGATCACCGCCGAGCACCGTTACACCTCGTCCTGGGGGCGCACCGCAGACCTGCGGCTGATCGTGGCGCCACTGCGGGGCGTCAGCGGCGCCAATACGGGCGCGCTCGGCCTGGTCGAGGACATCACCGACCGCCGTACGCTCGAAGAGGGCCTGCGGCGCTCGCAGAAGCTCGAGTCGGTGGGGCAGCTGGCGGCCGGCATCGCGCACGAGATCAACAACCCGATGGCCTTCGTGCGGACCAATCTGGCCGTGCTGCGCGAGGAGTGGCGCGCGCTCGAGAAGGAGATCGCAGGTCACGTGCGCGAGCCGGCGCTCAGCGAGCGCTTCGGCGAATGCGAGGCGCTGATCGACGAATCGCTCGAGGGCATCGAGCGCACCATCGCGATCGCCCGCGACATGCGCGAGTTCGCACACAGCGGCAGCAGCGAGCGCGGAGTCGTCGAGATCAATCAGCTGGTCGAGAGCTGCGTGCGCTTCGCCAGCCCACACCGCAAGGGCGCCACGCGCATCGACGAACAGTACGGCAGCGTGCCGCCGGTGTGGGGCAACGCCGGTCAGCTGCGACAGGTGTTCGTGAATCTGCTCGTGAACGGGCTCCACGCCGTGGGCCAGGTGGGGACGGTGCGCATCGTGACGGCGCTCGCGGGCGACCGCGCCGTGGTGCGGGTGAGCGACGACGGCGCGGGCGTGCGACCCGAGCACCTCGATCGCCTGTTCGACCCCTTCTTCACCACCAAGCCGGCCGGCGAGGGCACCGGCCTCGGCCTCTACGTCTCGCACGAGATCGTGCGCGGCCACGGCGGCGAGATCAGCGTCAGCTCGCTTCCCGGCCATGGCGCCAGCTTCTCGGTCCACCTCCCCCTCGCTACTTCAGAAGGGGACGGACCTCGGCCGTAAGAAACTCGGGCTACGCTGGCCGCGCCGTGCTCCCGAGTCAGAACCTCCCGCCGCCTCTGGAGCACTGAGTGCTCGGGGCGCCGACACCTCGCAGCACCTCGTTGCGCATCGGGCTGCTCGCTGCCGTCGCCGCCACGCTGTGCGTGCTCTGGTGGACGGGTGTGCTCGCGCCGCTCGCCGAGCCCGAGCGCATCCGGGCGCTGCTCACCGAGACGGGCGCAGTCGGTCCGCTGCTCTGGCTGCTCGGCTTCGCCTGCCTCGAGCCCTTCGGCCTGCCCGGAGCGGTGTTCATGATCCCCGCCAGCCTGGTGTGGCCGCCGGCGCTGGCGATCCCGATGTGCGTCGCGGGCGGCACCGGCGCGGGCATCGTCGCATTCGCGCTCGCGCGCTGGATCGGGCCCGAGGCGATCGTGGCGCGCCTGCCCGAGCGCGCTCGCCGCCACACGGCGCGAGCCCGAGAGCGTGGCTTCCGCACTGCGCTGGTGGTCCGGCTGCTGCTGTTCCTGTTCCCGCCGGCGCACTGGGCGCTCGGCGTCTCGGGCATCCGCTTCACGCCCTTCTTGCTGGGCAGCGCGCTCGGCTTTCTGCCGGGCATGACGGTCTGGGTGCTGGCGACGCGCGAGTTCGCGCACCAGCTCGAGCGCCTGCCGCTGTGGGAGGCGGTCCTGCTCGGCGGCGCCGTGGCCGTGGTGGCGGCGGCGTTCGTCTGGTGGCGACGGCGGCGGGCGCGCTGATGCGCTCGAGCGCTACTTGGCCACCGTCACCGTCGCCCCGCGCATGGTGGCCTGATCGAGGTGCGGCAGGCACAGGTACTCGTACTTCCCGGCTTCGCCGAAGCTGTGCCGAAACGCCTGCCCGCGCGTCAGGAAGCTCGACGAGAGCGGTGCGTGGCTCGGCTGCGTGCCACTCCCGCTCGTGATCGTGTGGACGAGGTTGTCGTCGTTCAGCCAGACAACAGTCTGGCCAGGCTTCACCGTGACGTGGCGCGGCTCGAAGCGCATGCCGCGGATGCGCACTACGGCGGCGGCGCCCGTGAGATCGGGCGGGGGCGTGGCGGCCCCAGCGCTCGGCATGGCGCCGTGCGGGCCGTGCGGCGCGGGCGCTGTCGCGACCTCGAGACAGGCCGGAATCGGCGCGCCCACCGTGCGCGCGCCATCCGAGAGATCCGCGCAGTTGCCGCTGCCGGTGCCGTCCCAGCCGAAGTCGCCGCCGCCGCCGTAGCTCTCTGTGATGCTCGGATGCGGCGCCGTGCCGTTCGCGTCGAGATGATTCGCCACGATGCGCGCGCGGTCCGTCATCGGCTCGAGCGGCGGATCCTTCTTGGCGTGCTCCTCGGCGAGGCGCGTGATCGCGATGCCGAGCGAGGCGTTCTCGCGCACCTGGTTGCTCTCGACGACGGTGTCGTCCGCGCCCATCAGCAGGATGCCGATGCCGAAAGGCAGCTGGCCGACGATCGCCTCGGGGTCGCCGAAGTTCGGCGTGTTGTTCTTCACCACCCAGTTGTCGTGCACGCGCGAGCGCCGGCCCTCTTTGAGCACCTTGCCGGGCAGCACGAACACCAGAATGCCGGCGGTGTTGTCGTGGGCCAGGTTGCCGCGCACCTCGGCGTCGTTGGTGTTCTCGATCTCGATGCCGGCCACGTTGTGGTGCACGTAGTTGTGCGCCACCAGCGCGCCCTGCGACTCACCCACGTAGATGGCGGCGTCGCGGATGCGCGTCACCGTGCAGTGGGTGACGCTGATGTTCTTCGATTGCACGGGATAGACGCCGTACAGGCCCGTGTCGTCGATCACGAGGTCGGTGAGGAAGACGCCGTCTACCCCTTGTGTGCTGACGCCGTTGCCCTTGTAGTGGCGCACGGCGAAGCCGGTCATCGTGAAGGGGCTTCCCGAGGCGATCACGCCGTCGTTGAGCGTGCCGCGGCCGTCGAGCACCGGGCGCTCGGGGCCGCGCACGATGCCGCGCAGCGTGATGTTCGGCGTGTCCACCACCAGCGCCTCGTGGTAGAGGCCGGGCTCGACCTCGATCACCGCGCCGGGCTTCGCCTGCTCGAGCGCTGCCGCGATCGATCCGCCCGAGCGCACGCGCAGGTTCTGTGCGGCAGCGGGTACCGTGCACAGGATCCCCAGCGCGCACAGGAGCATCCGTCTCATGGCTTCGCCTCCATCCGAAGAACGGGAAGGCCGGACGGTACCTGCTCGGGTATGGCCGGGCTCGCAGATTCGTCACTGAGCGCGCCGAGGAAGGCGACCAGCTCGGCGGCCTCAGCGTCGCTGATCTCGAAGGGGCGCACCTGGCTGTCGATGCGGTCTCTTGGCACACCGAGGCCGTGACCGCCGCCGCGCCGGTAGAAATCCACCACGGCAGCGAGCGTCGGCAGCGAGCCGTCGTGCATGTAGGGCGCGGTGAGCGCCACGTTGCGCAGCGTCGGCACGCCGAACAGGCCGCGCTCGGCCGGCTCGCCGCTGACGCCGCCGACACCGGGATCGGGGGACGGCACGCCCACGCCGAGCGCGAGCGGCGCCTCGAAGGTCGGGAGCCGATGACACTCGAAGCAGCGCGTGTTCAGCGAGCGGAACAGCGTGAGGCCGCGGCGCTCGGCCGGCGTGAGCGCCGCCCGCTCGCCGCCGGCATAGCGGTCGAAGCGCGAGCGCTGCGAGACGAGCGTGCGCTCGAAGGCCGCGAGCGCGCGAGTGACGTTCGCGAGCGAAAGCGCGAGCGCTTCGCTCGCGAACGCGCGCGCGAAGCGCTCCCGATACTCGGGGATCGCCGCGAGACGCGTAACCAGGCGCTCGGGGTCGGTCGCCATCTCGTCCGCGGCGAGCAGCGGGATCAGCGCCTGCTCCTCGAGTGAGCCCACGCGCCGGTCCCACATCAGGCGCTGCTTGAACGCGACGTTCCAGAGCGTCGGCGTGTTGCGCGGCAGCGGACGCCCACCGCGCCCGCGCGCCGTCCCGAGCCCGTCCGTGAACGCGCGAGTGGGCTGGTGGCAGTGCGCGCACGACAGCGTGCCGGCTTCGGAGAGCACCGGATCGAAGAACAGCAGGCGCCCGAGCGCCGCGCGCTCCGCCGTCGGCGGCTCGCCTACGAGCGGCGGAAACGGCCGCAGCAGCCCGGTCGCCGCGCCGAGCGCTGCGCTCGCCAGCAGCATCAAAGCGAAGATCGGGCGCCATCCCGCCAGCATGAGCGGGGACGTTCGTCAAAACGTCAAATTGTTCAACGCCCCCCGGAGCCGGCGGAGATGGGGAGGGTTTTGACGTTTTGACGAACGTCCCCGCGCTGCGCTCCCCGCGCTGCGCGCGCGCGGCTTGGCACGCGGCTAGGCTGTGCGTCGATGCGCTTCGCCAGCGCCGTCTCCCGGGCGCCGAGCTATGAGCAGGCCGTGGCCGAGCTCGTGGCCGGACTGCACCGGGGCCTCTCCGGCGCACGCGCCGACCTCGTCTGCCTGTTCGCGTCGGTCCATCACGAGAATGCCTGGCTCAGCCTCGCGGAACGCGTGCGGCGCGAGCTCGCCGGGGCGCTCCTCTTCGGCTGTAGCGCGCGCAGCGTGATCGGCGCCGCCCAGGAGGTCGAGGAAGCTCCCGGGATCGCGGCCTGCGCGGCCGAGCTTCCCGGCGTCACCCTCCATCCCTTCCACGTCGGCGCGGACGGCGTGCCGGCGCTGCCCGGGCCGGACGACGCGCACGTCCTGCTTCTCGTCGACCCCTACCGCGCGGACCTCGACGCCGCGATCCCCGCGCTCGACCAGCGCTTCCCGGCCGGCCTCAAGCTCGGCGGCATCGCAAGCGGCGCCACGCGGCCGGGCGCGAACCTGCTCTTCCTCGGCGATAGGGCGGTGCGCTCAGGCGCAATCGGCGTCGTGCTCTCGGGCGACCTCGCGATCGACGCGGTGGTCGCGCAGGGCTGCCGGCCGGTCGGTCCACCGCTCTTCGTGACCGGGGCGCGCGAGAACGTATTGTACGAGCTCGACGGCAAGCCGCCGATGGAGCTGCTCAGTCGGCTCTTCGCAGCCGCGAGCCCGGCCGAACAGCGCCTGTTCCAGAGCTCGCTCTTCCTCGGCATCGAGCTCGAGCCCGAGCAGAGCCGCTTCGAATCGGGCGACTTCCTGATCCGCAACCTGATCGGCGCCGACCAGAACACGGGCGCGCTCCACGTGGCGGCCAACCTCGAGGGCCACCGCGTGGTGCAGTTCCACCTACGCGACGCCGCGGCCGCCGCCGACGACCTCGCGCGCCGGCTGGCACGCTACAGCGCCGAGCGTGGGCGCGGCGCCGCTGGTGCGCTGCTCTTCTCGTGTCTCGGTCGGGGCCGCGGCCTCTTCGGCGTGGCCGACCACGACAGCGCCGCCTTCCAGCGCGCGCTCGGCCCGGTTCCGCTGACCGGCTTCTTCTGCAACGGCGAGATCGGACCGGTCGAGGGCAGGACCTTCCTGCACGGCTACACCAGCGCCTTCGCGATCTTCCGCAAGCGAAGCGCGCAGTGAGGCGCAGCCGAACGGAGCCCCAAGGCCCGGAGCGCGCAGTGAGGCGCAGCCGAACGAAGTCACGACAGCTGCAAGGAGGTACCGCATGAGAGCAACCTGGAAGGGCACCGTCCTGGCCGAGAGCGACGACACCGTGGTGGTCGAGGGCAATCACTACTTCCCCGCCGCGTCGCTGCGCCGCGAGCACTTTCGCGAGAGCGCGACGCACACGGTCTGCCCGTGGAAGGGCACGGCCTCGTACTACGACGTCGCGGTCGGCGCCGAGTCGAATCGCGACGCCGCGTGGTACTACCCGACGCCGAAGGCCGCGGCCGCTAACATCGCCGGCCGCGTCGCGTTCTGGAAGGGCGTCGAGGTCGCGCGCAGGTGAGCGTCGCCATCACCTGGGGCACGAGCGCGGTCGAACGCGCCCTGCCCTACCCGTGCGACCGCTTCGTCGAGCGCGTGGATGCATCGTGCTGGCGCGGCGTCACGGTGCGCGCCGACGCCCCCACCGTCTTCCGCTGGCTGTGCCAGCTGAAGGTCGCCCCCTACAGCTATGACTGGATCGACAACCTCGGCCGCCGCAGCCCGCGCACTCTCACGCCCGGCGCCGAGCAGCTCGAAGTCGGCCAGCGCGTGATGAGCATCTTCGAGCTGGTCGCGTTCGAGCCGGATCGACACCTCACCTGCCGCACGCGGCGCTTCGCGGGCGCACTCTTCCCCTGCGTGGCGGTGAGCTACGCCGTCGCGCCCGCGGGTCCGCGCGAGACGCGCCTGCTCGCGAAGCTCGCGATCGAGGCGCGCCCGGGCTGGCTCGGCGCGCTCGCAACGCAGGGGCTCGCGTGGGGCGACCTCGTGATGATGCGAAGGCAGCTGCTCAACCTGCGGGATCTGGCCGAGGGGCGCTGAGCGCGAGCCCCGCTACTGGGCCGGCACGCTCAGCAGCAGCAGCTGGTTCGCGCTGTCGTAGTACCTGGGTCGTCACCCAACAGGGAGTGCGCCAGCGCTGCGGCGCCATCGCCGCGCACCTCGAGCCGAACGCGGCCGCTCGGCAGGTCGAGCACCTGCCAGGCGAGGCTCGCGCAGCAGTCGCGCTCCAGCGCAACCAACTGCTCCAGCTTCATCCTCATGCTGGCAGCGAAATCGCATGCGAAGCCGTCGGCCAGCGCGAGCGTTCGTTCGACGAGGGGGAGGATCTCGGCCCGAATGCTCCGTCGGCGCGCCTCGAGCTCGGCCGGGGGTAGCGAACACACGGTGTCGGCACTGTCTTTCGTCATCCTGCCTCCTGCCGGTGCGGTACCGGCGATCGCAGCGAGGCTACATCCTCCAGTGCACTCGAAGTCAAGGGCCGGCGCGCGTGGCCCGCGCGGATCGGGAGCGCGCGATGGCGCGAGAGCAGTCGGTGAGCGTGGGACACTCGCAGCGCATCACCTCACGCAGCACCTGCTTCATGCGTTCGGCCTCTGCGATGCGCTCGTCCAGCTCCGCGAGCTTTCGCTCGCCCAACGCGCGCCAGCGCTCGGCCGGCGGCGTCGCGCGACCGAAGCCCGCCAGAAACCGCCTGAGCTCCGCGATGCCGAGCCCCGCTCGCCGGCACAGGTCGATCAGCGCCAGGCGCTCGACGATGCTCGCGTCGTAGACGCGGCGACCGGCGCAGCGCGGCACCGTGGGGATCAGCCCCGCGCTTTCGTAGTAGCGAAGCGCGGTCGTCGCGATGCCGGAGCGCCGCGCGACTTCTCCGATGCTGAGCTCGCCCGGGCGCACTCCCGTGCTCACCACGCCAGCGGATCCGGAATGCGCCGCCGGAACTCCCGGATCACCGGCAGCTGTTCCAGCCA
>Ga0247727_10019963_pt1 | contig 10314 bp, 10 predicted proteins | sample WisWelCaveWW1625_FD_202498 | JGI IMG/M metagenome (GOLD analysis project Ga0247727, IMG submission 202498) | Biofilm microbial communities from Wishing Well Cave, Virginia, United States - WW16-25 | ecosystem: Environmental > Aquatic > Deep subsurface > Groundwater > Cave microbial mat | place... | reverse complement strand
GCTCTTGACACCCCGCTCGGCCCAAGGAATCTCTTCCTCGGACTGGGGCCTGCTACCGGGCGCTCCGGCGCTTACCCGGACGGGACTTTCACCCGTTAGTGAGACGCGTCTTTCAGGACGCACCATGCCTTCATTTTAGCATTTGGTGATTTGGTGATCTAGTGATTTCGGGGATCAAGCGTTGGAGGATTCTCTCGTGGGTTTGGAGCGCGGCGGAACCAAACAACACAAGCGTAACGCGCTCGATGACGCACTCGGGGCGGAGAAGGAATTCGGCGACGGTTCGGATGGCGATTCCGGCGGCGGTTTCGAGGGGGTAGCCGTAGACGCCGGTGCTGATAGAGGGGTAGGCGACGGTGCGGGCCTGGTTTTCCTCAGCCAGCTTCAGGGTAGTGCGGTAGCAGGAGGCGAGCAGGTCGGGTTCGCCGTGGCTGCCGTCGCGGTAGACGGGGCCGACGGCGTGGAAGACGAAGCGCGCCGGGAGGCGTCCGGCGCCGGTGACGACGGCCGAGCCGGTGGGGCAGCCGCCGGTTCGCGCGCGAATCTCGTCGAGCTGGCGCATGATCGAGGGCCCGCCGGCGCGGTGAATGGCGCCGTCGACGCCTCCGCCGCCGGCCAGCGCGGAGTTGGCGGCGTTGACGATGGCGTCGGCGGCGAACTTCGTGATGTCGCCTTCCCACAGCGCCAGAACGCTGCGGCCGATGCGCGCTTCCATGACTGCTATATTAGACCAGGTGGGAAATCTCGTCGTCCTGTTCGACATCGACGGAACGCTGCTGCGGCGGGCCGGACCGACGCACCGCGACGCGCTGGTCGAGGCGGCGCGCCAGGTGCTGGGGGTCGAGACGCGCAACGACAACATTCCTCTGTACGGTATGCTCGACCAGGACATACTGCTCCAGATGCTGGGCAACGCCGGCGTCGGCCGTCGGCGGGCGCGGGCGGCGCTGTCGGCCATGTGCCGCGCCGCGGAACGGTATTACCTGCGCCACGTGCCGGACCTGCGGGGCAAGACCTGCCCCGGCGTGCGGCCGCTGCTCGGCCGGCTGCGGCGGCGCGGGGTCCCGCTCGGATTGGTGAGCGGCAACCTGGCCCGCATCGGGTGGAGGAAGCTCTCGCGCGCCGGCCTGCGGCCCTATTTCCGCTTTGGCATTTTCGCCGACATGGCGGCGACGCGCGTCGAGATGGCGGCGCTCGCCTTGCGGCACGCCGCGCGCCGCGGCTGGGCCAACGGTCAGTCGCGCTGCGTGCTGGTCGGCGACACGCCCAACGACGTCGAAGCCGGCCGGGCTAACGGCATCGAGACGATCGGCGTGGCTACGGGCTTGTCGTCGATCGAGGAACTGCAAGCGGCGCGCGCGTCACTGTGCGCGCCGGACCTGACTCACGCGGCCGTGGCGCGGTTCTTGTTCCCGCGGGCGGCGTCGAGATAAGAAACCCCAGCGGGCTGGGGTTCTCCGCAGTCGAGGTGAGCTGCGGGAGAAACAGCGTGACGATAAAGAACCGATGACCCGGCAATTCCATGGCCCGGACGTCGCCGTTGTCACCGCGGGCGGCGACGCGCAGGCCCGAGGTTTCGAGTTGCGGCACGTACTGCGGGTTCACCTCGAAGTTACAGAAGTACTCCTCGTGGATCTCCTCCCGCCGATAAGCGTCCGCGAGCCGTGAACCGGGCCGCAGCCGCACGCGGTTGGCGCCAGAAAGCTTGGGGGCCCCGGCAGCGCGATCGGGAACCGGGCAGGAAACGGGCACCACTATGTAGTTTTGCGAGGGGTCGCCGTACTCGGCGTGATCGGCGTCGGCGATGTTCAGAACGTTGCGCGCATACTCTACCAGAGCATGTTGGAAGCCGCCTCAGGAGGCGGTGAACGGCCAGTCGCGGCGGCGGGCGAACTCGACGGCGGCCAGCGCGCCTTCCATGCTGGCGTAGGGGCTTGCCGGGGCCAGCCACAACGCGTCGTGCTGCCCCAGTTGTTCGCGGCCGCCAGCCGCCAGAACCGACGTGGTGTGCAGCCATTTCACGCGCAGCGGCAGCGCCTGGCGGGCCGCGGCGTGCTCCAGCGCCTCGTTGGTGGCCCGATGGGTGTGGTTCTCAGCGTTGAAGTCGCCTACGATGCCGATGCTGATCGGTGCGTTCATCTTTTCACGGCGGGATCAGCCGGTGTAACGCCCGAGGATCTCAGGCAGATTCGCCGAGAACGCCGAACGCGCCAGCACCAGGTCGCAGCCCGCCGCCTGGGCGCGGTCGATCAAGCCGGCCTGGACGTGCGAGACGAATCCCAGGATCGAGGCTTGCTGCCTTTCCGGATCGGCCTTGAGTTTCGCAATCAAGGCAACGGGATCCACGGCGGCGTGGTTGAGGTCTAGAATGATCAGCGACGGCCGCGCGGAGGCCTTCTCCCAAAGCGCGTCCTCGCCGGGAACAAACTCGATCGTGGCGCCGGCCTGTTTGGCCGCCTCGCGGATCTTGGCGCCGAAGAAAAGGTCCGCCACGACGGCGAGAATCTTGCTAGGCTGGGAATTGGGAGTCATTGTTCCGTCTCAGCGCCGATGAACCGTCCTGCTCGCCGCGAGATCGTCGTTGCGCACAGCCCCGATTCCGACGACGCCTTCATGTTCTATGCCCTGGCCACTCGGAAGATTCGCTCCGAGCGGGTCAGCTTCGAGCACGTGCTGGAAGACATCGAGACGTTGAATCGCGCCGCGCTAGAAGGCCGCTACGATATGACGGCACTATCCTACCACGCCTACGCTTACGTCGCCGACAAGTACATGCTGACCGCGGTCGGGTCGAGTGTGGGAGACGGCTATGGCCCCATCGTGGTGGCTCCGAAGCCGTACGCGCCGGAAGATCTCAAAGGAAAGAGGATCGCCGTGCCGGGACTGCGCACGACGGCGTACCTGGCGTTGAAACTTTTTCAGCCGGATTTTGAGGCCATTGTCGCGCCGTTCGACAAGATCCTGGATTCGGTGCGGCAGGGCGAAGCGGACGCCGGACTGGTAATCCACGAGGGTCAAGTCAACTTCGACCGGCTGGGCGTGCACCGGGTGATCGACCTCGGCCGTTGGTGGAAGCAGGTTTACGACTTGCCGCTCCCGCTGGGCGCCAATGCCGTGTTGCGGTCGCTCGACCCCGATATCCGGCGCGAATGCTGCGCGATGCTGCGGAAGAGCGTGGAGTACGCCCTGGCGAACCGCGAGGAGGCGCTGACGTACGCGACGCAGTTCGCTCGCGGGCTCGATGCCGGGCTTACCGACAAGTTCGTCAGCATGTATGTAAACGACCACACGCTGGGCGGCAACGCGCAAGTGACGCTGGGGGCCCAGAAGATGTTCGACCTGGGGTACGAGGCCGGGCTGATTCCACGGCCGGTACTGGTGGAGTTTGAACCATATCCGGCGAGCGTTGGGACTTGATGTTGTTTGCTCGCTCTCTCCGTTTGGTCTTGCACGGTGCGGCGCTGCTGGTGTGCGCGCTGGCGGTATCGCGCGCGAACGCCCAAGAGGATTTGCGCAGCGAGAACCCCAAGCGCCGGGCGCGCGCCGCCGAAGAGTTGGGCAAGCAGAACGACAGCCAGCACATCCCCCGGCTGCGCCCGCTGCTCAAGGACTCCGACCGCGCCGTCCGGGCCGAAGCAGCGGCGGCGATCGTGGCCATCGGCACGCAGCACAGTCTCGAGCCTCTGCTCGAGGCGGCTCGCGATGCGGAACCCGCCATCCAAATCCTCGCCGTCGACGGACTGGTGAATTTTTATTACCCCGGCTACGTGCAGAGCGGCTGGACCGCGGGGCTCAAGAAATTCGGATCGAGTTTGAAGAGCCGGTTCGCGGAACCGAACGTTCAGGTGGTGGAGACTTACGTGACCGCGTCGCCGGAGGTGGTGGAGGCCATCGGGCGGGTGGCGGTGGGCGGAACCAGCCTGGAGGCGCGGGCCCTGGCGGCGCGCGCCTTGGGCGTGCTCCGCGCGCGGGCGGCCGTGCCGCAGTTGCTCGAGACGCTGCGCACCAAGGACAGCGGCGTGATCCTGGACTCGCTGCGAGCGCTCGAGAAGATCGGCGACCGCTCCGCGGGCGCGGGATTTCAGTTCCTGCTGCGCGACCTCGATGAGCCGGTGCAGATCGCGGCGCTCGACGCCACCGGCCAGCTCCAGAACCGCGAGGCGATTCCCGTGTTGCAGCAGGTGCTGGCGGATACCGGCTCGTCGAAAGTGCGCCGCGCCGCCCTAACGGCGCTGGCCAAGATGCCGGATCGCTCGAGTCGAGAACTCTTCCTGATCTCGCTGAAGGATCGCGACAAATACCTGCGCGCCGCGGCCGCCGAAGGCCTCGGCCGGCTCGGCGAAGCCGCCGCCGTGCCGCTGTTGAAGCAGGCCTTCGGCCAGGAGGACAATCGCTCGGCGCGCCTTTCCATGGCGTTTGCCCTGATCCGTTTCGGCGACCGCGGCTACCTTCCCCATCTGCTGGATGCGCTGAACTCGACGATTCATCGCGGCGAGGCGCGGCCGTTCTTAATCGAGCTGGCGCGCGATCCGGCGCTGCTGGCGCTGCTCTACGAGCCCTTGAAGAAGGGCAGCAATGAGCAGAAGAAGGGCCTGGCGCAGGTGCTCGGGGCGAGCGGCACGGCCGAGAGCCTGACGCACCTCGAGAACCTCAGCGAGGATCCCAACCTGGAAGTGGCCCGGGAGGCCGTCGAGGCCTCTAAGTCGTTGAGAGCAAGGCTTTAACTACTCTCGTAGCAGGATGGTGAGGGCAGCGTCTTCCGGAAAGCGGTTTCCAATCCTTCGTTTTTGCGGTAAGATAAAAGGTCCAGTACCCGGAGGAACCCGCCAGACATGCCACACGTGAACGTGAGGAAGTTCCGTCCCTACTGTCCGGAGTGCAGGGAATACTTCACTTTGATGGCGGTGGTTCCCAAGGGCGCCGACGTGGAAACCTACATCCGCGAGTCGGTGGCTCGGCATGACCACAAGGCGTTCGCCGAATCCAAGCAGGCTCACTTCAAGGTCCGCGTCGGGCAGCAGAAGCAGAGGAAGAAGTAACCTCAGCCTAAGACGGCCAGTGCCACCGCGGGGCGGCGTAATAGCCGGGCACTGTCGTACCCTTGGGGGGCGCGGCGCTCTGACAGGCGAAACACTTCCTGGCCCAGGGTATCACTTCCAGGCGGCGGGGCGAGATCGGGTCTCCGCAGTGCTCACAGGCGCCGTAGACGCCGGTGCGGATCCGATCGAGGGCCCGATCGATCTCTTTCGCTTGGACGCGCACGGCCTGGCGCCAGATGTGCTCGAGCGACCCGGCCATACCGGCGCTTTGGGGAACCGGCGAGCCGCCGTCGTCGTCCGTGGAGCGATCGGACAGTTGCAGTTGCTCTTCGAGTTTGCCTTTCCAGGCGCGAAGCTTCTGCTCGTGGTAACGTAGTTCGAGCTGGTCCATACTGGTCCGCCATTGTTTCCATAACATGGAACCAGAGCCGCTTCCAAGCGACGAACCCCTTATTCGCCTTCCGAAAAAGCCGTAGAGCGCCGACCGAACAGCGCGAGGCTTTGGTGTTACCCTGGAGGCTCCGTAATGGGACGAGCCGAGAAACTCGAAGAGCTGGCGCGACGCAACGATGCCGCGCTCGACGGCGGAGGGCCGGAGCGCCGCGAGCGCCAGCATAAGGAGGGGAAGCTTTCCGCGCGCGAGCGCCTCGATCTGCTGCTCGATCCGGGAAGTTTCGAGGAGCTGGACCGGCTGGTGACGCACCGCTGCCACGATTTCGAGATGCAAGAGCAGGTGATCCCCGGCGACGGTTTTGTGACCGGCTACGGGCGGATCGACGGGCGCGGCGTCTACGTTTTCTCGCATGATTTCAGCGTTTTCGGCGGATCGCTCTCGGTGACCAACGCGCAAAAGGTCTGCAAGGTGATGGACCTGGCGATGAAGACCGGCGCGCCGATCATCGGGCTGAACGACTCGGGCGGGGCCCGGATCCAGGAGGGCGTCGAATCGCTGGCCGGGTACGCCGAGATCTTTCTGCGCAACACGCTAGCCAGCGGCGTGGTGCCGCAAATCTCCGCCATCATGGGCCCTTGCGCCGGCGGCGCCGTCTACTCGCCGGCGATCACGGACTTCGTCGTGATGGTGCAGGATACCAGCTATATGTTCGTCACCGGGCCGGACGTGATCAAGACGGTGACGCACGAGGAGGTCAGCAAGGAAGAGCTGGGCGGGGCGGCGACCCACAACCGGGTCAGCGGCGTGGGGCACTTCATCGCCCGCGACGACCGGGAGTGCCTGCGGTTGATCCGGGAGCTGTTGAGCTTCCTGCCTTCCAACAACCTGGAAGACGCGCCGCGGCGCGCCTGCTCCGATCCGGCGGACCGGATCGAGCCGCGGCTGGACACGCTGGTGCCGGCCGCCTCCGATCAGCCGTACGATATCCGGGAGATCCTCCACGCCGTGGCCGATGACGGGTATTTCTTCGAGGTACAAGAGCATTTCGCGGCCAATCTGGTGGTTGGTTTCGCGCGCCTCGACGGCCGCCCGGTCGGGATGGTCGCCAACCAGCCGGCGGTGCTGGCGGGGTGCCTGGACAACAACTCGTCGGTGAAGGGCGCGCGCTTCGTGCGCTTCTGCGACGCGTTCAACATTCCTATAGTGACCTTCGAGGACGTGCCCGGGTTTCTGCCCGGGGTGCAGCAGGAGCACGGCGGCATCATCAAGAACGGGGCGAAGCTCCTGTACGCCTACGCCGAGGCTACGGCGCCGAAGATCACCGTCATCGCGCGGAAGGCCTATGGGGGCGCCTACTGCGTGATGGGGTCGAAGCACATCCGGGCGGATATCAATTATGCCTATCCGAGCGCGGAGATCGCCGTGATGGGGCCGGAGGGCGCGGTGAACATTATCTACCGGCGCGAGCTGCAGGCGGCCGCCGAGCCCGAAGATCTGCGCCGCGGCAAGATCGAAGAGTTCCGCGAGCGCTTCGCCAGCCCCTACGTGGCCGCCGAGCGCGGCTACGTCGACGCCGTGATCGAGCCGCGCTTCACGCGCCCCAAGCTGATCGCCGCCCTGCGAATGCTAGACGGCAAGACCGACACGATGCCGCGCAAGAAGCACGGCAACATCCCGCTGTGAGCGGCGGGCGGCGTGGTATGATCGGAGAAGTTTCTCTCGATCGGGCCGTGGCGCAGCCTGGCTAGCGCGCTTGCTTGGGGTGCAAGAGGTCCGGGGTTCAAATCCCCGCGGCCCGACCAGCCGAATCAATAACTTGCTCGACCGTCATCCCCATCACCCTCGTTCCCGCACATTCCCACATTTCGACCTCAGCTTGCGGCGCCGATCCGCTTCGCTCCGGGTGCCGAGCGGCAGCCCCCGCTTCGAGCGCTCGCTCTTCGGTTCGTCGGTGTCGCCTCGGTAGTCCCGCTCCTTGACCGACACCAGACCCCGATCGAGATCCACCGGATCAGCGAGATCCTCGGTCTCGCCTGCCGGTTGAAACGGCCGTCTCGGAACTGCTCGTCCGTCGGCGCCAGCGTCTATAGCCGAGAGGGTGCGAAAGAACGTTTGGCAGACCCCGCGGATGTACAGAGCGCTTTGCGAGATACGCCTCGTTTGTACGACAAGAACAGCAAGAACGTTAATTTCCTCTTGCCCGAGAAGTCTTCAATCTTGTCTGAATTGGCGCGTCACCAGTTACGCATCGTGAAGGTATTTACAACTTCCGAAGATGAAAACGTGCCTCAGCGAATTCGGGAAGGCGGCTTGAGAGTCGTCGGACAGTTGGTCATTCAAAAACTCTCATCCTCTCCAGCTTGCGATACAGGGTTTTGCGCTCGATGCCGAGGATTTGGGCGGCGCGGCTCTTGTTGCCGCCGGTGGCGGCCAGGACTTTGCGAATCTGCTCGGCCTCGGCGTCGGCGAGGGATTCGACGGGGCGCTCGCGAGGGTCGGTTTCGATAAGCGCCTTGCGCGCCTGCTCGCGGTCGAGCGTCGGTCCCGGGGCCAGGATGACGACCTTCTCGATGAGATGCTTGAGCTGGCGGACGTTGCCGGGCCAGGTATATTCGACCAGGGCGTCGACGGCGTCGTCGCCGAGTCGCAGGCTCTTGACGTGGCGCTGATTGTAGCGGCCGAGGAAATGGCGGGCGAGCAGCGGGATGTCGGGGCGGCGCTCGCGCAAGGGGGGGATACGTATTCGTACGACGTTGAGGCGGAACCAGAGGTCCTCGCGGAACTTACCGGTCTCGACCATCTTGGGGAGGTCGCGGTTGGTGGCGGCGAGGACGCGGACGTCGACAGATTTGGCGCGCGCCGAGCCGACGGGGCGGATCTCGCGCTCCTGGAGAAACCGCAGCAGGCTCGGCTGAAAGGTCAAATCCATCTCGCCGATCTCGTCGAGAAACGTGGTGCCGCGGTGGGCGGCCTCGAAGACGCCGGTGCGATCGCGATCCGCGCCGGTGTAGGCGCCCTTGACGCTGCCGAACAGCTCGCTCTCGAGCAGGGTCGGGGCGATGGCGGCGCAGTCTACGGGAATAAACGGCGCGGCGCTGCGGGGGCTGTTGGCGTGGATGAGGCGGGCGACGAGCTCTTTGCCGGTGCCGGTTTCGCCCTCGATCAGGACGCTGGCGTCGGTGGGCGCGACGCGGGAAAGGATTTTGTAGACCTCGACCATCCCGGGCGAGGAGCCGACCATCTCGGTTTCGGGGGGCTCGTCTTCGGCGGGCTCGTCTTCGAGGGGAAGGCGCGCCGCCTCGGCGCGGCGGACGGCGCCGAGCAGCTGGTCGAGATCGAAGGGCTTGGCGAGGTAGTCGAAGGCGCCGCCGCGGGTGGCGGCCATGACGGTCTCGACGGTGCCGCGGGCGGTCATGAGAATGACGGCGCACTGGGGATCGCGGCCGCGGGCGGCCTGGAGGACGTCGAGGCCGGTGCGCTCGTCCAGGTAGATATCGGAAATAACTATGGGGTAGGCGCCCGCGGCGAGCCGGGCGAGGGCCTGCGCGGTGCCGGAGACGGCGTCGACGGCGTAGCCCTCGGCCTCCAGGAAGTTCAGGATGGTGGCGCGCACGGCGCCGTCATCCTCCACCACCAGCAGGCGGGACTTGCCGGTTTGGGGCGCGGCGCTCATGGGGTGGCGGCCACCCTTTCGCCGGCGCGGGGCAGCACCAGCGTGAACCGCGAACCCTGGTTGGGGCGGCTCTCGACCTCGATCGAGCCGCCGTGCTGGACGACGATCTCCTCAACCAGGGCCAGGCCGATGCCGGCGCCGGCTTCACCGGACTCGACCGCGCGCCTCGCCCGGTAGAACCGCTGGAAGACGTTCTTTACCTCCTGCTCATCCATACCGTAGCCGTGGTCCTCGACCGCCAGGCGCACGTCGCCGCCGGAGCGTTCCACCGAGATGCGGACGTCGGCGCCGGGCGGGGAGTACTTGATGGCGTTGGTGATGAGGTTGTAGCAGGCGTACTCCAGGAACTCGCGGTCGCCCAGAATGGCTTCGCCGGCGGCGCGGGCCGATAGGCGGATCTGTTTGGCGTCGGCCGCGGGCCGGGCGCGCTCGATACAGGTCGCGGCGAGCTCGGCGGCGGGGACGGCCTCCTTCTTCAGCTCGATCTGACCAGCCGAGAGGCGCTCGACGCTGAGGAAGGTTTCGACCATGCGGGCCAAACGGCGGGATTCGCGGTGGATGAGGGCGGCGACCTCCTTGCGCTTCTCCTCGTTGAGGGCGTAGCGGCCCATGAGCTCGCTGGAGCCCTGGATGGCGGTCAGCGGCGTGCGCATCTCGTGTGTGACGTAGTGGACGGCGCGCTGGTAGCGGTCGCGCTGGCTCTCGGCAGTGCGGAGGCTGCGGCGGGTGTCGAGATAACGGCTCGTCCCCAGGGAGAGGAAACCCAGCCAGGCGGCGGCAGCGGGCATCGACGCGGGCATCACCAGTTGGCGGGCGAACAAAGCGTAGGGGAGGGCGTGGGCGGCGAGGAGCAGCACAAAACCGGCGGCGAAGGCCGGCGCGCCGCGCAGCAACAGGAAGCAGGCGGCCATGGCGGCGGCCACCGCCGTCGCCGTCGCGAGCGTCGCCAGGTTCGAGACGGACCGCAGAAACTCGCGGCGGGCGAGCGTTTCGTAGAGGTGGGCGTGGATCTCGACGCCGGGCATGGCGACGCCGTGGGAGTAGGGCGTCATCAAGCGGTCCGGCCCGCCCTGGACGGTGACGCCCAGAAACACGGCGCGATCGCGGAGGCGTCCGGCGAGCTCCGGCTTCTCGATCAGGTCCTTGACGGAGATGCGCTCGACAATGCCGCGCGGCAGGTAGCGAACGCGCAGGGCGCGGCGGTCGCG
>Ga0247727_10019962_pt1 | contig 10314 bp, 10 predicted proteins | sample WisWelCaveWW1625_FD_202498 | JGI IMG/M metagenome (GOLD analysis project Ga0247727, IMG submission 202498) | Biofilm microbial communities from Wishing Well Cave, Virginia, United States - WW16-25 | ecosystem: Environmental > Aquatic > Deep subsurface > Groundwater > Cave microbial mat | place... | reverse complement strand
TAATGTCACTCTGAGCGCCAGCGAAGAGTCTCTACACCCACGAGGGAGATGCTTCGTCGTGGCGCGGGCGCCACTCCTCAGCATGACAAGGTGAAATGAAAAACAAACTCAATAACCTCACCAACAAAGAATGGCTGAAATTTCAGAAATCGTGGTTCATCCATAACCCGCCGCCGCGTAAAAAGGGTGTGCTGGTGCATCCCGCCAAATTCCCCGAGACGATGGCGCAGGAATTCATTGAGTTCTTTACAAAAGAAGGCGAGACCGTGCTCGACCCCATGGCAGGGACAGGTTCGACTCTCATCGCGGCATTGCGCGCGGGACGCAACAGTTACGGCATCGAGTTGAATCCCAAATATGCCAGGATCGCAAAACACATTATTGAAGAAGAACGCGCGGCGCTGGGTGAGAAAGTCGAAGGTCTAACGTCAAAGGTCATCAATGGAGATGCCGCTAAAATTACTGACTTTGGACTTTCGACGTTTGATTATGTTTTGACCTCGCCTCCCTACTGGGATATGTTACGCGCGAAAGGCGCAGAGACTCAAAAGAAGCGCCGCGCCTCCGCCGAGTGGGATGTCCATTATTCGGATGACCCGAATGACATGGGGAATATTTCTGATTATGAAGAGTTCCTTGAAAGGTTGGTAAATATTTATAAAGGATTGAAATCCTTACTACGGGAGAAGGCTTATCTCACAATCATCGTCAAGAACGTGAAGAAGGGCGGGAAGATTTATCCGCTGGCGTGGGATATCGCGCGTGAACTTGGGAAGACGTATACATTGAAGGATGAAAAAATTTGGGTTCAGGATAACCAACCCCTCTCACCATTTGGACTTGGCTCTGCGTGGGTGAGTAATACGTTTCATCATTATTGTTTGCAGTTTAGGAATGAATAGGAATATGAAATAATTATCTACTACGAATCAATTGCCTTGACAAATATACAGGAATACTATAGTATACAAACATACTAACAAGCCTGTCAAAGGACTGATTTATATGAATAGTAAACCAACGGTATTAGATTTATTTAGTGGCTGTGGAGGAATGTCTTGGGGATTACATAAAGCTGGATTTAACATCTTAGCTGGAATTGATCATTGGCCGAGGGCGTTAGAAACGTTTAAGTTAAATCATCCATCTACTCAGACCATAGAAGCTGATCTTGCAAAATTATCACCAGCGCCAATAATGAAAATGCTGGGTATTGAAAAAGGGGAACTCGATTGCATTATCGGCGGCCCACCTTGCCAGGGTCTTTCAAAGAATGTCCCTGCGGCCTATAGATTTTTAGAAGATCCACGTAATCAATTATTTCGCGATTATTTACGCTTTGTTGAAGAAATGTTACCCAAAGTAGTGGTAATGGAAAATGTTGCAGAGATTTACAACGCATATGATGGCGCTGTCCGCAATGAAATTGTAGAAAAACTGCAAGGACTCGGCTATGCCGTTGAAGTATCCGTATTATATGCCCCTGATTATGGTATACCCCAACGAAGACGACGCTGCTTCTTCTTCGCATCACGAACCGGTATTTCTCCAATTATTCCACCGCCAATGTTTGGTCCTGAAAAGATTGACACCCTTTTTGGCTCTGTAAAGAAATATCGCTCTGCTTGGTCGGCAATGTCTGATTTACCGTCTTTGAAGAATGGCGAGGGCTATGAACCAATGGATTACGATAAGCCGCCTCAAAACGATTTTCAAACAGAGATGCGACAGGGCGCAAATGTTCTATATGATCACGTAACGAGAAAATTAAATCAAAAACAATTCAGCCGAATTGCTTCATTAGGGCCCGGTCAAGGAATAAAAGATTTACCGGAGGAACTTCGGCCAAAAGCTGGTTACAGTGGGGCTTATGGCAGGCTCGATTTTGACATGGTTGCGCCCACGATCACAAGATGGGTTTTTCATCCTGGTTCGGGGCGGTTCTGTCATCCTCAAGATGTAAGGTTAATTACTATTCGAGAAGCGGCGCGGCTTCAGACCTTTTCCGATGATTTTCGCTTCACGGGTACTTATATTGAAAAATCCCACCAAATCGGAAATGCTGTGCCGCCATTATTCATGGAAAGTATGGCTACTAACATTAAAGTCTGCCTTCAAGTTTTGCCAAAAGAAGCTCAACAACATCGTGTGCTTCGAGACGCGTCGGTTCAATATTGAACTTATACGTATCAGATGGAAAAGTGAATCGCTCAAAGAATTGCTTTTGATTCGGATACCAGCGAAAAACCAGCTGCTTATCTTTTCTGCGCCGAGCCTGCAAACCAGTTCGCGTATTATCCGTCCAATCCCATACTAGATCTCTCGCAGAATATTCGGCTAATGCGGCCTCATAATAAGCATAGACCTTTCGGTTTGGCGATTTTAACAAAATACAAACTCTCTTTTCCGTGACGCCTTGAATCTTAGCGTCCTTTGCGACCTTTTCATCATACCAATGTTTCAAGAGCGCTGTTCCTAATGTTTGAGCAGGAGTGTCAAGTGATAATTTTTCAAATCCGAGTTTATTCGCTTTCTTGAAAATATCCGCGCGTTGTATTACCACTTCATAATCACAAGGAAGATTAACAACTCTCTGAGCGGCTTTAATAGACCAACCAATCTTATGATTTTTATCAACCACATCAAACAGACGCTTGCTCCTGGTATTCGTCAAAGGATCTACAAATTCAATTCCCTTCACATGCGAGAAAACAGCTTCCCAAATATAATCTTCTACATCATCAACAAATGGTATAGAAAAGACAGCGCGCAGAGTGACTTTCAACTTTTTCTTCTCTTCATTGTTTAGATAATACATTGTTTTGCTTCTCCACCATAGACATTAATTCGGTAAGGCTAATAGCAAGGACATTCGCAATACGATGCAAGGTTTTTAATGAAGGACTCTTCAAGCCGCGTTCCAGTTGGCTAACATAGGTTCGATGCAAATTTGCCTTAAAACCAAAATCCTCCTGGCTTAAGCCCTTTGCCACTCTTAATTGCCTAAGAACAATAGAAAATGCTTTGTCCATAAGGTTCCTTTGCAATGTACCGCAATGAATACTATAAATCTACATGCTATAGTATGCAATCATGGATAAAATCTCACCCCAAAAACGCTCCGATGTAATGTCATCGGTTAAATCAAAAGGAACAAAATTAGAGAACTTCTTCGCACAAGAAATGATCAATCAGGGCGTAAAGTTTAGCCAACGGAATGTGACTAATTTAATTGGCAAACCTGATTTCATATTTAAAAGAAAAAAGATAGCCATTCTTATAGATAGTTGTTTCTGGCATGGATGTAAGAAACATTTGAGATTGCCTGCTTCTAATCAAGTTTATTGGACTGCTAAGATTGCAAGAAACCGCAAAAAAGATCGACAAGTAACAAAAAAGTTAAAAGAAGAAGGTTGGTTAGTCTTGCGGATTTGGGAACATTCCTTGAGAAATCCGACAAAACTAAGATGGTGGATGACTCATATCAAAAACATAATCAAATAATTGATCAACTTTTAGCCATGATCTCCTCCTCCGACTTTATCCATCTCCCTTACACGCGCGACCTGACCGAAGGCGGGATTGCGTATGCGATTCGTTCATTGCCCTACACGTATAATCGCATGAGTGGATCAGCGTATGATCGCCTGCGGAGGATTGTAGCGGGCGTGGCGGTGGAACTTGCGTTTCGGCGTTATCTTTCGGAGCAGAATATTCCCTTCGATGTGAAAGGCGCGCTGCCGTTCACGGACCCAAATCAATATGATGTATCCCTGGGCGGGCGAAGATGCGATATCAAATCGTTTCTCATCACGTATCGCGAACAAATCGCGGAGATGAAGCGCAATCCGCAAGTGGTGTTGAACGCGCCCGCGCTGGTGCCGTCCGATCAGAACGCGGCAGAGGGACGTTCGGCTAACGATATTTATCTCTTTGCGTTTCTATGCGGTCTCGTGGCCGCGTCGCAAGCGAATTTGAAAAAGGTTGTTTCAGCGGATCAGCCGCATTATCTTATTCACGCGATGCCTAGATCATGGAGGCGGCCCGCAACGTGGAATCCGCTTGGGGCGCTGGTCTTGAAATCTGATTCGGAGGCGACTCAAATCGTCGAGATTGGCGGGCAGGCTGAGGGGCGCGCGATGCGGACGTCTGTTGTGGAAGTCCCGCCGCGCATGCGCGTCAAGGTTGATGATGGATTCTTTTCGTTGTCCTACATCCACATTAAATCACTGCCGAATGCGCGCATCGGAATCCACAGCCCGGTTTTGCGGGAGACTTATATCATCAGCGAAATGGATTGGGGAAATATTTGGGTGTATGGCATGGATATTCTGCTGGCGGGTTATCTGACAGGCGCGGAATTCAACCGCCGCGCGCGTGCGATCCTGCCCGGCGCGCGCGTCTTTCAATTTGACCGCACCCGCACGAAGAATCTGGCTGTGACTGTTTCCGATCTTAAACCATTATCTGATCTATTCGAGCGCGTGAGGAAATGGAGCGCGTGACATTCCGTCGTTGCGAGTCGTCCTGAGCGGCGCCAGGGAATACGCCAACGCTTTTATTTTCTTTGCGACTTCGATAGATCTTCGCGCTTGCCGTCATCTCCGGCGATGAGCATGCCGAATTAATGTAGTCTCACCCAACTCTGGTACACTTTCCCGCATGACGAAAAGAAATATTTTATTCATAATCACCGGCTTGTTTGCGCTGGCTGTTTTGCTTTATCAGATCCCTGCCATCAACAGCCGCGTGACATGGCGCTATGAAGTTGCAAAGACGTACGCAAAGAACATTCTAAATCCGGTTGGTGATGCGCCGACGACGATTCCAAATACACCCAGCGCTGTCACTACTACAGCGGCAGTAACTTCGACCCCAAAAATTATCACTACATCCATTCCCCCAACGGCAACTTCCCTGCCGCTTCCCGCGCAGGCTTTTCTCAATTCACCGCCTTACGAAAAACAGACACCCAACAATTGCGGGCCCGCCGCGCTTTCGATGATGCTCCACATGTTCGGCTGGAGCGGCGCGCAAAAAGATATTTCAGACGTGATCAAACCGGTGCTTGGCGACCGCAACGTCAACCCGGAGGAGATGGCGTATTGGGTCCGCAATTACGCGGGCTGGCTCCGCATTGAATATCGCGTCGGCGGCGATCTCGAAACGCTCAAACGTTTGATCGCGGCGGCATATCCCGTTATCATCGAAGGCACCACCTCCCTCAACCCCGATGACAGCGGCTGGCCCGATGACGATCTGTGGGCGGCGCATTATCTGCTCATCACCGGCTACGATGATGCAACGCAAACATTCACCGTGCAGGATACGTATCGCGGGCCCGATAAAAAAACCACCTACGATCAACTTGTATTGGAATGGAAGCCGTTCAACTATTTATACATGGTCGTATATCTTCCCGATCAGGAAGAGGAGATGAAGGAACTGCTCGCCTCAAACTGGGACCCGGACCTGAATCGGCAAAACAGCCTTGCCGCCTCCCAAGCCACGACTGTCAACGATCCGTCTGACGCGTTCGCGTGGTTCAACGTGGGCAGTAACCTTGTCTACTTTGAACGCTACGACGAAGCCAACGCCGCGTATGACATGGCACGCGAACTCGGCTTGCCGCAACGCATGTACCGTTATCAGTTCGGTCCGTTCATCGCGAACTTCCAGGCGAACCGCACAGACGATTTATTATCCCTTACTGATTACGCTTTACAACGCACCGAAATGTCCGAAGAGACCTGGCTCTGGCATGGCTGGGCTTTATATCGCCAAGGCGATACCATCAAAGCAATCGAGAATTGGCGCAAAGCATTGTCCATTCACCCGGGCTATGATGATGCGTTATATGCGTTATCGTTTGTCGGCGCGGCGCCGTAGTTTATGTCATTGCGAGTGGCGTCCCGCGCCACGAAGCGCCCTGTTAATGAGTACATACCATTAAGAGGAGATTGCTTCGTCGGGAAGAGCGCCCTCCTCGCAACGACATGTAAACATTGCTGTTCATTGATATAATCCCAACAAGGGAACCCAACCGTGAAGCAACCAATTAACAGAAAACAAAATTCGTCTTCGTCTCAAAAAACCACAATCGTAATCGTCGTGAGTCTGCTTGGTGTGGGAGTGATTGCACTTGTCATCCTGTTGGTATTCCTGCTTCGAGGCAGGGCGGGACTACAACCAGCACAGGCTGTGGAAACGCTTCCAGCAACGGCGGTCATCCCGACTCTGTTTGTCCCAACGCCGGATTGCGGATTACCGACCTTTGTGATCGGCACAACCACGTTTCAAATCCAAAACATAACACCCGCCCCGGATGGTTCTCTGGCTGTGCCTTCCGATACCTCAGGCATTGCTTATTTGGTGGAGAGAACGGATAGCAATTACGTGTTTGTGTTAAGTCCCACACCAGATAACCTTTCCTTATTATCCGCGCTGAACGCGGGAAGTTCTGCAAAGGCAACGTGGACAAATTGCAATTCCACAACCTATAATCTTTTTGCTCCAGAGACGGTTCCCGCGAGTATTTCAGGGTTGCTGGATCAATCCGCCTCGGGCGTTACAATTTTCACCCAATCAGATCCAGCCACTGCAAGTTTTGTGATCAGAGGCGAATTGACTGAAGAACAGATCAGCACAATTAATACGCCTGCCTCTGGGGGCTCGGATATTCAAGCGGAAATTTCGCTGATCGAGACAATCACTTCACCCGATGGGGCAACAATCCGGGTCGGCATCTCCATCCAAAATTATGGCGCAGCGCCATTCACGCTTTCAACAACCGACGTAACACTGACAGCACAGGACGGCGCGTCGCTTGGTATGATAAACAGTGAACCGCCTCTGCCAAAAGAGATCGGCGTTGGATTAACAGAAACATTTTATTTTACGTTCCCGCGCCCAACTTCTCCAATTGCTGTGATAAAGATTTTCGAGATTGAGTATGAGTTGGAAGGGTATTGAGTATTCTCGGTAAACCCACCGTCCCGCAGGTTGTGTAATGAGAGGTTTGTATTTCCCTCGCCAAACCTGCGGGACGTTTTCGATTAAAAAGAAACTGCGCTGTCTATGAGCAGCGCAGTTTCTTATAAATGACCCCCCTGCTCCCCCAAGATTATTTCAGTTTGAAGAAGGCGGTGATGAACGAACCATCTTGAGTTGTGAGTGTTACTGAATAGCATTTACCAGGCAACTTGGGTGTCTGCCAATTGAAGATGAACTGACCGCCAGTTGTATCGTAACGCAGACTCGTGCCACCCGTTGCCAATACTTCGATGGTGTCCTCTGACGTTGCATTGCAGGTAACAGATTTGACCAGGGTTGAGACAATTGCTATATCGGTCAATTCAGTGGGACCGGCAAATACTTCGAACTTCAGCGGGACAGTGGATCCGCCCTTGACGGTGTTCAACTTGTCCATATCCACCGGCTGGTAGAAGCCCGTGATTGTCCAAGCCTTGACTTCATAAGTGCGTTGCTCACTATACGAGTTGCCCGCTACATCGTTGGCGATGGCAGTCATGGTGTGAACGCCAATTCCCGCGCCATAGCCAGTTACGTTGCAGCCATTGGGGCCAGAGAGAGTATCGCTGGCTGTGCAAGTCGGGGCAACGGGGACGAAGCCGAAGTAGTAAACGCCGCCATCTGCGGGACCGCCAACCCAAGCGAGAGTAGGAGCGGTCTTGTCAATGTTGACAGTAACTACATTGCTCAGATCGCTTGTGTTGCCCGCCGCATCCATCACGGTCTGCGCGATGGAGGAAACTGCCAGGCCTTCGGCGCTTAATACCTGGTCCGCAGGGCAACCAACCGCGCCCGAAAGCGTATCGGCGCAGGTGAAGTGGATAGTTACATTACTGTTATACCAGCCAGCGCCATTCGGCAAGGTCGTCGCGGCGGCGCTGATTGTCGGCTTGGTCTTATCAATATCAATGTTACTTGCCACGGCAGGAGCGCTGATATTACCAGCCAGATCGGTGCATGTGCCTGAAGCAGATTGATTAGCGGCTTCACTGCTCAACACAATTGCTGCATCGCAGTAGTCAATGCCAGAGAGGCTATCGGTGCCGCTGAAGCTTACCGATACATTGGTGTTGTTCCAACCATTGGCATTCGCCGCAGGTGAAGCGCTGGCGCTCGCTGTAGGAGCGGTTTTATCAATGTTGATGTCATTCACTGAAGCGCTAGCAGAATTACCAGCCTTATCAGATACAGCGAAAGTATGGGATTGTCCAGCGCCCTCTGACGTGAAGGTAAAAGAGCCTGTGGCAGGTGAGTCCAGGCCGGAAAGCGCATCGCTGGCTGTGTAACTGGAAGCCACATCAGTGTTGTTCCAGCCATTCGAGTTAGCAAGTGTATCGCGTTGAGCCGAGATGCTTGGAGCAGTCTTGTCAATATTGACGTCACTCACTGTTGCACTGGCGCTATTCCCGGCAAGATCGGTCACCGTGAAAGTATGGAATTGTCCAGCGCCTTCTGAGGTGAAATCAAATGAACCAGCCGCGGCTGAGGCAAGTCCAGACAGCCCATCGCTTGCAGTATAGTTGGCTGTGACGTTGGTGTTATTCCATCCATTGGTATTCGCCACTGGTGTTCGGCCCGCACTGATAGACGGTGCGGTCTTGTCAATATTGATATCGGTCTGAGTATCAGAAGCAGTGTTACCCGCCAGATCTTCGCAAGTAGCCATTGCACTCTGACCAGCGCCCTCAGCGCTCACGGTTTTATTGATCGTTGCAGCGACGACACCCGAACCACCGTCTGTACAAGACCACTCAAGAGCTACATCAGTGTTGTTCCAGACATTGACATTTGCAGGCGTGCGGCTGACCAGGGCGATGATAGGGGCAGTCGCGTCGATATTGACTGAGACATTGGTGGAGTTTTCATTGTCAGCAACATCGCTGGCATGACCTGTATAGGATAACCCCGAACCTTCGCCGCTGAACATATAAGGTGACTCACAAAAATCAATACCCGAATATCCATCGCTGCAAGAGAATGTAGCAGTCACAGATCCGTTGTACCAGCCATTGCCATTGGCGGCAGGCACTGAGGCATTGACGGTTGGCAATTCTTTGTCAATATCAATATTTGATACAGTCGTGGAAGCTGAATTTCCAGCGTTATCCACAGCAGTTCCGGATGCAGACTGATCAGCCCCATTGTTTGAAAGGGTCTGATTTGGACCACAGGAGGCAACGCCAGATGTTCCATCGGAGCAAGTGAAGTTAATGTTGACGTCAGTCTTATTCCACCCGGCGACGTTGGGTACAGGTGTAGCCGCCCCAGAAATGGAAGGCGCAGTCGCATCGCGCTTGATAGTGACCGACTGTGAACTCGTGCCGCCCGCGCTGGTAGCAGAACAAGTGAAAGTGACTCCAGCAGTGTCTGTTGTGACATTGCTCGTTCCACAGCCACTTGTTGATGTGATTGTCGACTCCAGATCACTTACTGTCCAACTGACTGTTACATCACTTGTATACCAGCCATTGTTGCCGGTCGTGCCACTGACATTGGGTGTGATAACAGGCGGCGTGCTGTCGGTAACAACCGGGGCGGTCACATGAAGAGTGAAGCCAGCAGGCGTGGTGTTGTATGAACCCGTCCCAGAGTCGCTCACACTTGCCGAGATAGCATAATCACCTGGGGCATTCGCTGTAAATACTACTGCCTTGGTCGGGTTGCCACAATAATTGAATGACAAATAGCTTGGTGTTGCAGTAACACCCGCGGGAGTGATGATGTTTATTGTTGCATTACTACTATCAGAGGCATTACAGCCTGATTGACCATCGCCACCAGTAGCATTGATTTTGTAATTTATAGTTGTAGAGCCCCCAAAGATAAACGTATCAGTACCGCCAGCTGTTACATCATTCGTGACGGTATCTGCCAGCGCCAGTGAAGTCATCAGCATGGACATAATCACTGCCAGCGAAATTGCATTGAAGAATTTATTTTTCATTTTGGGTACTCCTTTCAAGAGTAAAAAAACATAGAAATTTTGACTGAGAGAAAATTTGGATTTCAGAGCGAAATTGCTTAGTAATAATATTGAATATCCTACTGAATGGGATATGCGCCTCCTTGGATGGAATAAGCCCACACGGGGGCAGGGATATTGAAAACAAAAAGCCGCCGGCGCAGAGCCTCAAGGAAGCGTTGAAGTGTTCCCTGGTGAAGCAATACGCGGTTGGAGAACCTCCCCATGTTTCTTCGGAAGCCTGGATTGGTATTTCGAGCAGTGGTGGTTTGGGTGAACATTTTCATTTTGGTAAACTCCTCTTTACACTTTCGCAAGCA
>Ga0247727_10019960_pt1 | contig 10315 bp, 11 predicted proteins | sample WisWelCaveWW1625_FD_202498 | JGI IMG/M metagenome (GOLD analysis project Ga0247727, IMG submission 202498) | Biofilm microbial communities from Wishing Well Cave, Virginia, United States - WW16-25 | ecosystem: Environmental > Aquatic > Deep subsurface > Groundwater > Cave microbial mat | place... | reverse complement strand
CGGCCTGGACCTTGGTGATGGCCGCCGTGAGGGTGGTCTTGCCGTGGTCGATGTGACCGATCGTTCCGATGTTCACGTGGGGCTTGGTGCGCTCGAACTTCTTCTTGGACATGCCTGCTCGCTCCTCGTTCGCTTCTGGCTTCGTAGCGGGGGCGGGAATCGAACCCGCGACACAGCGATTATGAGCCGCTTGCTCTGCCTCTGAGCTACCCCGCCCCCGGCGCGACTGAACAGTCTACCCTCGCCCACCAGGGCCGCCAGCATCGGCAGCGTCGCTGGCCCTCCGGTACGGGATAAGGGCGGATCCCTCGGCGTTGTGAACATGGGTCGACCAGGGAGAACCAGCTGGACGCGGGCTGGTGAGTGGTCGGAGCCGGAGAGGGGAATCGAACCCCTGACCCCCTCCTTACCATGGAGGTGCTCTGCCGACTGAGCTACTCCGGCGGCCCGGCGATGATAGCAACGGCTAACCGCGGCCCGCGACGTGACACGATGATCAGATGAGGCGACTGCTTGCGGTCATCGGGCTCGCGACGCTCAATGCGTGCTCAGGGGTCGGCAACAGCCACGACGATCTGCCGGTAGGTCCCGACGCTCGGGTCACGTTCGAAGCTTCGACGGGAGCGGTCGTCCTGCGCGTCGAGGTGGCCGACGACCCTGGCGAGCGCGCACGCGGGCTCATGGAGCGCACACACCTCCCGGAGGACGGGGGCATGGTGTTCCTGTTCGATACACCCGTCCGGCATGCTTTCGTCATGCGGGACACGTTGATCCCTCTCGCGATCGCGTTCTGGAACCGGGATCGCCGCATCGTCGGCTTCTTCGAGATGCTGCCGTGCGAAGAGGAGCCCTGTCCGGAGTACCGACCCAGCAGGACCTACCTGGGAGCTGTGGAGGCCAACGCCAGCTGGTTCGGAGATCACGGCGTCGAGATCGGCGACCGGCTCAACGTGGAACTCGGTGTATATGGATGACGGCTGCCTGCTCTGCGACGCCGAGCGTATGACGGACTGGCTGCACGAGGATGAGGACTGCTGGGTGGCGGACTGCCTAGTCTGCATGACGCCGATGGTCGTCTGGCGCGCGCACGGGTTGCCCGAGCCCGACGAGCAAGCCGTCCTGTTGGCGCATCTGGAACGCATCGCAGCCGAGCGCTACGGGGTCGACGGCTACTGGGTCGACCCGGAGCGGCGTCGCATCCCCGATCACTGGCACGCTCACGCGCGCCCTGCCAGCGGCTTCTTCGACCCGCGGAGCGAGCTGTACGAGAGGTACACATGAGCTTCATCTGCATCGTGACCGGATGCTCCCAGTCGAGCGGCTTCGGGTGGCTCACCGCCCTGGAACTCCGACGTCGGGATCACACCGTCGTGGCGACGATGCGAGAGGTCTCCGGCCGCAACGCAGTAGCCGCCGCCGATCTCGGTGCCGTCGTCGAGGTCGCCGAGCTCGATGTGACGGACGACGCGACAGCCGGTCGGCTGGTCGCGGATGTCATCGAACGCCACGGTGGCATCCACGCGCTGGTGAACAACGCCGCGGACGTCCGCTACGGGGCACTGGAGGACACTTCGGTCGAGAGCCTTCATGCGGCGTTCGACACGAATGTCCTCGGCCCCCACCGCCTGATCCGAGCCGTGCTACCTCACATGCGCGAGCGCGGCTCGGGCGTGATCGTGCAGGTGAGCTCCATCAACGGTTTCTCGGTCGCCCCGCTGTTCGGTTCCTACTCCGCGTCGAAGCACGCGCTGGAGGCGTACTCGGAAGCGCTCGCCTACGAGATCGGGCACTTCGGGGTCCGCGTCGCGATCGTCGAGCCAAGCGCCTTCCTCACCGGGCTCCACCAGCGCGGATGGTGGGAACCAGGCAGCGACGACGGGCCCTACGCGCCCCTCAAACGACGCTCCTGGGATAGCGGCCTCGACGAGTGGGTCGGGTCGATGGAGGACCCCAACGATGTCGCTCGCGCGATCGCCGACGCGATCGAGGATCCAGCCACGCAGCTCCACGTTCCGGTCGGCCGCGTGGCTGAGGAGTCGCGCGGACGCGCCCGGCCCATGTCCGATGACGTGTTGCGAGCGGAGGCACTCGAAGGCATCGGATGGGAGCACCCGGACCGGTGACAGATCTGTACCCAGAGATCGAGCCGCACCAGCACGGCATGCTGGAGGTCGGAGACGGCGACCGCATGTACTGGGAGACCTGCGGCAACCCGAACGGCAAGCCGGCTGTCGTGGTCCATGGTGGTCCCGGTTCGGGGTGCTCGACGTGGCACCGCAGGCTGTTCGATCCGACCGCGTATCGCATCGTGCTGTTCGACCAACGCGGCTGCGGGCGGAGCACGCCACATGCGAGCGAACCCGATATCGATCTTGTGGGCAACACAACCCAGAACCTCCTCGCCGACATGGAGCTGCTGCGTCAACACCTGGACGTCGACCCGTGGCTGGTGCTCGGCGGATCATGGGGAAGCACGCTGGCCCTCGCCTACGCTGAGGCGCACCCAGACAGGGTCACGGAGATGATCCTGTGGGGCGTCACCACGGGACGGCGCGCGGAGGCGGATTGGCTTTTCCGTGGTGGCGTGGCGGTGCTCTTCCCCGAACAATGGGAGCGACTGCGTGCTGCCGTGCCAGCGGCCGAGCGCGATGGTGACATCGTGGAGACGTACTCCCGGATGCTTCACGATCCCGACCCGGAGGTACGTCGGCGCGCCGCGCTCGCGTGGTGCACCTGGGAATCCGCGACGCCCGCGTGGCCTCCAACCACGGGACTCGCCGAGCGGTACGCCGATCCCGATTTCGCATTGGCGTTCGCACGCCTCGTGACCCACTACATCCGGCACGATCTGTTCCTGGAGGACGGGATCCTGCTGCGCAACGCCCACGCGCTGGCCGACATCCCCGGGATCCTCGTGAACGGACGCTTCGACCTCCAGGCTCCGATCGCCAACGCCTGGGAGCTCAACCGAGTGTGGCCGCATGCGGAGCTCGTGATCGTCGAGGACGCGGGTCACGCCGGCGACGATCCGGCCCTGACCCGAGAACTGGTCCGCGCCACCGATCGATCCGCCATACTCCGATAGGCCCCGCGGCGGGCTCTCCCATGCACCACGACCCATCTGTTCATGTGTCTTCGTCGGCGAGCTGGTCCGCCGGGGGGAGAACACCGACATCCTCAGCTTGATGACTCAGCTCGGAATGGTGACGCCACCGGCCGGCGCGTAGGGCAGACCGCCTCGGCGTAGATCGGCGGCGTAGGAGGCCTCGATCTCGGGGTCGGCGACGTGGTTCACGAGCGTGTTGCGGATCGGATGCGGATCGGGTCGACCAGTGTCGAAGATGTCAGAACTTGCCGTTCTGGTTCCGCCACTGGTCGGCCGGCGTGAGAGGTTCGATGACATCCCAGTGCTCGGTCACCTTGCCGTCCTCGACTCGCATGAGGTCGTAGAACGTCGCATCGCCGCCGCCGAAGCTGCCCGCGGATTGAACCAACACGAAGTCGCCCTCGCCGAGGATCAGATGGGTCTTGGTGAACTCCATCGTCACGCCTGCTTCGGCCATCGCCGCCATCCCGGCGGTGAGCCCCTCGATTCCGTCGGCGACGGACGGGTTGTGCTGGATGTACTTCTCCGAGCTTATGTAGTCGGCCAGCTTGTCCCACCGGTGCCCGTAGAAGACGTCGTCGATGAGGCCTCTGACATGCGCCTTGTTCGCTTGCGTCTTGTCCAGGTCACTCGACTCGGTCGGGCCGTCGATCATGCTGTGACCGCTAGCGGTCTCGGTGACGTTCGTCTGCATGTTGTCCCAGTGCTCGACGATGAGGCCGTCTTGAAAGCGGAAGATGTCGAAGAAGACCTTCGGCCCGTAGAGGTCGCCCTCGCTGTGCGTGAAGACGTAGTCGCCGTCTTCGAACGCACGAACCACCCGGGTCGAGTAGCCGCTTGGCGGCTGATTGCGCAGGAACCCAAGAAAGCCCTCTACCCCATCTGGAGCGAACGGGTTGTGTTGGATGTACGTGTCCGGGTTGATGTATTCCACCGGCGCTTCGTCACCGGTTCCGATGGCGGTGATAAGCGCCACGGCCTTCTCCTTGTTCGTCTTCAGCATGTTGACCTTTCGTCCTGTGCAAGAGGGCGAGTCCGTGAACACGGTACTCCACCCTATTTTCTAATGGCAAGTAGGTACCTCGTGGTAACCTACTATCATGCAGACTTCCCACCCGACCTCCTGGAGCGTCTACGACCCGAACTGCCCCAGCCGGGCGGTGCTCGACTTGATCGCGCGTCGGTGGACGGTGTTGGTCATCGGGGCACTCACCGAAGGTCCGCAGCGGTTCGGTCAAGTGCAGCGAAGGGTGGGCCGCATCTCCGCCAAGGTGCTGACCCAGGTGCTGCGCGATCTCGCCTGGAACGGCCTGATCACCCGAACGCTCTATCCGGAGATCCCGCCCCGGACGGAATACACGCTCACCGAACTCGGCCATGGGCTCGTCGCGCCGCTCGGCGCGCTGCGCAACTGGGCCGAAGACAACATCGAGGCGATCATCGCGGTCCGCGCCTCCAGGGATGTCTAGCAGGAGGCAGCCGCGCCGTCCGCGTGACCGACTGAGCGCGACGAGGTCATGAGGGAGCGATGCAAGAAGCGTTCACCCTGAACACGCCGAACTGGATGAACCGACTTCCCTTGAACCGACCCGGCAACTAGCGTCTCAGCCACTTGGAGTACGTGTGGCGGGTGATGCCGTAGTAACGGCAGGTCTTGGAGACGTTGCCGGTGACCTCTTGTGCGCGGCGGACGATCGCCAGCCGCCGCGCTGTGTTCCGGGTGAGCTCTCGCTCGTTCATCGGTTCCCCTCCCCTTCGGAGAACCCGCCGACGGCCCTTGGCCTTGACCGGTTTGAGGTCGGCTAGCAGCAGCTCTGACGTCTTCGTAGGCTTCAAGCGGACGCTGCGTCGTCCGGACCTCTGGACGCACTTTCGCGCTTGTCTCACCGGGGCGTATAACTGCGCCATGTCCGTGACCGCCGGAGAGCGGCGGATCGTCTCGGTGCTCGTTGCCGACGTCGTCGGCTCAACTTCGATCGCCGAGACGCTCGGCCCCGATCGGTCGAAATACCTCTTCGACGACATCGTTCGGGTGATGCGCGAGGAGGTCGAGCGCTTCGGCGGTACGGTCGCGCAGCTGACCGGTGACGGGATCTTGGCCCTCTTCGGCGCCCCCGTCGCGCATGAGAACGACTCCGAGCGCGCGGTCCGCGCCGCGCTCGCGATCCGCGCAGCGTTGGACAGGTACGCGTTGGATGTCGCCCCCGCGTACGGGATCGAGCTCGGCACGCGGGTCGGCGTCAATACGGGACCGGTCGTAATCCCGGCCGGCGACGCGACGCCCGACGTCCTCTACAACGCGCTCGGCGACACGGTCAATGTGGCGGCGCGCCTGCAAGCGCTGGGAGACGTCGTCGTGGGACCGGCGACGGCGGGCCAGGTCCAGGGTTCGTTCGAGCTCGAGGCGCTGGGCGATCTGGAGCTGAAGGGGAGGAACGAGCCGGTGGCCGCCTTCCGCGTGACAGGGATCCGCGAGCAGACCGCCAAACAGCCAGAACCGCCACTCGTCGGGCGCGAGGAGGAGCTCGCGGCGCTGAGCGAAGCGCTCGACGGACTCCTCGAGGGAAGGGGCGCGATCATCTCCATCACCGGCGAGCCGGGGATCGGAAAGTCGCGCCTCGTCGCCGAGGTCCATGAGCGCTTCGACCGCCGGGTGCGCTTCCTCGCCGGTCACGCCGTCTCCTACGCCGAGACGATCGCCTACTGGCCCATCCGCGAGCTCCTTCGAGCCTGGCTCGACCTGGGTGCGTCTGATCCCGAGGCGCACACCCGCCTCGAGCTCCGGGCCGAGCTCACCCGCTCGCTCGCCGGTGAGGGAGATGAGGCCTATCCCCTCCTCGCCAACCTCTTGGGTTTGGCGCTCGAACCGAAGAGCGAGCAGCGGATCCGCGATCTCGCGCCCGAGGCGATCCACCACCAGACCTTCGACTGGCTTTACCGACTCGTCCGCGCGATCGCTCGGGAGCGGCCGCTGTGTCTGGTGCTCGAGGATCTCCACTGGTCGGACGACGCCACGCTCTCGCTGCTCAACGAGCTGCTTCCAGCCGCCGAACACGATCAGATCGCCTTCCTGCTCGTTCATCGCAGTGACCCAGATCACCCGGCCTGGCACCTCGTCGACCGTGCCCGCAGGCGCTTCCGGGGTCTGTTCTTCGAGCTCGAGCTGGAGCCACTTCCGGAGGTGGATGCGCGGGCCCTCGCCGAAGCGGACGTGGGAGGCGAGCTGCCGGAGGAGCTCGCGCTGCTCCTCGCCGAGCGCACGGGTGGCAACCCCTACTTCGTTGGTGAGGCGATCCGGGATCTTCGCGAGCGCGGGGCGCTCGGGCGGGAGAACGGCCGCGTCGTGCTCATCGGCGAAGCCTCCATCCCGGCCGCGCTCCAGGAGGCGCTGCAGGCGCGGCTCGACCGGCTCGACGCCGACGCGCGCGATCTGGTCACCACCGCCGCCGTGATCGGACGTTCCTTCGGCCTCCCCCTCCTCGAGAGGCTCCTTCCCGGGCCGCGCGTCCTGCCCACGCTCTCGGAGCTCCAGTGGCTCCAGCTCGTGGTCGAGGAGCGGAGCGGAGCCGCGCCCGAGTACCGGTTCCGGCACGGGCTCGTGCGGGACGTCGCCTATGGCACGCTCGTCGAGTCTCGCCGGCGCGAGCTCCACTTGCGTGTCGGCGAGGCTCTCGTGGACCTCCACCGAGACTCTCCGGCGGAGGTGTACGGGCTCCTCGCCCATCACTTCGCTGAGGCGGACGAGCCCGAGCGCGCGGTCGAGTACCTGGTGAAGGCAGGGGACGCGGCCCGAGCGGTCTACGCTGACGACGAGGCGATCGAGCTGTACCGCCGGGGCCTCGGCTTCATGGAGCGGATCGGGGACGAGGCTTCTGCCCGCCCGACGCTGCTCAAGATCGCGCTCACCCACCACCTCGCGTTCGACTTCCACGCTGCGAACGAGGTGTTCACTGAGGCGTTCGCCCGACCCGCACCCGCGCCCACCAGGCTGGAGCCGAGCGAAACGCTCACCTGGGCGATGCCGACGGCGTGGGACAGAGCCGTGGCACCGGGGCTCAGGTTGACCGATCCCTCCTTCCAGGTCACGCGCAACCTCTTCCGCGGGCTCCTCGCGATCGGACGTGACTACGACCTCCAACCCGATATCGCCGAGGGGTTCACCGTCTCGGACGACGGACGATCGTATCGGTTCACCCTTCGCCGCGACGCCGTTTGGAGTGATGGCGCGCCGCTTACGGCGAACGATTTCGCCTTCACCTTCGCCCAGATGGTCGAGGACGACGTGGCCACTACCTCCTGGCTGGACGGGGTGGACGCGAACGCCATCGACGAACGCACGCTTGAGATCCAGCTGCGTGAGGCACGGAACGACTTCCTCTACCTCCTCGCGCAGCCGCCACTGTTCGCCTGGCCGCGGCAAGCCTACGAGCGGGACGGACGGGACTGGCACCGTTCGGTCCCGCTCGTCGGGAGCGGCCCGTTCGTGCTGAGAGACCGCGACGAGGACAGCGTGGAGCTCGCGACATCCCCGAGCTGGTACGGGGCTCGCGGGAACGTCAGCGAGGTGAGGCTCGAGCTCGAAGCCTCGGCGGTGGTCGCTGCCGACCGGTGGCGGCGCGGCGCGTACGACGTCCTCCACGGGGCGCTCACTTTCCGCGCCGTCGCCGACGACGAGACCGTCATCCAGCGCTCGCCCGGGCAGTTCACGTGGTTCCTCGGCTTCATCGCGAGGCGGGCGCCGCTCGACGATGCCCGTATCCGCCGTGCCCTCGCGCACGCGATCGACCGACGCGGGCCGGCGGAACTGCTGGGGGGAACCGTGGCGACCACCGGCGGAGTGGTTCCGCCCACGACCCCAGGGGTCACTCCTATCGCGTGGCTCCGGCATACGACCCGGATCGCGCCCGCGCCCTCCTGAGCGAGGCTGGCCACCCCGACGGACATGGCCTGGGCGAGATCGTGCTGGCGTGTCTCGATCTGTGGGAGGAAGCGGCGGCCGACGTGGCCGTCCAGCTGGAGGGGATCGGCGTTCGGGTTCGACTCCTCTCCGCCACCTCCGACCCCGATCTGGAGGCGGCGATCGAAGACCAGGCTCACGCCTACCTATGGTCCTGGGGAGAGGAGTTCCCCGATACGGCCCGCGGCTTCCTCGAACTGTTCTTCGGTGAGGAGTTCTATCGCGACGAAGAGCTCGAGGAGTTGCTGGCCCGAGCGGCGTCGCTTCCCGACGAGGACGAGCGCCTCCGCGCGTACCGCGCATTCGAGCGGATCTGGATCGGAGAGCAAGCCGCCGTCGTGCCGATCGCGTACGGCGACTGTGCCTTGTGGCGACGCCCGTGGGTGACGGGGATGTGGGTCAACGCGACACAGATCTCGACGTTCGCCGACGCCGTCGTCAGACGGCCTCATGGTGAGTGAGGCAATTCGGTTGGTCGGTCGGTCGGTTGGTGGTAGTTAATGGGGTGTTCTCGAAACCCTCTGACAGTGATGATGGGAACGGCCTATTCCGGGCCGCACCAGCCCATCAGTCACGCGGGGACCCGGCGAGCGCGCGTGCGATCACGCCCGGGACGACGTGTTGATATCACTCGGTGAGTGATTCCGAGCGGTCAGTCCAGCGCGAACGATCCTGTGACGATCTCGCCTGCCGGCTCGTACGTACCGATCACGACTCCAGTGGTGGAGACCTTGCTGTCGACGAGCTTCAGCCCGGAGGGGATGGTTCCTTCCGAGAACAGGCGTTTGCCCGATCCGATGACGAGGGGGAAGACCCACAGGCGGTACTGGTCGACAAGGTTGTGGCGCAACAGCGTCTGGATCAGGTTCCCGCTGCCATGCACCTGCAGCTCTGGCCCATCCTCATTCTTGAGCGCCGCGATGCCTTCGGCCGCGTCTCCCTCGATCAGGACCGATTCGCTCCACTCCAGCGTGGGATGACTCCGCGACGCGACGTACTTGGTGGCGTCGTTCAATGGCTTGGCGCCGGCATCGTCTGAGGCGTGCGGCCAATATGCAGCGAAGATGTCGTAGGTCTTGCGTCCGAGAACGAGGTCGAAAGGCGTGCTCATGAACTCGTCCATGATTTGACCCATCTGCTCGTCCCAATAGTTCACCGACCAGCCACCGTGCGCGAAGCCGCCGCTGTCGTCCTCTCCAGGCCCGCCCGGGGCCTGCATGACCCCGTCGAGGGTCAAGAAGGTGCTCACGATCGGCTTTCTCATCCCTCGGGTCCTTTCGATCGGATCCCCGGCTCGAGTGAAGCCCATCGCAGTGTAAGACGGCCCAGCGGAGCTAACTCATCGCGAGTGCAGAGGCGATGAGTGGTTCGAAAGGTGCGTAGGTCACGGTGGGGTGTGTTCTCAGGACTCGGTGACCGCCCGGAAAGCTGCCCTTGCAGGGAGGTCCCGCAGGCTAAGAGGCGTTCCTCCCACAGCGGCTGCGGTAAACAACGGCAGTGGATCCCACAGCCGTCCTTCGAGCCAGGTCGCGAGCAGTGCCATGTGAGCGGGCTGCCACCGACTCGTACCGAAGCTTCAAGGCGACGGAGCTGCGCTTGCCCGCTCGATTCGCGCAGGGGCGCGCACCCGTGTTGGGCACGATCTCGGCATGAAGATCACCGCGCGGGAACTCAACCGATCCACCCTGGGTCGGCAGTTGCTCTTGCTAAGTGAGTCATGCGGCGTCGATGACGCGGTCCGTCGCGTGGTCGCCCTGCAGGCGCAGCAGGTCGCCTCCGCCGTACCTCGCGCTGTGGAACCGGCTCACCGATTTCGATCCGGCCGCCCTCGACGCTGCCTTCGCGCGCTACACGGTCGTCAAGGCGACGCTGATGCGGATCACGTTACACGCGGTGCACGCCGACGACCACGCGACATTCCGTGAGGCCATGGAGCCGTCGCTGCGTGCTGCCAGGCTGAATGACCGCTTCACGGCGAGCGGGCTCTCCGCCGACGATGCCGACGCGCTGGTCCCGGAACTGCTGGAGTTCGCGAAGAAGCCTCGAACGGCCGCCGAGTTCGGTTGGCTCGAGGAGCAGCTCGGCGGCCCGCCGAAGCCCGGTGCGTGGTGGGGGTTGCGGCAGCACACGCCGCTGCTGCACGCCCCCACTGCGGGACCGTGGTCGTTCAACAACCGGTCGTAGTACGTCGCGGCTGAGACGCGGCCGGCACTCGCGGGGCAGGAATCGTCCGACCAGGCTCTGGAGATCCT
>Ga0247727_10019959_pt1 | contig 10315 bp, 12 predicted proteins | sample WisWelCaveWW1625_FD_202498 | JGI IMG/M metagenome (GOLD analysis project Ga0247727, IMG submission 202498) | Biofilm microbial communities from Wishing Well Cave, Virginia, United States - WW16-25 | ecosystem: Environmental > Aquatic > Deep subsurface > Groundwater > Cave microbial mat | place... | reverse complement strand
CAAAAGGAAAAATCGGAAAAAGCAAAACGGGACGCGTGACGCGTAATTATCGCGCGCGGCGCGCAGAGAATCGAACGCGCGCAAGCAATGCGGCGAAGAATTCGCGGTGCGTGAACGCCGTGAGCGCAATTTCAATCGCGAGCATCGCGAGAGAAAGCCACAACAAAATCGGATATTGCGAATGCAAACCGATGCCCAGCAATGCCCAAAGAAAATAGAGATGAATCAAATAGCGCACGCTCGTGAGGAAAGCATCCGCCGGCTCGCGCGCCGCGCCGCGTTTTGTCAGCGCGAACAGCGTCGCGAGCAAAAACGCCGCCATCGTCAGGACAAAGAGCGTTCCATTATTTTCCGAACGCTGAAACAAGCGCGCTTGCAAAAACGCGTACGGCACGATCGACGCGAGCAAACCGATAAACGCAACAACCGGCGCGATGCCCTGCCACAGCGATTGCCGCGCGCCGCGATTCTGCGCGCGTCGGCGCACCCGCCGCGTGATAAACGAAAATGACGCGGCGACGAACAGCCACGCGTAAAAATTTCCGTACGGCACGCCGAACCAACCTTGATCGAGCTGAATCGTCCACGTCCACATTCCCAATCGAATCGCGACCACATCGAGCGCGAGGTCGAGCAAGATTGCCCAGACCGCATCGGCAAGCGGCGCGATTTTTTCATCAATCCCTAACGCATCCGAAATATTCATCGCGGACACGATGATGAGCGCCCACGCCATTCCAATCGCCGGCGGCACGAGATCGAAACGAAACCAATGCTCGGCATAGCGATACGTTTGAAAAATGAGAATGTCGCCTTCTTCGAGGAGCAAGCCAAACGCGAACGCGGTGGAGAGTTCGAGCAGACGCGCGCCGCTGTGCCGCGCCGCGCGGATCGCGGCAATCAAAAAAACCGCGAGCACGCCGATCTGCACGAACGCGTACACCCAAGCCGCGTCGTTCCATAGCGACTGAAGTGAATTGATGAATTGCGTGAGTTGGGTTGGCACGGGGTTAATTAAGTGCGACGCACTTGGCAAGTGCGTCGCACGTTCTTGCGCGAGGTCATTTCTTGAAATAATCCGCGTTGATTTGAATATAATTTTTCCATTGCTCGGGCACTTCCTCGAGCGGAAAAATCGCGCTGACGGGGCATTCCGGCGTGCACGCGCCGCAATCAATGCATTCATCTGGTTCGATGTAAAGCATTTTATCGTCGTCGGTGCCGTGAATACAATCCACCGGGCATACCGCGACACACGATTTATCTTTCACGTCTAGGCACGGTTCGGCAATCACATAAGCCATTTCTAAAATTCCTCTCCGAAAAGTTAAAGGGCATTTATGCCCGTTGCTTCGGGCGTAAACGCCCTACTACTTTTCAAAAATAATTCGCGGCAATTCCGCGATCTTGATTTCTTCAATTCGGTTCTCGCCGAACGCTTTCACTTGCGCGAGCACCGCGTTGGCTTCTTTGATCAACTGCGCGGTCTCGACGCCCATGCAACGCGGCGCGTACGGTTTCAAATGCGCGATGCCGCGCGTCAGCACCTTGACCGCGCCGTTGTAATTGCGACGCGTAACATGATGAAAGCCGACGCCGATTTGCAAAATGCCTTTGTAAAAATCGCGGATGCTTTCGTCTTTTTCCGCGCGCCAAACCGCTTCGAGCGTTTCGTGCTGGTGCCAATACTCGCCGCGATTGAATTGTTCAAACGCAGACAGCATTGGCGCGGTCGGTACGTCGGAACAGCGCGGATGAATGGGCGACATATTATCCTAGTTTTTCTATCCGAACAAATTCCAATTCCATCCACTGCCTTTGCGAAATCGCGATCCGCTTAAACGCGAACGCGCGCCCCGCGCCCATCGCCGCCGCGTTATTATCCACCCACGCGACAAACCCGAGCGGCACACGCGGCGGATTGTTCGCGCGGCAAATTTCGATTCCGTCCACACAAAAAATTGCTTCGCGTTCCAGCCAATCAATGCGGTACTCGTGCCAATCCGTCAGCGCGACCTCATCCAGCAATTGCTCACGCGCGTTGATGCGCGTCTGCGCGAGCGCGAAAACCATTTTGCTCATTCCCGGCAAGCGAAAAATAAAATTGCCGATTGCCATCGTTAATTTATCGGCTTGCCCCGCGTTCAACAGCGCGGCTTTCCAGCCGTTGCCGCGCCCGTTCGGAACGAACGCCATATCGCTTTGCGGCGACGCGTAAAAAAACCACAGCGCGTTCGGCGGCGCTTGCGCCTTGCCGACCCAATCGAACGGATCGTTCCAAAAGCCAAAGCCGGCGGTGCCGAGCATTTCGCCGGCGCGATGGCTCATCCGCGCGCGTACCGTCATCCGCAGCGGCGGCGACCAGAGCAACCGCGCGCGCGGCATCGCGCGATAATCGCCAATCTCCGCATCCGAAAGTTTGCCGGCTTCCGCGCTCTCGACGACGAAACGCGCAATGCCTTTTTCCCATTCCAAGTCCGCGTGCCCGGCCACAAAGCGAATCCAATGCGGCGAGAAACCGTGTTCAAAGGTGTCTTCGATGAGGTCAGGCATAAGTCATTTGGACGCAGGTTGGGGCGAATTCGCAATTGTCATTCTGAGGAAGCGGCTCCCCAATTCAACGCCCGACATAAATTCGAAAAAGCGACCGAAGAATCTCGTTATTCCAATTGAAGCAAAGTCTCAACCGAATAACAAGGTTCTTCGCTCCGCTCAGAATGACACAATCCGCGTTTCTCCGCGTCAAGCCGCGTCCAAAATTTCCTTGAGCAACTCTGGCAACCGCGCAGCAATATCCGAATTGACGACCACCTGAGCGCACCCCGCCGCGCGCGCCTGTCGCAACAATTCCGCGCTCGTATGCCGCGCGAACGCAAGCACCGGTACGCCCGCCCCGCGTGCCGCTTCGATGCTGTGTTGCCATTCCGGATTTTTTTCCAAACCGAGAATCATCAGATTCGCGCGCGCAATATTTTCAGCGTCAACAGACGCGGCTGTGGCGACCTCAAAACCCAATCGCCTTGCCACATCGGTTATTTGCGTTTCGAACATCAAATCCGGCACACAAATCAAAATACGTTTCATCGCATACCTCAACGCCCACATGGAGCTATTCTGCCAACCACCCAACTACCTAACTCCCTAACCACCCAACTACCCAACTCTCAGAACAATTTTCCCAAACTGCTCGCCGCGCGCCAATCGCTCATGCGCCGCGCGCGCTTGCTCCAATGGCATCACAATATCTACGACCGGTTTCAACTTGCCCCCGAACACCAGTTGCATCACCGCGCGAAATTCTTTTTGCGTCGCCATCGTCGAGCCGATCAATGAAATTTGTTTCCAAAATATTTGGCGTATCTCTTCCGCCGGATTCGGATCGAGCGTCGCGCCGTACGTCACGAGCCGTCCGCCCTTGCGGAGCGCACGCACGCATTTCAGCCAATTCGCGCCGCCGGTCGAATCAAGCACAACGTCCACGCCGCGCTTGTTGGTCGCGAGCCACGCCTCTTTTTCAAATTCCTGCTTGGTGTAATTGATCAGCGCATCCGCGCCGAATTCTTGCGCGCGTTGCAATTTCGCATCCGACGACGACGTGACCAGAACGCGCGCGCCGAGATATTTCGCAATTTGCAATGCCGCGCTCGCGACGCCGCCGCCAATGCCGGTAATCAAGATTGTTTCGCCGCGTTGCAATTTCGCTTGCGTCACCAACGCGCGCCACGCGGTCAAATACGCCAGCGGCGCGGCGACGATATGCTCGAACGCCATCGCGCCCGGAATCGGCAAGACATTCCGCGCCGGCACGCGGATGAATTCCGCATAGCCGCCCGGCAAATGCTCGCCAAAGATTTTGAAATTGACGCACAAGCATTCTTGTTCCGCTTGGCAATATTCGCACGTCGTGTCCCACCAGCCGGGATTAATGCAAACGCGCTGACCCACGCGCAAGCCGCGCGCGTTTGCGCCCAGTTCCGCGATCGTGCCAGCAACATCCGAGCCGAGCGTAAACGGCATTTCCAATTTCAAGCCCGGCATTCCTTGTCGTACCCACAGATCCAAATGATTCATCGCGACGGCTTTCACCGCGATCAGCACATCGTCCGCGCCAATTTGCGGTTTCGGCAAATCGGTCAGCGTGAGTTTTTCGATTCCACCATGTTCAAAAATTGCCATCGCGCGCATTGAAACCTCGAGATTGGAGACTACCAAACGTCATTGCGAGCGAAGCGAAGCAATCCCCGAGTTACAAGGACGCCGAAGGCGGCTTCGCCGCAAACTGCGCGGCTCGCAATGACATTTTGCTTTCTTCCGCGTCTTAATTATTTTCCTTTGCAGTTGCCTTGACAATCGCCGCGCCGGTCACTTCGATCAAATCTTTCACCGCCAATTGTAAATCTACGCCGCGCTTGCCGGCGCTCACGTGAATCTGGTCAAGCGCGCGCGCGTCTTCGTCAAGGCAAATCTGAAAGCCGCGCTGTAGCAACGCGAGCGCGCTCATGCCGCCGACTTGCAAGCCGGTGAGTTGCTCCGCTTCGCGTTGCGTTGCCATTCGCAAACTTTTTTCGCCGAGCGATTTTGCGAGCGCTTTCAAATCCACTTCGCGCGACGCGGCAATCAAAACGAGAATCGGCTTGCCGGCTTTCGGCGCTCGTCCTGAGCGAGTCGAAGGGTCGCGCAAAACGACGAGCGTTTTGTACACCGCTTCGACCGGCGCGCCAATGAGTTGCGCGGCGTCTGCCGCCGAATGGAACGCGCCGCTGGCATCATACTCATGCGCGATGAACGCGATGCCGCGCGCTTGTAGCAGACGCATCGAGTTGAGTTTATTCAAACCACGTTGACCAACGCGTGCAACACCGCGATCGGATACACATTCCGAATGCGCTGATACGCGAACGCGAACGTAGCGCCATAACCGGTTTGAAACGTCAACAGCAATAGCCACGTCTCGCGCCAATCGCGATTCGTGAACACCAAGTAATCAATCGGCAAATGCGCGAGTCCAAAAATCAGCGAGCCGGCAAAGAGCGCCCAGCCCGAATTTTTCGTCATCGCTTCGAGCCGTGTCAGCAAAAACGCGCGAAACAAAACTTCTTCCGGCAAGCCCGCGCCGAAAAAATGAAAGACGAGATTGTCGCGGCTCGCCTCGGCGAATTGCGCGATATCACGCGGGTGCATCACAAAGCGCAGAGCCACATACACGCCAATCGGCAACAGCGCGACCCACCACGCGCGCCAACTCCAATGCAATCCTTGCGCGCGCAAGCCATAACCCACGACCAAGAGCGTCGCGACCGGCACAACGACATGCACCATCAGCTTCGGCAAGACTTCGAGTTCGAGATTGTTATAGCATGCAAAGTTCGGCGGGAGGAACGGCAAAAATTTTCCGCACATCGCCGCGCGATATTCGACCCACAAAATCACCAACACGAGCGCGAGCAAAAATTCAAGCCGCGGGCGTTTCACGATGGGCGCGGGCGCGGCGCCCGACCGCGAGGTGAACCAAAAGAGCGCGACGATCAGCGTCATCCCGCCGAGCGATTCGACCCAGCCCGGCTCTGCGCGAATAAAAACGAGCGCGAACCACGGCAGCAAAAGCAGAATGATTGCCGCGAGCGCGGCACGATCGCGCGCGACGCGGCGCAGCGCGCCAAAAAAATCGCGCGCGAGACCGACGCCGTACGCGCGCGGTGATAGATTAATCCGCGGCAACGCGCGCCTCTCGGACGACCGGGCGATTGACGAGATACACGCCCGCGAGAATCGTCAGCCCGCCCACAAAGGTCGTCAGCGTAAACGTTTCGGTTGCGAAAGCAATCGCGACGAGGACCGTGACGAGCGGTTCGAGATAAATATACGCGGCGGCTTGCGTCGCGTCAATTTTTTGCAACGCGTCGTACCAAAAAATATACGCGACGCCCGAACACAAGACGCCGAGAAAAATAATCGCGAGCCAGCCGCGCGCCGAGAGATTGGCAATATCGCTCCAGCCCTGCGCGGCGGCAAAAAAAGGCAAAACGAAAATCCAGCCGAGCGTCATCACATAGGCGATCATCAACAGCGGCGACATTCGGCGCAACATCGGCTTGCTCGCGACGGAAAAAATTGCCCAGTTGAGCGCGCTCGCGAGCGCGAGCAAATCGCCGACCGTGCTGGGCAGGCGCAGAACATCAAAAGTGAACGCACCGTGCGTGACGACGACCAGCGCGCCGAAAAGTGCAATCGCCAAGCCCGCAATCTTGAGCGCGTTAAATTTTTCAGAGAGGAACAGCCATGCGAGCAGCGCGGTGAAAACCGGATTGAGTCCGACGAGCCAAGCCATGCTCGACGCGGACGTAAAGACCAAGCCATTCGCTTGTAATGCCTGATGAAGCGCGATGCTGATCAAGCCGAGCAAGGCGAGGAACGCAAAATCGCGCGCACTGATCCGCCGCAATGCGCGCGCCCGCGCGGCGAGAAATAAAATGACCGCGAGCCCCATTGCAAAGCGCAGTGTGATCAGCGTCACGGGCTGAATTTCTTCCAAAGCAATTTTTGCCGCGACGAAGGACGCGCCCCAGACCGTTACCGCAAAGAGCGCTTTGAGGCGATAAGAATTTTCAAACATCCCATCGCCCCGTAATGAGCGGTTGCAAAAATGGATTCATCGCTTTTTCATTCGCCATCGTCGTTTCAGGACCGTGCCCGGGATAAACGATCGTTTCATCCGGCAACGGAAAAAGTTTGTCGCCGATAGATTTCATCAGCGTCGCGTAATCGCCGCCGGGAAAATCGGTGCGCCCGATGCTCCCTTGAAAAAGCGTATCGCCGGCGAAAATATGATTCGCGTACAGCAGGCAAATTCCGCCGGGCGTATGTCCCGGCGTGTGCAACACGCGCAACGAAATCGCGCCGACGCTAACAACATCGCCCTCGTGCAATAATTTTTCCGCGGGCGCCGGTTGAGGAATCGCGAGACCGAACCGCGCCGCGCTCTGTTGCGCGTACGCGAGCACGCGCGCTTCCTCCGCGTGCAGCCAAAACGGCGCGCGCGTCGCGTCGCGAACTTCGGTCAGCGCGCCGACGTGGTCGAAATGCGCGTGCGTGTTGACGATGGCGCACACGACGAGTTTATTTTTTTCGATGACATCCAGAATTTTGCGCGCGTCGCCGCCGGGGTCAATCACGATCACGTCGCGCGTCGCGTCATCGCCAACAAGATAGCAATTAACGCCGAGTGGACCCACGACAATAGATTCGAGAAACATCGCGGCGCATTATAGCGGCACGCGTTGGCTTTGGCAAAAGATTCAATTAAAAAATACCGGGAGCGGACCGCGTCCTCAGAGATTGTTTAATTATTCACCGCGAAGACGCGAAGGGCGCAAAGATTTACGACAGAATTGCAAAGGTTTTCTATTCCTTCGCGTTCTTTGCGTCTTTGCGGTAAGAAATTGATTTGCTTAAGAAGCTCTCAGACTCGAGACCCCATTGCTATTCCCGCGCGCGGCGGTTATAATCAAAACTATTCGGCGCGGCAATTCGTAATTTGCGCATACCGCGCGGAGGAGCAATGCCCGATTCAATTTCTGGCGCGATTCTCCACACCCTCCATTATGCCGACTTGTTCGATTATCCGCTGACGCCCAAGGAAATTCAGCGCTATCTCATCGGCGCGCGCGCGACGCGCGTGGAAATCACGCGCGCGCTTGACGACCCGACACGCTTGAACGGCGCGGTCGCGCGCGTCAACGGCTATCTCACTCTGCCGCGCCGCGAACATCTCGCCGCCGAACGCGCGCGGCTGAGCGCCGATGCCGCGCGGTTATTGCCGCGCGCGCGCTTGTACGCGCGGCTGATCGCGCAGTTACCCTTCGTGCGAATGGTCGCGCTCACCGGCGCGCTCGCGATGCAAAACGCGCGCGACGGCGACATAGACCTGATGATTGTCACCGCGCCGCGCCGCTTGTGGCTGACGCGCGCGCTCATTATCGCGCTCGTGCGCGTGGCAAGATTACGCGGCGACAAACTCTGTCCCAATTTTCTCGTTACCGAAAACGCGCTCGAACTGCGCGAGCGCAATCTTTATGCCGCGCACGAAATCGCGCAAATGCTTCCGCTCTTCGGCGCGCGCGTTTACGCGCGCGTGCGCGAACTCAACACGTGGGCGGAGCAATTTTTACCGAACGCGAATCACGCGAACACGCGCGACGAAATCCGTTTGAGCCGCATTGCCGCCGCGCTCAAGCGCGTTGCCGAGCAAATGCTTGCTGGGCTATTGGGCGACGCGCTCGAACAATGGGAAATGACGCGCAAAATCGCGAAACTTTCCGCGCAACTTTCCGGCGACACGGACGACGCGGCTTTTTCCGCCGATGTTTGTCGCGGCTTTTTCAGCGGGCATGGTCGGCGGATCCTCAGTCAGTTCAATTCTCGAATCGCGAATTTAGAATTTAGAATTTAGAATTTAGAATTTAGAATTTCAATGTCCGCCATCCTCTTCGGTCAATCTTATTTTTTGCGCTTCGACCCCAAGCTTCACGCGGCGATGCGACCGTATCCGCCGCTCGGCGCGTTGTACGCCGCGAGCTACGCGCACGCGCGCGGGCACGACGTCGCGGTGTTCGACGCGATGCTCGCCGATTCGGAAAAAGAATGGGGTGCCGCGCTGGCATTGCATCAGCCGCGCATCGCCGTTCTCTTTGAAGATCATTTCAATTACTTGAGCAAGATGTGTCTCTTGAGAATGCGCGATGCCGCGTTCACAATGATGCGCGCGGCAAAAGCGCGCGGGTGCATCGTCATCGTTTCCGGTTCGGACGCAACCGACAATCTAGAAAAATATTTCGACAACGGCGCGGATTATATCCTGATCGGCGAAGGTGAAGTTACACTGGGGGAATTACTGGATCAGTTGTATGAAATCGGAAATCAAAAAACTTGTCCTGAGCGAAGCGAAGGATCGGAAATCGAAAATATCAGAGGGCTTGCTTTCCGCAATGCCAATGGCTCTATCACGCGCACCCCGCCGCGCGAATATATTCGCGACCTCGACGCGCTCCCGTTTCCCGCGTGGGATTTGATTGACCTTGAAAAATATCGCCGCGCGTGGACAGCGCGGCACGGTTATTTTTCGATGAACCTTGTGACGACGCGCGGCTGTCCGTATCATTGCAATTGGTGCGCCAAACCGATTTACGGACAACGCTACAATGCGCGCTCGCCGGAAAACGTCGTCGCGGAAATACAAATGCTGAAAGAAAAATTCGCGCCCGACCATCTTGAATTCGCGGACGATATTTTTGGACTGCAACCGAACTGGGTCGAAAAATTTGCGGAGCGAGTGCAAGCGAACAACGCGCGCGTTCCATTCAAATGCCTTGCCCGCGCGGATCTGCTCACAGAAAAATTTGTGGTCGCGCTCGCGCGCGCCGGTTGCCAAACGGTTTGGATGGGCGCGGAATCCGGCGCACAAAAAATTCTCGACGCGATGGACAAGGGACAGCGCGTCGAGCAGATTTACGCGGCGGCGGCGCGTTTGCACCGCGCCGGCATTCAGGTCGGCTTCTTTTTGCAATTCGGCTATCCCGGCGAAACGCGCGCGGACATCGAGCAGACATTACAAATGATTCGCGATTGCGCGCCGGACGACATCGGCATTTCGGTTTCGTATCCTCTGCCCGGCACGAAATTCCACGAGCGCGTCCGTGCGCAACTCGGCGCGAAGCAAAATTGGAACGACAGCGACGACCTCGCCATGCTCTATCGCGGCACGTACACGCCCGAATTTTATCGTGCGCTCTACCGCGCGGTGCATCACGAATTTCGCGCCCGCCGCGCGGCGCGCGCATTCAAGCATTCATTTCGGCTCAGGCATTTGCTCACGCTGATCAGCAACGCGCTGCGCTTGCCATTTGCGCGCTGGCGAATGAATTGGCTTGAACGAAAATCGCGATTTTATTAAAGTCGTAAGCCGCATGCAACAATTACCAATTACTGATCTGATTACTGTTCACTGTTCACTGATAACTGATTACTGTTGACTGATGACTATGGACTTGCTCCTCACTCACGCGTATTTCATCGCGGAAGACGCGCATGAAAAACAAATCATGAAACCGTATCCGCCGCTGGGGATTCTCTATCTCGCGGCGTATTTGAAAGCGCGCGGGTTTAGCATAGATGTTTTCGACACGACCTTCGCGACGCCAGCCGAATTTTTCGCGCATCTCGAGCGCACGCGCCCGCCGCTCGTCGGCATCTACGTCAACCTAATGACGAAATTCAACGCGCTCGCGATGATCGCCGCGTGTAAACGCGTCGGCGCGCG
>Ga0247727_10019958_pt1 | contig 10316 bp, 8 predicted proteins | sample WisWelCaveWW1625_FD_202498 | JGI IMG/M metagenome (GOLD analysis project Ga0247727, IMG submission 202498) | Biofilm microbial communities from Wishing Well Cave, Virginia, United States - WW16-25 | ecosystem: Environmental > Aquatic > Deep subsurface > Groundwater > Cave microbial mat | place... | reverse complement strand
CCAGCTCCGTAGTGTGCGGGCCTCGGCCCGAGTAGTGTGCGGGCCTCGGCCCGACCCATGAAGCCTCGGCAGCTACCGTTTCGAGGGTTGACGCCGCACGCGATCGACGAGCTGGCGGGGGTCTGCATCAGCACCCCATGGCGGCATCGGATCGGATCGTGCTTGTCCGTGTAACATGAGCCACCCGCCGGCCGCGGCCGGCGACAGTCCCGGAGAGACGAGCATGGAATGGCTGACGGATCCGCAAGCCTGGATCGCGTTCCTGACGCTGGCGGCGCTCGAGATCGTCCTCGGCATCGACAACATCGTCTTCATCTCGATCCTGGTCGGGAAGCTGCCGGCGCACCAGCAGCCCGGGGCCTACCGCATCGGCCTCGGCCTCGCGATGATCATGCGGATCCTGCTGCTGCTGAGCCTCTCCTGGATCATGGGCCTCACCGCGCCGCTCTTCACGGTCCCGCTCGTGGGGCGGTCGGTGAGCGGGCGCGACCTGGTGCTGATCGTGGGCGGGCTGTTCCTGGTGGCGAAGAGCACCCACGAGATCCACGACAAGCTCGAGGGGCACGAGGGAGAAAAATCCGCGCGGGTGGCGGCCTCCTACGCGTCCGTGCTCGCGCAGGTCATGGCGCTCGACATCGTGTTCTCGCTCGACTCGGTGATCACCGCGGTCGGCATGGTCCAGCAGGTGGCGATCATGGTCGCCGCCGTTGTGGCCGCGGTCCTGGTGATGATGGTCTTCGCCAAGCCGATCGGGGACTTCGTCTCGCGCCGGCCCACCGTCAAGATGCTGGCGCTCGCGTTTCTGCTCGCGATCGGCATGATGCTGATGGCCGACGGTTTCGGCCACCACGTGCCCAAGGGCTACATCTACTTCGCGATGGCCTTCTCGCTGTTCGTCGAGATGCTGAACCTGCGGGCCGGCCACCGCGAGGCCCCCGTGCACCTGCGCCAGGCCTATGTCGCGGAGGAAGCCGCGCCCGGCGAAAAACCCGGGCCCGGCGCTTGACCGCGCCCGCCCCGCGGGCTAGTCTCTCGATGTTCGTTGGCGTGCGGAGCCATCCTCCAGGGGACTAGGCGTCCCTGGCTCCGAGAACGCGCCCCCCGCGATCCCTCCGCGGGGCAAAGACGCCGGAGTGTCCGATGCGTGAGAGGGCCAGCGCTCGTTTCGTCCCCCGCCGTTCCGTCACGGTCGCTTTCGAAAGCCGACACAACCCCACAGCCTACGGTGTGATCGCCAATCTCTCGGAGGGCGGCGCGTGCATCTGGACCGACGCACGCCTCGACGTGGGCCAGCATCTCCTGCTCTCCCTGAGCTTTGCGCGCGAGCCCGTGCCGGTCCCGGCCGAGGGGCGAGTCGTGTGGACGGGTCCGATCACGAACACCCCGGGAAAGCGCTGCGGCCTTCGATGGGACGCGCCGCCCGGGCCGGACGGAGAGCGGCTCCGCCAGATGATCGCGGCTAGCGCCTGACGCCTCGGCCGAGGGACGCGCCCGCGGGGCCCGCCGGCAGCGCCCGCAGCCCCACTGAGGCCTCCCGCGAGAAGATGGAGTAACCTACTCCCGGGTCGGCCGCACGTGGGTCCCGGCCCTGCGCAACGGGAGTCGCCGAACCCCGCCAGGCCCGGAAGGGAGCAACGGTCAGGCGAGCCTCCCGTGTGCCGCAGGCCCCCGGGGCCCACGTGGGACCGGCCCGTACGATTCCCCGAAAAGCCCTTGAGCTACCAGGTCCTCGCCCTCAAGTACCGGCCCACGTCGTTCGACGAGGTCGTGGGCCAGACGACCGTCACGCGCACGCTGCGAAACGCGCTCGAGCGCGGCAAGATCGGCCACGCCTTCCTGCTCTCGGGAGCCCGCGGCGTCGGCAAGACGACGACGGCCCGCATCCTCGCCAAGGCGCTCAACTGCTCGAAGGCCGAGGGGCCGACCGCGAGCCCGTGCTCGACGCGGACCGACGAGAGCCGGGCCAAGGCCTGCCCGAGCTGCCGTGAGATCGCGGACGGCCGCTGCCTCGACGTCCAGGAGATCGACGGCGCCTCGAACAACAGCGTCGACCAGGTGCGCGAGCTGCGCGAGAGCGCGCGCTACAACCCGACCCGCGACCGCTTCCGGATCTGGGTGATCGACGAGGTCCACATGCTGTCGACGGGCGCGTTCAACGCGCTCCTGAAGACGCTCGAGGAGCCGCCGCCGCGCGTCAAGTTCATCTTCGCCACGACCGAGTACCACAAGATCCCGGAGACGATCCTCTCGCGCTGCCAGCAGTACGACTTCCGCATGATCCCGGCGCGCGAGCTGCAGCAGCACCTGCGCCACGTGGCCGAGCAGGAGCGGATCAAGGTCTCCGACGCGGCGCTCGCGCTCGTCGCGCGCGCCGCGGAGGGCAGCGTACGCGACGCGCTGTCCCTCTTCGACCAGGTGCTCGCCTTCACCGGCGACGAGGTGAAGGACGACGAGGTGGCGGGGTTGCTCGGGCTCGTCGACCGGGAGCTGCTGCACCGCGCCTCGCGCGCGATCGTCGAGGGCGACAGCCTGCGCATGCTCGAGCTCGTCGAGAGCCTGGCCGACTACGGCGCGGACTACCGCAACTTCGTGCGCGAGCTGCTGCTGCACCTGCGCGAGATCCTGCTCGTGAAGCTCGCTCCCCCCGGGAGCCCGCTCACCGCACAGATCCTGCCCGAGGAGGCCGAGCGGCTGCGGGCGCTCGCCGGCGCGCTGTCGGAAGAGGACCTGCTGCGAGGTCTCGACGTCCTGACGCGGGCCGAGGCTGAGCTGCGCAGCGTGACCGACCCGCGCGTGGCGCTCGACCTGGTGCTGCTGAAGCTGGTGCAGATGCGGCGGCTGGTCCCGTTCGCCGAGGTCGTGGCGCGCGTCGAACGGCTGCTCGGTGGCGCGCCGGCCGCGGCGCCCGGCGCTCTTCCCACCGGCGCTCCCCGCGCGCTCCCGGAGCTGCGGAAGGCCCACGCACCCAGCGCCTTCCCAGAGCCCGGGCCGGCCGGTGTCCCGGCGCCCTCCGCGTCGCGGCCGGTCGTGCCCGCCGCGCACCCGGCCGAGAAGTCCAGCGACGCTCGCCCGAGGATCGCCACGGCGCCCGCAGGATCGGCGGAAGCGATTCTGGCGACGATGGTGACCCAGTGCCAGGCCCGACCCTCGCTCGCCGCGCCGCTGCGCGCCGCCGCCGCGCGGCTCGAGGACGAGACGCTCGTGCTCGAGATCCCGCCCGATTTCATGACGCTCGCCACGGACCATACCGAGGAGTACCGCGGGCTTGCGAAACGGGCGTCCGGCCACGGCCTCCAGCTCAGGATCTCCGCCGGGGCGGCCAGCGTGCCGGTGATTGACGCGGGACCTTCACCCGAGGCGGCGCGAAGGCAGAAGCTGCGCGAGGAAGCGGAGAAAGAGCCGGCGGTCCAGGAGGCGCTCGACCTCTTCGACGGGCGCGTGGTGGACGTGAGGGAGGCGAAGCCCGGGAAGGAGGACGCGTGAACCCGTTCGGTGATCCCCGCAAGATGATGAGGCAGCTCCAGCAGGCCCAGGAGCGCCTGCAGGCCGAGATCGCGGCGATCCTGGTCGAGGCGAGCACGGGTGGCGGCGTGGTCAAGGTCGAGATGGACGGCCAGAAGCAGCTGCGCAGCCTGAAGATCGACCCCGAGGTCGTGAGCCGTGACGACGTGGAGATGCTGCAGGACCTCGTCCTCTCCGCCGTCAACGAAGCGGCGCGCAAGGTGGAGGCGCAGGTGCAAGAGAAGGTGGGCGGGCTCACGGGCGGGCTTTGAGTAACCTGTAGCGAATGGACTATCCCGCCCCGGTCGAGAGGCTGATCGACGAGCTGCGGAAGCTGCCCGGGATCGGGCCGAAGTCGGCCCAGCGCATCGCCTTCCACCTGATGCGCGGCACGAAGCAAGACGCCTCCCGCCTTGCCGAAGTGATCGCGACACTGCTCGATGGCATCAGGACCTGCTCGGTGTGCTACGCGATCACCGACCGCGAGCTGTGCGCGCATTGCGCCGACCCGGGGCGGAGCGGGAAGACGATCTGCGTGGTCGAGGAGCCGCACGACGTGGTCGCCGTCGAGAAGACGCGGGACTTCCGCGGCCGCTACCACGTGCTCCACGGGGCGCTCTCGCCGCTCTCGGGGATCGGCCCGGACGAGCTGCGCGTCGACGGGCTCGTCGAGCGCGTCCGCACCGGGGGAGTGGAGGAGGTCATCCTCGCCACGAGCCCCACCGTCGAGGGCGAGGCGACCGCGGTCTACCTGGCCCGTCTCCTGAAGCCGCTGGGCGTCCGCGTGACGCGGATCGCCATGGGCGTGCCGGTCGGAAGCGATCTCGAATGGGCGGACGAAGTGACGCTGGCAAAGGCGCTCGAGGGACGAAGAGAGTACTGACCCTTCCCGCTAACTCCCCGCGCACGTTTGATTTCGCTTGACCCGCGGGCTACCCTTATGCGTTTCCCGGGGGCTCGTCCCGCTCCATTTCGAAGGAGCCGGCGCGCGGGCCCATGGCGGGAGGAGGAATCACGGCATGGCCGCGCCCGACATCGTCATGTACGAAGAGGAGTTCAACCAGATCAAAGGGGTCATCTCGAAGCTCCGCGTGGACGCCAACTGTAAGGTCGTGTTCCTCGTCGACAAGAACGGACAGCAGATCGCCGCCCAGGGCGAGATCGAGAACCTCGACACCACCTCGCTCGCCTCGCTCACCGCGGGCAACGTGGCCGCCACCGACGGGCTCGCGCGCCTGATCGGAGAGAAGGAGTTCTCGATCCTCTTCCACGAGGGCGAGCGCGACAACATCCACATCTCGATCGTGGCCAGCCGGGTGATCCTGGTGGTGATCTTCGACGAGAGGAGCTCGCTCGGGCTCGTCCGTCTCCGCGTCAAGAAAGCCTCGGGCGAGCTCAACGATGTGTTCGCCCGCATCATGGGTAAAGTCGAGAGGGAGCGCGCTGCGGCCGGAGCCGCCTTCGAGAGCCCCTTCGCCGAGATCACGGACGACGATATCGACAGCTTGTTCAGCGAGTAGAGCCCCGCTCGAGCGATGACGTTCATCAACTACGCCTCACGCGAAATCAACTGCAAGATCGTCTACTACGGCCCCGGGCTGTGCGGGAAGACGACCAACCTGCAGTGGATCTACGACAAGACCAACCCCAACGCCAAGGGCAAGCTGATCTCGCTCGCGACCGAGACCGACCGCACGCTGTTCTTCGACTTCCTCCCGCTCGAGCTCGGCACGGTGCGCGGCTTCAAGACCCGCTTCCACCTCTACACCGTTCCCGGCCAGGTCTTCTACGACGCGAGCCGGAAGCTGATCCTGAAGGGCGTCGACGGCGTCATCTTCGTGGCCGACAGCCAGGTCGAGCGGATGGACGCCAACGCCGAGGCGATCGAGAACCTGCAGACGAACCTCAAGGCGCAGGGCTACGACCTGACCACGATCCCCTACGTGCTGCAGCTCAACAAGCGCGACCTGCCGAACGTGGCCTCGGTCGACGAGATGGTGAGGCTCTTGCGCAGGAAGGGCGAGCCGACATTCGAAGCCGTGGCGGCCAAGGGCGTCGGCGTCTTCGAGACGCTGAAGGGCGTCGCCAAGCTCGTGCTGCAGGAGCTGACGAAGACCGGCTGAGCCCACCCGGGCCCTCGGTTTGACGGCCCCGAACCCCGGCTTCTATACTTGCTTTTTGCCGCCGACGCCGCGACGGCAGCAGGACCGCCCGTTCCTCAGTAGCTCAGCGGTAGAGCATCCGGCTGTTAACCGGAGGGTCGTAGGTTCGAATCCTACCTGAGGAGCCATTCCCATGAGGGGAGCGAAGCTCCCCTCTTTGTTTGAGCCGATTCGTTCGGTTGTTCGTTCTGGGGCCAAGCCCTGGTGGTCCGTTGTCCAGTCCCTGCGGCTGACGCCCTGGGAAGCCCGCAGCTCCGCCCCCTCAGGGCCTTCCGCGCAGGTTGCGGTGCCAGAACTCCAGCATCGTCTTGTAGAGGTGCCTCTGGGCCGCGTCGTCACTCCACGCGGCCCCCAGCCGCGAGAAGTCGGCCCGGCCTTTTCATGGCGCGGACTCCCTTGCGAAAGCCTCGATTTCCTCGACCGCGTCGCGGGCGGCCACCGCGAGGTTCGGATTGGGATGGCCGGTCAGCTCCTTGAGCAGCGCGATGTCCTCGCGGCGATGAAGCGAGCCCAGCAAGGTCACAGCGGTCGCCTGCACGCTCTGGACCCGGTCCGTCGTGAGCTCGCGCAGCCGGGCCGAAAGCCGCGGATCGCCGGGGGCGGCACGCGCCCATGCGCGCAGCGCGGCGGCACGCAGGTCGCGGGTGTACTTCACGTCGGTCAGGCCCTCGAAAGTGGGGGCGAGGATGGCGTCACGTGCCTCATCCAGGCCGCGCAGCGCGCCCCTGCGGACGAGGTGCCACCAGCGCGACTCGCGGGCGAGCTGCTTCAACAGGTAGTCCCGCGAGCCCTGCGGGTCGACCCGGCCGAGGCTGGCGAGGGCCGAGGCGACCACGTCCTCCGCGGCATCGGTCTCGGCCGCGCGGCGCAGGGCGGCCTCCGTCGGCGCGGCGGCCGCCGTCTCGCCGAGGGCCACGGCCGCAGCCCGGCGAATCCGGCGATCGGGATCGCCCAGTGCGCGCACCAGCGGAGGCGAGGCCACTCCGGTGCCGATGGAGCCGAGGCCGAGCGCGGCCTCGAGGCGGACACCCCAGTGGACGGTCTCGTCCTCGAGGGTGCGGGCGAGGGCGCTGGCGGCCTCGGGCCGTCGGCCAAAGCGCGCTGCGAGCTCGCGGGCCGCGCGCAGGCGCTCGGCAACTCCGCCGTTTCCCAGGACGAACCGCGCCTCCTCGAGCGAGCGCTGCTGGTCGATCTCGGCGATCAGCCACCCGCCCTTGTCGAAGATCACCGCCCGCGGCGCCTCCGAAGCCGGCAGCGATACCTGCGTCGTCCAGCCGTGCATCTCGACCCGGTGGGTGGTCGCTCCCGAAGCGGTGACCACCTCGACCTCCACCGGCACGCGAAACGCGTTCTCGAAGGGCAGGTCGGCCTGGACCTGGCGGATGGTGAGGTCCAGCTGCCGGCGTTGCGGTGAGTAGTGGTGGGACACCCGCAGCGCGGGATGGCCGCCGCCGCCCACGATCCAGTCCTCGAAGAAGGACGCGAGGTTGCGGCCCGACGCCGCCTCCAGGGCCACTTGCAGGTCACGCGCCTCGACGCTGCCGAAGGCGTGGCGCTTGAGGTAGTCGGCGACCCCCCGGAAGAACGCGTCGTCGCCCAGGACGTGGCGCAGCAAGTGGAGCACGAGCGCGCCCTTGAGGTACGTCGTCTCCTCCTGGTACATCGCTTCCGGCGACTCGTAGCGGAAGTACTCGAGGGGCCGGACCTCGCCGGTCTTCCGCACGTGAGCGAGATACCTATTGAGGTAGCTCCAGCGCCGATAGGCGAAGTCGTCGGCACCATGGGCGTGTTCGTTCCACAAGAGGTGCGCGAAGCTCGCGAAGGACTCGTTGATCCAGATCGAGCCGAGGGAGCGGCAGGTCACGAGGTTGCCGAACCAATGGTGGGCCAGCTCGTGGGAAATCGTGTCCTCGGCGGTCCACACCGCGTAGGCGTCTTCGGGAGCGGGGTGGCCGTCGTCGGGATCGTCGGGGCCGTGCAGGTAGCTCTCCTCGAAGCCGACCATGGTGGTGGTCTCCATCGCGCCCGAGAAGTTGCGGAGGGTGACCTGGTCGTACTTGGGCCACGGGTAGTCGTACCCGAAGCGCTTTGAGAAGTACTCCAGCATCCGCGGCGTCTCGCCGAACGAGCGCTTCGCCTTCTCCTCGGATCCGGGCGCGCTCCACACGGCGAGGGGCACCTGGCCGCGGGCGACCGTAGCGCTCCCGAGGTCGACCGAACGGAAGTCGCCCACGTCGAGAGCCAGCAGGTAGTTGGGGATGGGCTCCGACTGCACCCAGACGAAGGTCTTCGTCCCATCGGGGTTGTCGCGCGCGGACTCGAGACGGCCGTTCGCGAGCGCCACGTAGCCCTTCGGCACGGTGAGGGCGAAGGTCACGGCGAAGCGGTCGTTCGTGTCGTTGTAGAGCGGGATCCACGCGTAGTGCAGCCCGCCCTCGCCGTAGTTCCAGGCCTGGGCCGCCAGGGAGCCCGCGGACGGGTAGAAGTACATCCCGCTTCGCGGGCGCCGCGTGCGATAGGTGATCCGGACCGTTCCCGTCTGCCCGGGACCGATGGCCTGGGGCAGCCGGACGCGGAGCTTGCGGCCCTCGAGGGTGTGAGCCGCGGCACCCGCGGGCTCGACCGATTCCACGGACACCACCTCGAGCTCGGCGGCGTCGAAGGACACCTCCTGCGTGCCGGGGCGCAGCGGCGTGAAGCGGGCGCGCAGCGTCCCCGCGATCTGCTCCAGCTCCATGTCGAAGCGGAGATCGGCGCGGATCTCGGTGAGGTCTACCTCGCGCTCGCGCACGGGCCGCTCGGGGCCGGAGGGCAAGCGGTGCCCGGGCACGATCTCGGATCCCGCCGCCGCTGGCGCCAGCAGGACGAGAGCCGCCAGCGGCCATCCGCACAGCCTGCGCAAGCTCATTTCGCCTCCCAAGCCGGCCCTTCTCTACCTCGAACGAGAGCGCCGGCGCAAGCGAGGCAGAGCCCGCCCGAGCCCGGCTATACTGCCCCGCGCATGGCTTTGTCCCATTCGGACGCACGGCTGGTCCTCAAGCGCCTCGCCGACAAGGCCTTCCAGACGAGCCAGGAACGCGACCAGCTCCTCACCCAGCTCGCGACCGCCGAGGGTCTCAAGGCGAAGGACCTGGCCTGGATGCTGTTTCGCCCGGATCGCGCGTACCGCGACGCGGTCCTGGAGGTCCTCAAGCGGCTGGCGGACCCGGAGACGCCCGATGCGGTGATCGCCGAGTCGAAGGGCAAGCCCGAGCCCGCCGTGCGGGCCGCGGCGGGGACGCTCTTCGCGCTGGGGCTGCCGGGCACCGAGCGGCGCCTCGCCGAGATCGGCCTCCAGGGCAAGGGCGAGGCGCAGGAGATCGCGCGCCGGTTGCTGCTGGATGCGCCGCTGTCACCGGCCCTCGAACCGGTGCTCTGGCAGCTCGCGAGCCTCGGCCGTAGCGAGGAACGCCTGGCCTACCTGGGCCGCCTGGCGGGACAGCCGCCCGACGCCAAGAGCCTGCCGCGCTGGCAGAGGCTCGCGCGCGACCCGGAGAAGGCGCTGCGCGAGAAAGCGCTCGCGGTGCTCGCCGCGCACGACCCGGGCGGCTCGGTGGATCTCTTCGTCGAGCAGCTCCCGCTCGTCGACTACTCGACGCAGCAGATGCTGGTCGAGGCGCTCACGCGCGCGGCCGCGAGCCAGGGGACGGCCTTCGCGGACCGCATTCTCCCGCTGATGGCCGCGGGCGACGCCCCCACCCGCTCGGTCGTGCTCAAGATCCTGCTGGGGATGAAGGACCGCCGCGGCGTCGTGCGCCGCTACATCGTGTTCTCGAAGTCGCTCGCGGGCTGGGCGCGCGACCGCGCGCTCGACTCGATGCGCGCGTTCGAGAACGACCTGATCGAGCCCACGATTGAGCTGCTGTCGGACCCCGACCAGGAGGTTCGCGGCTCGGCGATGCTGGTGGCGCAGTCGTTCGAGGACCCGCGCATCGTTCCCGCGACCATCGGCCTGCTGAAGGACCCCGACTGGTGGATCCGCATCACCGCGGCGGAGACGCTCGGCCGCCTGAAGGACCCGCGCGGCGTCGAGCCCCTGATCGAAGCGCTCTCCGACCCCGAGACGCGCTGGAGCGCCGTCGAGGCGCTCGGCCGGATCGGCGACCTGCGTGCCGCACCGGGCCTGTCGCAGCTCTTGCAGGACCCCGCGCCCGAGGTGCGGATCGAGGTGATCCAGGCGCTCAGCCACTTCCAGCACCCGCAGATGCTCGACTTCGTCAGGAACGTCGCGAAGCAGGATCCGTCACGCGCCGTTCGCGCGCGCGCCTTCGAGATCACCTGCGAGATGGCCGCGCGGCAGCAGACCAAGCTCACCGACGAGGACGCGCTGAAGCAGGCGGCCTACGCCGCGAAGTCGGGAGCTGGCGAGCCCAAGCTCAATGCGCTGCTGGTCGCAACCCGCAACAACGGCGCCTCCGATTTCCATCTCTCGGTCGGCCAGCCCCCGGTGATCCGGCTCGCCGCCGACCTGGTGCGGGCCCAGGGCGAGCCGTTCACCGCCGAGCAGAGCGAGGCGATGGTGCGCGAGATCCTGAGCGAGGCGCAGTGGGAGCGGGTGCAGAAGGAGCGCCAGCTCGACTTCTGCCACTACATTCCGACCGCCGGGCGCTACCG
>Ga0247727_10019957_pt1 | contig 10316 bp, 3 predicted proteins | sample WisWelCaveWW1625_FD_202498 | JGI IMG/M metagenome (GOLD analysis project Ga0247727, IMG submission 202498) | Biofilm microbial communities from Wishing Well Cave, Virginia, United States - WW16-25 | ecosystem: Environmental > Aquatic > Deep subsurface > Groundwater > Cave microbial mat | place... | reverse complement strand
CGGCGGCAAAAGGCTGAATCTTAAACCAGTCAACATGCCCACCGGCACCGAGATTGAAATCAAAGAATTATTCTTTAACACACCGGCCCGACGAAAATTCCTCAAAACCGATTCCGCGGAATTAACCCAAATCCTCAACACCTTTATTCCATATACGATCGGCCATCCCTCCTGCCGATTTCTAATAACTCATTCCAATAAAACTTTATTGGATCTCACTCCTCCCCCCACCTTTCCTCCTCCACAAAGGGGGGAGGAATCAAATTATTTTTCCTCCACCAAAACAAAAAAGGAACCTGCTGATATTCCCTTCTCCAATAAACGGGAGGAACTCACTGATATTCCCTCCCTTAAAAAGGGCGCGGAGCTTACTGATATTCCCTCCCCCTTGTGGGGAGGGATAGGAAGGGGGAATGAACTTGAGAATAAAAAAATTCTTTTGGATCGTATTTCCCAGGTTCTCAATTTAAAGATTGAAGATTTAAACGAAGTCAGCCGTGATTATCTCAAAGAAAAACTTTCTGTTCGTCTGGTCTTGGGTAATATTAATATTCAACGCGCCCGAAAGGACATGCAGTTTGTCTTCGTCAACAATCGCCCCGTGCAGAATCGCGCTGTCAGTTTTCATCTCAATCAAATCTACCGGCTGATTTTTCCGCTGGAGGTCTTTCCCTTTTTTGTAGTCTTTCTTAATGTCCCAGCTGAGAGTGTGGATGTCAATGTGCACCCGACCAAACGCGAGGTCAAAATCAAAGATGAAAACAATTTGGCCATTCTTGTCCGTTCCTTATGCGAAGAAACCCTGATGCGTTCAGGGTCAGCCAAGCGCGTTCAAGAGAAGTCAATATTTCGTCATCCTGAGCGTAGCGAAGGATCTCTAAAAGATTCTTCGTCCCGCTTTGGCAGGACTCCCTGGCCCGCTAAGGACCTTAGCCAGGGCGGGCAGAATGACGATATGAACCTTAGCAAACAAGAGGACTCTTCAATTACATTTCTTCCTTTTGAATCACCGGTCGAACCCGTTTTTGATGAGACCACTTTTGCTCAAACGAAAAATCGTCTGGAATCTCAAGAGACTTTATTCGAACAGCCAGCGAAAAATCTCCGGGACAAACTCAGCCACGCCCGTTTTATCGGCACTTTTATCAAAAAATATCTTTTGTTCGAATCGGGGAATTCACTTCTGGCCGTGGACCAGCACGCGGCCCAGGAAAGGATCAATTTCGAAAAATTACGCCGGCAGATTGAAGCCAACCAGGTGGAAGTCCAGAATTTGTTGAGTCCCATTTTAATGAAACTCTCGGTGCAGGAAATGCTGGGCCTGCCGGAGGCGCAGGAAAAACTTTCCCAGATGAGCATTTCGGCCAGTCCATGGGATAAAGAAACGCTCGCGCTACACGATTATCCCCGGCTGATGGAGAATCCGGAATTGATTGTCCGCCAAATTTTATCAGCGGGAAATCCTTCCCGTTTTGATTATGACTCCTTGGCCACCCGCGCTTGCCGTCAGTCGGTGATGACCGGCGATAAAATGACTCCCCCGGAAGCCAATCATCAAATCAAGGAACTTCTCACCTGTAAGGATCCCTTCACCTGTCCTCACGGTCGGCCGACGGTCGTGGAAATCCAAGAAAAATTCTTAGATAAACAATTTTTAAGAACTTAAAGCTGCTTTTTTAATTCTTGCTCTACCCACCGCAAAACACAATCAGTAATCTTGAAGGCTTTCTGATATTCTTTTTTCGTCACCGGCTCAGAACCACCCGGATAGCGGGCCGTGACAGCGTAATCCGTTAATAATCTCGCCTTTTTTTCCCTCGGAGGAATAATGACTCCTCCCTTTTTCAAAATTTCTATAAGGAATTCGATATTATGCGTTCTCGGGAAATTTATCCCGTGCATAATGCAAAGCCCTTTCAGAGCTTTTTCAACGGCCTGTTGGGCATTGAAGCATAGATCTTCATATAAGAGTTCGGTAGAAATTTTTCCGGCTTTGACATAAGCCATATTACTTCTAGCCCGTTTCATCCACTCATCGACCTTCCTACGATTTTTCATAAATTACTTTCCCATTTTTATCGGCTTCTTGGTAAATGAGATACGGATCATTTTTTGCGTGTTCGAATTTTTTTAGACTGGTTACAATCACATCGATGGGAGCCCCTATATCCTGAAAATGAAGGTATATTTTGTGGGCTAAAGCCCGTTGAGCTTTAATACCTTTCTTTAGGACAAGCAGGTCATAGTCGCTATTTTTTTTCGCTGTCCCTTTGGCTCGGGAACCAAATAAAATAATCTTATCGGGGTGAGCGACTCTCACAATGGTTTTAATGGCTTTTTGCAACGGATTGTTCATAACTCACTCTGCCTTCGTTCGTATAATTTATAAAAATTTTTATCGATATTTTTACAAAAACAGAATAGCATAAAAAACTCTTTTTGAAAATCTCATTTATCGAGAATCTGCAGTGGCCAGCGCATACTCCACTTCTTTTATGGCGGGTGATTTTTGGAAGGACACCTCAGGCGCTTTGGTTTTATCCTGCGCTGATCCGGCGGGTTGGCCCTCACTCTCTTTAGCTGTTCCCAACAACAGCGGCAGGTTTGTCACGGGAATAATGTTGTAGATCACCGGATAAAAGCCTTCAATGTCCATCAGTTCAAGCTGCGCGGGATCGAACGCGGGCATGGGGACATCGATTTCTTCCCCTTGGATCTCTAAGTTAACGTTGTTGGGGTTAAGGTCAATACCGCCTCTTCCATCGGCGGCGGCATTGGGGCTATGTTTCTCTTGACCCTCATTGATCATCGCATCATCTTTAAAGCCAACCTCACTTTTAATAAAATCTAAAATTTTCTCCATAGCATCTTCTTGTTCTTTGGAAACAGCATTTTCTTGCAAATAAGACAAAGCCTTCGCGCTTGCCTGTACAATATCGTTAAAAAACTCCAAGCCTCTTTTAGCCGCCTCCTCTACCACGTCTGTTCCCAACAATTCTTCAAATTTCATATTAGGATTACCTTTAACTGTTCTTAATTCTTTATACTCGGTAAAAATATTCCGGAAGATTTCTTCCGCATCTTCTTCTTTTAATTCTTTTGCAGCATTAAATGCTTTTAACCACTCTCTAAACCAAACTTTATACTGCTCTATAAAAATTTTTCTTTTATTCTTAGCATGGTATTCATCAATAAATACCACCCCAACCAACAATGCCGTGGCAAAACGCTTTGCTTGGGGGATCTCCCTGTTTCTCAAAAGTCGCTGACTTTCCTTAAGAACTGGTTTCATCAACAAGGGAATTGCATATTCAAAATCGACATTATCTGTGCCATCTTTATTAGAATCTACCGCTATCTTAATAACTTTCCGCAGATGTATTCCCTGAACCGCCAAAGACAAGGCTGCCCCTTCCTTTAATACCTCGGATACCTCGGAAAAAATTTGAACAGCCGATTTAAAATCATCTTCCTCCAAAACATACATCAACATATCGGCCAACCAATGATCTGACTTGGGATAAACTTTTGCGAAACTACTGAGTCCACCCATTTTTGGAAGAATCTTTTGATCGATTTCTTTCAATGTATTTTTAATTATGATTTTCCTATTCACTTCCGAAGAAACTGTAGGGCCACGGAGCCCCAATAACAAATCCATCAAAGTAGACAAATACAAATCAGGGAGAGTGTATACTTTAGTGGTGAATCGCCGTCCTAAGCGCACAAGTGCTCTAAACAGTACATCTTTAGAAATATTCCATGATGCCTTTTGTGGGTTTAATTCTCTGAGAACTGTATTGTGCAATGCAATTATTTGATTGTTCAACACTTTCTCTTTGGTCTTGATATTCGCCAAGTCTGTAATTCCAGACGGCGCGGTAAACTTTTCCCTGTCCCCCTCTGGGATCACCCGCACCATCGCCTCATCTCTTCCATCGGCGGCGGCGTTAGGGCCGGATTTCTCTTGGGCCCGGTCTATCATTGCACCATCCATAAAGCCGACTTCATTCATGATAAAAACCAGGATTTCCTCCATAACCTCTAATTGTTTTGGGCTGACAGAGTTTGCCTCCAGATAAAGCTTTGCCTTTTCGCTGGCCTGTACAATATCACCGAAAAACTCTAATTCTTCTTCAGCCGCTTCCTCTGCTACCAATAACCCAAAAAATTTTTTATACTTAACGCTGGGGTTGCCTTGGACTGTTCTCAAATCTTTAAACTGCTTAAAAATTTTCCTGAAAATCTTTTTTGCTTGTTTCTCTTTTAATCCATCTCCCTCACTTGATGACTTTAGCCATTTCCGGAACCAACCTTTATATTGCTCTACAAACTTCTCCCTCTCATACCCGGCCTGGTAATCGTCCACAAAAACTATTCCCACCATTAACGCCCGGGCAATACGTTTTGCCCGGCCCATCTTATTGTTATTCATCAATCGCTGAATTTCCTTGAGAACCGGTTTTATCAAAGTGGGGATCCCATACTCCACATTAACGAGATCTGTGGCCTCATCTAAATAAGTAGAATTTATTTCTAACTTTATATTCTTCCTTAAATGGATCCCCTGGGCCGCCAAAGACAATGCTGCTCCCTCCACTGAAACTTTGGAAAGGATTTCAACAGCCGACTTAAAATCTGTTTCTTGTAAATAAGGCATTAACATATACGCCAGCCAATGTTCTCCCCTTGGATAAACGCGGGCCAACTTGCTTATTCTCCTCATCCTTGGAAGGATCTCTCTATTTATCTCCTTCAACATCCTTTTGATAATGATGACCCTTTCCTGTATAGGAAGGTCGTGGGGACCGCGAAGGCCCAATAACAACTCCATCAATTCACATAAATACAAGACCGGAGGAGAATATAATTCAGCTCGGAAAAACCGAGGTCCCGGATATTTTGCTTCTACTGCCGCAATGAATACATTCGGCAGTTTATCTATAGGGAGATTATTAAAATTCTTGCTCTTAACCATTTTTTTCAACTTATCCCCAGAGATTCTTAATTGGGCAGCCTGCGGACTTAATTGTTCGTAAATCATATCGCGTAAAGAAAGTATTGCATCGGTCACTTTTTTCTCTTGGGTTTTGATATTTGCCGGGTCAGCAGGCTCGGGCGGTATGGTGGATTTTCCCGCATTCTTTCTCGAGATCTCATCCACCATCGCGTAATCGGGCGCGGCGGACGTGGTTTGGGCTTGGCCGTCTTCCCCCCGCACCATCGCTAGATCTAAGGGCATTGTAAATTCCCGTTCGTAAATATTTTTTATGGTCTGTTTCAAAATTTCCGGGGACATCTTTTCGATAGCGTTATATAAAACCCTTAAATCTTTCACATCTTCCCTGTCTTTCAAGTTAAGACTATTTTGAATACCTTGTTCAATCATCAAAAGTTGCAAAAATAAACTGTCCCTTAAGCGATCATTTTGACTAATCACGTTATAAAATGTCAGGGCCAAGGCGCGATGGGGATCAGAATAGTGATAAACTTTTGCCATCTGTGCCGAAAGTTCAACAATTTCTTTGTCCATATCGATGTCACTCTCAAGGTCACCTAAAATCTTCTCTAACTGCCCGTCTCTATCTTTTCTAACCGCAAATTTCATAAAACCGCCCGAATGAACACTCGTGAATGCCAACCCGTATTCCCTATTCAAAAACTGAAAATCTTTTGTATGTATGACTTCTTCCAATAGTCCCAATCGGTCCAGAAAATCAAGTAGGCTTTCCTTATCGCCAACAACCTTTTTGACAACGGATTCCGCGAGTTCGTCATCAGCAAAGAAATATTCTCCCACATGGTTAATGACATCTTCATAAACAGATAAGGTTCGCTCCTGCAATCGGTTGAGCATCGGTATATTGCGCCATATCCGGCGATTCTTCACATCCACAAAAAAGCCAAAAAATCCATCTCCACCATCCAACCATTGGTCAATATTAAAAATAGTGAATTCCTCTGCCCCGATCATCTGGGAGCCTCGATGCTTCCCCAATAATCCCATAACAAATCCAAATGAAAAGGTTTCTTCTGTTTGACTATGCAACAATGTCAAACGAAGATTTTCTGGAATTAAATAACCATTAATCTCTTCTGTTTGGTCCATGGCGTTCCTAAAAAACATCTCATCCCGCTTGATGTTAAGAAATGCCTTAAACACTTGCTGTAACTCGACCCGATCGCGACCAATAGCATCAGAAAATTCATTAGCGACTTCTATTAACTGGGCTTCCGTCGCCGTCCTCATTACCACGTCTCTAAATACTAGATTAAACTTATTTAATAGAATTGCTTTTACCTTATTTTGCCTTTCATTTAAAGATACCGGTTCTGGTGATAACCTCTGGATTAAATCTTGTTGATTTTTATTCATCATCGCCTTATCGGGTACGGCGAATAACTCTTGAAAATCGTGAATTCTTGGAGCGGACGCTGAAATCCTATTTTCTATCTCTAACCACGAATAGGGGATCGATTTTGGGCTACGACTGGGATTTAATGTAATTACGATTCCATTCTTGTCTAATTCAAAGTCGCTGTCCCACTCATCTGATCTTTCAGCCAACCTTTGATGAAGGGCCACTTTCGAACCACGATACGATTTCTTCTCGAACACTTCTTCTTCAGTCTTGCCGGTTCCCTGGTAGTCAATCACATACGTTATTTCTTCTGGATGAAATCCCATATGTAAAAGTTGATTATGAAGATACTCTAAGTAGGCCAAGGGATCAGTCTGGTACATTTTATCACTGTAGATATGCCCCAAGCCGTGATAATATACCCCATCCTTCATTGCTCTCACCCCTACAGCTATACAACTTTGCACCCCGGGGGTTCTCAATTTGATTCCAGGAAATAATTCTGTACTGAATAATCCAAAATCACCCACATCAATTTCAATGGTGTTGCCTTTTTTAGAAAGAGAAACTTGGGGATCGCCATATCTGAACACATTTCTCCCATCGACATCAAAAACATATGCCCCTGGGGTCCCTTCAGATATCCTCTCGCCCGTCATCTCATCGGGCGCAACGGCAACGGGCGTGGCAGTTTGGGCTTGGCCGGCGGCCTTTTCCATATCAGATAGATCGATCAATGGGGGATTCTTATACTTTTCTATCAGGTGCCACAATAATTCTCTATTAGGATCAGCGGCGCCCCACGTTTCCTCTGACATATATCCATATTTGGGAACCTCGCCTCCGGTTGTATAGTCCCTTATCTCCTTTTCTGTTAACAAGTTGAAATATTGTCTTATCATTTCCCGACCTCCTTCAACGCCGACAGGAACGTTTTTCTCCTTTGCTAATTCACCATCGAGAAGCAACAATTGGTTTGCTTCTTCAGGCAATCCTATTCTTCGTCCGGAGACAATCGTTTCGGGCTTTAAATCATTAATATAAATTCGTTCCTGAATAAGTTTATCAAATATTTCTTTTGCAGCTGCCATCCCTTCTGGATCGAGCACCTTTCCATTCTCGCTAATCTGAGTATAGACAATTTGATCCACCGCTATAAAATAGCGCCTCTCTTTAGATGGACTCGTTATCTTCCCTGCTCTAAGCACACGCGGCCCCATATTTTTTGCTGCTACAAGACTCATCCCCTCTTGAGCTTCTTTAAAATTACGAATCGCCTCTATATCTTCACCGGCAAGACGCAAAATACGAATTATAATATTCTTGTAAACAAAAATCCAATTCCGTCCGCCGCCTCCAATAGCTCCTATTAACCTACGATCGCCGATTTCTGAGCCTATCCTGCGATCACCAATTTTTAAATACGGGATGGCATCCGGCCCCGGTTCTAATCCAAATTGCATAATTTTTCCCAAATTATTTAATTCATATTCGGAAATAATTTCTTCAGATTTAGGGCTGCTCACCTCAACAAATTGAAGAGATGCATCAGTTCTCCTCCTCATCGCCGAATCGAGAGCTGCGGACGTGGCGGCTGAGGCTTGGCCGCCATTCGCCTCTATCACGGGGTCATTAATATTTGAGATAATAATAAGCCCATTTCCCTCTACCCTTATTTGATTCCTTAACTTTTCCGGTAGTTTCGACTTAAGATCTGATACAAATTTCTGATATGCTTCCTGTCCCTTCTCTGATGAAAAATTAAAATCTTTACCCAAATCTTTTCTGAGGTTATCTATCGCGAAATTTAAAGCATCAATAATTACTCCTAGCTGCGATTTTTGGATAGCGGGTAGCTGCAAAGATAAAAGTTCCTGCCATAGCTGTTGCATTTTATCGGATAGACTGGGAATAAGATCATTGAATTTAAAAATTACTTCGGTGGGAATAAGTTCTCTTTCCGAATTATTTTCATAAATAATCGCGTATAGCAAATTCCCCTCGATAAAGAGACCTTTGTTTCTTAACACCTGCGCAATAATACTTCGAAATTCTCTTTGGTCAGAAAGGTTATGATAGTACATCAACACATTTAAACTCCGAATAACGTCTAGTTCTTGGCCTCTTTCTTTCACTAAATTGGTTAAATCATCAAAACCCCCATAACGAAGGCGTATATTGCGAACCGCATTCCAATCCTTGAAAAAGAAATCCTGTAATCTTTTATATACAGTTTTCATTACTCTTCTACTTATGTCCATGCCAATTACTTCATAATCTTGAGGAAGAGTCCCATCTTCGCGCAGTTGATTTAAACTCTCAACCCATTCAAAAAAGGTTGGTGAGGATTGTCCGTCTAACCCTATTTCAACTAAATTTTTAAATTTTTGTCCACCTCGGCTTTTTACTCTTAGTATTCTATTTATATATCCATCTAAATATGTATGCCGCCCTAAACCAGTATGTTGCCCAAAATCAGAGTCTACAAAATTACTCATTACTTCACTCTTTGATTTCGGAGTTCCTGCAATCCTCTGTGAACTCACGCCATCAGCATTATCACTTATTTCTGTTGTCCCATGCTTTGGCTCATACGGTTCTAAATATACACTTGCTTGCTTGGGTTCAAATACCTTCACCATGGCAGCATCGGGAGTAAACGTCAACGGCTCTCTTCTAAAATTCGCCCCACCGGAAAAGTAGCGGCGCTCGATGGCGGTGTTCATGTACTGATCATCGTCTGTTTTGATGTAATCGTAAACACCCTTTTTATACGCCTCGAGGTATTGGCTATAAATCTTCTGTTTGACGTCTTTGTCCGCGACGTCGACACCCTTGACCTTGTTTTTGTTCACGTACACCTTATTAAGAATGTTCTCTTTGAGAGTCTTTTTAAACCAGGTGGCAAGAATGAGTGAATTATGAATCTGGCGCAGGAGGCTGAAGTTTTTGCCGTGATTGATTTCCTTTTCGATTTCGGGCAGGATGATTTCCTTGACGATTTTTGAAGAAACATCGCTTAACTCTTTGACCTCCTCTTCTTCAAGCAGATCGGTGCCTTTTTCTTCATTGCTCAAATTACTATCCAAGGCCAAATAATCCTGCTCGAGCATGACCTTCAAATGGCTGTCCGCGACAAAGGCCGTGTCCTTGTTTTGATAGATCACCGCTTTGTCGGGAACGATCCAGACTTTATTGAAGGTGTTGATGGGGATGTTGGTCGTCCCGTAAAGTTCAAAGGCCTTCTTATAAACCCGATTCCAAAATTCCTTACCCAAACCCTCCTCAGGATAAATCAAGGAAGCGGTGAGCTGCTTTAAGAGATAATCCTGGGCCAATAAATCTTTGCCCATTTCGGTGGTGCCGAACTTCTCAGGGATGATTCTCTCTTTTTCATACGGAGACAAATTCACCCAAAGGTCTTCTTCGGGCACGGTCAGCGAGGCCAAAAAGTATTTAATGAGCTTTCTGGATTCTTCTTTAAGCTCTTCACCGGCAATCTTGGAATCACCGGTGTCCACGATAAAATCAAACCGCAAAGGATTGTCAGGGTAAATTTTAACACCTTTTAAAATCGCCGGGACGTACGCCGCCGTTGGCGCAACCATGATGCCGGGCGCGGGAAGATTCAACACCATCTGGGCAAAGGCGAGGTTGGGAAAAATCGAAGATAGACTAAAAGCGGCAAGAACAAAACAGGTCAGGAGTCGAAAGGAGAATTTTTTGGTTTTTGGGTTCATTGGGTCTGTTGGGTCAGACTTAATTAAGTATTAATCACCTTTTTAGTACTAATATTTTTAAGACGTTTAAATTATATCACAGATAAAGCGGAAATGTGTTCTGAGAGGCTGTGGCGGTGATATACCATATTGTGTGTAAATTGATTTTAAGTTGATAAAAAAAGGCGTATCTTTCTGTTTGGAATACTAACCCAGGGTTGACCCATGTCAGCCC
>Ga0247727_10019956_pt1 | contig 10316 bp, 7 predicted proteins | sample WisWelCaveWW1625_FD_202498 | JGI IMG/M metagenome (GOLD analysis project Ga0247727, IMG submission 202498) | Biofilm microbial communities from Wishing Well Cave, Virginia, United States - WW16-25 | ecosystem: Environmental > Aquatic > Deep subsurface > Groundwater > Cave microbial mat | place... | reverse complement strand
GGCTAAGCTCCCATGCCTTTTTCAGCGCGTTATCTGCGCCGGTTCTGTCTCCTAAATTCGATTTCATCTGGGACAGTTCAGAGTACGCCATTGCAAAATTCCCATCTAATTCCACTGCTCGACTATACGCCGCATGAGCCTCCGACCAGAGCAGTTTGTTGCTTAGTTCAACACCTTCCACATATGAGCGGTACGCCTCGGGAGATTTCGTCGTCACGTCGGCGACCGACTTCGCCTCAGACGAGCCGTGGGCTCCGATGTTCAAATCATTTCTCACCAGGAGAGCCAGGCTATCCACAAGGGAAAAAATTTGTTTCGGTGGAACGCCGGTGATTCGTTGAGAATTGAGAATTTTCCCGGACTGAACATCGATCAGACGCGATGTCACTGCCAGCGTTGGCTCATACTGCAAAACGCTTCCCAGCAACATCGTCGTGACGCCGGCGCGCTGAGCAACTGCGGTTGCCATCGAGGGGGTGATCGTCTTGGAATCAGTCTGACCCATCTCCTTTTGGATGTCGTACAAGCGCTCTCTGCTGATCACTTCCAGACCCTTTGTTTGTGAAAGGGCTGTGATAAGCAGGTCAGCAAGCATATCACCTGTATGAGCCTTGTCCTCCGGGTCGGGGATATTCTGGAAATACATCACGGCCAGGGAATGCCCGGCGGTCTCTGCAGTCGCCTGATGTTGGGATGCTTGATCTCGCCATGGCTGAAGAATGAACGCCACAGCGGCGAGGACAACAACAGCAGAAGCAGCGAGAATATATGTCCCGCGTTTCTTCTTCGGAGGAGCAACTGCGACAGCTCCGGTGACCGACGATGCTTTCGCATATTCCATATTCTTCCGCTCTCTTCGCAGGTCGGCAAGAAGATCGTCGAAATGCTGGTACCGTTCCTCCTTCTCCTTCGCGAGCGCCTTGAAAATCATTCTCTCCATTTCGGCGGTAACCTTGTCATTGTATCGAGCAATCGGAAGCGGGTCTTCGTTGAGGATGGAGTATGCGATCGCGGCCTGGTGTTCCCCGCGAAAGGGGAGTTTCCCGGTCAGCAACTCATAGAGGACAACCCCGAAGGAAAAAATATCCGTCCTGTGATCGACTTCTTCTCCAGTAGCTTGCTCGGGAGACATGTAGGCTGCCGTCCCCACTGTGGAACCCTCTTTCGTCAGCTTTGTCGCTCCCTTGAGCTTCGCCAGACCGAAGTCCATGATCTTCACCTGACCTTTTGGGGTCAGCATGATATTATCGGATTTGATGTCACGATGAACCACCCCTTTCTCCGCTGCCGCAGCCAGACCATCGCACGCCTGGATGGCGATATCGAGCGTTTTTTTGATTGAAGGTGCCTCGCTCTCCACAACTTGTTTCAACGTCTTGCCATCGATATACTCCATGGCGATGTACAGCTGATTTTCATGCTCGTTGATTTCAAAAATAGTCGTAATATGTGGGTGGCTGAGTGCCGACGCGGCTCTGGCCTCGTGATAGAACCGTTCCTTTTCACTTGCATCAGATATCAGATAGTGCGGCAGAAACTTGAGTGCGACGACTCTGTCCAATTTGGTGTCGTGGGCTTTATAGACTATTCCCATTCCTCCCCGCCCGACCTCTTCAAGAATTCGATAGTGAGATATAGTGTCACCGACCATAGTTCATTCCTCCAAGATACCTGAGGAGGTCGTTCGGGCCTGCCCGACTACGTCGTTCAGGCGGGCGGGCTTCACCCAATTTCTCGAGAATCTTATCCGCCACAGGCGGATCCCCGCCAGCCTCGATGGTACTTGAAAGGCGGGCTGGCGCCTTTGGCGAATAATGTGAAATAAGCTGTCCAATCATAGACCACACCTCCCGCTCCCGCCAGACGAAGGCGGGATGCTCAAAACTGCATCTGCTCGCGATAATACGCTCGCAGGCAGTTTTGGCACTTCCCCGACTTGTCCGCCATCTGTTTGGCGGAGTTTCTCGAGTATTTCGTAGTGCAGAACAGTACGCGTGATCATATTCGGTAGAGAATACTCGCTTTCTGACGAGGACTAATCACTTGAGACTTCCATCGTCCAGAGATTTAACATTTCCTCTCCCCACGTGAAGAAGAGGTTTTGCCCGTCGGTCGCCATCGCGAGAACGGTCATGACACCTCTTTTTCCGGCAAGATCTGTCACCGGTCGTTCGGATCCGCCGTCTGCTGACACCTCCCAGATACTGATTACACCCTGCTCATGCGAGGCACGGCTCGTTCCCCCCGAGGCGGAGACGGACTCGTCCGTGTTCCTCAAGAATACGATAATGTGATATCGTGCGTCCGACCATTGCTGAAGCGACCACGTTTCCTTCTTATTGAGAACGAGAATCTCCTTACGGATTGCAGGAGGGACCCTTGCCAGGTTTTTGTGAGGATATCATGGCAAAGCAGGAGCTGGCCGATTCGTGTTGAGGCAAACCGTGATCTCAATTTTCGAGACCGCGTCGGAAAACAAACACCTTCCGAATGGCGCTCGTCGTCAGCCGGTTGCCGAATTCCAGGCAGAGACCGCAGGCGGCAACGACATCGACCTTGATGACGCTCCCACCCCATGTGCAGCCGGCGATCGTCGTCTTCATCGGTGAAAGGCCCTTCCGGTCGAACCACCCGCCGGAGACGATATACGACCCGTTCTCGACCACGCGGATGACGTAAAGAGAGTTGTGCGTCTTCACAAACACCTGATCGCCGACTCGGAGATCGGATTTGAGAAGTTGGGGTAACTGCAGACTCCGCTCCACAAAACCTGTGAGGGAGTACCCCAGACGAACGTCGGCTGGCAACTTGTCAATCATTTCAATGTCTTTCCGACGATGACGTCGTAGTGTTCTACGGTGAGATCTTCGCTTGTGGCTGCCTGTTTGCCCTTCTCTTTTTCCAGCTCCATCTTCCACTGGAACAGTTCAGAAAGGGTATGTTTGATTGAATCAACCAATCTCTCGTACAATCCGCTGTGCTCATAGTTCTCCGCGTCATGTTTGCTGTCCCACACGGTGACTGAGATGACTTCGTTCTGCTTTTGCGCGCTCTCTGTTAAGTACACGTACCGGCATCCCTTCACCTTATGAAGCTCGGGCATGATTCTCTCTTTGTACAAGCGACGGAATTCTTCGAGCCGGCCCGGCCGGATTTTCAACGCAACCGTTCGCAACCACAAAGGAGAGCTGCCCGTCGGGAATGCGGGTACGTTGCTTTGCGCGGTAACACTATACATTTTCACCTCGGGCTCCTCTGGAACTGGCACGTACTCCAATGTCAGATCCTGTGATAACTGAATCTTCCAATCCGATGACTCGGAGAGGTACGGTCGTGTCTCATTAAGAAGGTTTTCGAACACTCCGCTTTTCTCATATGCCACCGCGTCCTCCTGTGATTCCCACAGCGTCATCGATATACATTCGTCGGGTACATGCGAATTCTGCATGAAGCCAGCGTAGAAACAGCCTTTGACCTGCCGAAGTGCAGGAATAACCCGTTCATTATAGAGCTGTTGTAGTTTTTCCAGTGCTCCCGTTTTGACCCTCACTTGGACAAGGCGCATGAACATGGGAATCGCTCCTTTCGTACGACGTGACGGATGGTCAGGCGTATCTCTGCATCAGGTCATTGATTCGACGTAGAACGCGTTGACAATGCGTCTCTACGGATAAAAGGTTTAAAGGAATTGAACGTATCCCGTTGGAGCCGGTTTTGTCCGGATGTGGCATTTATCTGGAACCAGCGAAGGAAATTCAGGCGCGCGGCTTGGAAATTCAGGAATGGAGCATGGTTGTCACAATTCTAAAGTCATGGCCATCGCAACGGGCAATTTCGCCGCCAGGACACGATTCCAGACAATGACATAAAGCCGTGTGATCGACAAGAAAAACGCCTTGGTCGATGCCTATAAAAGTATACACAAAATACGATGGGGAATCAAATTATTTGACCTTTGCGAGGCCCCTTTTCTCCGCAGGAAAGATGCCAAAAAGCGCTATTTCTCTTTGAGCATGTGGAGCTGCCACAAGTCTCTGCTACTTGCTTGAAGGAACGGGTGGATGGCAAGTTTGCCCGTCGTGCCAATGCTCTTCTCCAGATAGCGAAGTTCCTCAAATTTCTCCCTGACATCCGGGCTGGGGGGGACTTCAAATCCAGCCTGTCTCATCAGCAGGATTCCTTTGCCGAGGATTGACAGCTCCAGGTGAAGACGCAGGAGGCATATCATATCCATCATCACCTCTCCCGGAAATCGCGACTGAAGAGTTTGAAGGTATACGCCAACGGGAGTATCTGAGAGTTTTCCCGAATTGATGAGTTGGAGGAGTTCCTGGTCCGCGTCGAAGCCAACTCCCAGCCATGATTCCAATGATCTCTCACTCTTATTGAAAACAGCCATCATGACAGTCGGCAGGACGAGAACGATCACAACGGTTGACACCAGCGGCGAGAAGAAAAAATGGTTATAAAAGGAGTGGATCCCAACGGCGATGAGCCAACCCGGGAGGAACATAGTAAGCTTCTCTGACGGCGTGCGGTCAGCGATGCCCTTCGACAGCATCCCGAAGACCGCCGTCGTTCCGCCGTGCATGATCGCAGTGCCGAAGCCTCGAATCAGCCAGATGAACATGTTGGAGTCGGATAACGTCTGGAGATAGTAGATGTTTTCCAGGCAGGCAAACCCCGCACCAACCGCAAAACCATAGATCGCCGCGTCAACCATGAATCCGAGGCGCTTCGACTTGAGGAGATAGACCAGGTATGCAGATTTAAGAGTCTCTTCGACGATTGGCGCAACGTACCGCGAATAGATCGGAAATTGCAATTGAAGAAAATTCATCAGTCCGATGTTGCTCACCATCGAAAGTACTGCAACTGCGCATCCAGCCAAAATTGCCGCCATGATCGCCCGAAGCCTTACGAGTTTGTAGCTGTCGAGGAAGGTGAGTCCCGCAAGAAAGGAAAGGACAGGGGGTAGGCTGAGCGCGACCTGAAGAATGTACTGAAGCGGAGCCACAGTCAGGAGTCCAGCTGAAACAATGAAGGTGCGCGGGTGGACGTCGTCTTTTCCATGTCCGCCTATCGAAGCAGTTTTAAAGAGACCCTAAACTCTCGGGAGAGTCGTTGATTGTTCTCGATTGCGATGGCATACCCAAACGACAGAGTAGATTCAAGAGAAGATGCAAAGGCCGGTCTTAATCGAACCAAACGAAAACTCGTCAGAAAATCTTCAAGGAAATCATGAACTCTTTCGATAATCTTTGATCCTTTTCAACGGCTGCAGCGTATCCCAAAGAAAACGTTGACGCAAGTCGCGAAAACAACACCAGCTTGAAATCCACCTGAGCACCCACGTCGAAGAGGCTTGACTTGTCCCGACGGCTGTCAACATTCGTCATAATGACCGAGGAGAACAACGCGATTCGCGACCATGTGCAATATAAACTCGGGATGCCGAAGCTGCGGAAGCGAACCGGCGGGAGTGTCCATTCCACGAGCAATTTCCCGTAGTTCGTGCCGCCGGCGGCGTTCAGTTCGATGCCCGGAAAACTGTAGTACTCCCGGTACCGGCTCACTTCTGCGTTATCCACCCAGTTGTTCCCAAACCCTCCAAAATAGAAGTTCGCAAACGGCTCCCCTCTGTCGCCGAACGAATACCCGGCGGATGTTCGAAACCAGAGCGATGAATGATCAATGGGCAACAAAAATCCGTAATCGAGAGATGCAAAGACTCGCGGAAAGACCTTCGATCGGACGAAGTTGTTGTACGAATTCACTTCCCACGTAATTCCTTCTTCCGCTTCCACGGCGCCGAGAGACTTCACCACATGCTCGTAGTGAAGATTCGCCTTCGCGTTGAAGGATTTGTCGAACGATGCAAAGACGTTCTGGTACTCAGGCAATCTCTCGAGGCCGCCGAACCCTGCAACTTCGATCTTGTACTCGAGCGCCCTCGGTTTGTCAAACAGCAAGTAGTCGCTGTACGCTACGGTGAGGGAGTAGCCCTTGCGACTCGTCTTCGTAGGGCCGAAGAGGTCGTAGAAATCGGCGCGGTTGTATGTCGCACGAACCGACCACGGCCAGTGATCGAAGCCAAGCGCACCGTGGAATCTCTGGTTCTCGGGGAGAGGCGTGTTCGGCGTATATGACAACGTGAGGTCGACATTGTACAACTGGAGCGGATCGATGAAGTTCCATTGTACTCCATAGGCAGGGAAATCCTTGAAGCCATGGAGGATCGGGTATGAAGAACCGAACCGGAGATGCTGGAGCCCATTGTACTCGCCAGAACGGACCGTCACCGAGTCTGCGTTCACGGTCAACGGTGACTTGAGGGTCCAGGACTGAAGTTCAGGATACCGTTCGATGATTCCCTGGCCGAGGTACCGAATTGCGCTTACATCCTCAATCGGGGTATTTGAGATCATGATGGGTATGAAGCCCTTCCCCGTGTACTGAAAAACAACGAGCGAATCATCAGAAACGGGCACAGGCCGGAAGAATCCCGTCTCAGAGTTTGAAATCGCCTCCAGTTTCTTCGTCGCAAATTCGTAGCGGTACACATTTGAAACACCGGAATAATAAGAGGTCCCAAACACGTATTTCCCGTCCGAAGAGAAAATAAAGTTCTCCGGAGACGTATTGTTCTCGAATTCAATGAGGATTTCGTACGAGCCATCACCGCGGAGCAGATTTTCGATTTTCATCCTGATAAGTGTTTGTCTTCCGCTGATCTCGAGAAAAGACCCCGTCAGATACATGCCGTCGGGAGAAATGTCAATGTCAAAGAGATCTTTTCCGTAGTCGAGTGAGAGAACCTCGTGCCACTCCGTGTACGGCGGAGGAATCCTCACGAGTTTTGATAATCCTTTGAAGTGCTGGACCCCCCAGAGTGATCTATCCACAGGGTTGATGACAAGATCACCAACCCGGGCATTCTTGATCAACTGTCTCTCTTTGCCCGTCTTGATATCAACAACGCTGAGAGATCGCCAACTGTGGCTATTATTCGTTGTGAAGAGCAAGGCATCGGCAGATTGATCGTACGCCAGCGATGCGACGAGGTACAGGGTCGGACCCGAGACGTCGCACAGTTTCTCAATGCCGCCGGAGTTGATGTCGATCGCAGCGACGTGAGCCAGTTGACCCGGGTAGCTAATGGCGGCGTAAATCTTCCTCCGGTTGGGGTCAAAGTACGCTTTCGAAACCGAACCCAGGGCTGTGCGGGAGAGTGCACGTGAGGGCGTAGGAGGGTAGAGCCGGATAGAATCGAGATTCGCCTGCTGCCATTCGTGTTCCCACTCGATCCATCGGGACCACTGATCATCAAGAGACACACCGTACACCTGCACAAATTGAGAAGCAAAAAACGCCTTCGTCTCATCCGTACGATTGTACCATTCGAGCAGCTTGTCCGGTCCGTAGCGGTATGCAAGATAACTCATGAAGCGGGTCCCATAGAGATACGAGTTCGCCCCAACCTGGAAATCGATCGTTGTGCCCTCGGATTCCAGACCGACGACGTCGTAAAAGTAGCTCGAATCTCGTACCATCGATCGGAACACCATCTCATCGTATCCTCCGAGAACTCTGCCGATTCCCCCCGACATCCACGTCTCAAGGAACACGGCGATTCCTTCGTGGTACCATCGTGGCGAATAGATCCGCGGGCTCGTGAGATAGCTGTAGAACAACGTGATCGGATCTCGTGCCGTTGGGGATACTTTCCCGAAGAACAGGTTGCGGAAGAATCGGTCGGTCTTGGAAGACTTGTCCGACGCAACGATGTGGGCGAGCTCATGATTTCCCACCCAGTTGAACCGTTCATTCGTTGGAGCGGTCTCAAAAACGTACTTGTACGGTTCGATTCCCAGCTGGACATAATTGAATGGGATGCTGATCGCTCCGGCATAGCCATAGTCATCGAAATCTTCCAGCAGGACCACGACCTTTTCCGAAGGCTTGTAGTCGAAATGATTTCGGTAGAAGCCGAGGGAGTTTTCAAGACAACGAGTGAGATGAGGGATCACGTAGGAGTGTGACTTATCATAATAGAAGATTTCCAGATTGCGGGTCTCAACTGTGTAGAACTGTGCGAACGCTGGAAGAGCGAGCATGCTGAGGATGAGCGAGAGAATCAAGAAGCGAAGCGCGGTGTGGCGGGCGAGGAGAGGGAAGATTTTCAGAGCCATTGGCATACGAGGGAAGAGGTTGGCCATGCCGAACGATGCCCGGTTCCTTGAGCTTGCGTTCTTAATACTACGGAAAACGGATTTCTCATGCAACGGTTTCCATGGTGGGATTCGCTGATTCTACGGATAGAGTCTGGATGGGAGCAGTCATGATTATGCTCGGGGATGTGATGCGTGTTGGAGCCGGGAATAAAAATGAAGATGCCACGACAACCGTGGCATCTCACTCTTTGCTTACAAGGGTTGGGATTTTGCTTATTCTGCCGGCTTGGCTTCGGTACGGCCAATCATCGCTTCCTGCCTGCCGAAGGTTGCCGCCGTCTTATCGAGCGAGGTAGCAGCTGATGTCATTGCCGATCGTGCTATCGTTGCCTCGGCCTTCCCGATCGTCGCGGCTGCCTTCTCCAAAGCTTGGGCAGCACTGGCCATCGCGGTTCGTTCAGCTGATGTTGCCTCAGCTTTTCCCAGGGTAGCAGACGCTTTTTCAAGAGCAGTCACTGCCTCCGTCATTGCAGCTCTTTGCTCGGCCGCTGTCGCTTCGGACCTGCGCAAAGCGGCAGCTGCTTTCTCAAACGCCTGTGTGGCTGCAGTCATCGCACTTCGTTCCTCAGCATTTTTGGCCTCCCGTGCTTGTCTCGAAAGGACCGCCGCTGTCCTACTCAGAGCTCCTTCAAGTTGATTCACCGGATCGCCGCTCGTGAGAGTCTGGTCTCCTTCTGAGCGCGGTGTGGATTCCTGTCCTTCGAGGACTACGTCCTTCTCCGTGATCTGTGGTGCCCGGTACTTCTGGACGCTTCCGATAGTCCCCGCGGCCTCCTCGTCAGAAACCGGCGGGTAGAAGAACGCAAAATACACGATCGCGGTGACTGCAAGTACTGCACCGCCAATCAAGAGGGCTGATCGTGGCGATCTCGACCGGACTGTGTTGGTGGTTTGTTGTTCCATGGTGACCTCCTATCATTTAGGGGTGAATTAATCTTGAGAGACTTCCTACTTTACTGACCGAAATACAACTACAAACATCGTTAGTTGGTGATTGTTTCAGATCCATAGCCATCTTTGGTTTACGGCTTCTTCTTCGTTCGCCCGAGGGAAACAGACGTCTCATAAAGCAGCGTCCCTGCATCCAAAATCCGTACCTGAACCGGGGTGATTTCACTGGCTTTGGGGGTCATAAAGAATGTGTAGAGCGTATTCCCTGCAGAATGAACCTCGATCGCTGCATCCCTGATTACCAGTCGATCCGTCGGGCCGGCGAATTGCCGGACCGCCCGAACATCGGTATTGTTCGGATCAACCTCGATAACGGCCGTAACCGGTTCTTCCGACGTGAGATGCAGGTCAATGGCCTGCACTGAAGGTGACCATTTGGGGGTAATTTCAACCTGAGCATGCCCCAGGTTCTGATGGATCGGCTCTCCGTTTTCGAAACTTCCTGCTGGTTCACTCAGAATCAATGTCCCCGATACTTTCGACGTATCAAAGGAATCGAGGCTGTAGTCGCTCGAATATAGGACATGGATAAGAAGGCCGACAAGCAGGCCGAAAGAAAACGCATAGGCGTACCTCAAGGCACCCCTTGGCTGGAGCAACGTGCGAAGAGCTTCTACCACCCCGCCTCTTTGCGCGGGCGGCTGAGCACTCTGATGAAGTGCCCGAAACACGGCCGGTTTCAACGTTGGCGGAGGATCCACCTCCTCAACCACGGCCAATGTGCGAGATAACTCCTCCAGTTCATTGTATAATTGATGTGCCTGTGGGTTTTCTGCCAGATGCCGCTTGAGCCTGGCACTGTCGTCCCGAGGATTCACTCCGTCGAGATCTTTATGAATGAGATCAATGACTTCTTTATTACGCATTTTTGTCTAAACCCTTTTTGACTAATATATCCTTCAGCACAGTTCGCGCACTAAACAATCTTGACTTCACCGTTTTTTCCGGGATGTCCAGAATCTGGCCTATTTCCACGTATGAAAGCTCTTGAAAATGCTTCAGAACAACCACGACCCGATGATCAACCTTTAACTTCATCAATGCATCCTGCACACGGTCACTCGTTTCATTGCGTGCGAGTGTCTCCTCCGGACCCCGTTCCTCTAAGAGCTGCTCTTCATTCAGCCGTTC
>Ga0247727_10019955_pt1 | contig 10318 bp, 7 predicted proteins | sample WisWelCaveWW1625_FD_202498 | JGI IMG/M metagenome (GOLD analysis project Ga0247727, IMG submission 202498) | Biofilm microbial communities from Wishing Well Cave, Virginia, United States - WW16-25 | ecosystem: Environmental > Aquatic > Deep subsurface > Groundwater > Cave microbial mat | place... | reverse complement strand
GTATGCATACGGGCGAATGCGAAGTGATCGACGGGAAGATCGGCGGTATCACCGTGTCGATCGGCGCACGGGTGGCCTCGAACGCAGGGCCCTCCCAAGTGCTCGTGTCCCAGACCGTGAAGGATCTTGTGGCAGGCAGCGGCCTCACGTTCGAGGACGCCGGCGAGCACGAGCTGAAGGGCGTCCCGGACCGTTGGCACTTGTATCGGGTGGCCACGTGAGATTCCCCCACCCTCAACACTCCCGACAGGTACCAACCGCGCGGTACGGGGTCCCCGACCGCTGGCATTCATACCGGGTGGTCGACCCGTAGACTCGCGAGAGATGGTCCGCAAGCGCCGCTTCCAGGTCCGACCACCCGGGCTGAAGCCCACCACAAAGGTCGGCACGCTCGGCCCTTACCGCGGCAGGCTCGGCTTCGCCTGGGTCATCGCGCCGCTGATCGCCGGGGTCTTGATCATCGTGGCCGGTTACTTCGCGTTCGTCCGGTAGGCACGGACGTGCGCTGGGCCGAGTTCGCCACCGCGTGCCCCGAGATCTCAGGGCTCGCGGTCGAGCGGTTCGCCAGGCACGCGCTCTGCATGATCGGGACGCTGCGGGCGGACGGCTCCCCGAGGATCAGCACGTGCGAGCTCGACTATGCGGCCGACGAGCTCATGCTCGGGATGATGTGGCAGAGCCAGAAGGCTCGCGACCTCCTCAGGGATCCGCGCGTGGTCCTGCATAGCTGTACCACCGATCGGTTGGGGACCGAGGGCGACGTGAAGATCTCCGGCCTCGCGACCGACGTCCGGGATGCGGACCGCCGGAAGGCGTACCAGGAGGCTGTCAAGGCGCGCATCGACTGGGCGCCGGAGGAGCCGAACTTCCACGTGTTCGTTATCGATGTGCGGTCGGCCGGCTACATCACGTTCGCGGACCCGAGGAGGGTGCTGGCGTGGGACCCCGGGCGGGGTATGCGTGAACTCCCCTTCCCTGAGGCCGAGTGACGATCAGCCGACCTTCGTGAGCGGGGCGTAAGCAAGCAGCAGGCTCTTCTCGCCCGTGTCGGAGAACGCCACGCGGGCTTCGACGTCGTCACCGATCCCGGACAGGGACAGCACCACACCCTCGCCGAAACGTTCGTGGAGCACCGTATCTCCTTCTTTGATGGCCGGAGCCCAACCCTTTGCCGCACCCACCGGCCGCGGTGGCGTCCACGTGGACGTTCGGCCGCCTACCTGAACGGTCCCTCCCGTGCCCGGCAGGCCCATCACCGAGTACCCACCACCTCGCCGCTCGCCACGGTCCCTGCCGTATCGAGGCCTTCGACGCGGCGCCCCCTCGGTCTCCCGGACATCGAGCAGCTCACGAGGGATCTCGTTCAGGAATCGCGACGGGGGGTTGTAGTCCGTCTTGCCGAACAGGGTCCGGCTCCATGCGTGCGTCAGGTACAGACGTTCCTGCGCACGCGTGATCCCGACGTAGGCCAGGCGCCGCTCCTCCTCGAGCTCTGCCGTATCGGTCATCGCTCGATAGTGCGGGAAGATCCCGTCCTCGAGGCCCACCACGAACACAACGGGGAACTCCAGCCCCTTCGCGATGTGCAAGGTCATGAGGGTGACGTTCGAATCCTCCTCCTCGTACTCGTCCTGCTCCCCTACCAACGACACCTGCTCGAGGAACTCGGCCAGGCCGGCCTCGGGGTCGCGGGCCACCACCTCGGCCGCCACACCGGAGAGCTCCTGAAGGTTCTCGATCCGACCCTGCGCCTCGATGGTGCGGTCCTCCTCGAGCTCGGCGAGGTAGCCGGACTCGCGGGCTGCGAGCTCCACCATCCGCGCCGACCCCATGCCGTCGTCCAGATGGGCCTGCAACGCCGACATCACCTGTTTGAACCCGGCCACGGCCCCTTTCGCTCGCGTCCCGAGGGTGGCGATCTCGTCGACGCGGCGGCACGCCTCGACGACGTCGACGTCCTCGGTGGCCGCGAACGATTCGATCGCGGCCACCGTTGCGTCGCCGATCCCGCGCTTCGGCATGTTCACCACCCGCCGGAACGAGATCACGTCCTGGGGGTTCAGCAGCAGCCGCAGGTAGCCCAGGACATCCTTGATCTCCCGGCGCTGGTAGAAGCGCACGCCGCCGAACACGCGGTACGGCGTCCCCACGCGCATGAATACGTCCTCGATCACCCGCGATTGGGCGTTCATCCGGTAGAAGACCGCGACGTCCTTGAAGCGGTGGCCATCCTCGTCGCGTAGCCGTTCGATCTCGGACGCGACGAAGAGTGCCTCCTCGTGCTCGTCGCCGGCCTTGAAGCTCACGACCGCCTCGCCGCCGGCGATCTCGGTCCAGAGCGACTTCGGCTTCCGATGCACGTTCTCGGCGATCAGGGCGTTGGCGACGGCCAGGATGCTCTGCGTGGAGCGGTAGTTCTGTTCCATCACGAACACGGCGGCGTCCGGGTAGTCGCGCTCGAAATCCAAGATGTTCTGGATGGTGGCGCCACGCCAGGAGTACACCCCCTGGTCCGCGTCGCCCACGACGCACAGGTTCCTGTAGCGCGAGGCCAGCAGGTTCACCAGCTCGTACTGGGCGCGGCTCGTGTCCTGGTACTCGTCGATCAAGACGTAGCGGAACCGCTCCTGGTAATGACGGAGCACATCCGGGTGGTCGCGGAACAGGCGCACGGACTCGGTGATCAGGTCGTCGAAGTCCAGAGCGCCCGCATCGCGCTTGCGCTGCTCGTACGCCCGGTAGATCTTCGCGAGAGTCTCCTCGTAGAAGTTGGATGCCACCCCGCCGAGCTCGTCCGGCGACAGCACCCGGTCCTTCGCCCTGGAGATCCCTGCTGCCATCGCCTTGGGCGGGAACCGTTTCGGGTCGAGGTCCATGTCCTTCTCTATGCCGGCGATCAAGCGCTCCGTGTCCCCGTCGTCATAGATCGTGAAGCTCGACGGCACGCCGAGATGGGAGTGCTCACGGCGGAGGATCCGGGCGCACGCCGAGTGGAACGTGAGGATCCACATGCCGCGCGCGACGCCCTCGCCCACGAGGGCCTCGACGCGCCCGGCCATCTCTCGCGAGGCCTTGTTCGTGAACGTGATCGCCAGGATCTCGTATGGCGAAACCCCCTCCTCGCGGATGAGGTAGGCGATCCGATGGGTGAGGGCGCGCGTCTTGCCCGAGCCTGCGCCGGCCACGATGAGCACCGGGCCCTCTGTTTGGAGCACCGCCTGGCGCTGGATGTCGTTCAGGCCATCGAGCAGGGGGGACGCCTCGGTCACGGCTCAAGTGTAGGTGTGTCCGACGACCGGACATCCGACCATCCGGCATGGACCTCTGGTGGATGCGTTTCCCCGTACCCCGAGGTAGTTTGGAAGGTCGATGTCTCTCACGGAAGCTCCCGCTGTGACCGTCGAGGACGGGTCGCCCCCGCGGCGCCGACCCCGCTGGCAGGGCGTCGTTCGCTGGTTCGGCTACCTCTGCCTGATGGCGGCAGCCGGGTTCGGTGGTTACTTCGGATGGCTACTGTGGGGAACAGGCCTGGAGACGCAGCGCGCACAGGAGAGCCTGCGGGCCGGCTTCGAGGAGATCGTGGGCACCAGGCCACCGGTCGAGGCTGAGGACGCGATCGAGCTTCCCGGCCAGGCGTACGCCCAGCTCCAGATCCCCTCCCTCGACGTCGACTTCATCGTCGTCGAGGGAACCGACTACGCGACGCTCAAGAAGGGACCGGGGCACTACCCGGATACGGCCGATCCATGGGATGCGAGCGGCCGCGTCGGGATCGCAGGTCATCGCACGACGTATCTCCACCCCTTCGCCGAGCTCGATCGGCTCAGGGTCGGGGGTGAGATCACGCTGCGAACCGAGTACGGCGTCTTCCTGTACGAAGTCACGAACAACTTCGTCATCCCGTCCGCGGGCTCCGGCCGCGTGCTGACGCAGACGCAGCGGCCAACCCTGGTCCTTACGACCTGTCATCCCAAGTATTCGAGCGCGGAGCGTCTGATCGTGACGGCGAGCCTCGTCGACGTCCAGTAGCTACGGGAGTGCGTAGGTCGGCGGCGGCGGTAGGCACATCCCGCCGACGCCGAAGAGCTGCGACATGAACCCGTCTCGTAGCGCCTGATCCGCAGGGGTCACGGAGCCATCGCGCAGCATGTTCGAGAGCTCGCTCGGGTCCGCGATCAGGTCGTACATCTCCTGTTCCCCCGTCGTGTAGCGGACGAACTTGTGCGTGGCCGTTCTGATGCCGCAGTAGGGCGGCACCGCGTTGCCGCTGTCGTAGTGCTCCAGCAGGAGGGGTTCTCGTGACGGTGTGGCAGAGCCGTCCAGATCGGCGAGGAAGCTCTCGCCGTCGAAGCCTCCCGAGCAGGAACCGCCGTAGGGAGGGGTCGGGCAACCCGGGGCCACTGCGATGTCGAGCAGGTCGAGGATGGTCGGCGCCAGGTCCACGTTCGCAACCAGGTGGCTATCGACCCGGGGCTGCCCGCCCGTGAGCGGATCGTAGCGAACGATGAACGGGACCCTGAGGCTTCCCTCGTACGGCACCATCTTGTAGTTCCACCGATGCTCTCCGTCAGCGGAGCCATTGTCCGAGGTATACACGAGGAGGGTATCCCCGAGGCGTCCGGTCTCGGCGAGGGCCTGGAGCACCGTCGCGATCAGGTCGTCGACCGATAGGAGCGTGCGACACTCTGCGCGCCGGCGGTCGGTGCCCACTGACTGGGCGCTCACGAGGGCCTTGTTTCGGATGTACGCCGGCTTGTCGCTCACGTCGGCCTCGTTGAACGAGGGATCGGTCGAGTTGGTCACGTTCGCGCAACGGGGATCGGCGGCGTAGGCGGGAGCGGGCGTGTACGAGGAGTGCGGTGCATAGGGATCGACCATCAGGAACAGCGGGGTGTCCGTGCTCGTCGAGCGGATGAACGCGTCGGCGTAGCTGGAGAACACCGACGTGCTGTAGTCGGCCGCAGAGGACCCGAAGCTGCGGACGATGCCGTTCTCGTTCACCTTGTAGTTGTAGTAGCCGGCCGTCGCTCCTCGCCAGTGATCCCAGCCCGGCGGTCGCTCCGAGGCGCCCGCCCCGTTCATGTACTTGCCGATGAAGCCGGTGCGGAACCCCGCCCCGTCAAGCCACGTCGCGATCGTCGAGTTCTGGAGCCCTCCGCTCCTGAAGGTGGAGTAGCCACCGAACGGCGAGGCGTTTCCGTACACCCCGGTGGTGTGCGAGTACTGCCCGCGCTGGATGCTTGCTCTGCTCGGGCAGCACAAGGGGTTCGTGACGACGCCGTTGGGGAAGCTCACCCCTTTGCCGACGAGCTCGGACTGCAGGGTCGGCATCTGGGCGATCGTATCCGCCGGCTGGTCGTCCGAGACGATCAGCACAACGTTGGGCGGGGTCTGTCCGAGCTGGCCGGTGGTCGCGCTCGCCGGTGAGCTCTGCCCCGAACGGTTCTGCACAGCATCGAACGCGTCCACCACGTAGGTGTAGGTCGTCTCTGCCGCAAGACCCGTATCGGGGAACGAGGGACCGATCGAGGACCCCACGGTGGTGAACAGCGCTCCCCCCGTCGATCGGTACACCGTGTACCCCGCAACGCCGACATCGTCGTTCGAAGCGGTCCACGTCAGTTGGATCTGGCTCGGGCCGTGCGCCGAGGCGACGAGGTTCGTCGGAACGGTCGGGGATGTGATGTCGGGGACCCCGTCGGCAGTGGTCGCGGAGACCTCGTCGAACGACACGTCGTACGTCCGGCCGCTCGCGGATTCGCCCAGCATCACTCGCGCGATCGGACCGCTCACGTTGCCGGCGAACGTGAGTGCGGGAACGGCCATCCCATCCAGGCTCACGTCGATCATTCCGGAGGAACCGGTCACGGTATGGAGGGCGATCTCATGCCAGGCGCCGTTGGACACCGCCACGGGACTCACGATGGTGACCGACGTGGCGGCGTTGCGGACCTGTAGCTTGCCGCTCGCACTCAGGCCCACCAACGAGACGGCGCCGTTGCTCGACGTTCGGAACGACTGCAGCCAGACGGCCGTGATCCTGGCCGTCACGAAGAACCGCGATCTGACGGTGAGCTCCGTCTGCGGGGACGCCAGCGACCGAGTGGCGTTCGACACACCTCCGGTACCCGCTGCCCTGGCCGCCCAGGAACCCGCGAACACCGTGCCCTGCTGGACGGTGAGGCTCGACACCGTGGTCCAGTTCGACAGATCCCCGCTCTCGAACCCATCGCCGAACACGGGAACCGCAACCGAGGAACCCGGCGACGCCACGATCGAGCTGAGGGCGAGCAGGGTCGCAGCAACAGGGGTCAGGAACCGACGGGGGCGGGTCCTTCGGGCGCGAGGCGCGGCCATCCAAGGACCTCCGACCTAGATCTTTCGGCGATGCTGCCACGGGTATCCGTCCGATTCAACGTCCCGAGACCGGAGGGGATGCCGTCTAAGCGGACCCGTTACGACACATGGATCCACGACGCGACGGAGGGGACCCCATCGCTGTCGACCAGGAACAGCATGTACCAGCCCGGAGGTGCCTCGGTCGCGGTCGGAGCATCGATGGACAGCGCCCCTCCTGCCGGAATGAACGGCAGCAGCACGTACCGCTGATCGAAGTTCACGCCATGGGTCACAGAGTCGGGGCGGATGAGCGCGACCCTCGAGACCCGGTCGGCATCGGGCGTCTCGACGGAGAACGTGTCGAGGTACGAGACGTTCGACGGGGCTGTCCCGATCACCGGACGCGCCCCCCGGAAGAGGTAGGGAGGGGAATAGATCTCGGCAGTCGTCTGCTGCGTGCCGAACGTCTGTCCGGCGGACAGCACCCGGCCGTCGGGAAGAAGCACGGCCGTGGAGTGATACGCGCGAGGCGCCACGTGCGAGGCCATCGTCGTCCACGTCTCTGTCGCCGCGTCGAACATCTCGGCCGCCGTCAGAGGTGCGTCGTAGGTCCCTTGTTGGTTCCCACCCACCGCGAGGACGTTCCCATCGGGAAGCAGGACCGCGTTGAAGTTCTTGCGTGGGAAGGCCATCGACGCCGAGTACCGCCAGGAGGGAGCGCCCGCACCGAGATCGAGGATCTCCGTCGTCGCCGTCGCCAGACCGCCGTTTTCACCGCCGATCGCGAGCACCCGGTCGAGCCCGGGCAGGAGGACCGCCGACCCGTTGTTGCGCGGTCCGAACTTCATCGCGGGTCCGTTCGACCACATCCCTGTCGTCGGGTTGAAGTACTTCGTGCGGCGCTCGACCCCGAATCGCACGATCCGGCCGTCGGGAAGAAGGACATCCGCGGATACGGAGCCATCTTCATGGTGGCGCTGGAAGACAGGGTGGTGAACGAATCGGTGGCGGGGTCGTATCGCTCGACCTTGTCGGCCGTGACCGTCGTGTTCGTCTTGCCCGCGAACACGAGCGTGCGCCCGTCGGCGAGCGACACGTTGGTGGGATACCAACGGGCTTGGGCCATCGCGGGGCCGACGCGCCACACGCGAGCCTCTGGATCGAAGACCGCCGTTTGGGAGGTCCCGAACGGGCTGCCAGCGCCCCATAGGGTTCCACCCGCAACCAGGAGGTTCCCGTTCGACAGGAACGAGGTGCCGGCGCAAACCAGGTTGTGCTGAGCGCTGACGCTCACGTCCGCCACGGTGCCGTCGGCGGGATCCCACAGCTTCACCACGGTGCCGATCGATCCGCTCCTGCCGTTGAACAACAGGACCTCTCCGGTGTGCAGCACGGTGGCATGGACGGCAACCACGCCGACGTCGAAGGGCGGGCTCCAACGACCGAACTGGTCGGCGGCCAGCGGCGGTCCGGTTGTCGTCGTGGCCGTATCGCTCCGCGGAGACCGGTTCCCCGCCGCGTCGAAGGCATCCACCGAATACCAGTACTGGGTCTCCGACGCGAGGGAGGAGTCGAGGAACGAAGGCGTCGGCGAGGTACCGACCTGGGTGAAGGCCGCGCCGTCCGTCGACCTGAACACCGTGTAGCCCGCGACGGCGACATCGTCAGACGACGTGGTCCATGCGAGATCGACCTGGGACGAACCCCGCGCGGCCGCCGTCAGACCTGTCGGGATCGTCGGCGGGTTCGCATCGGCGGGGAGGCGCTCGGTCGCGACGACCACATCATCGAGCGCAACATCGAACACCTTCCCCGTGTTGTTGTCACCGATCATCAGGCGGGAGATCCCGCCGGTTCCGAAGTTGTCGTTGCGGCCGAGTTCGGTGACCGGGTTCCCGTCGTACCAGACGTCCGCCCGTCCCGCTGCGCCGACCATCACGCGAAGCTCGACCTCGTGCCAGGCGCCGTTGGTCACCACGGTCGAGCTGGTAAAGGTGTTCCCGGTGGCTGCGTTGCGAAGGATGAGCTTCCCGCCCGTGTTCACGCCGATCAGGGCGATCGCAGAACCTGTGGAAGTGCGGAGCGACTGCAGCCACACGTTCGTTTGATGCGAGAAGACCAGAAACCGAGTCGTTGCGTAGAGGTCCGGGTACGCCGAGCCGAGATCCCGCCACGCGTACGAGGGGGTTGTGTTGCTTGTAGCCCGCGCAGCCCATGCACCGGTCCTCACGTAGGTCTGCTGCACGGCAAGGCTCGACGCGAAGGTCCACATCGAGGTGGTGCCGCTCTCGAACCCATCGGCGAACACGGGCGCCGCGGCAGAGGAAACTGGGGCCGCGACCGTCACGCTCGCTACGAAGAGAAGCACCGCCGAGACCACGAGTGTGCGGCCTACCCGAACTCGATCCGCATTGCTCACAGGGGCCTTTCAGCCTAGGGCGAACGGTGTATGTTCGAATAGGTTCCCCTAGACGTCAAGTCGCGAAGTGCTTCACTCCCACTCGATCGTGGCGGGAGGCTTCGATGTGATGTCGTAGGCGACCCGGTTCACGCCGGGGACCTCACGGACGATCCGCTGCGCGATGAGGTCGAGTACCTCGTGCGGCAAACGCGCCCAGTCGGCGGTCATCGCGTCCTCGGAGGTCACGCACCGCACTATGACCGGGTGCTCGTAGGACCTGCGGTCGCCCATCACCCCCACGGACCGAACCTCTGTCAGCAGCACGCAGAAGGCCTGCCAGGTATCCCGCTCGAGACCCGCCCGCCGGATCTCCTCCCGCACGACGCCGTCGGCCGCACGGAGCGTCGCCAGCCGCTCGGCCGTGACCTCGCCTACGATCCTGACCGCGAGACCGGGGCCCGGGAAAGGCTGGCGCCACACGATCTCCTCCGGCAGACCGAGCTCGGCCCCAACCCGACGCACCTCGTCCTTGAACAGCTCTCGGAGCGGCTCCACCAGCTCGAGGTCCATATGGTCGGGCAGTCCACCGACGTTGTGGTGGCTTTTGATGGTGGCAGCGGTCATGGAGCCGGACTCGATGACGTCCGGATACAACGTCCCCTGCACCAGGAACCGGGCGCCTCGATGCTCTTGCGCGACCTCTTCGAACACCCGGATGAACTCCTCGCCGATGATCTTCCGCTTGCGTTCGGGGTCGGAGATCTTTGCAAGCTTCCCCAGGAACCGTTCCGCCGCCTTCACGTGCACCAGCGGCACCTGGAAGTGACGACCGAATGTCTCCTCGACCTGCTCGGGCTCATCCTGCCGATTGAGCCCGTGGTCCACGAACACGCAGGTGAGCTGGTCTCCTACCGCGCGATGCACGAGCAGCGCAGCCACCATGGAGTCCACCCCGCCGGATAGGGCGCATATGGCCTCGGCATCGCCGACCTGCCGGCGGATCCTCTCGACGGCCGCGTCGATGATGTTGGTCGGGGTCCAGTCGGGCAGCAGCCCGCACACGTCGTACAGGAACCGCTTCATGACGGCCTGGCCGCGCGCCGTGTGTGAGACCTCCGGGTGGAACTGGACGCCGAAGAGCCCGCGCTCGCGATCTTCCATCGCAGCCACGGGTATCCGCTCGGTGCGGGCGGTGATCAGGAAGCCGTCCGGGGTTCGGGTGACGGCGTCGCCGTGGCTCATCCACACCTGGTCTGTTGCCGGCAGGTCCTGCAGGAGCACACCCGGCTGCTCCACGGTGAGTGCTGTGCCACCGTACTCGCGCTGGCCCGTTGCCTCGACCTCCCCGCCGAGCGCCTGCGCCATCAGCTGGTGTCCGTAGCAGATGCCGAGGACCGGGACGCCGGATCCGAACAGCGCGGGATCCACCTGTGGGCCGTCGGGCTCGTACACGCTGGCTGGGCCGCCGGACAGGATGATGCCCGCCGGCCTGCGGGCCGCAAGGTCCGCGAGGGGAAGGTCGTGCCGCACGATCTCGGAGTAGACGTTCGCCTCGCGGACCCGACGTGCGATCAGCTG
>Ga0247727_10019954_pt1 | contig 10318 bp, 6 predicted proteins | sample WisWelCaveWW1625_FD_202498 | JGI IMG/M metagenome (GOLD analysis project Ga0247727, IMG submission 202498) | Biofilm microbial communities from Wishing Well Cave, Virginia, United States - WW16-25 | ecosystem: Environmental > Aquatic > Deep subsurface > Groundwater > Cave microbial mat | place... | reverse complement strand
TTAAAAGGAGTGATTCGAGGGTGGCTCGCTCCCGTTCGCCGCTGATGCTGTCCGCGCCGATGATCATGCTGATGAACAGGCCGACAGCGATGGCGGCTTTGAGCAACTCAAAGACCATTTCCTGCGGAGGGATCAGACTCAGCTCGCTGTTGCTGGCGAACACCCAAGACAGAATCCCCAGCAGAACGCAATAAATGAGGAGCAGGACAGGCGCTTTCCCTCCCATCCACAATTCGTTGATTTCCCTTACGAAGACGAGCCACCACGTCGGCGTTGCTTCCGGCCGGGCAGAATCAACCCGACTGTCATTGAAATTATGGTTGTTGTTCATACGATTTACCTCGCGGTTAAGTCTAGAAAGATCTCATGTCATCAGCCACCTTTGGCCGCAAAACTGAAAAAGAAAATATGTTGAAGTATGTGATCACGACCAGCCGAAACGACGGCCCAGGAATGACCAGAGCTTGCTCGTTTTTCCCGCTTCAAGGCGAAGGCCGGGGCTGGCATATAGAAAGAGCACGATATAAACAATCAGGGCAAACAAAACCGGTGACGCCAGCCACTGCCAAAATTCAACAAGACCTCGATTATTCACCAAAACCTTTTCAAGAAAATGACCGTTGGACTCCATCGGATTCAATCTTTTAAAAAGTCTTCCAAACTTTCCGGCCTGCGCACCTCCAGGGAGCTGCGTCGGAATGATAAAGACGAGGTACAGAACGAGACTTACGAACAAGCTCGTCTTGTTTGAGTTGGACCAAAAACTCACGATCACCCCCATGGCAGTGAAGGCCGGCGCCATTAGAGTTCCCATGATGGCGCCCCAGAGCACGGCCGGACCGAAAATCTCGTCCCCCTGAGAGAGCGCAGCCAGGAAGGGGATTGTAATAAGCAACGCTGCCGGCCAGGGCGAAGTGGCGGCGAGAAATTTGCCAAAAACAATTTGTCTGCGGCTCGACGGTGTTAAGAGCAGCGCTTCGAGACTCAAGCGTTCCCGCTCGCCACTGATGCTGTCCGCGCCGATGATCAGTCCGATGAGTAAGCCCACCATGATAGCGTTCTGCAGTGTAAAGTACACCATTTCCTTAGGCGGCGTCGGATCGCTCGTGTTGCTCACCATCAGGTAAGTCAAGACGCCTTGTAAGATGCAGAAAATGAGAAGGAGAATGGGCGCTTTTCCTCCCATCCAAAGCTCATTGAGTTCCTTTACGAACACCAGCCACCATGCCGGTGCTGCTCCCGACGGCCGGTCATGAGTCGCGGGTTGCGGTGGTTTAACCCGAGCGTAATTTAAGTTTTGTTTGTCGCTCATACACTTGCCACTTCGATTGCGTTTATTTCTCGGTCAATTGCAGGAAGACATCTTGCAACCGGCCGCCTTCGGCCTCAAAACTCAAAACGGCAATATCGGCGCGGATAAGGGCCTCGAGCATTTTGTTCTTGATTTGATTTTGCTCCACTGCAATCCCATCCGCCGAGGCGCCGAACTCAACTCGCAACCAACCTCCCATATCGCTGGTGGCAGTCACTTTCACGACGCTCGGCACCACTTCTAAGATTTTTCGGGCTTGCGCCAGCGATAGGGAGGGAACCTGGATGCGAATGCCGCCGCGCTGCGCGCTCAAGCCCTGCCGGGACAGGCCGTGGCCGATGACATCGGTCACAGTTCCGGATGCCACGACCTGACCCGAGTTCATGATGATCACGTCGTCGCAAACACTTTCAACTTCCGACAGGAGATGACTGCACAAGACCACGCTGGCGTTGCGTTCGCACGCCACCCACCGCACCAACGCGAGCAGCTCTTGTTGGCCGCGCGGATCCAGGCCGAGTGTCGGCTCGTCGAGAAAAACCACCGCCGGATCATTGACCAGCGTACGCGCGATTCCCAATCTTTGCCGCATTCCACGGCTGTAGCTGCCGACCAGAGATTTCGCTCTGTGCTCCAGCCCCACCTCTTTGAGCAATTCCATCGCGGTGGCTCTGGCTTCAGAAGCTGAACGTCCATAGAGGCGACCGAAAAAAACCAAACACTCGAGTCCGGTCATTTGCTTGTGAAAACCCAGGCTCTCCGGCAGAACGCCGATCCGGCGGCGGATTTCATCAGGATATTGGGAACTGATGTTATCAACGAAAAATTGTCCCGCATCGGGTTGCAAAATCGTGGTGAGAATGCGAATCGCCGTAGTTTTACCCGCTCCGTTGGGACCGAGAAAGCCCAGAATGCGTCCAGCTCTCAAGGAAAGTGATAAACCCTTGAGCGCCTCTCGGGGTCCGTAAAACTTGCGCAGATCTTTGGCCAACAAGACTTCGGCCTCGGAGCGTGGCGCCTTGGAATTATTGTTTTCAAACATGGGTGCAAACCTCCTTGTGTGTCGTGCAATGGTCGCAGTTGACAAAAGACCAACGCATTGTTTGCATATAAACTTTTATTATTTCGGAGTGCAACGCTTCAGCGTTGCACACTGCTAAAGCATTGCACTCCATCTCATCAGTGATCAACTTTGTCCAGGGCGCGTTCCATGTCCATTGATTGCCTGGCTTTTTCCATATCGCGTCCCCGTGACATGACTGCACGCATATCCTCTTCGGTGACGACGGTGATCGGAAGCTCTTCATCAACCAGATCAAGCTCGGGCTCGCGTTTAGCGCGAAAGAGCAAATATATGGCCGGCACACCAGCTAAGGTGAACAATGTCGACGTGACCAGGCCACCCAGAACGACGCTAGCCATGGGCTGCATGATCTCAAGACCGGCAATGTTGCCGAAAAACGCCGGAGGCAAGAAAACCAGTGCTGTCGTAATCGCAGTCATCAAGATCGGGCCAGAGCGTTCTCGAGTGCTACGTCCGACGATTTCGATGTCAGCTTCGCCGTTATGCTGTTCGAGATGTCGATAGCTGCTGATCAGCGTCATACCATTGCGCACGGCAATTCCCAGCACCGCGATAAATCCAATGATTGAGCCGAAGGAGAGCAGACCGCCGCCGGTTATGATTGCCGCGAGCGCACCGCCCACGAGAGCCGTGGGCAAAGCCACGAACATGGCGGCCGCCAGGCGCCAACTTTTGAAGAACACTTGCAGGAGCAGGATAATGCCGATGGCAGCGGCAATGGCAAAGGCCTTCACGCGCGCTTGCGCTGCGAGACGCTCCGCGTATTCGCCCAACAACTCAGCGCGATATTCCAGCGGAAATTTTATTTGCCGGATGCCCTTTTCGACCTCGGCCGCAACCGTGGCGAGATCGCGTCCACGCACGTTGGCGGTCACGTCCATGCGGCGCGCCACGGCATCGCGATTGATCACCGTGACCGAGGGCACGATGCGCACGCTCGCCACCTCTTTCAAGGGCACGGTAGCGCCGGAAGGCGTTCCAATCAAAAGCTCTTGAATACTGGAAATACTGTGGCGGATTTCAGGCGTGCCAAACACCATCACTTCGAAGACCTTCTGCTCTTCGTAAAGACTGCCGACTAAAATGCCTCCCACCAAAGTGGTTGCCGCGCGGCGCACGTCGCCGGGCTTGAGGCCGTAGTTTTTAATATTCTCGAGGTTGACTTCGATTTCCAATGTCGGCATTTCGTCCGGATATTCGACCTTCGCATCCGTGACCCCACCGATCTTCGCGATGACACTCTGAACCTCCTCCGCTTTTTTGCGAATGACATCCATCTCCTCGCCGTAAACGCGCACGACAAAGGATTCACTCGTGCCCGAAAGCTCCTCGCGGACTTTTGCTTCCGTATAGGTCAACACTTCGGGGGACAAACCCGCATAGCCGGAAACCGCTTGCTTCACTGCGGCCACGGTGGTTTCATAGTCAGCGGCAGGATTGATGCTGACCCACAACTCGCCGGCATTGATATTGGATCGCTTGTCCGAAGTAATGGCGCGACCCATTTGGCCACTGACGTTGCTGACGCCCGGAATGGCGCGCAGCTCGCGAGTGGCTAGCGCGGTGATGCGGCTCATGGCCGGATGCGAGGCGCTGGAACTGCCTTCCCAACGCACCAATAAATCCGTTTCTTTGAAGTCCGGCAGGAGTGATTCCTGGCGGAGGAACGGCAGGGATATAAGGCCGATAACGAAGAGCGCACAAACGGCGACAAAGGCCGGGCGCGGAGCGCGTGCGGCCCATCCGAAAAGACCGTTGTAGAGGCCGCGCAGCATGCTCATGATCGGAGAGTCGCCGGCCTTGTGTGAAGTGTTGCGCAACAACATCAAACTCAACGCCGGGGTGAGGGCCAGCGCGGTCACGAAGGAGGCGGCCATCGCCATCATATAAGAGGTGGCGAGCGGTTGCCAGATAGCGCCGGACACGCCTTCGAGAAACATGACCGGCAGCACAGCCAGAGCCATGATCACAGTGGCGTAGAGCAGCGGGCTGCGCATCTCGAGCGCGGCATTGAAAATGATCGTCGCCGCAGACTTGCCCTCACCCTCTGCACGCGCCTGGCGAAGACGCCGCACGATGTTACCGACGTCAACGATCGCGTCGTCGATCATCATGCCAACGGCGATCATCAACCCGGCGATGATGATCATGTTCACTTCGGCGCCGCGCACATAGAGCACGGTGCCGGCTGCGATCAATGACGTTAAGACCGCGACGGCGCTGGCCAACGCGGCGCGCCAATTGAGCAGAAAAGCAAAGAGCGCTATGACCATCAAAACGCCGCCGAATATAAGAGCCGAAGTGAGGTTGTTGAGCGCCAACTCCAGAAAAGTTGCCGGACGGAAGAGCGAGGAGTCCAACTCCATGCCGGAGAGGCCGGGACGAAGCGCGGTGAGCGCCGTTTCCACTTCACGCGTCACTTCCGCAGTGTTGGCCCAGGGAAATTTTTCGATGACCAGCGTGAGCGCGGGACCATCGTTGACAATGGCATCACCAATGAGAGGTTGATGATCCTCCACCACGTTCGCCACGTCACCTAAGCGCTTCGAGGGGGCGCCATCAACGGTCACTTGCGCCAACTCTTCCGGTTTCGTGATGGGCAGAAAGTGTTGGATGCCGAGTCTCTGGTTGGGGGTATCGATCCAGCCGCCGACACCGGGCGATGAGGCTTCCAAAAAGCTCAAGGGCGAGGCCCACAACGCGTTGCCCGCGGTTTTGATGACATCCAACAGCGTGACACCTTCAGCGCGCAACTTTGCCGGATCGACCAGCACTTGCAACTGCCGCTCGCGCTGGCCCCAGATCGAGACATTGGCCACTCCGGGCAGGCCCATCAAACGGGGTTTGATCGTCCAACGGGCGAGCACGGACATATCGATCAGCGACATCTTGCTTGACGTCAGTCCGATCGCCATCACCCGGCTGGTCGAGGCCATAGGATTGAGCATCATCGGCGGTGTCGACACGTTGGGCAACGCGTGAATGGCGATCAGCCGCTCTTGCACCATTTGCCGGGCTTGCATAATGTCGACCCCTTTCTCGAACACGAGAACGATGGACGACATCCCAGGGATGGACTCGGAGCGAATCTCATCGACCCACGACACGCCGTTGAGCAAATCTGCTTCAAGCGGCGTGGTGATTAAAGCCTCGACTTCCTGAGCAGAAAGCCCGAGCGCCTCTGCTTGAATTTCCACATACGGCCGCGCGAATTCCGGCAGGGTATCCACCGGTGTGTGGCGAAGCTGCGTGAAGCCGAAAATCATCAGCAGCGCCGCAACTGCAGCCATCACGAGTCGAAGCTTCAAGCTCGACCTAATGATCCAACGCATCATTGCAAACCTCCCTTAGGTGTTTGATATAATCTTGTTTATTCTAATCACAGTTCAGTTGTATGCCTATTTACCATTTGCGCTCGGAGTTTGCTCCGCCGGTGGCGTGTGAGCGTACACGTTCTTGCTTCTCTTGTAGGCGGTCTTCTCCATTTTCAGCGCCTCGGCGCGGACTTCGGCCAGGGCCTTGGCGTCGAGCTGTTCGATCTTGGTCAGTTCCAACACTTCCTGCGTTTTTTCTCCAGCCCCTCTCCAGCCGACGCGCACATTGCCCACGCCGGGCGCGTAATACTTGAGTTGTTGAGCGTCCGGTTCCGACGCGCTGGTCTCGGCGATCACCAGAACATCTTTATATTGGCCCGCCGGGACAGCGGTCTCCACGCCCATCTGATCAACTTGCCCGCGATCTGTCCAGTCCACCGCCGGGCCCCATCCTTGGGAATAGCTCGGCGTCCCAACCGCCGGCTTTGCCTTCATCATAATTCCCGCTCTCGCCTCTTCAAGACCGTGGATCCAGGTTAGGGCCGCAACGAACTTTCCCTCATCCTCGTATTCCTCCGGATATTCACCCATGCGCCAGACGTTGCTGTCGTTATCCTGCGCCAAAAAAGCCAGCTCCGCTTCCACCAGTTCGCCGTCGCTATAGTCCAGATCCCAAGTCACGATCGAGCGAATACCGCCGATCACTTTGGTCAAATCGGTGACGTTGATCACCACGCGATGAGGCACGACCGTGCCATCATCCTCGACGGTAGAGCCCTCATAAACGTACCGCATTCCCGGCTTCATTGGCATCCATTCGTTGTCGATTTGGGTCGAACGGTCGAAGTTGTTGGGGTCGAAATCCTCGAACTTTTTCTCGGAGGCCTCGCCGTTGTGCGCCGGAGAAGTCTCGCTGTTCTGCGCCTTGGAGGCCTCACGATCCTGCGCCTTAGTGCAGCCACTCAACAACCCGAGGCAAGTGAAAGTTGCAAGTATCCCGCGCAAGCGGGACGCGATAGCCAATATTCTCCGGCCAATACTGTTGTGATTTGAATTCATCATACTTCATCCTCATTATCGAGTTTTTGATAAGTATTTCACGCTGCCCTATACCAGCTTGTCATCGCATGAGCGCTTCTGAAAGAAGTGAAATCCGGCGAACTTCAAATCTGAGTCATGCAGCGGCGCTGGAAATTATCCGGACGTGAAGTCAAACGGACAGAGCCTCAACCAATTTGTGAGAGTCCGTTTTTTTGTGAGAGGCCGATTTTTGTCCAGCGCTCATCTTAAATTTTCCCCATGTAAAATATTCGGACAAGTTAAGCTCCAACAAAGTAGCAAGCATGGCAGGATGAATGCTCATAATTTCAACTTCGTAGCCGCGCTGCCGAATCACTGAGGTGAATTTTATCAGCACGCGTAACCCCTGACGGCTAATCACCTCCAGGCCTTCTAATTGCAACAGCCATTGATTTCCGGGGAAATAGGTGACGTTTTTGAGAAAATCGCGCAAAGCGTCGATGTGTTTGCTGAGTATTTTGCCTGCCAATGTTACCTTGACTGATTTCTCTTGTTGAGTAAAATCCAGGATAACGGTGGCAGTCGCTTTGTCCCGCCCGGTGGGATTGTCGTCAAGAAACTTTTTGATCGTCGTCATGATGGAATACCTTCCGTTTCAAGTAAAGACTTCCCCGTGCTTTTTGAAAAATATTGCCGGCCTCGATAAATTGCCGCACTTGTTAACGACAATCGGTATTTGCGGCGCGCAAGTACAAATTACCGTTTGGCGCAAATATGCGAAGACCCTTAGATCCGCAGGCCAGTGAGCATCCAAAGAGACCGGCAAGCCCTAACACCCTAAAACCGCAAAGCGTACTGAATTTTCACCGGCAATTCGTTGGAAACGAATTGCCAGCCCCGCTTTGTCGCAGACGCCGCGCCACGCGGTGCGGGGTCGCCGAATTGCCGGATCATGTTGTGATTATAGACGATGAAGATATCGCCGAGAGGATCAAACGTCCAGCGCAGCTTGTTGTTGGAGCCGAGCTCACGGCTCTGCGTATCATATTGCGTCAGGCTGCTCAATTGCAAATTGGCAGAGAAGTTCAGTTGCAGCCGCACGCCGAATAATTCCTCGGTGAAATTCCTCTCGACTAATTCCTCTCCTTCTTCATCCGGATCCGGCAGCGCTATTGCCTTTCCAGTGTTCCGCTCGCCGGAGAATTCCAGGGTTAGGAAGGACGAGGGTTTCAACGCCAACCTTCCCTCAATGGTGTTCAGATCACCGTTATAATAATTGCCTGATTCCCAGCGGATTTGGGCGCTGATCGTGCGCTTCTGCGCCGAGCTCGCTTCCAGGAAATATCGCGTCCACTCATAAGAACCGGCGGGAATATCCACATCCGTGGCCAGCTCAAACTCCTCGGGCGGCCGGTCGCCCTGCGGAAGGAAGCCGGCCTGAAACCGATCGCCGCTTTCGAAGAGCCAGTCGAGCGGTTTGATCTTCATCTCATAACTTTCCCACGTGGAATTATTCCACGTGTTAAACAGCCTGAAGGATAATTCGTGCGTCATCTGGCGCACCAATGACCAGTTCGGTCGCGGCTTGTAATCGCCGGTGAAATCCCAAAGGTGAATGTTCCGGCGGGGCACAAAGCCTAGCGACGGATCGAAGCCGGGGCCGATGCGTATGGTCGTGAAATTGACGTCGAACAAATCATTGGGGTAATCGAGCCGAAGTCCGTAGGCGGATTTATCGCCTTCCAAATCCTCGCGATTATTGAGCAAGCCCCAAACGCCGACCAGAAAAGTTTTATCCTCCAGGAAGCTCGAAGTCCGGTAGGTGAAATCCACGCCGGCCGACCAACTCTTGGCGCGGCCTTGTTGATCGCCGAAAGTGGCGAGCATGCCCAGCGAAGATTCCTCCAGCACATTTTGTTTGAGCCGCAGCGTTCCCATCGTCGCTTGCCCGACTTCGATGGTGGAATCTTCCGTCACTGCAAACTCCTCCACTTTTCGGGTGTTGGCAATCAGCGCGCCCAAATTGGTGTTGCCCACTCGTCCGTTGATTTTGCCGCCGGCATTGATGGGGATCGGTGACTGATCTTCTTCGGCGTTGCCGAAGAGGCCGATACGGCGGCTAAAGAACGGCAGAAGGTTGTCTTCGTCCAGTCCCAAGCCAAATTCGAAAATATCCGCGCCTTCCAGAAAGAAGCTGCGTTTTTCCGGGAAGAAGACCGGAAAGCGGCTCAAGTTGATTTGCCGGACATCCACCTCGGTCTCGGCAAAATCGGTATTGACCGTCAACGCCGACAACAGGTTCGACCCCAGTTTTTGGGTCACATCCAGGCTGAGGTCTCCGTCAGAATCAGTTTTCGCTCCGGGCGCAGGTTTACGGGTTCTGCCGACGGCCGCAGGGCGGACGCTCAAGCCCAAGCCCAAATCGAAATTCGGCAGCTCTGTCAGTAATCCGGCGCGACTGGTTTGGTAAATCTCAAAATCACGTTTGGCGCTTGACCAGCGGCTGGTCTCTTGCAAACGCTGCACGCGGCGCTCGACATTGAATCCCCACTCGGTCAAATCTTTTTTGAAACCGAGGCTCTTGATCGGAATCCGCATCTCCGCGGACCAGCCGGCGTTGTCGATCGCAGTTGTCGCCTCCCAAATCGTATCCCAATCGCTATTCACATCTTCGCCCTGTTCGATCACCAGGCCGTCAAAACGCGCGCCGGTCGGATTAACCGCAAAGACATAGCCGGAGCGGCCGTCGAGGAAAGTATCAAGCACGATCAGAATATGATCTTCTTCATCGAGCTCAGTGTCCCGCGCTTTGGAGAAAGAAACGATGCCCGCCGGATCATGGTCGTAACAACGCGCCTGGACAACGATTTCCTTCGAGGAGGCAAAGACTTTAACCACGGTGGGCCCGGCGGCCGGCGTGCCGCCTTCTTCCGGCTCTATGGTGATGAGATTGGCAATGGAGTCGACAAGCGCCAAACCCGCATGGCCGTTCGTCGTGCCATTAGACGTGCCATTAGATTTAAAATCAGGCGCTAACGCACCAACGCGAAGCACGGGCCTTTCGCCTACAATAAGTCCTTCCTCCTCTTGTGCCAGCGTTGGGCCTGCCAAGAGAAAAAAGATGACCACTAAAAAATTTTTTCGGGCCAGGGACAAACACCATGGCATAAATTTTTTGGATTGCATACTCAAACCTCCAGCGTAGTAGTTAGTAGCTTGCTGCTGTCCACCTGCCCTCTGCTCAGTAGTTATTTTCCAGCAAATTGTAGCGAGCGCAATAGTAATTTTTTCACGTCCTTCTCTATTTATGGATCTTTAAGCTTAGCGGAGCTCTTAAAAACGCATATTCCCTGGCTTTCAAACGGTACTGCCGATTATCGCCTTCCCCAAATTCTTTTAGAACGCCGTTTTCCGCCAACTGGCGTAAAACTTTATCCAGCGTATTGACCTCGACCCGGACCTGTTGTCGCATGATCCACCACTCGGCAATCCCTTTCAAAGTGTCCGAGGCTTGAGGTTGTTCCGCGAGATACTTGAGAATGACATCAGCGACATCTTCTTCATGCCACCGCATCGCTTCTTGCTTCG
>Ga0247727_10019953_pt1 | contig 10319 bp, 12 predicted proteins | sample WisWelCaveWW1625_FD_202498 | JGI IMG/M metagenome (GOLD analysis project Ga0247727, IMG submission 202498) | Biofilm microbial communities from Wishing Well Cave, Virginia, United States - WW16-25 | ecosystem: Environmental > Aquatic > Deep subsurface > Groundwater > Cave microbial mat | place... | reverse complement strand
AGTCCAGCGGGGCCGGTTTCCAGCTCACGCACACCGTCGAAGATTCGCGCGCATCCAGTGGAAATCACTGGAATATCTCGCGCCAGGTGCGTCCAGAGCTTTCGAGTGCCGATGGGGTGGTGAGGGCACGGGAGGTGCCCATGTCGCTCTCGACGGAGATGGACGAGGCCGCGCGCCTCGTGATCGAGGAGGGCCATGCCCTGACCCCGGTCGCCGAAGCGTGCGCAGCAGAGCGGAGCTGGGGAGGCGATCTGCGGTCGTGGCGGGCGAGGGTCTCGCGCTGGGGGAACCCGCACGACCCGCACACGTGCCCGGCATGGGCCCTGCCGATCATCGTCGGTATCACGGGACGGGATTCCTTCACGTCCATTTTGCTTCGCGCCGCGCTGCGCAAGCGGCGGCCGAGCGTGAGGAAGGTGCCAGTGCGGGAGCGGGGGAGGGTGGCGTGACTGCGGTCGAGTTCCACGAGGCCGCCGGGATCTTCCCGCTGCTCGAGGGCCAGGAACTCGCGGAGCTCGCAGCCGACATTCGTGAGCACGGACTCCGCGAGCCGATCGTGCTGCACCCGGACGGCCGCATTCTCGACGGGCGCAACCGCTACCGGGCCTGCGTCGAGTTCGAGCCGCAAGTGGCGCCAGTCTTCGAAGCGTGGGACGGGCAGGGGGACGAGATTGATTTCGTCGTTTCCCTGAATCTCAGGCGTCGCCACCTCGACAACGACCAGCGCCGAGTTGTCGCTGCGAAGATCGTTACCTACCGCGCTGGACGTCCCACGAAATATTCGCAATCTGCGAAGGTTTCGCGCGAGCAAGCGGCGACGTTGATGAACGTTGACGTTGCTGGTCTAGATCGCGCTCGCGCTCTGATCCGACACGGCGCTCCCGAGCTCGTCTCGATCGTTGAGCGCGGCGACGTGTCGGTATCGGCCGCGGCCGACGTCGCGGAGCTGCCGGAGGCCGAGCAGCGAGAAGTAGTGGCGCGCGGCGCGGAAGAGATAGCGGTCGCCGCAAGAGCCGCGCGCCGAAGCTCTCGAGCGAGGAACTCGACCGCGTGAAGGCCGCGGCCTGCGAGGCGCGCGTCTCGGGCGGCCAGCTCTCGCTCTCGCTCGGGTTCGACGCCTAGCGTTCGAGGCGAAGCAGGGGAGGCATAACAGATACACAACCAGGTTCCCCAGCCCCTCAGACGGGCAAGGGCCGAGTCATGGCACGCCGTTCCTTCCGCTCGAGGACGGCGGGTGGAGAAGCGGCCAAGAACCGCTTCGCCTGCGAGCGAGGCCCGGGGAACCGCCGTTGGTTCAAGGGGGGACGCGCCGGGGGGCGCGTGGGGGTGAGAGGTTGGCGACTCCGCGAAAGCACTGGGCGCGGGTAGCGGACTCCATGCTCCGCGAAGATCTGACTCGACGCGCCCGGTCCACCTTCCTGGGACTGCTCTGCTGGTTCAACGCCCGCCGGGCCCGGGATCGGCTGACCGGGAAACGCGCTCAGCAGGCCTCGATTCCGCCCGGCGATCTGCTCACGATCACGCTCTCGGAGTCGCTCGAAGAGGCGCGCGAGTGTCTCGCGGAGCTGCGCGAACGCTTCGAGTTGACGATCCATGTTCGCGAGCGCTTCACTTGGGTCGAGTGGCGTAACCTCTCGAAATATCAAGAGTGGCAACGCCCGCAGAATGCCCCGAGAGTTGCCCGCGAGTCGCCCGCCGAAAATCCGCGAGCTGCCCCTTCCGTATCCGACTCCGTATCCGTATCCGACTCCGACTCCGGACCGAATCCGAAACCGGAAAAAGATAAAGAGCCGCCGTCGCCTCCGGCTCCGGCCGTGTGTGTCGCTCCCGCGGGGGGCAAGGTCAACGGCCACCGGATCGCCAAGACGCTCATGCCCGCCGAGTTCTCGGACGACGACTGGTCGCGGCTGCAACGCCTCACGGCGCGCGATGAGCTCAACGAAGCGCAGCTCAGCTACGCCTGGCGCACGGTCTACAACTGGTCGCACTCGGGTGACAAGCGTAAAGCCGATTGGGTCTTGACCACGGTCAACGCGATCCGCGCCGGCTGGGCGCTCAAGGGGTTCTGATGGCTCGCAAGCTCACCGAGATCGATGAATCGCAAGCGAATAACACCCGGGCCACGCGGGCTCCGGGAGAGCGTCGCTATCCGGTGTCACCGATGGAGGTGAGAGCGGTGGCCGTGCAGCGCATTCGGTATCGAGACTGGCGCCGCATGGCAGCCGAGCCGAGCGAGTATGCGGTATGGCTCGAGTTCTTTGAGTTCCCCGAAGTGCTGGGCGAGTACGTGCCGGTGCAAGGTGCATCGGCGGCGCAGACGCGCGCCTTTGCGGAGCAGTGGGTCATGGCGCAGGAGCGTGAGGACCGGCGCGTGTATGGCGAGGTGCGGTTCGAGATCTCAGACCGCATCGACCTCTTGTTGCGCTCACTCGGAGGCGAGAGGCCCAGGCCGGACTCGCCGCAGTTGACGCTGTCGCACGGACAGCGGCTTGCCGCTTGGGACCGGCAGATCGAGGTGGCACGGCAGGAAGGCTGCGGCGAGGACTCGAAGCGCATGAAGTTCTTGCGGCGCGGTCGCGAGCGGATGGCGAAGCGCGGCGCGGACGAGGACGCGCTGGCCGAGGTGTTCGATTGAGCCTCTCCCACCACGAACTCCGCGATCCGGTGCGCTGCCGCGGCTGCAACGAGCCGACGCGCGTGATCGTACAGCGCTGCGAAGGCTTGCGCGTGTCCGACCCGGTGTGTCCCGCCTGCGACCTGGCGGCGCGCGCTGAGACGGAGGCGAAGGTGGCTGCGAAGGCTGGCCAGCACCGCGAGCGGCACGAGCGTAGGCGTGCACGCGAGACGGAGCATGTCCTGTCGCCGCTGCTCACGAACGTGGAGGCACCGCGTGTGCGCAAGCCGGGCGAGCAGGGGTGGGTGAGAGGAGAGGTGGGACTGTGAGCAGTATCCCGCAGGGCGCGCGCGAGGCGCCGCCCTACCGGCTCGAACTCGAACTACCCGGCCTGCCCCGCGGCAACACCTCCGCGCTGCGCCGTCACCGCTACGTGCAGGCCCGCGCTGCACGTCGGCTGCAAGAGCTCGTGGTGGCGCTGGTCGGCCGCAGGGTGCCGCCCAAGCCGCTGCGCAATGCGCGCGTGACGATGATCCGCCGCAGCTCGGTCGAGCCGGACCACGAGGGGCTCGTGGTGCCGTTCAAGGCGGCGCTCGACGCGCTCTGCGCGGTGGGGCGCGGCCCGCGAGCGCGCGTCATCGAGGACGACCGCCCCTCGCAGTGCGAGCGCGTCTACCGCTGGGAGCGGGCGCCACGCGGCGCCGGGTCACTCGTGATCGTGGTGGAGGAGCTGTGACGGCACCGGTCCTGCTGCACCGCTGCCCGCCGTTCTCGGCCTTCATGGCGGTGGGCGAGGCGAGGCACGGCAGGCATGGCGTGGCAAGGCACCGATAATCGAAGACTACCGAGATGGTGAGTGACAATGCGCTACCGATCCGCCGACCACGCCATGGCCTGCTACCTCGGCCTGCTCCAAGCAACCGATGGCGCGCCCGGTCGCCGCCTCTACGACGATGTCGATCGCTACCTGAGCCGCTGCTGGCAGCGCAAGTGCAAAGCCTACCGCCGCTGGCGGCCGAGCCAGCGCTGGTGCTGGCAGGACGGAAAGATGCTGTGCAAGGAGTGCGGCGCGCCGCGCCAGATCGAGCGCGTCCAGGTGCTGCATGCCGCCGGGCGCGAGCGGGATGCGAATACCGAGCCCGCGCGCGATCGGCTCGCGGACCTCGGGCGCGTGTTCATGGTGCTCCGGCTCGATGACGAGCGGCTACTCGCAGCGCGCGTGCTGACGCCTCGGCGCGAGGCTCTCCTGCCTCGCCTCCGCGAGTGCTTGCCCTTCGGCCCGTGGCGCGCCTGGGACGATCGCGAGCTCGGCGAGAACCTGAAGCGCGTGCGGCGGGAGGTCGAGGAGCGGCTCGAGTGGCTTGACCTGCTTGCCAGCGGGCGCGAGGCTGCGGCTTGACGACGGGGGTGACGATGGGGGGAACAGTCGCGAGGGTCGCGGGGTTCATCGCCCCGCACGTCTTTCGACAGCGACTCGCCGCGGAGGGACTCGAGGTCACGCTGCGCACGGTGCGGCGCTGGTGCCGCCTCCGCAAGATCGACGCGCGCTATGCCAACGGCTGGCAGATCCGCGAGCGCGAGGTCGATCGCGTCGTCGCAACCGGCGTCGAGCGCAAGCCGCGGGGCAAGAGGACAGCAAGGACATAACGGACAGCTAGGCGGATTGATGGATTCGAACGGACAGAAAGGACAGAATGTTCGCGTTTCACGTGGAACGCGGCGGGGTGCGCGTAGCGCTATCTGTCCTATCGCGTCCTTCGCGTCCGTCAAAGTTCCGTGACCTCTTGCCAATCGCCTTGCGCAAACCCTCAGAATCCGCCATAGAAGTATAGGCTGACCTTCGTGTCGCCAACCCTCCTGTCACCACAGACGCCCCGGGGCCACTCGCTCCGGGGCGTCTCGCTTCCGGGGGCCGGTCCCCGTCATCCACCGGGCTGAGGCCCGAACGCGCCGGTACGCTCGGGATCGCCTCGACCATGCCGGGTGCGGGACCAACCCGGTGGAATGGAAAAGAAGCCTTCGAAGGCGCGGCGCAAGCCCGCGCGCATTGATTGGCTCGAGGCCCGCCGGCTCTACGAAGTCGAGCGCCTCAGCAAACGCGAGATCGGGCGCCGGCTTGGCTGCAAGGCGCATACGGTCTGCGACCACGCGCGGCGCGACCGCTGGGCGCACGTCGAACTCGGCACGGTTGCGGCGCAACGTGCTGTGGAGAAGCTCTCGGATCGCATGGCGGCCGAGATCGGCGACCGTCTGGTACGCGGAGCCGCCGAGGATCTCGATCTCGCGGAGGAGCAGCGCCGGCAGCACCGGGAGGCGCTCTGGATCAACGGCCGCATCCTCGCGGGCCTCCGTCGCGCTGTGGCCCCGGCTGAGGGGATCGACGCTCCCGCGCTCGTCTTCGGCGAGGGCGCGAGCCCGGATCTCACGCTCCGCCGAAGCTTCCTGAACCTCCAGACACGGCTCAAGGACGATGCCGGTAACGGAGCTGCCTCCGCCGGAGGCAGCGCGGATTGCGAAGCTGACGCGGCCGCAGTTCGCGCGGCTCTGGACGAGGCTGAGGGAGACGAGCCCGGCCGCCGGCGAGCGGGTGCTGCGCGCGCGCTGCCAGACTGATCGCCGGCTCTTCGCCCGATACTTTTTCCACGAGCGGCTTGCGGACGAGCGCACCGGGAAGCCGATCCCGTTCAGTCCCTTCCATTTGTCGGCGCTGGATGCGCCGAAGCTCGGCTACCGGGAGCGGGGCCCCGGCCAGGGCTGGCGTCGCGCGCGCATGGGCCCGCGCGGCAACGGCAAGACGACCATCTGCCTGCGGGTCGAGCTCACGCACGACATCGTCTACGAGCTCGAGCGTTACGTCGTGATCCTGGCCGAGTCGGCGAATCTGGCGCGGGCGCGCGTCTTCGAGTTGGCGATCGAGCTCGAGAACAACACGCGCCTGCGCCACTACTTCGGCGACCTGGTTGGCGATGACATCTGGCGGCGCTCGCAGGGCGAGCTCCTGACCACGAACGGCGTGATCGTGCTCGCGAAATCGATGGAGTCGCAAATCCGCGGACTGCTTCATCCGCGGACCAACGCACGGCCCACCAAGATCGTGCTCGACGATGCCGAGGATTCGCAGGACGTGCTCAACCCGGAGTTGCGCGAGCGAGATCGGCGCCGCTTCGCCGAGGACATCGAGGGCGCGGCCTCGATCGACGGCTCGACCTGCTTCCAGATGACGGGCACGCCGCTGCACCGCGAGGCATTGCTCCCGAGCCTGCGACAGAATCCGGCCTGGGATTTCCAGACATTCCCCGCGGTCCGATCCTGGCCGAAGCGGATGGATCTCTGGGAGCGCTGCCGAGAGCTCTGGGCGGCGGCAGGTGCGCCGGAGACGGAGGACGAGCAGGACGCACCCGCGCGGGTAGCGGCCGATACGGTCGCGACGCGCTTCTACCAGGCGCACCGCCGGGCGATGGATGAGGGCGCGGACGTGCTCTGGCCCGAGCGCGAGCCGCTTTTGCGCCTCATGCTCTCGCGCTGGACCAACGGCGAGGCGGCTTTCTGGAAAGAAAAGTTGCTCGTCCCACGCGACCCGACACTCGCAACCTTCGATGTCGATCGGATCGTCCGGCATCGGATCGAGGGCGACGCGCTCTACGTGCCACGCCACGGCGCCGAGCCGCGCAAGGTCAAGCTCGCGTCGCTGCGCTTCGTGGCGTTCCACGACCCCGCGAAGGCGGACCCGACGGCGAGCGGGAGGCGGAAGAAGACGCGCCTCGGCGACTTCGCGGCGATCGTGGTCGTAGGCATCGAGGAGCTGGAAACCGGCGGACGCTTCGGCCACGTCGTCGCGGCCTGGCTCGAGCGCAAGCCCGTGAGCGAGCAAATCACCGCGGCCTTCGAGATGGCCGAGCGGTGGCACTACGACCTGATTGTCGAGAACGACACGCTCGGACTGCTCGGCGCCGACTATCGCCGCGTGCGCAAAGAGCGGCAGGCCGCGCAGCTCTTCTGGCAGGTACCGATCCGCACACTCGATCGGCAGTCGATCCGCAAGGATGCGCGTATCGCGTCGCTTGAGCCGGCCTACACGAACGGCTGGTTGAGCTGGAACGCGGCGCTCCCGATGGAATACGTGAATCAACACCGTGACCACCCGACGGGCGATCACGACGACGGCCCGGACGCGACCGAAGGCGCGTGGCGCGCCGCGACGCGCAAGGGGGCCCACCTCGCGCTCGTGAACCTCGATTGAGCGGGGGGAGGGGGCGCGGTGCCGACGGTCCAGACTCTCGATCGAAAGCGCGCGAGCTACCGCAAGGCGGAGCGCGATCTGTACGAGGCGCTCTATCGCGGTGGACATGTGGTCGACGCGGTCAAGCGTCAGATCCTGCCCAAGCGACCCGCCGAGCAGGTCGGCTGGTATGCGCTGCGGCTCGAGCAGTTTCATTACCTGCCGCGAGTGGCGCAGATCCTGGACGAGCTCGCAGCGATGGTTTTTCAGGGTGATCTCGAAGTGCTGCCGCGGCCGCGGCCGGGCGATGGGGAAGGGCAAGCACGGCCGTCGCTGCCGCCGTTCTATGCGGAGTTCTTCGCGGATCCGCTCGGCGGAAATCCCCGAATCAAGCTCGTCGATCTGCTCTACCGCGGCGTGCTCCGGGCACAGGTCCACCAGGACCACTACTTGCGGGTGCTCTTCCCGGACGTGGTCCTTAGCACGGGCACGGGCACGGGCACGAGCCGGGCGGACCAGGAGGCGGCGGGAGGGCTCCGAGCGCGGATCGAGGAGATCCACGCCGACGCGATCCTCGATTTCAAGCAGGACGCGGCCGGGAGCCTGCTCTGGGTGAAGCTCGCGCACCGGATCGTCGATCGCGATCCGCTCCGCGAGGATCAGGATCGCCGCGATCTCCTGCGCTGGGAGCTGATCGACCGCGAGAGCATTCGTGTCTATGAGCTTGAGGTCGAGCACGGGAAGAATCCGAATCCGGGCGACCAGGTGACACTCCAGAGCGAGGAGCGGCACCGCTGGGCGGACGCACAGCGCGTCCCGGTCGTGCGCCTCGTGCTCGGCGACGACGTCTGGTTGATGGATCGCTTGGGCTCGATGGCGGTTGCCGAGACGCGCAAGCGCAACGGCCTGCACTGGTACGAGGAACTCTGTTGCTATCCGCAGCCGGTACACACGGGCGAGTCGAGCGTCTCGGAGCTGCGTGAGACCGACCCGAATCTCAACCGGGCCCGGGGTGCCACTGTCTTTCTGGAGGGCGGCAAGGACGACTCGTGGGAGTACCTCGAGCCTTCGGGTGGGAGCTTGCAGCACCTCGCGACACGGCTCGAAGCGATGGGCCACGAGATCGCAACCGTGGTCCACCAGGCGGCGTCGGCGCTCGGTCCGGAAGCCTCGAAGCAGATCCAGAGTGCGGCGAGCAAGGTCCGCGACTCGGTTGCGAAGCGTCTGATCGCCGATTGTTACGCCGACGATGTGAAGAAGTCGGCTTGCGAGCTGCTCGATCTCGTCTCGGTCGGGCGCGGCGAGGACTACGCTTGGGAGGCAATCGGCCTCGAGCAGCACGACATCGCCGACGTGCAGCAAGCGCTCGAGGAGGCGATCCAGCTCCGCCAGGTCGAGATCCACTCGCCGACCTTCTGGAAGCGCTACGAGAAGCGCCTCGTGCGGCGTGTGCAGCCGGGCGAGCCGACGGAAGTCTACGAGCAGATGGACCAGGAGATCGATGCGGCTCCGGCGAAGGAGGAGCCTCCGGCGGAGGATGATCCGGAGGACGATCCGGAGGCCGATCTACCCGCCGATGAGGAGTAATCCACTCCAGCAAGCGGCCGCCGCCCGGGTGGCCTGAAGCGCGCGGCGCTCGAGCACCGCGGGCACCGGGGAGACCTATCGCAACGTGGCCCGGCACGACCCGGGGAAGGGCGCCTGCGCCCGGGCTTCGGCCCGCAGCAGGGAGGAGACGAGACGATGCCCCCGCTCGACGACAAGGATCGCCAGGAGATCGACGCGCTGATTGCCAAGTCCTTCGGCGTGCCCGAAGGCAAGACCGTTGCGCAGTTCTTCGGCGAGGAGACGGAGAGTCGAATCAATACGGTACTCAACAAGTACGACAAGCGGCAGGCGAAGGACCGTGAGGAGCTGAAGAAGACTCTCGCGGACCTTGCCGCATCGATGCAGGACCGCGACAGGGACGACGACGATCCGCCGCTCGATGACAAGAAGAAGCCGCCGGCGGACTCGCCGGAGGTGAAGAAGCTCCAGACCGAGATGCGCGATCTCGCGAAGAAGCTCGAGTCTGCGCAGAAGGAGCGCGAGACGGAGCGAGCCGAGCGAGAGAAGCTCGAGCAGGCGACGACGCATCGCGCCCTGATCGATGCGGTGCGCACGCGCGCGCTCTCGAAGGAGGTGGGCGTCGATCCCGACAAGCTCTCGTTCCTGCTCGACCACCTCGACCACAACCGGTCCGTGCGGCTGAACGAGGGCAAGACCGGCTACGAGATCGCGCTCGGCAAGGACAAGTCCGGCGAGGCGATCTGGGACAACCTCGACGACGGCTTGGCGAAGTTCGTCAAGACCGGGTCAGGGTCGTTCTTCCTGCCGGCCGTGAAGGGAACCAGCGGCGCTGGGAGCGGCGGCGGCAAGCCCGGGAGCGGCGGCGACGGCTCGGAGCCGACGACGTCGGTCGGCCTGATCAAGAAGGGCCTCGAGAAGCTCGCTTCGGGACAGCTCGAAAAGTAGAACGCTCGGGGCAGGGTGCCTCCGTAGCGTGAGACCCCAACACTCCACGGAGAGACTCGAACATGGCGACCCAGACCCTCGCGGAAGCGGCCAAGCTGATCCGCAACGAGATCGTGCGCGGCGTGGCGCAGGACATCATCGACATCAACCCGCTCTACTCCCTGCTGCCCTTCACGGGCTACGAGGGGCAGGCGCTGCTCGTGAACCGCGAGAACGCGCTCGGCGACGCTCAGGTCCTGGCCGTCGGTGGCACGATCACCGCGAAGGCCGCGGCGACCTTCACGCAGGTGCCGTTCAGCGCGACCAAGCTGATCGGCGATGCCGAGATGGACGGTCTGGTCCAGGCGCAGTCCACCTCTGCGGGTGTCGACCAGATCGCGGTCGAGATCAGCAGCAAGAGCAAGAGCGTGGGGAGGCTCTTCCAGACCGGCATCGCGACGGGTACGGGCACGACGCCGCAGATGAACAGCCTCCACTCGCTCGCCGACTCGTCGCAGTTCACCACGGCATCGGCCGGGCAGGCGCTCTCGTTCGCGCTGCTCGACGAGCTCCTCGATCTCGTGAAGGCGAAGGACGGCAAGGTCGACTGGATCATGATGCCGAGCCGGACTCTGCGCGCGTACAAGGTGCTGGTCCGAGCGCTCGGAGGCATCACCGCGGACGACGTCTACACGCTCCCGACCGGAGAGAGGATCATCGCCTACAGCGGCATCCCGATCTTCAAGAACGAGTTCCTCTCGGTCGTGGAGACGGCGAACGGCGCGGCGCTGACGGGCGGTGCCCTGACCTCGGTCTGGGCCGGCGTCTTCGACGATGGCACGCAGAAGGTGGGCATCTCGGCGATCCACCCGGCCAGCGTTCCGGGCGGGATCATCGTGGAGCCGGTCGGCTCGGTCGAGGCGCGAGACGAGGTGATCTGGCGCATCAAGATGTACGCCAACTTCGCGAACTTCAACCGCCGCGGCATCGCGA
>Ga0247727_10019952_pt1 | contig 10319 bp, 9 predicted proteins | sample WisWelCaveWW1625_FD_202498 | JGI IMG/M metagenome (GOLD analysis project Ga0247727, IMG submission 202498) | Biofilm microbial communities from Wishing Well Cave, Virginia, United States - WW16-25 | ecosystem: Environmental > Aquatic > Deep subsurface > Groundwater > Cave microbial mat | place... | reverse complement strand
GAAATGCCCCCGGATCCGTTCCCACTGCTCGTCGCTCAACTTGATCACGTCGCGAGTATAGAAGTGCTCACGCGCGCTGCAAGAGTTTTGAGATAAGTTCTAGGTTATTGGTCGGGGCGAGAGGGTCGGTCGCGAAGCGATTGGCGGGCCGTCTGCGGCCCGGCCCGGAGGCCGCTCAACGGCCGCAGGTGAACCTCCGACTATCTGCACCCTGGCAGATGCGCCATCGCATCGGATCGATGCTGCCTGGACGTATCATTCTCTGGGTCAGCTTGAAGGTCTCGACTCCGGGCCACGATCGGCTTCGGAGTTTCCTAGTACCGAGGAGGTCCCATGAATCGTAAGGGAATTCTCGCGGCGGGTCTGGCCGCCACCGTAGTCCTCGCGATCGTCGTGCTGCAAGTCCGAGAACCGGGTTCCGGCTGGGCGCGAGATCCCGGTGCTCCGCTGTTCGCTGGGGCACGCGGCATCGCCTTCACCGCGTCGGCGAGGGAGTGGCAGGAGCGACTCCCGGTCGTGGCCACGTTGAAGAAGGGCAGCAAGCAGCAGTTGGGCTTCAGCGCCGGCGGCGGGATGGGAATGCCTTCTGGGACCAACCGCACCTACACCGCTCACCTCGAGATAGAGAACCTGACCGGGCACGAGCTCCGCACCGGGGTAGGCCTTTACCTCGTCGAGACGGCGCAGAAGGCCGTGGCCGGCGCCGAGCGTGGAGTCGTGCTGGAGGTGGCCGGAGGCTATTTCAATCGAGAGCCCCTCGAGGATTTCTCGGGGGCCGCCGGGTTCCGGAACGAGGGAAAGGAGGACCCCTTCACCAGCCTGTCCTTCGATGACGATGACCACGACGCGCCGGACCGCGAGGAGTTCGGGCTGAACAACGTGCTCAGCTGGTCGGATGACGGGATGGCCGTGAGCCAGCTCGGACCGCTCATCACGTTCACGACCGGCCGCAAGAACGAGAGTTCCGGACCGGCCTTCGGTCGCGCCAAACCCGGCGAGACGCTGAAGGTGGACGTCGAACTGGAGCTGGCCATCATCGTGAAGCGCGACCAGCAGGAGAAGGTCGTACTGGTTTCGCCCCGGCTCATCTTCAGCGATCCCCAAGGAAAGACCGCGTCGTTCCGCTACCTGCTGGAGTTCGAGCCCAATCCTCAAGCTGGGGAAAAGGCCGACGAGATTCAGGATGGAGGCGTGCTGGCGCCCAAGGGTCGGTCACTGCTGCCGATGACGACGGACGCACTCCTGCCGCTCGTGAACGACCGGAACGGTCCGCTGTGGATGCGGGTCTTCACGGCGCAGTGGGCGGCAACGCATGCCACGGACGCATCGGCGCCGGCGCTGGCATCGATCGTGGCCGCCAAGGGCAGCGAGAACGACGCCCTGCGCGCGTCCGCGCTGCTCGGGCTGGGCGTCCTCAAGCACGCTCCGGCGCTCGATCAGATCCTTGCCGTCGCGGCGGACGAATCAGAGCACAGCGAGGTCCAACGTGCAGCCATGATCGCACTTGGTCGCATGCAAGACCGACGAGCGCTCCCGGTTCTGCTAGCGATCGCGAACGGAAAGGACCATGCGCGTGCCTGGGGCGCGATCGCCTCGCTCGGGAAGATCAAGGACCCGGAGGTGGTGGAGCCTCTGCTGCGAATCCTGGAGAACAACGCGCGGAGCGAACTGCACGATGTCGCCGGACAGGCGCTCGGAAGGTTCGGAAATGCAGGCGTCCTCGAACGGCTGCACCGGCTCGCCAAGGACAGCCGGAAGGAAGGCGCGAGCGACGCCGTCCGGGCGATGGGTTGGGTGGGGAGCGTCAGGGCGATCGAGCTGCTCGCCGACGTGTTCTCCTCCGGTTCGGTCGAGATGCGCAAGGCGGTATGCGTGGCGCTGTCGCGGATCGATCGGCCGGAAGCGCTGGCGGCTTTGAAGGTCGCGCTGCAAGACAAGAGCATCGAGGTTCGCAGCGCGGCGGTCGAAGGCATCGCGGGGCTCGAGAACGCAGCGCGAGCCGGCGCATTGATGGAGTTGCTGCGATCGACCTATCCCGACCTGCAGAAACGCGCCATCGAAAAGCTCGCCGACCACGAAGTCGTAGCAGCGAAAGCGGGCATGGCCGCCCTGCTCGGCGATGCGGCGACCGACGCGAGCGTGCGGGAATCAGCGGCGTACGCATTGGGCAGCTTCCCGGAGGAACCCGCGTTGGAGGCGCTGGTCGGCGGCGTGAGGGACCCCGCCACCGGCGTGCGTCTGGCGGCGATCGAGTCGCTGCGGAGGCTTGAAGCCAGAACGACGGCGACCGCCGTCGTGCCGGCGCTCCAAGATGGCGATGAGAACGTCCGATCGGCCGCGGCCGCGGCCCTAGGGGAGATCGGGGGCCCGTCCGAGCAGCCTGCGTTGGTCGCAGCGGTGCTGACGGAGAAGAGCTCGGGGGTGCTCAGCGCCGAGGTCGACGCGCTGATATCTCTCAAGTATCAGGATCTTGCATCGTTCGCTCGACTGGCCGGCCGGTTGCGGGACCTCGATGACTTTGGACGGAGTTCGTTGTCGCGCCTGTTGAAGCACTTGAGCGGAGAGGATTTCTCTCCTGAGTGGGACGCGAAGCCCGGCGAGGTCGAGGATGCGATCCGCAAGTGGACCGAGGCAGCTGCCAAGCGACGCCGATGAGCACCGAGACGGCCTCGAGCCTCTTTCGGCCGAGCGTCCCCACCGTCCGGATGACCTACGCAGCGGTGCTCGCCACCGCCAGCATCGGGCTGCTGTCGTTCCTCACCTACCGGTCGGATGCCGCCTTCCACGGTCCCCTGACCTTCGCCTGCGCGGTCGGCTTCACGATGTTCGTCGTGTCGTGGGGTTTCCCGCTGCCGATGCACACCGGGCTGGATCGCGTCGCCCAGGTCGCCGCGATCCTCGCCTTCGGTCCGCTGGAAGCGGCCTGGATCAACGCGGCGGCGTCGTTCCTCTGGCCGTTCACCAGTCGCGCCTACAACCGCGGCTCGTGGAGCTTCGCGCTGGCGCGCGGCTTGCACAACTCCGGCATGTTCGCGCTGATGGTGCTCGGCGCCGGCAGCCTTTACCAGTTCGCCGGCGGCTCGGTGCCGCTCCTGGCCTTGGGGGCGCGCGACGCGCTGGCGATCCTGCTGATGGCGCTCGTGATGCAAGCCGTCAACACCACGCTGATGATGGCGCGTACCCGGGTCGAGGGCGGCGATCCGCACAGCGTCTACTCGCGCGACCTGGCCCTGTTCGAACTCGCGACGGTGCCCGCCGGCGTGCTGACCGCGCTGCTCTACGAACGGCTCGACGCCGCCGCCTTCATCCTCTACCTAGCGCTGTTGGTCGCGCTGGTGGTCGTCGTCAACCGCTTCGCGGCGACACAAGGGGAACTCCGCACCCGCCTCGAGAGCCTGCTGGCCGTGACTCGCGTGAGCCGCGCGGTGAGCTCCTCGTTGGTGCTCGACAAGCTGGCCGAACTCATCCACGCCGAGTGCCGCAAGCTGTTCCGGTTCAACGCGTTCTACCTCGTGCTGGTCGACGAGCAGTCCGGCGACCTGGACTTCCGCCTCCACTACCTGGACTGTGTGCGGCAACCGCGCCGTCGCAAGGTTCGCGGCAGCGGGCTGATCGGCTGGGTGATCGAGTCGCGGGCCTCGGTCCTGATTGAGGATTGGAGCACGGCGGACCCCGCGCTCACCGCGCGGGCGCAGTTCCCTGCGCCCACCCCAGCATCGTTGATCGCCGTGCCGATGAAATACGACGAGCACCTGCTCGGCGCCATCGTGGTGTACAGCGACATCGTTGGCGAGTTCGGCCGCGACGAGCGCAACCTGCTGCTCACCTTCGGCGACCAGGTGGCGGTCGCGATCGCCAACGCGCGTCTGTTCGACGATCTCGACAGCTACAAGCACGAGCTCGAACGCAAGGTCGAGGCGCGCACGCACGAGCTGCGCGAAGCGAACGCGGCGAAGGAACAGCTCCTCGCCGAGCTGCGCGAAAAGAGCCTGTTGCTCGAGCGGCAATCCAAGGAGGATGCTCTGACGGGACTCGCCAACCGACGCCAGTTGGACGAGCAGTTGACGACCGAGATCACGCGCGCTGAGCGCTTCGCGCATCCCTTGAGCGTCGCGCTAGCCGACCTCGACCACTTCAAGCAGGTGAATGACACGCACGGCCACGCGCTCGGCGACGAGGTGCTGCGCATCGCGGCGGCGGTGCTGCGCAGCCACTGTCGTTCGATCGACGTCGTGGCGCGCTGGGGCGGCGAGGAGTTCGCGCTGGTGTTCCCCGAAACCGATGCGGCTGGCGCGCGCGTCGTCTGCGAGAAGATCCGCGAGGCGCTCGCCGGCTACGCCTGGCAGGGGATCGCACCGGGGATTCAGGTAACGCTTAGCATCGGCGTGGCCGAGGCGTTTCCCGGGATGGACGGCGCCGGAGCCTTCGCGCGCGCCGACGCGAACCTCTACGAGGCGAAGCGCGCCGGTCGCAACCGCGTGGTCGGCTAGCCGGTCGGCACGGCCATCTCGTCGCGCTGTGCAAGCATGATGACGTGACCGAGAGCGACGATAGGTGGATCAAGCATGAGTGAATCGGTCATCGCCGTGTCAGGGCTCACGCGCCGCTTCGGTGCCAGGACGGCCCTCGCCTCGGTGAGCCTGTCCATGCCACGCGGGGCGGTCTACGGCCTGGTCGGCGCCAACGGCGCGGGCAAGACGACGCTCATCAAACACATCCTGGGTCTGCTACGGGCGGAAAGCGGCTCGGTGCGCGTCTTCGGCCTCGATCCCGTCGCCGATCCGGTCGGCGTCCTGTCGCGCATCGGCTATCTCTCCGAGGACAACGACCTCCCCGGCTGGATGCGCGTCGACGAGCTCATCCGCTACACGCGCGCGTTCTACCCCGCTTGGGACGATGCGTACGCGGAGGAGCTGCGGCAGGCGTTCGCACTCGACCCCACGGCGACGATCAAGGACCTCTCCAAGGGGCAGCGGGCGCGGGCGGGACTGCTGATCGCGCTGGCCTATCGGCCCGAACTGTTGATGCTGGATGAACCGTCGTCCGGCCTCGATCCCATCGTGCGCCGCGACATCCTCGGTGCCGTCATCCGCACCATCGCCGACGAAGGCCGCACCGTGTTGTTCTCGTCGCACTTGCTGGAGGAAGTGGAGCAGGTCGCCGATCACGTCACGATGATCCACCAGGGCAAGATCGTCCTGAGCGCGCCGCTGGACGCGATCAAGGAATCGCACAGTGTCGGCGAACGCGTCCCCTCGCTCGACGAGATCTTCGTCGCCCGCGTCGGGACGGATGCTGCGTCAGCCCCGGACGCGTAACTCATGCGTTCCCCCGCTCGTGCGTTCGCCTGGGAGTTCCGCCAAGGGCATCGCTGGGGGCTGATCGCCCTGGCCGGCTATGTGCTCTTGGTCGCGATGTTCGATTTCCTGACGCTCGAGCCGGGGCAGACCGTCACGCTGGATCCCCCCGATGGTTCGGCCGGCCTGCTGATCGCGCCCTTCGGGGTGACGTTCATGTATCTGCTCGCGGTATTCAGCTTCGGCTTTGCCGGTGACCTGGCCACGCGCCGATCGATCTTTCCCGCTCGCCTGTTCACGCTGCCGGTGACGACCGCCGCGCTGGTGGGTTGGCCGATGCTGTATGGCGCGGCGGCGATGGTGAGCCTGTGGCTGGCGTTGGCACTTCTCGTAAGGTGGTCGTGGGGGATCGAACTGCCGCTGATCTGGCCGGCGCTGTTGGCCGCCGTATTCCTCGCCTGGATGCAGGCGCTGACGTGGATGTCGTACGGTTTGCCCGGGCTGCGCATGATCGTCGCCGTGCTGTGGCTGATCTCGCTGGACGCGATCGTGCTGCTGGCGATCCGTTTCGAAGCCCCCGAGTCCTTGATGGTGGCGTTCCTGGCACCGCAGCTTCCGATCGCGTACCTCGTCGCCCGTCTCGCCGTGGCACGGGCGCGGCGCGGCGAGGTCCCCGATTGGCGAAGCTGGTTCGCTCGGCGACAACTCGCGACTGTCCCGCCCAACCAGCGCGACCACTTTCCTTCGCCGGCCTGCGCGCAAGCGTGGTTCGAGTGGCGGCAGCGCGGTGCTTCGCTGCCGGTGTGGGTGGGGATCCTGCTGCCGTTCGAGCTGGCCCTGCTCTTCGTCGCGGGCACCGATCGGCCAGCGTTCGTCTTCTACGTCCTGGTCCTCGTGCTGCTCACACCCCCCGTCATCGCCGCATTCGTCGCCATCTCGGTGGGCAAAGCGGATCCCCTTGGGCGCGATCCCTACGGTATGGCGCCGTTCATCGCGACGCGACCGTTGACCAGCGCCGCACTCGTCGCCGCCAAGCTGAGGATGACGCTATGGACCACACTCGCTGCGTGGCTGCTGGTCGTGGTCGTCGTCCCGCTGGCGCTCGCCCTGTCGGGCACCTGGCCAGTGGTGATCGAACGCGCCAGTCGGGGGATCGAAGCGGTAGGGACGCCGCGCGCGATCGTGCTCGTGCTACTGCTGTTCTTGGCATTGATCGCATCGACCTGGAAGCAGCTCGTGCAGGGTCTGTGCATCGGCCTGGCTGGCCGCGTCTGGCACATCCGGGCGAATGCGGCAGTGCTCCTGTCGGTGCTCGTCCTCATCGGGCCGTTCGCCGATCGGCTCATCGAGGACCAGGAGCTGCGGGTCGCGTTGTGGAACGCGTTGCCCTGGATCCTGGCGGGCCTGATGGTCGTCAAATCGGCAGCCGCGGCCTGGGTCGCCACCCGGCTGTATCACGGCCGACTGGTGAGCGACCGCACGCTCGTCACCGGCGCGGCCGTCTGGCTGGTCGGCGTGCTCGTGCTCTACGCGCTGCTGGTGTGGCTGGTCGACACGCCCTTGATCGCGCGCTACTTCCTCTTGCTGGTCGCGATCCTGGCGATCCCCCTGGCGCGGCTCTCCGCGGCGCCGCTGGCGCTGGCGTGGAATCGGCATCGGTGAACGGCAGGCGGCAGGTCCTGGTCGCGGTACTGGTGCTCATCGGCCTGCCGGCGGTGTGGGTCCTGATCGAGGCGCTGTCCTACCACGCCCGGAACCGGCACAACGGCCGCCTCGTCTCCTCGGGCCTGGAGCGGGAGTACCTGCTGTTCGTCCCGCAGAGCTACGACCCCACCAAGCCGACGCCGCTCGTGATCAGCATGCACGGCGCGGGGCTGTGGGGGGCCGCTCAGAAAGAGATCAGTCGATGGAACGGTGTGGCCGAGCGCCACGGGTTCATCGTCGTCTACCCGTCGGGGTTCGGGGGCGCTGGGCCCAGGTTCTGGCGCGTGGACGACGAAGCCGAACTCGCGAGGGATGTCCGGTTCATCGCCGAGCTGATCGACACACTCGAGGCGACCTACAACATCGATCCGACCAGGATCTACGCCGACGGGCTCTCCAATGGTGGAGGCATGGCGTTCGTGCTGTCCTGCACGCTGTCCGATCGGATCGCGGCGGTCGGGATGGTGGCGTCTGCCCAACTGCTGCCGTGGAGCTGGTGTACGGACCGGCGACCGGTGCCGATGATCGCGATCCATGGGACCGCCGATGGGACGACTCCGTACCACGGCGGCCGGACCTGGGTTTCCCCTGTGGCGTTTCCGAGCATCCCGATCTGGACGGCGAACTGGGCGCGTAGGAACCGCTGCGGATCGAAGCCCGTCGGATCAGCGGTCGCTGCGGACGTCACTCGCATCGAATACACCGACTGCGCTGACGACGCGGCCGTAGTGCTGTACACGGTGCAGGGCGGAGGTCATTCCTGGCCCGGTGGCGAGCCGCCACCGGAATGGCTGGTCGGGTCCACCAGCAACAGCATCGACGCCTCGAGCCAGATGTGGGCGTTCTACCGTGAGAATCGGCTTGCCAGGAAGTAGCAAGGCGACGCGACCGACCCCGGTACGCGTCCGGCCGCTGTGGCCCATGGAGACGGTATGGAGAATCCTTGGAGAGGCCTCGTGAGCGTCCCGAGGGCCGATTCAACTAATTGAACCGGAAGGGAAATGGTCGGGGCGAGAGGGTGAGCCGCGTAGCGGCGAACGGGCCGTCTGCGGCCCCGGGCCTGAGGCCGCGCCGCGGCCGAGGGTGAACCTCCGACCACCTGCACCCCATGCAGCACGGGCTGGCGCGCGTTCTCCCTTGTGCGTGAACGGTTCAGCGAAACAGCGCGAAATGCGAAGTGTCGTTTGGAGTCGTTTCGCATCGTTTGAGATCAACCGGTTGCGCGGGAGTTTTTGGAAAGCTGCCAGGCGGTCTCATTCCCCCGTTAGCGCCACCAAGGCCTTGATCGCGTCGAGCTCCGTGCCCATGACGCCGGAGGCGACGAACGCCTTGCGCCATGATCTTGCGATCGTGGTCCGCAGGGTGCGGACGAGCGTCGCGGCCTCCTTTTCGTCCAGTCCGAACTGTCCGGCCTGGGTGAGCGCGTTCTCGAGGGTCGCCTCCCGGCCCAGGTCGCCCACGCCGATGGCCTGGCGTCGCCCGGTCCCGCTCGCGGGTTGCGGCACCAAGTCGAACGCCGGTGACAGGCGGAAGCCGTCGCCGAAGTCCATCGCGGCGTGGTTGCGCAGGTGGTCGTCGCTGTTCCCGACGACGACGTTGAACACCATGCGCTGGAAAAGTTCGCGCGCATCGCCACGTGGCATCGCGCCATGCCGACGGAGCCACGCAGCGAGGTCCGCATACCCGCCGGCTCCGTAGTCGCGTTCATGGAGACCGAGCATCGTCAGGCCGCTCAGCAGATGACCACGCGCGAACCCGTCAGCTCGCCGATCGCGGTCGAAACGCAGCGTCATGAGCACCGCGCGGCTACCGACTTCGACGAGCGCGTGGCGTGGCACGCGGATGCCGCAACGTCCCGCCAGCGCGAGCGTGGCGTGTTCCCAGCGCGTGATCGCATGGCGATCGTCCTTCGCGGGGAACTTCGCGACCCAGAGCTCTCCACCCTGCTCCACGGTCGCCTTGGGCCGCATGCCGCCGAGCGTCCCCGAGCCTTCGCCGAGGAGCGCGAGCAGATCAGACGCGATGGGCTCGTCGCGTTCGAGATGCGCGGCGGCCTGCATCAGGTCCGCTAGCCGATGTGCGGGCGGCACCGAAGCTTTCGCCTGTCGTGGCGAGCGTTCGGTCGAGAATCCGAGCGCGCCGACACGCTGCTCGCTCGCCGCGAGCAGGAACTCGAGCTCGGTGAGGCCGACGCGCCCAAGCCGGCGCTCGATGACCTTGCGCCCCCAGTGGTCTGGACCAGCGTCGCGCAAGGCGCTGAACACCTCCCACCCCGGTTGCGACTCGAACTCGTGCGTGTCGAGCGGCAACAACTCCGGATCGAGCGGGAACGCCTTCGGGTCCGCGAGCCACGACGGCGCGTACTTGAACCGGCAGAACCCGGCGTTGCCGGTCTCGAGCACGATGACCTGCCCGACCAGCTCGGGACGCGTCGCGCTGGGCAGGTAGCCGAACACGAACGCACGGTCAGACATCGAACGTGGTCTCGCGCGAGGCCGTGTGCTTGTGGGCGCGACGGCGCTCCAGGCTCAAACCCACCGTGTCGTGCGCGGGGTCGGCGAGCGGGCTCAGACGATGGAGCATGCCGTAGAGCATCAGCGCGTTGGCGAGCACCCCCAAGCCCACTCCGGGCCGGCCCGCCTCGAGGTGCCGCAGCGTGTTCACGCTCACGAACAGCCGCGCCGCCGCATCGCGTAGGCTCAACTTGCGGCGCGCGCGCGCGAACGCGAGGTCCGCCCCGATCTGCGCGAGCGCAGTCTTGGCGGGGCCCGTGAGGCTAGTGCGGCCGAGGGACTTCTTGCTCATATCTATATAGTAACACCAAATAGGTATTTAGTATCAGTATATTAATATATCTAAGCGAGGGTTCAAGCGCTAGGGGAACCTCTGAAGAATCGCCGCTCGGGGGGAGGGTCTGTTTCGTCTGGCGCGACGGCGAGGCCCACCGAGTCGAGATCGTCGATAACCACTGAGGCCGAGCACCATGAAGCGTCTACCCAACGTCCATCCCGGCGAGGTGCTACTCGCCGAGTTCCTAGAGCCGCTCGGCATCAGCCAGAACGCGCTCGCGCGGGCGCTCGGCGTGCCGCCGCGCCGTATCAACGAGATCGTCCTCGGCAAGCGTGGCATCACGGCCGACACGGCACTCCGCGCCTCGCGCGCTACTTCCGCACTTCGGAGGATTTCTGGATGACCTTGCAGGCTGACTGCGACCTCGACGAGGCGCGCGAGGCGATCGGAGGATCGCTCAAAGGCGTGCACCCGCGAGCGGCGGCTTAAGGAACGGGGGGAAGGTCACAACCCATCGCATCCGGATCG
>Ga0247727_10019951_pt1 | contig 10319 bp, 9 predicted proteins | sample WisWelCaveWW1625_FD_202498 | JGI IMG/M metagenome (GOLD analysis project Ga0247727, IMG submission 202498) | Biofilm microbial communities from Wishing Well Cave, Virginia, United States - WW16-25 | ecosystem: Environmental > Aquatic > Deep subsurface > Groundwater > Cave microbial mat | place... | reverse complement strand
CGCGGCCATGGCGATCGTCATGATTGCGGTCATCTCCTCGGAGGACTTCTTGACCTTGCGCTCGAACGCCTCCAGGAAGCGCGCGATCGATCCCTGGTGCGCGTCCAGAGCCCTAACGGTGGGCGCGAAGTCCGGCATATAGCAGTGCTCGAAGGCCGAGTCGCCCGAATGCGACGCCGCGGCCGAGAAGCGATCGGGGTGGCGGAAAGCCAGCACCAGGGCGCCGTAGCCGCCGGACGACTTGCCCGCGACGCCGAAGTGCCTCGGCGAAGCCAGCGTGCGGTAGCGCCGCTCGACGGCGGGAAGGAGCTCGTCGATGACGTACGACTCGTACGGACCGTGCGCCGGCGAGTCGAGGTACTGGCTGCCGCCCAGGCGCGTCATGCAGTCCGGCATCACCAGGATCGTCTCGCCGCAGGCGCCCGAGGCGACGAGCCTGTCCATGCGCGCGTCCAGGGCGTCGACCCAAGTGCGCTCGTTGAGCAGCATGCGTCCCGTGCCCGTGTAACCGGCCAGCACGAACACCACGGGGTAGCGGCGCCGCTCGTCGGAGGAATATGACGGCGGAAGGTAGACGGGGATCTCGCGTTCGGTGGGGTCCCCCAGCGGATTGCCGCGCAAGAGAGCGCTGTCGAAGCGCCATCGATCAATCGATCCTCGTCGCATGGCCCGGCAGAATGCCCTGCCGCGGCCACGGCGGCAAGCCGGAGCCCGCTTGACACGACATTGACGTGGGTAGATAGTGTAATCGCCATTACAGGAGAACAGCGATGAGACAGCCACCACCACCCCTCGTCGTGTTCGCGCTCGCGTTGACCGGCTGCGAGGTCAAGCAGGATGACCCGGCGGACACGGGGTCGACGACGGCCGCACAGGGGGCGTGCGACTGCGTGTCGGATTTCTGTAGCGCCGACGGTTTCGAGAAGCAACTGGTGAGCTTCGCCATCGACGGCATGGCGGGTACCAGCGAATGGATCTACCAAGTCTGCAACCAGGCCCGCGGCCTGCGCATCTGCTCCAGCGGAGTGTGCGCGGGCGGGGGGCGCGACGGCCTGGGGTGCGCAGGCGACACGGACTGCCCCGGCGGATCGTGCACGACCGAGTCCAGCGGCAGCGAGGGCGACGCCTGTGCCATGGATTCCGACTGCGACGGCGGTTTCTGCGTGGCCTGCGCGCCGCTGCGCGATCTCAGCCACGTGGACGTCGTGCTGCCCGGCATCGGCGATTGCGTTTCGGATACGCAGGACATCACCATCGAGCAGGCGGGTAGCGAAGGCGGCGACGGCGTGACGCTGGACTGCTCGTCCTCGGACCGCGATCCGGCGTGCCCGGAGGAGCTATGCGCGCCGGGGACGGGTGGCAGGTTCTGCCAAGGCGGGCCCAGCGACGGGGCCGCGTGCAGCAACAATCGGGACTGCGGCTGCGCGCCCGGCCCCGGGTGCGCGACGCCCTGCGAATCGGTGCCGTGCGAGCCCGTCACCAGCCCGGCGCCGCTGCAGGTCTTGAAGTGCGATGTGGCCGCCGGCACCAACCTGGATCCGGGCGAATGCTTGACGATGCGAATCACCATCGCCGGCGAGCAGCCCACGCTCGGCTCCGGCGCGATCGACGAGGTCACCAAGGCCGCCAACGACTGCGTGACCGACAACGCGATCTGCGGTCCGGCCTGCGATTGCGAGCAGGCGGAAGATGCTTGTCTCACGCGCACCGGCGGATTCTGGGGGACGCACCCCCACGTCACCGACGACTTCCTGCCGATCACGGTGTGTGGCGTCGCCTTGGAGGTGACCGACGCCGGGCTCTGCAGCTCCGCGAGCGAGGCGCTCTGCGTCGCTCCCGGGCTCGAGGCCTGCGACGGAAACACCGCCTACGCCCAGCTCGCCCGGCAGCTCACCGCGGCGAAGCTGAACCTCGCGGCCAGCGCGGCCAACGGCGGCGACTGCGGCCAGGGCATCGCCGACCGGATCGCGGATTGCGAGGGGCTGTGCGGGTCGGACTCGGACGCGATCAACGACAGCGCTTGCATCGACGATCTGGACGAGTTCAACAACTCGCAGGACACGCTTGCCCCCACGCCCGCCCCGTTCGACCGGCCCGGACCGGCCAGCCCCGGCGATTGCACCGACGCGAACGGCAACGGGATCCTCGTCGGCAAGAGCTGCGCCCTTGACTGCGCGCCGTAGCTGAAGCCCAAAGTGCGCACCGGGCGTCGGACCGCTCGAGCCGATGGCACGATCGAGCCGCGTCAGCGGTAGATCTCGCGCCGGTGCGCGCCGGCGGATTGGCTGGTCGGGCGCCAGGCCGGCGAGGTAGGATGGGACGATGAGCGAGGCGGCCTCACGGCGCGCGACCTACCAGGATCTCCTCCAAGTTCCCGATGACCTCGTCGCCGAGATCGTGGACGGCGAGCTCGTGGTTTCCCCCAGGCCCTCCGGCCCACACACGACCGCGGCGTCGGTGCTCGGCATGGAGATCGGCGGCCCATTCCACCGCGGTCGAGGAGGGCCCGGCGGGTGGTGGATCGTATACGAGCCCGAGCTGCACCTGGGCGAGGACACCCTCGTCCCGGACCTCGGCGGCTGGCGCCGGGAGCGGATGCCGGTGTACCCAGACGGGCCGTTCGTGACGCTTCAGCCCGACTGGGTGTGCGAGGTGCTCTCGGATCGCACGCGCCGGCTCGATCGGATGCGCAAGATGCCCATCTACGCGAGGGAGGGCGTGGCCTGGATCTGGATCGTCGATCCGCTCGCTGAAACGCTGGAGGTGTTTCGCCTGCAGGCCGGGGCCTGGATGCTCGTCTCGTCGCACGTCGGCTCGGACGACATCCGGGCCGAGCCGTTCGACGCCGTTCCCCTCGCCCTCGGCGCCCTCTGGGATCGTGGGCAGGCTCGGTAGCCGCGTGGTCAAGGCACGCCTCGCCGCGCAGCAGTGGGCGCGCACGAACACGACCGGTCATGGCGGCAAGCGGGTAGCGCGTGTGTACGCTAGCTGGGGTTGTCCAGGACGCCTCGGTATACCTCGTCGACGACGAGGACGCATCCCAGCGAGTCGATGCGAAGCGTCTGGCCGGCGCCGGCCGCACGGCGACTCCACGCCCGGCCGGGCTCTCGTCGCCAGGACTCGACTTGCCGCTCACGATGCGAGACGAGAACGCACTCTTGCAGCGTTGCGACCCGCTGATAGTGCTCGAGCTTCTCGCCGCGGTCGTAGGCCTCGGTGCCGTCGCTCAGGACTTCGACCACGACGGTGGGGTTGACCACGGTGTGGCGGCTCTCCGGATCGTACTCTAGCGCGCCGCAGACGACGTTAACATCGGGGTAGGTCGCCGGACTCGAACGCGCAGATCCGAGCTCATCACGCGGCAGGGCCGAACCCCAAGCTGTGCAAGGAGCGAGGCCGCGACCTTCACGGCCAGGGTGGCATGGTCCGCCGCCCCGCCGGCCATGGCGTAGATCTCGCCATCGTAGAACTCGTGGCGGACCGTACTTCCTTCCTCCGTCGCGAGATAATCGCCATACGTGTACCGATGGCGCGGCGCTGAAAGGCTCATGGCTCAAGAATACACCCCGCAACGGGCCGCGACGAGCTTGAGAAGCTGCGAAGATGCTGCGAAGCGGTTGACGATTGCGGCGGGCTTTGCCAGGATGCGCCGCCGTGGATCTGACGCGACGCGAGTTCTTGGCGGCCACAGGCGCGGGCGTAGGGGCGGCGGCGGTGCGGCTGCGCTCGGCGCGGGCGTTCGAGGACCCGACGCTGCGTCGCACCATCGAGGCGGCGCTGGACACCGCCAAAAAGCGCGGCGCTAGCTACGCCGACGTGCGCGTGGTGCGCCTGCGCCACGAGCGCATCACCGCGCGCGAGGATCACCTCACCGAGGCCGCGCAGACCGAGAGCTATGGCCTGGGCGTGCGCGCGCTCAAGGGCGGCGCCTGGGGCTTCGCCGCCACCGCCATGGTGATCGAGGAGGAGGCGCGGCGCGTCGCCGAGCTGGCGGTGAGCATCGCGGCCACCCATGCCAAGCTCCGGCGCGAGCCCGTGACGCTCGCCCCGGCCCCGGCGGTGCGCGACGTCTGGCAGACGCCGCTTTCGAAAAACCCGTTCAAGATCGCGCTGGCCGAGAAGGTGGACCTCTTGCTTCACGTCAACGCCGAGGCGCTGAAGGTCCCAGGAGCCAAGTACGTGCGCTCCTGGTCGCACGCCATCGGCGAGTGGAAGATCTTCGCGTCCACCGACGGCTCCTGGATCGAGCAATCGATCACCCGGCTGGGTCCAGGCTACGAGGTCACCGCGGTCGATGCCAAGAGCGGCGAGTTCGAGAAACGAGAGCACGACCTGCCGCCCATGCAGGCCGGCTGGGAGCACGTCACCGGATCGAGCTTCGCCACGGACGCGCGGCGCGTCGCCGAAGAGGCCGTCGAGAAGCTGCGCGCGCCGTCGGTCGAGCCCGGCAGGCGCGATCTCATCCTGGCGCCCAACAACCTGTGGCTCACCATCCACGAGTCGGTCGGCCATCCCACGGAGCTCGACCGGGCGCTGGGCTACGAGGCCAACTTCGCCGGCACCAGCTTCGCCACGATCGACAAACTCCACAAGTACATCTACGCGTCGAAGATCGTCACGCTCTACGCCGACAAGACCACGCCGGGGGGTCTGGCGACCTGCGCCTATGATGACGACGGCGTGGCCACGCAGCGCTGGGACCTGGTCGACGCCGGCAGGTTCGTCGGCTACCAGACCACGCGCGAGCAGGCCGCGTGGATCGGCGAGAAGGCTTCGCGCGGCTGCTCGTACGGGGAGGGGTTTGCCGCGTTCCCCTTCCAGCGCATGCCCAACGTGTCGCTCGCGCCCGGGCGCAAGGATCTCGATGCCAACGACCTGATCGCCGCCACCCAGGACGGCATCTACATCGTCGGCCGAGGCAGCTGGTCGATCGATCAGCAGCGCTACAACTTCCAGTTCTCCGGGCAGATGTTCTACGAGGTCAAGCGCGGCAAGATCCGGCGCGCCCTGCGCGACGTGGCCTACCAGTCGTCCAGCCCCGAGTTCTGGCGCTCCTGCGATCTGATCGGAGGGCCGAAGTCCTTCGAGCTGCACGGATCGCTCTACGACGGCAAGGGCGAACCGCCGCAGAGCAACCCCGTGTCGCACGGTTGTCCGCCCGCGCGCTTCAAGAAGGTGAACATCTTGAACATCTCGCGGCGCAAGAGGCCCGCCTGATGGCCGGGGTGATGGATCGCGGCCGCGCCGAGGCGGTCGTACGGGCCGCCGTCGATCGCGGGCGGCGCGCGGGTGCGGAGGTGGTGGCGACGTTTTCGGGCGGACGCGAGGCGCACGCGCGCTTCGCGCGCAGCGAGATCACCTCGACGGGCGACGTCACCAACGCGACGCTCCACGTCACCTGCGCGCTGGGCCGGCGCCACGGGACCTTCGCGTCCAACCAGACCAGCGACCGTTCGATCGAACGCGCGGTGGCGCTGGCCGTCGAGCTGGCGCGGCTCTCGCCCGAGGATCCCGAGTGGCTGCCGCCGCTGCCCGCGCAGCGCTATGCGACCGTGGCCGGGCGTGACGCGGCGACCGGGGCCGTGGGCGCGGACGCCCGTGCGGCGGCCGTGGAAGCCGCGCTTTCCGCGGCGCGCTCCGCGGATCTGGAGGCGGCCGGTTTCATCGAGCACGCGGACCGCTTCGTGACCGTGGCGACGTCGGGTGGCCTGGCCGCGCACTATGATCTCACCGAAGCCTCGTTCAGCTCCACCTTGCGGACGCGCGACGGGGGCGGGTCGGGATGGGCGTCGGCGCGCTCGTACCGCGCGAAGGACGTCGACGCGTCGGCCGTCGCCAAGGTGGCCTCGCAGAAAGCGGCGGCTTCGCGCGAGGCGAAAGCGCTGGATCCGGGGCGCTACACCGTCGTGCTCGAGCCCGAGGCGGTCGCCAACCTGCTGCAGGTCTTCATGGGAAGCATGGACGCGCGGCCGGCGGACGAAGGACGGAGCTTCTTCACGCGTCCCGGCGGCGGCAACAAGGTCGGCGAGAAGCTCTTCCCGGCCTGGATGACGTTGCGCTCGGACCCACAGGACGCGCAAGCGCCGGCTTCGCCCTTCGATCAGGACGGGCTGCCGCTCAAGCCCACGACCTGGGTCGACAAGGGAACGCTCAAGGGACTGGTCCACGGGCGCTACTGGGCGAGCAAGGCCGGCAAGGCGCCGACCGGAACTCCGTCGTCGGTCCTGCTCGAGGGCGGGTCGGGATCGACCGAGGATCTGATCAAGCGAGTCAAGCGGGGGCTCCTGGTCACGCGCTTCTGGTACATCCGCCACCTCGACCCGCAGACCATGCTGGTCACCGGTCTCACCCGCGACGGGTTGTTCCTGATCGAGGACGGGCGCGTGACCGCGCCGGTGCGCAACTTCCGCTTCAACGAATCGCCGGCGGCGATGCTGGCGAATGCCGAGACCGCCGGCTCCCCCGTGACCCTGCGCGCCGGTGCGTCGGGTTGGCGCATCCCGCCGCTGCTCGCGCACGAGTTCCACATGGCCAGCCCGTCCGACGCGGTCTAGCCAGGGCCGCCGGCGCATGCTAGAAGCGTACCTGCTTATTTTTGGCTAGTTGAAGACATGATCTGGTTTCGCTACCCCCGCGCCGTCGCACTTTTCTCGCTGGCGGTCTCCTGCACATCCGATCCGGCCGCCGTCGTGTCCGAGGATGGTCCGGCTGCGGATGCGAGCCCGGCGGACGCGGGCGAGCCGGCCGCCGACGCTGACGCCGACGACGCGGCGGTCGAGCCCGGCACGCTGTCGGGAGACGTGCAGCCGATCTTCGACACCGCCTGCGACGGGAACTCCTGCCACACGGGAGCCACGCCCGCGCGCGGCCTGGACCTGACCGATGCGCAAAGCACGCTCGCGTTCACGGTCAACGTCTTATCCGACCAGTGCACCAGCGTGCGGCTGGTCGACCCCGGCTCACCCGAGACCAGCTATCTGATGTGGAAGATCGAGGGCAGCGGCCCGTGCTTCATCGGCCGGCGCATGCCCAGGGGGACCCCGCAGCCGCCACCCCTGACGGATCTCGAGCAGGCCCTGATCCGCAGCTGGATCGCCGACGGCGCCCAGAACAACTAGCCGTCACCGCGAGTAGACGACGTACGACGTCATGCCTATGGCGGCGGGCTCGCCCTCGATCGATCCGGAAGGGACGGGAACGTAGTCGGCGCCCTGATAGAGCCCCCGGTACGAAAGCCCGTTGGTGCCGGCGACCAGATAGTCGGTGAGCACCTGCACCCACGGCGTGACGTGCTGTCCCGGGCACCAGCCGCCGCGTCCGAACACCCAGTCGCCGTGCTGGTTGGGCACGACGCCCCCCGCGACCGCGTCGGCGCAGCCACGGGGCGCGGCCGCCGCGTCGTGCTCCTTCATGTACCGCGTCGCGCCGTTGAGCGTGAACTCGTGCTGGTGGTTGCAGAACTCGGCGCAGTCGGCCTGGTCGAGCCCCCAACCGTGCCCGGTGATGACCGCGGCGATCTCGACGGCCGCGGCATCCAGCGGCGGCGTGAAGGCGACGGGCGGGTGCAGGGCGTTGTAGTTCTCGTCGAACGGGCCGCCGCTCCACAGGTACTCCATCGCCACCGGCCGCCGGCCGCGGTCCTGGTTGCGCAGGCGCAGCGACAGCGTCACCCGGTAGGGTTGCTCGGTGTAGAAGCGCAGGCGCCGGGTTCCACCGTCGACGAGTTGCGCGAGGAACGGCGTGATGTCGTGCACCCAGCGGCCCGGGCGGCCCATCGGCGTCACCCAAAGCCCGATCGCCACGCTGCACACGTCCGGCGCGGCCGTGTCGCAAAGGTAGAGGTAGACGACCTCGTCGGAGGCGGGGCAGTGGTCGCGTTCCGGATGCCCGCCGCAAGCCAGCGCGAGGTCCACTTCCAGCGTGTCGAACGCCGTCATGCCCACGGCGTCGGGAAACACCACGTCGGCCTCGGCTCCCTGGCCCGTCGCGCCGGCGTCGGAAGCCGGCTCGTCCGTAAGCACGGACAGCACGGTCGCGTCGTCTTCGGCGAGGCGATCGAGAAGATCCGACTCGAAGTTGAACCGCTGCGCCTGGTGGGCCGCGAAGGCCAGCGCCGGGGCGTCGTCCGCGGTTGGGTCGGCGAAGGCGCCGGTCTCGCGCAGCACCTGCCGGCGATCGATGGCGAACGAGAAGACCCCATAGCGCGCGCGCAGCGCGGCGGGCCAGCCGAGATCCGGCTCGCCGTCGAGCAGCACGTGCACCCGGCCTTCCCAGTGCCGCAAGTCTGCGTCGGGCAGCTCGCCGAGCGCCTGGCTCAACCGCTCGTGTAGGAATGCCGTGTCCGCGCCGACGTCGGCGCCGCTCCGCGCCGAGAACAAGAGGTAGACGAGGTTGGGCGGCGAGCGCAGGAGCAGGTCGGAAAGGGACGACTGCCAGAGCGTCGCCGCGTACGGATCATCGGGCGAGTAGGCGAGGAAGAGGATGCTGTCGCAGCCGGTCCAGCGCTCGGAGAGCGAAAACGACCCGGACGCGATCGGCGCGGTGAAGTTCGGCGCCTTCTCGTCGAAGTCGTCGCCATCGGCGGCCGCGTCGAACGGCCGTACCGTGAGGCCTTCGCACGGGTCCGCGATCATCGGCTCCGCGTCGGCCTGCGCGCGCCGATCGATGTTCTCGTCGGCGCAGCCCAGGGCGGCCAGGGCGGCGTAGGGCATGGCGCGCATGCCCCGACGCTAGCACGCCACCGGCCCCCGGCAATTTTTCCGGATCCCGTTGGGAGCAGGTGCCAGGGCCGTCAGCTGGTTGACCGCCCGGCCCGTCCATAGCAGAATTCGGCTATGTTTGGCATCTTCGTGACGCCGCGAGCCACCCGGCAGCTCGAGCGTCTGCGGCGCTACGACATGGTTGCGATCATCAACGCCATTGAAGCGCACTTGCGCCATGAGCCGGACCGGACCAGCCGTGGGCGCATCAAGCGCCTACGAGGGCACCAGGACGCCACCTACCGGCTTCGTGTCGGTGGTTTTCGGGTGTTCTACGACGTGTCCGAGGGCACCGTCACCGTCGTGGCTGTGCTTCACAAGGACGAAACACCCACCTTCTATCGAAAGGAATCGCGATGAAGACAATGACGGTTTTCCAAGCCCGCAACCATTTCTCGCGGACGCTCGATGCGGCCAAGGACGATGTCGTCGTCGTGACACGCAACGGGAGGCCGGTGGCCGCGATCCACGCGATCGATGACGACGATCTGGAAGACCTGCTGCTCGAGCGATCCGAGCGGTTCTGGCGGATGATCAGTCGTGCGCGTCGTGGGAGGGCGATCCCTCTTGAAGACGTGCGCCGGCGACTGAGCGCAAAGGCGGCGCGGTGAACCGGCGACGGGAACCTAGGAGCAGGCCAGGGCCGGCTCGGGTGTCGCGTCCGTTGCGACCCGCGCGTGCGCGGCGGTTTGCATCGCGGCGCCCAGGGTGACGACCACGTCGGCTCGGGCCGGCGCGGTGACCTCGCGCCCGAAGAAGTCAGCGAACGCCTTCTGCACCAGCGGGATCATCGTCGTTCCGCCGATGAGGAGGATCTCGTCGACGGAGCGCGCCTCCCAGGTCGAGTTCTTGAGCAGTCGTTGCAGCACCGCGACCGCGCGGGCGACCAGCGGCTGCCAGCGCGGTTCCGCCCACGGCCGGTCGATGACCATCTGCAGGTTCTTGCGCTCGCCGCCATGGGTGAGCGCTTCCTTCATGCGCAGCGTGGCCTGCTTCGTGCCGGAGAGCTGGCGCTTGATCGATTCGCAGTGCCAGACCAGCTCGCGCCAGCGGACGATGTCCTGGTGCATGTCCTTCTTCGTGCTGCGGAACACCTCGTCCGCCACGGCGTTGGCCAGCGCGTCGTCGAAGTCGTCGCCGCCGAGGTAGGCGTCCCCCGCCACGGCCACGGGGTTGAAACGGTGACCGCGCTGTTCGAGCAGCGTGGCGTCGAAGGTGCCGCCTCCGAAGTCGCACACCGCGAGCCGGCGGTCGCAGGCCTGCATGTTCATTCCCAGCGCGAGCCCGCCCGCGATCGGCTCGGCGATGAACTGCAGGACTTCGAGCCCCGCGAACCGCGCGGCTTGCCGCAGGGCGGCGCAGTAGGCCGGCGTCGCCGCGACGGGAACGGTCAGCACCGCGCGCTCGATGTGTCCGCCGAAGCGGAGTTCGGCAAGCTGGCGCACGCGCTCGAGCACGTAGCCGGCGATCTGCGTGGGTGCGAGGGTCTGATCGCGAATCTCCAGGACCGCCATCTGCTGCGGGCCGGCCTTGATGCGATAGCCGACGCCGGCGTCGATG
>Ga0247727_10019950_pt1 | contig 10319 bp, 8 predicted proteins | sample WisWelCaveWW1625_FD_202498 | JGI IMG/M metagenome (GOLD analysis project Ga0247727, IMG submission 202498) | Biofilm microbial communities from Wishing Well Cave, Virginia, United States - WW16-25 | ecosystem: Environmental > Aquatic > Deep subsurface > Groundwater > Cave microbial mat | place... | reverse complement strand
ATCGCGAGCGCAGTTGTCGCGGGCGCGGGCGAAACTGCGTCAGATGCTGGCCGACACCGCGCGGGAGTACGAATCGTGAACGACGATCGCTTGGAAGAAAACCTGCTGCGCGCGCTGGCGGAGGTCACCGCGCCGCCGGAGGTACCGCGCGCCGCGATGTGGGAACGCATCGCATCGGGTTTGCGTGAACTCGGTCCGGACCGAGTTGCCGTGGAAGCGAAGCAGCGCCGGCGTTCACCCTGGGCGGTCGTGCTGCAGGTAGCCGCGGTGCTTGCGATCGGCATCGCGGTCGGGCGCGCGACGGTGTCCCGCACGCCCGGGGTGCGGACTCGCATCGACACTCGCGGCGCAACCTCGTCGGCTGCATCCCGCCCCGCGGCGCTCTCGTCCATCCTCACGCAGCATCTTTCCGATGCCGAAGTGCTGTTGACCGAGTTTCGCAACGAGTCGGGCGCGGCGCCGGATCTCGCAATGCGCGCCGGCGAGTTGTTGTCGACGACACGGCACCTGCTCGACGCGCCGGCGGCGCGCGATCCCGAGCTGCACGCGGTGCTCGAGGATCTGGAGTTGGTGCTGGCGCAGCTCGCGCGGTTGCAATCGGGCCGCGTCGGCGACGACGCCGGCTTCGTGCACGAAACGCTCGATCAACGCGGTTTCCCGGGTCGGCTGCACCTGGGATCCGACCGCGGCATTTGAAGGAGTGACGGCGATGCGATTCGTGAAGGTTTTTGCCCGTGCGACGGTGCTCGCGACGATGCTCGCGTGGGGGAGCGCCTCGGGTGCGACCACGCGCACCGCCACCGGTGCAACGTCGCCCACGACCATTCCTACCGTCTCGCTCGCCGCCTTGCCCGCGGCGCCGCCCGTCGCTTCGCCCGACGCGACGCTCTATCGCGCCGCCCGCGAAGAACTGGCGCGCGGTGCGTACCGGCGCGCCGCCACCGCATTCGCCGATCTCGTCGTCCGTCACCCGCACTCGCCGCTTGCCGCCGAGGCGCTGTACTGGCAGGCGTTCGCGCTCTACAAGAGCGGTGACGACACCGAGTCGCTGCACGCGGCGCAGGCGATTTTGACCGCACTGCGCGGCCGCGACCTCGACGCAACCACCCGCGGTGAAGCGCAAGTGCTCGACACTCGCATCTGTGCGACGCTCGCGCGCCGCGGTCATGCGGCATGCGCCGAGCAGATCGCCACCGCCGCGCGCCAACCCTGCGGCGCGAGCCCGGACGATGAACTCATCGCGGCGCTGGACGCACTCGAAAACACCCAATCCACCATGATCGTGCCCGCGCTCCGCACCGTGCTCGGGCGCCAGGACATCTGCAGCGCGCGTGTCCGCAAGCGCGCCGTGCTGTTGATGGCGGAGCAGGAGCCGGAAAGCTCGCTCGACATTCTGATCGACGTCATCCGCGAGGACCCGAGCAACGAAGTGCGCTTGCAAGCGGTGACGCTGCTCTCGGATGTGCAGAGCCCGCGCGTCGTCGGCGTGTTGGAGTCGTTGGTGCACAGTTCGGGCGACGACGAGCTGCGCGACCGCGCGCTGGCCGGCATCGCGACCAGCGGCGTGCGCGGCCGGCGCACGTTGCGTCGCCTGGTCGAACAGCGCAATGCGGACGAGGACCTGCGCGTCGCCGCCATCGCGGGCCTGGCGCACTCGGGCGAAACGTCGGAGGACAGCCGCTTCCTGCGCGACGTGTACGCGAAGCTCGATCGCCCGCGCCTGCAAGAAAAAGTATTGGAAGCCCTTGGCACGATGCCCAGCACGCCGACGCGCAAGTGGCTCTTCGAGCGTGCACTCGATGCGCGTGAGCCTCTGCCGCAGCGACGCCTGGCGCTCTTCGCCGCCGGCCAATCGGCCGATCTGGAGGAGTTCGCAGCCCTCTACGATCGCTTGCGCGAGCCCGCACTCAAGGAACAAGCCATCGTGGTGTTCGGCAGCCGCGGCGGACCCATCGCGGCGCGCAAACTCGAGGCGATTGCCGCCACCGAAACCAACCCCACCTTGCTCGGCAAAGCCCGCTTCTGGCGCGCACAACTGGGCGAGTCGCCGTCTCCATGAAGTCTCGTGCGTCTCAGCGCGCCGGCGTTGTGGCGGTGGTCGCTTGCAGTTCCTGGCGCAAGATCCCTTCGAGGCACCGAGCGGCGGGCTTCCTGTGCAACGCGGTCAGGATCCACGGCCACGCGAGTCCCCAGAACGCGATATTTCCCCAGAAGAGGATGTCCCCGAGCGGTTGGTCGGCTGGACTCCGGCGGATGCCCAATGCCCATCCGAGTGCGAGCAGGACGGCGATCCCGCCGCACAAGACGACGGCGTACAGCGTCCACTTCCGAAAGCGCACCCGATAGCGGATCGTCCCGGCTCCGTCGCGTTGTAGTTCGACTTCGTTCAGTCCGACATTGGCCGCGGTCCACAAGTCGGAAGCGCGAAAGGCGAGCGAATCGGCGCTGACGCGCGTCACCTCGTACTGCGCGCGCGCCCGCACTCCTGGAACGAAGAGTCCGGACTGCACCCGGGCCGCGACGATGTGGAAGAAACCATCCGGAATGCGCTCTGCGGCGACACGTCCTTCGAACTCTGGTGCAAAGGGAAGCACGAACCTGCTCCTCGGTGATGGTCGATTTCGAGCAGAAGCCGTGCCATGCGTCGACTGGCGCCGCAGAGGTGTTCAGGCGTCGAGGAGTGGCAGGCTCCGCGCCAGGTCCGCGGTCAAGTGTCCGAGTGCGGCGCGGCCCTGGTCGGCGGTGCGCACGTACTCGGCTTGGATGCGCTGCATGTAGGTGAGCGCGATGAACGGCAAGCCCTCTTCGTGCTCGGTCACCAGCACGTTGAACGGGTTGTCGGTCTCCAGGTGATGGTAGCCGTCGAAGATGTCGTCGTGATGCGCCTCGTACATGCGCCGCGTGCACAGGACAAAGCGCGCGCGCACCGTGTCGAGCGACGGGAAGCGATCGCGATCCACTTGGATGGTCGGGAAGAACTGCGCCAGTGATTCTTTGAGCGCATCGCGTACCGGCGCATCCTCGGACATCACGACGTCGGCCTCGGCCGCCAAACGCGCCGGGTCGATGGCGACGGCGGCGAGCAAGCGTTCGAGCGGCTGCTTTTCGGAACCCAGGAAGGCCGGCAGATCGCCGCCCAACCGCACGATGACTTCCGACGCCGGCGGCGCGCCGACGCGATCGCGCATGACGTCCCACAAATGTCGCACCAGCGGTTGGAAGCGCGCCCGCTGGTACAAGAAGGCGCTGCGCGCCGAGCGTTGCACCAGTTCTTCCTCGCGTGCGCACACCGACGCGACATTGTTGAGCGTGTACAAGCGACCTTGCAATTCCTCGCGCTGCTTCTCGCAGAAGTGCGCCAGGCGCTCGTACACCGCGACCAGCACCGACGCCGTCGCCAAGATCTGCGCGTGACTGCGGATTTCGGCGGCGACCTCGAGAATCTTGCGCACTTGCATCGGCACCGACACCGTGAGGGTGGCGACGAAGCGTTCGACGACGCCGAAGCGCGCGCCCTCCGGCACCGTGTCCTTGTGCAAGCGTTCGAGCAGCACGTCGAGCCGCGCGCGGCTGGGTGACGTGCCCAGTTCACGGCGCGCCAGCGACGAGCGTTCGAGCACCGACTGGCGACTGGCCTCGAGCCGCTTCTGCACCGTCTGGTAGAACAGGATGGCGCCCGGCAAATAGCACTCGGAGCGATGCGCAAGGGTGGTGGCGCGCCCGCTGATCGCGAGCCGCGCCCGGTCCACCAACACATCGGTCGTTCGCAGCGTGTCGTGACCCTCGGCGAGTTCGATCAAGGCACCGACGTCTTCCTCGAGCCGCGACGAGAGAAACGCGTGCAGCTTTTCCTGCGGCAGGCGCGCGGCGGCGACTTCTTCCCGCGTCACCGGGCGCGCGCCGATCCCTAAGTCCGAGACGATCTGGTCGTCGGTCAAACGCGCTTCTTGCACACATGCTTCGGCCTCGGTGCGCACGTGTGCCTCGGCTTCGGGAGGCTGCACCCGCGACACCTCGTCGATGAAACCGCGCGTCGCGCGCAGCGCGAACAACTCCGGCAGCGTGTCGGCCTTGAGCCCCGCGACGTTCATCGCCAGCAACGACGTCGGGTGCTTGCCGCCCTGCGCGCCCTTCCAGGTGCGCTCGAGCACGTCTTCCGTGTAGTTGACGCGATCGCCATCGAGGTACGCACCCAAGCGCGTCAGTTCCAGCGTCGCGATCGAGTTGGCGACGATGGAGGCGATGACCGGGTAGGCGTACGTCGTGTTGCCGGCGCCGCCGGAAAACACATAGGTGCGATGCTGCAGCGGCCCGCGATGGCTGCGATCCTCGCGCACGCCTTCCTTGCCTGGATAGACGAAGTCGGTTTCGCCCAAGAGCACTTGCTCCCACAACATGGCGCTCGCGACGCAATTGCGCTGCACTTTTTCCAGCGCCACGTTCTGGATACCTTCGTGTCCTTCGCTGGTCGCCAGGAACACCTCGAGCCGCACCTTCTTGTGCTTCAAGTGATCGCGCACGCGGTACAAGAACGGCACCGACATGCCGTTGGCGGTGCCGCCGCCCATGCCGCACACCAGCACGCACTTGATCTTGCCGCCGGGGTTCTTGGCGCGTGCGTCGTCGATGACGGCGCGCAAGCGACTCGTGATCGCGGTTTCATCATAGCGATGGAAGGCGACGAAGCCGATGCCGGGTAGTCCCTTGCAACCATCCGCCACCTCGCGCAGCGCCGACTCGGGCAAGTGCGCGACCGCGTGTCGCAAGGTTTCGTTCTCGCGGTTCGCCAGGTAGACCTCGCCCTGGAAGGGCTCCAAGTGCACGAGATGATCGGCCTCGGCTTGAACGTCCACCTCATCGCGATGGGCGCGATCGGTGTCGAAGGCGAGACAGAACAGGCGATCGTCGGGAACCGCGAGTCGCGCGAACTCCTGACGCAGCAAGTGCAACACATAGCGGCCGAAGCCGCCGAAGGCGACGAGGACCAGGGACTGGTCCTCGAAGAAGCGTGTCGGCGTGATGGAGGGATCGCGGCGCATGGCTCGGACACAGCAACGCACATGCCACGCACTCGCCTCCGTGATGATTGCAGTGCCGCGCGGCAGCCCGGTTGCGCCGCGACGGTGGGCTCGCCTACCATGCGCGCATGCTCAATCCCGATCGCATCCAACCGGTCGCGCTCCAGAGCGTCTTGTTGTACCCGCCGACGGTGCGGCTCGAGCGCGGCAAACTGACCCAGCTCTATAGCACCGTCTGCGCGAACAAGCCGTATGCGCAGTTCGCGTTCCTTCCCGACGGCGCCCGCATGATGAACGACGACGGCTCGCAGTTGCGTCTGGGGCCGGATCGCTTGGCGTACAAAGAGCGCATCCCGCCGAATCAATCGACCTACGCGACGGTGCGCGACTACGAGCGCATGGTGCAGGACTTCTGGGATGCGTTCACACCCGGCATTTTCGTCACCCAGGAAGTCGTTTTGGAAGCAGTGTGGCCGCTGGAGGAAGGCGCGGCGCAAGACGTACTCGAAGCTCGGTTCCTGCGCTTCGGGCGCACGGACACGTCGGAATTGGGCGCGGCGTGCGCCGGCGTCGGCCTCAAGCTGGTGTTTCCGCAGTACGCGCCCGCGAAGGCGGTCGAGTTGCGCATCGAGCCGTTCTTCCGTGATCCCTCGAATTTGTTCCTCGCACTCACGAGTCAGGATCTGCAGCCGGTCCAGGCGCCCACTGCGGCAGGGGAACGGGTGCGGTGGCTCGAGCATTTCCTCGGGCACGAGGTCGCGAACTTCGTGCGGTCGCGGATCGCCGGAACGGCGTAGAACACGCGCACGGGCGCGGCGATCGCGCGCCACGCTTCAGACACCACGCGTTCGAAGAAACCCAGCGCTGTCAGCGATATGTCATGCGCAAGCGTGCACTCGCGTGGCGCGCGATCGCCGCACCCGCGCGCTCGAGCACCAGCAGAACGCCACCACAATCCGCCGCCAGCAACCGCCGACGATTGCCAGCACTGCGTTGCTAGGGGGCCGAGCTCAGTAGCGATTGAATGCGGGTGAGGTAGGGGCGGAGTTGGGCGGGGATGGTGGAGGGGTCGACGCCTTGGATCAGAGTGCGGGCGCGGTCGAAGTGGGCGGACTCGGCTTCGAGACCGGCGAGGAGGACGCGCGAGACGGCGTGATCGGGGCGGATGCGGAGTGCGGCTTCGAGGTCGTGACGCGCGGCCTCGCGCCGTTCGCCGAGGAGGTTGCCTTGCGCTTGAATTGCATAGGCCTCGCCGGCATCCGGCAACCGCGTCAGGTCGCGAAAACCCGAAGCGAAGAAGATCGCGGTGTCGGCGGCTTCGTCGGCCACCGTGAGGCTGTCGCGATAGTCGCCGCCGATGCCATCGAAGTGCAGTGCCAGCAACTTGCCATCGCGCAACGCCATCTCCACCGGATTGGTGCGCTGCCGCACCATGCCGGGCTTCATTTGCCCCGGTGTCTGTGCCACCTTGGCGACATCCATCGGCAAGCTGATGACCGTGACTCGTTTGATCGAATCGGGTAACTGGGCGTCGCGGATCGAGCGCATGATCCCGTCGGCCACGTAAGCCGATCGCACCACCGAATCATGCGGGATCTCGCTGTCGCGCAGCATCAAGGTTTCGTGCAAGCGTGCGTTGCGTGCGGCGCAGGCGATCCAGCCGCCGGTCGCGGCCATTCCCAACAGGCCGATCGCAATCGCCGGTGACGCGAGGCGCAGTCGCGCCGATAGCCATGTACCGATACCGGCGAGTGCGGCCGGCAGCAACATCAGGAGGCCGATCTGCGGAACGTAGGAGTAGTACGCGAAGGTGTGCGACCGCAGCGGCAGGACCGGAGCCAGGAGCGCCGCGAACCAGAGCAATGCCCAAGTCAGGGCGCGAAGCCCATGTCCGCGCACGACCGCCGCGATGATCGCGACCGACGCCAACGCCAACGCCGCGGGCAGCATCATCGCGCCGTCCGGGGCCGCGATCCGATCCGGATACGCGCGCCATGGCGACACCAACCACACCAGTTGCGTCGCCAGGTTCTTCAGCACCGTGATGTCATAGGCGGTGGCGTACGGGGCCTCGGGTCGCGCATCGAACATACGAGCGTGCAATCCCGCCGCGACGAACAGCGCGATGCCGACGGCCAACTGCACCGCGGCGATGCGCGCGACGCGCCGTCCGAACACGATCACGAACACGAGTGGCGCGACGAGCACCGACTCCTTGAACAGCATGGCGGCAGCGAATGCCGGCACCGACCACCACGGCCGGCGCGAATACCCGAGCAGGAACGCCGCCGTCAGAACCAAGAACCCGCTGCCCAACTCTTGAATGCACGCGATCCAGTAGAGCACCGTGAATGCGATCGGGCTCGCGGCGAAGAGCGTGCTCGCGATCCAACCTTGGACGCGCGAGGCGCCGAGCTTACGGGCAAGCACGAACACCCAGACGGCGTTGCCCGCGTGCACCGCGTACGCGAGGAGGTGCCATCCCAGTGTTTGGGGACCGAACATGCGCAGGCACAGCTCGTAATAGCCACGCACCGCAAGCCAACGGCGAATGCCACCGGTCACGGGCTCGAGCCCCGCGGCCGGCATCAAGTACGTGTAGTCGTCGAGGGCGAACGGAAACTGCAGGCCACGCGGGTACGCGACCAGGGTCGCGAGAATGGCCAAAACCGCGGCGGCGGTCACATCGGCACCACGACGCGCGGTGAGCGCGGCGAGAGGTCGTGGCAAGGAGTGCGGCACGTCACCGCCCGGATGCGTGGGGTGTCACGTCGAAACCGGGCGGGAGGTTAGCGCGTTTCGCGCCGGGCCGGCCAGAGGGCGCGCGTCAGCCGCGCGTCGCGGTGGCCACGGCGGAATCGCGCTCCAGCACCGCCAAGCGTTCGAGCGCCACCGCGCGCAGCGACGGCTGCGTGCTGCACTCGGCGATCTCGCGATAAATGTCCAGCGCGCGCAACGGCTCGCGATCTTCCAACATCTGCGCCAGCGCCGCCAGCGACGCGATACGGAAGGCGTCGTCGACCGGGCGCAAAGTCTGAGCCCGACGATAGATGGCGATCGCATCGTCGGTATGTCGCGCCGCCTGCAGCAACAAGCCAGCGCGATACACGCTCTCGCTGCGCAACGCAGCGGGGGCCATGTTCGCATCCGCGGTGGCGACGAAACGCGCCAGCGCTTCGGCGTTGCGACCCGCGGCGACGTGGATCGCCGCCTCGTGGAAGTTCGCCTCCGCGGTGCGTTCGTCCTGCGGGAAACGCGCTCGGAAGCGCTCGTAAGCGCGCAACGCCGCCTCGGTGTTGCCACCTTGCTCGTAGCACAGCGCTTGGTTGAATCGCGCCAAGCGCTCGAGCTGGGTGCGATCGCGCAAGCGTCGCTGGTGCTCTTTCCAGAGCTGCTTCGAACGCCAAAGAATCGGCGGCGGAGCGGTGTCCTCACCCTCGGGCACGAACGACGCGTTGGTGACCATGGCCACCAAGTCAGTGTACGAACGCGACGCTTGCTCGTAGCGTCCGATCTCGTACTGCCAGCCCGCCATGTCGAGCAAAGCCTCCGGCAGCAGCGTGCTCTGCGGATGCAACGTTCGGAAAGCATCGAACGCGCGCTGGGCGCCGCTGTAGTCATGCGCCGCAACCAGACCTTGGACCAGGCGCACATACGCCGGTTCCACCATGGGGTGATCGGGGTACTGCGCGATCAGACGCGCGCATGCGTCCTGGACTTCCGACTCGCGGCCGGCGGCGGCGGCGGACTCCACCTGCTGGACGAGCGCATCGAGCGACGCCATGTTCACCGCGCCGGAAGCACCGTCATGGAACGCACCGATGTGGCGTGTCACGAACTCCGGATGGCTCGCGAGTCCGATCCCGCACACGAGAAGGCCACACAGCGCCGCGCTGCGGAGCCGAACGACGCGGCGTAGACGTGGTGTTCCGCGACGTTGCCCGCCGCGGCGACCGCGCTCTGCGCGCTTGTTGGATGCACGTGTATGGAGTCGCATGTTCATCGCCGGGGGATCAGCAGCGGACGTGCCACCTGGAGCAAGGCGGTGCGCCGCTCCCAGAGATGACGCGCCGCTCCCGACGGCAACGCGTGCGCTCGGGTGGGTCCGGGTCCGACTTCCCGGCACCCCCATGGAGGTCGGTGACTGCCGTCCCTGGCCGACCGCCCCGTCTGGAAATCGGGATCGATCGTGCGGCATGCTGTACGGCGACCTCGACCGCAATCCATCCGTTGCGGCCGCGAGGACCGGAGTCGCCCGGTACCGCACCTCGGTCTGGACCGAGTCGGAGGTCAAGAACCGTTTGGCGATCTCCGAAGGCGACCGTAGGCTAGGGCCGTACGCGATCCGATCGGAAGGGAGACGGCGCAATGGGGTGGATGACGGGCAAGAACGTGCTCGTGACCGGGCTCGCGAACGAACGCAGCCTCGCATTCGCGATCGCACAGCAGTTGGCGGCGGAAGGCGCGACGCTCGCGCTCACCTACCAGGGTGAGGCACTTCGGGATCGCGTCGGCAAGTTGGCGGAAACCCTCGACACCCGCTTGGTGCTGCCCTGCGACGTGAGCCAGGACGAGGACGTCGACCAGTTGTTCACCACCCTGCGACGCGAGTGGGGCGGGCTCGACGGGTTGGTGCACGCCATCGCCTTCGCCGAGAAGACCGATCTGGAAGGCCCCTATTACAATGTTTCGCGCCGCGGCTTCCTGCTGGCGATGGAGATCGGCGCCTATTCGTTCACGGCCCTGGCGCGCGGCGCGGCGCCACTCATGGAAGGTCGCGGCGGCAGCATGCTGACGCTCACCTACTTCGGCGCCGAGAAGGTCATCCCGCACTACAACATCATGGGGGTCACCAAGGCGGCGCTCGAGGCCAGCGTGCGCTACTTGGCGAATGATTTTGGCGGCGCCGGCATCCGCGTCAACGCCATCTCGGCGGGCCCCATCAAGACGCTGTCGGCGCGCGGCGTGCGCGACTTCAACGAAATGCTGTCGCATGTCGCCGAGAAGGCGCCGCTGCGGCGCAACATCACCGCCGAGGACGTCGGCCACACCGGACTCTTCCTGCTGTCGGATCGCAGCGCCGGGATCACCGGCGAGATCCTGCACGTGGATTGCGGTTACAACGTGATGGGGATGTAGCGGCGGCCACCCCCCTCGCGCGTCCCCTCTCGCCAAGAACTCCACGGCTCGGCTACGATACGCGCGAGGTGATCGCCATCATGGCCGAGCAGAATTCCTTCGAGTTGTCGACGACGATTCAAGCCAGCGCCATGCAGGTGCTGTTCGCGTTCTTGGACGTCG
>Ga0247727_10019949_pt1 | contig 10319 bp, 8 predicted proteins | sample WisWelCaveWW1625_FD_202498 | JGI IMG/M metagenome (GOLD analysis project Ga0247727, IMG submission 202498) | Biofilm microbial communities from Wishing Well Cave, Virginia, United States - WW16-25 | ecosystem: Environmental > Aquatic > Deep subsurface > Groundwater > Cave microbial mat | place... | reverse complement strand
CCTCCCCCGCTCGCATACGATCTGACGGAGCTGCAGCGCGATGCCAACCGCCTCCACGGCTGGCCCGCAAAGAAAACATTGCAAATCCTGCAAGGGCTTTACGAAACGCACAAGATCGTCACGTATCCACGCACCGATTCGCGATTCATCACCGCAGACATAGTCCCCACTCTCCCTGCGCGGCTTCGTGCTGTTTCCGCCGGACCGCTTGCCCCTTTCATAAAGCGCCTTCTGGAGACTCCGCTCAAGCCCGGTTCCCGATTTGTGAACAACGACAGGGTTTCGGATCATCACGCGATCATTCCTACAGAACAGACTCCCGATTACAGGGCACTCACCGGCGAAGAGCGAACCCTTTATGATCTGATCGCCCGCAGATTTGTCACCGTCCTGTATCCGCCTTGCATGTTTGAACAGATCACGATCATCACGCGCGTCAACGGCGAGGACTTTTTTACCAGGGGCAAGACAATCAAGGATCCGGGATGGCGCGCGGTCACCGGTAGAGTTGCAGGGGATGAATCCGGAGATAAAGTGGAAATGCCCGAGCAAACGCTGAAGCAACAAAGGAAAGGAGATCAAAAACCGGCCAAAAGCATCCTGCTGACAAAAGGCCAGACCGGCCCGCCGGCCAGATACACGGAAGCAACCCTGCTGACGGCAATGGAGAGTCCGGGAAAATTCATCGAAGACGAGGAGCTCCGCGAAGCGGTGAAAGCGGGAGGTCTTGGCACGCCGGCCACGCGGGCCGAAATCATCGAAAAACTGCTCGGTTACGGCTATATGGAACGGCAGAGCAATCACCTCGTTCCAACATCAAAGGGAATCCAGCTTGTGTCGCTTGCGCCAAAGATTCTGACCTCGGCGGAGCTTACTGCGCAATGGGAGCTCCGGCTGGAAAAAATTTCCCGGGCGCAGGAAGATCCAGAGAGCTTTCTTGCAGACATCAGGAAAAACACGGTACAGTTGGTAGAGAGCGTCAAGGCGGACACCTCCACGTACCGCGAAGAAAATCTCACTCGCGTGAAGTGCCCTATGTGCGGAAAATTTCTTGTGAAGATGGCCGGGGCGTTGTTAAAATGCCAGGACCGCACCTGCGGTCACACGCAACCGGAAAACCCCGATGCCTTTTCCGATCGCAGACTGTCCCGGCAGGAGATCGCGCAGCAAAAGTACCTGGTAAAGAAATATTCCGACCAGAAGGAAATCAAGACCAACCTCGGCGACCTGCTGAAAAAAGCCCTCGAAAAGAAACAGGGGTAACTTATCGAAATCGATTGGGGCGGGAATTTGATCTTATTTTGAGTTAACGGACTCGGCGTTCGCAATCGAAACCAGCAGACGTTTGGCTTTCTCATGCAGATCGGATCCGGCTTCTGTTTTCTGAATTACGAGATTTGCCTGTTCTTTCGCCGGCTTCCATTTCTCCTGAGTCGCGTAACAAAACGCCAGATTCAGCACCGCTTCGATCATATCAGGCGCCAGACGGATAGCCTTCAACAAGTGCGATTCCCCTTCGCCCGGGCGTTCGGTTCGAACCAGAGTCAGGCCAAGATCGTTCCGTAAGTCGGGATTCTCGGAGTCACGCTCCACTGCCGCAGCGTAGGCATCGACTGCGGCGTCACCCATTCCGCGTTTTGCATACAGTTCGCCCAGAAGAAAATACGGTCGCCAGTTGTCCGGAGACATATCCACCACATGAAGGAAAGCTTCTTCTGCAACTTCGTCTTCATCCAGCTTTTCGGCGGGTATCGGTAAGATGTTGGAAGAAAGTTGCGTTCAATCACCGGCGTTGAAGGAGACTTTGCAACAGCTGTGGATATGGATATCTTGTTATCCTTCGCCGGGAGAGATTGTGGGTGCGTTCGTATCTTCCGGTACTGGAGTTGTGCTGATCGCAAAATAAGCCAGCACATAGATTCCGGTCGCGATGAGTAAAACGGCGCGAAAACCAAAGTTCAGTGCCAGAATCACACTTAAAACGGATCCGATCACGGTCGCATAACCGTTGATTCCCCATGCCCAGGGAACGAATGGAGAAAAATGTTTGGAAGTCCAGGTAAGGCCAACGGGAAACGGTATCCCCATGAAAAATCCTGCAGGAAGTATAAATAGAATGGAAAGAGCCATGCGCCAGGCAAACGACACAGACAGAAACTGCTTGAACAAAAACGGCATCAGGAAGATCTGAGCCATCGTGATTAAGACAATCGCAATCACCACTATTCGCAATATTTGAAATGGATTCACTGAATAGCGGCTTGAGAAAAAACTTCCCGCTCCCGCCGCAACCAGAAGTGCAAAGATAATCGCAGCAACTGCATAAACAGGATAACCAATAAACAGAATATATTTCTGAATGAGAACGATCTCGATGAAAATGAACCCGATTCCCAGACAAAAATAATAAGTCAAAAGATGCCACACACCCTTTACGGCAATTCCGGACCGCTTCAGTCTCACAAGGGGATAAACAATAAAGACGGTAGAAAGCAGAAGCGCTTCCAGAAGGATCAAGTAAAGGGACAAATCGGGATAGAATCCTGTTTTGCTTTCGGGATCCACCGGCAGGCTCTTCATCCAGAAATCCTCCTGAAGCCGGCCTTTCAATTCTGTGGAGAATACGGTGTCAATCCGGAAAAAATGTTCCATGAACGGCTTATCATCGGTAGGCGCTTCCAGATGATAAGGCGCATCCTGAATGATTTGTTTGCGTAAATCTTCCTGTAAGAGTTGCGTGAAAAAATTATCCACTTTCCCCTGCATCCGCGGTGAATATAAAAGTGGCTCCTTCCTGGAAAGGCAATATCGCTCAACGTAATCCAGCTCTGTTTCAGTAAAGGGTCCATTTTTTAGAAGGAATACTTGAGACCGGACGTTCCCTTTAATCAGGACCATTCGTTTCCAGTAATCTTGAATCCCGCGCTCCTGAAACACTTCAGCTCCGAGATTCAACAGACGGCTACCCCCGTTTCTGTCTATGCTCACAAAACCTCCGGGCTCAAGATGATCCAGATATTCGTGGAAGGCTTCCTTCGTCAGCAAGTAAGTTTCGCTCAGATTCAAAGCGCCGGAGGCAACAGCCATCGGATGGGAATTGTTTTTTTGCTGAATGATATGGAATTTTTCTTTGCTGCGACGAATAAAACTGCGCCCCTCTTCGTTCACGAGAGTCACCCCGGGACGCCGGTAGATTTGACCGGTGTAATCATAGAATTGTCCCAGTACAATTTTTACGATCAATGGATCCAGTTCCACAGCGTTGATGGTTGCCGGATTGTAACGGAGCGCAGAGGCAACCTCGACACCGCCGCCCGGACCAATAATCAAAACGCGAGGTTTTTCTAAAAACGCGTAAGGAATCTCTTCGGTTCTCCATACCAGGGCGTTTGGATCTAAGGGCAATTGTTCGTCCTTCTTGAGACGCATCATGAAGGACTGGTTGGTTCCTCCATCAATCCAGATCACAGAACGGGTTTTACCAAGCCGGACAACATCGATGCGGGACGCCGGACTCCAGGCACTGTATAGATGTTTTCCACTCACTAAAGATTCCCGAAAATACCTCTTTTCAGATTTTTCGGAAGTCGAAAAGTATCGTTCCGCATCCGGCACTACAAAACAAAGAGCAATAATCAAAGCAGCCGGAATTGTGGTCCACGATAATTTCTCCGCAAACATCATCGCAGCGATGAATGAAAGAATCGCGGAAACGAGAACAGAGCCCGAACCTCCAACTGCAGGAATCACTATCAGGAGCGCGAAACAGCCGACAGCGGCTCCGGTCAGGTCCGCAAAGTAAAGCCTGTTGATGTATCCGGGGTAATACGTTAATAGAACGCCGATCACAAGTCCGCTGAAAAAAAATGGGAGACCTAACAGCAAATAAACTTCAGCCAGATAAACAAGCTGAATTCCACCCGCCAGCAGCTCCGAAATCCGTAAAGGTATCTCAAGAATCAGTTTATAAGAAACAACGATGGTGATTCCAAACAACAGCGAAGCCCCAAAGAGAAGGCGTTCACTGGAGAGCTTCGCTACTCGTTTGGAAAGCAGCAGGAAGACTCCGCTCAGGCCGTATCCAAACAATGCGGTACTGATTACAAAGAATGCAAAGTAATGAAAGTGAATTACCGAAAAAATTTTAGTGAGACTGATTTCCAGTAACAGTGTCGAAGCCGCAACAAGAAAGATTCCGGGATAAAAAGATTTCCTGAACGAATCCATGTATGCAAATCGCTCCCTTTGTGATCAATAAGTTTAATGTGACACTATCGCAGCAAAGATCAAACAAAACAACAGGGCGCGTCATTTGGCTGATGATAAAAATAAGGCCGGGACGTCGCGCCGGGCCGGCGATTCGAGCATTTTGCGCATGATACAATCGCCCGCAAAGAAGCCACTCACCGATGGCCTTTCTTTTTGCCGGATGGACAGCGCTTTCTTATTAATTCAGAGGTCGGAGAACGGACCTCGTTACCTCTGACGGTCGTGCTTAACTGGACGACGGAGTTGAGGAGGTAGGTTGCCCTGGAGAGCGAGCCGCTGGAAGCATTCGCCGAGACACTCAAGGCCGCACCACGAATTTTCGCGTTGTTGACAAGGAGAGGAACTGATTGTAGACTCTGACTGTAGACGGCAAAATATGGCTTTCACAATCGCTAAGCAGGAAAGAATGAAGAGTAATGAGTGGACGCCGGCAATGATTCGAAGCCTGCGAGGAAAGCGGACCCTTGCTGAATTCGGTGCACTCCTGGGAGTCGCCAAGAACACCGTTTGGCGATGGGAGACGGGTTACTCGCATCCGGAGATGATATGTGCCGAGCGCCTTTCGGCTGTTGCGCGCAAGCAGCATTTTTTAAAGGATTGGAAGCTTGTTAACTCAATGAAAGTCATTGGAAATTTAGAAAGCGTTCAAATGGAAATCAAGAGACTTTTCCTGGATTCGATAACTCTTTCATCAAGGGAACTGTAGAAGACGAGTGTCGGTTTATGTAACTGATACACATCCATTGATTTGGTATGCAAGCTCAAAGCATGCCAAACTATCGATCAAAGCATTAAAGGCTTTTGACAAGGCATTTTGCGAACAAGCGCTCATTTACATTCCTGCCTTCGTTTTCTGGGAAATCAGTTTGCTGATCAGAGTGGGTCGCATCTCTCCGGGCGAGTCCTATGAAAGTTGGGTAGAACGACTTTGCGCTCACCCGGGTTTTAAACTCGCTGTTGTTGACGCAGAAGTATTGATCAAGGCTCATGAGTACGCTTTTCAGGATCCCTTTGATGCCGGAATTGTGGCTACAGCGGCGATCCTGGATATTCCTTTGATAACACGAGATCAGGACATCGCGGAATCGAGGCGCGTCGAAATCTTCTGGTAGCATTGGAAGGGGAGTTGAGGAAGTAGTTAGAAATTTCCTGAAAAGATCGCCTTTTGCGTTTCGTTTCGCTTTGTGTTGAAATGATCAACGGATGTCCCCATCCGGGGGATGGGCTTTACCGGATCAGCGCTTCCGGAGGCGCGATGAGCCGGGTAACATCGCTCAACTCATCCGCACAGGAGACGTCCCATCGTTTCCCATGGTTCTTGCCGGACCGTACGCATTTCCTTTATTTTGTGCACGGGAAAAAGAGGGGCATCTTCATCGGATCGTTGGACTCTTCTCAAAAATTATTTCTGCTGAAATCTGACCATGAAGCCGTTTATGCGGAGCCCGGCTATCTTTTGTTTTATCAATCGGACGCGCTAACAGCTCAACGCTTTGATGTTAAAACACTGAAGCTATCCGGCGAGCCACATCGTCTTTCCCAAAAGCTCTGGTTTTTCCCGGCACATTCCGGATCACGTGTGGTTTCTGTCTCCAGGAATGGAATCCTCTCTTTCCTCAGAGGAAGCGTTATGGATGCGCTTCAAAAGTTTGATCGCAGCGGAAAGCTGATCGGGACAGTTGGAGATCCTGCTGAGAGCATATATGGTGTCTCGCTTTCACCCGATGGGAAACGAGCAGTCGTTGATATGGGGCTTCCGTCAACTGATCTCTGGATGTTCGACATAGATACGGGCAATCGTTCCCGTCTCACATTCGATCCCGCCGTAGACATGGGTCCCGTCTGGTCGCCGGATGGAAGCAAACTTCTGTTCGCTTCCGCGAGGAACGGATTGTTCGCAATCTTCCAAAAGGACGCTCACGGAGCAGGGGCTGAAGAACTATTTTTCAGCACCAACACCTGGACTCTTCCGGATGATTGGTCCCCCGACGGCAAGAATGTTCTTTACGAAGTGACTGATCCAGTAACAAAATATGATATCTGGGTGCTCCCTATGGACACGACGAAGCCGTATCCTTTTCTGCAGGGAGAATCCAACGAAGGACAGGCGAAATTCTCTACGGATGGAAGATGGATCGCGTACAGCACGGATGAATCAGGACGCCCGGAGGTGTGTGTTCAGGCCTTCGATCGCCGAACGGGTGGAAGGTGAGCTTCACGAAGCGCGGCGCGCCAATCGCTGACCACTATCAGAGTGGGCGAAGGGATCGCACCTTCGATACGGCTCCGACCAGAAGGAAATTGGTTTTCCCGCAATCAAACTAAAACGTGAATGCGAATGCGACGTTGATTACGGAAGCGTCGTTGGATTCCAGCAGTTTGTATTTTGTGCGGATCCAGGAGTATTCGAAAGCCGTTTGAAAGTGTTTGGTTGGTTTGTAGAAAACACTGGCCATGACGCTTGCGTTTTCTGATTTTTGTCCGCGTGACAAAACGCCGTCATCCGGATTGTCGATTCCATAAGCAAGATGAAAAGTGAAGTCCTTGCATTTTGCGGGAGCTACTGAAAGCTGGACCCATCCGCCGTTTGAATCAATTGGATTGATCGATGTGGAATCGCCAAAGTTCGTTCCATTCAGAGAGAAGCCCTGATTGATTCCGGCCTGAAATGAATCCAGGTTCGAACCGGTGAATAATTCGCCCTGTACTGTGAAAGTGTCGCCCATGGGAATCTGGAAGTCACCGGCTACGGCCCATGTGTCAAGATCCGATTCGGAGATTGTGGTTGTGCCGAGTTTGTAGTTTTCCTGACCGTAATGTCCTGATAGGCCCAGAGCCAGCGTCTTATTACCGGATGGTCTGCTGTGAAAAAGACGGCCTTGCCAGAAAGGCATAGACGATCGCTCACCCGCTCCAGCAGTGTCAATGAGCGTGCCGCCGGCCGGAACATCGGATCCGCCGACAGGCCTCACGATTCCGCCGGTAAAGCCGAGTTTGCCTGCTCCTGCTGATCGAGTTGCATCGAAGCGGACAAGCGGATAGCGCAACCAGAGATTTCCAGATGCGGAAAGTCCGGCAACCGCAAAGTGTGAAAGACTCGTTGGATTCAGTGGAGCGAGTATGATCCAATCCTGTCCCACAGTAAGAGCGCTCCGTTCCCAATCCAGTTTCATGTAGGCAAGGCGCAATCTCAGATCGGCAAACGATGCGGACTGGCCTGCTGCAGGGAAGCCGCCAAAGAAGTCCGCTTCCATGACTCCGCTCAATTTTGCTTTGCCCACATCCGAAGTTTTCACTTTCACGCCAAAACGCGTTTGACGCGCGATCAAGCCGAATTCCGTATCTTCAGCGCGGGCATCATTGCCTGACACGACCCACAATGGAATATCAGACCCGACCACACCTGTGGAATTCCAGTAAGCATTCGCAACGATCGCACCGTAAAGATCGATTTTGACCGGAGAATCTTCCGGCATCACTTCTGCCGCTTCAGTAATAGAGAACCAGCCAATCAACAAGAACATCAACATGAATTTCAAACGCATATTTACTCCCGGCACAAATCTGAAATCTGCAATCTAAAATATCTAAAATCTGAAATCTCTTTCATCGTCATTCTGGACCATAGGACATCCGGTCGCAAGAGGATCGAACTCCGCTGCAGGAACGGTTTCCGCTGAAATGTGCTTTACGTGTTCCAACGCTACGTTCAATGCTTCCTGCAAATACTGCGGAAACGCATCTTTCTTTTCGGCGATTCCGCGAACCAATCGCGCGTAATGAGAAGCAATAAACTGCTCACGGGCATCATTCGCTACCTGTGCGCCTTCTCCGTTGCCGGCGAGTAACGCGTATGCTTCCTTTAAATAGAGGTATCCGACAAAACCTGTTTCAACTGCAAAATGATCGGAGGGATCCTCCGAAGAAGGCTCATAAGCAAAACTATTGTAAAACAGCATAAGGCTCGAAAGCAGATGCCCGGGATCCTGCATTCCTGCATAAGCAACTTCACGAGGTGAAGCAAATCCGCCGGGACCAAACAACGCAATATACGGTTCTTCGTGTGCATCTTGCGCAAGAGATGCGGCTCGTCGCAGCGATTTTGTAGAACGCGCTCCATGTGCCTCAGTTTCACGCGCCAGTCCTGCGATTTCGTCGTACCAGCCTTGCTTCGGTCTTTCAAACAACAGGGAAAGCAAGCGCCATTCGGCAGCTTTTCTCAAAAGCGGAAGTGTTTCATTGGTCATGATTACTTGCCTCCTTCCTGAATGGCAAAAGGAATCCAGGCTGTTCGCATTTTGCGCGAACCCACTTCCAGCTTTGATCCTTCCCAGACTGCAAACGCAACCTGGCTGCGAGTGACAGGCTGGGCGCTTGAAGGGAGCGTACGGACAATCAGAACATCCCAGCCTTTTTCCGTCCGTTTGCCGATGCCGTTTGACAGAGAGCGTTGAGCCGGACGGAGAGAACCGGGTCCTTCGGCAATCAAATCCTGAACCGGTTGTTGACGCGGGCCTGCCAGGTTGTTTTCGAGCGCTCTTGCGGGCGCGTATCGTTTCGCCATCGCTACCTGTTCCGGCGATCCTGGTTTTAGCGATGGCGATTCAAAAGGATAGTGGTCCACTTTTGCATGCGGGAAATACGATTCGATTCTGTCGGCGTGCCCGTTGACCATTGCCTGCCAGGATGCAGACCAGTACGTGATTTCCACGAGTCGTCCGGCTTCACCCATCTGTGGCGCCGGCACATCCGCTTCCACTTTTGCCGGCAATTGAACGGCGCAGGCATCCGTGAAACGTGCCGGACCGGGAAGATCATCCAGCGTTGCATCATCCCATTGCATCCGGAATGCGACCTTGCGACCGTCCGTGATGCTTTGCACTTTGACCTGCGCTGTTGAGGGCGTGAGCAGTCGTGGTTCCACCATATCCTGCAAGATCATCGTTGCCTGATGAAGCGGAGCTTCTGTCCAGATCTTATCTTCCAGCGTTGAAGGCAAAGTTGTGCGCACAAGCGCCTTCACTTCGTTAGCGGAAACAGGCGGTTCCTTCTTCTTGCAGGCGATAAGGGGAAGTAGCAATACTAGAAGCAGTGCGCTGAACAGGAGGGCGGGCCTCCGTGCCCACCCGCGATTGCGGACTGGAAGTCCGCGGCCCATAATGCAGGCTGGAAGCCTGCGCTCCATAGGATAGGGGGGGGCACTGGTTGGGGTTTGTGTTTGCAACATGATGGCACCTCACGAAATATTGGAACGCATCACTCCCAGCTTTTCATCGTAGGCGGGGAGCACAGTCATTGGTTCCTTGATCGGAACACGAATAATTTCCTGTTTCTGTTCATTCAGACCGATCATAATTTCGCCCTGTCGTTTCCACCGTGGAACAATCATTTCGGTGGATCCGAAAAGCGCAAGCAACCCGGCAATGTCCAGGTCGTTTGAAGCATTGCGATAGGTTTCGATCGCCTGATCAACTCCCGGCCCAAACATCTGATACAGGAAAGGTCGAGGCACGTGCACCGGCGGAATGTAGTAAACGTTCGGCTCGAGTCCGAATTGCGGAAAGAGCGGCAAAGCAATCTTTTTGATGTGCACCAGAAAGTCGATCGGATTGTCGGGTTTTGCTTCTTCCGGTTTTGAGATCCAGCCCGCAAAGCGAATTTTGCCGATGCAATTTACAAAACATTGCGGCTGCAAACCGAATTCGATTTTCGGATAACAGGCGATGCATTTTTCCGATGTGCCGGTCATGCAATTAAAGAACGTCTTCTTGTACGGACACGCCTTCACACACTCCTGATAGCCACGGCAGCGTCCCTGATCGATCAGCACAATTCCGTCTTCGGGCCGTTTGTAGATGGAACCGCGCGGACATGAAGCAAGACATGCCGGATACGTGCAGTGATTGCAGATGCGAGCCAGATAGAAGAACCAGTTCATGTGCGGCAACTGCATGAATGCGCCCATGTCCACGGTGCCGGTGCAATCATCTTCACCAACGTTGGGATACGCGTAGTCCTTTTCATCCGGACGCCATCCCATCGCGCGTTCG
>Ga0247727_10019948_pt1 | contig 10319 bp, 9 predicted proteins | sample WisWelCaveWW1625_FD_202498 | JGI IMG/M metagenome (GOLD analysis project Ga0247727, IMG submission 202498) | Biofilm microbial communities from Wishing Well Cave, Virginia, United States - WW16-25 | ecosystem: Environmental > Aquatic > Deep subsurface > Groundwater > Cave microbial mat | place... | reverse complement strand
ACGAGTTACGAGTGATGGGTGATGAGTTCCAGAAGGCAGAGAGGCGCAACTCATCACTCGTCACTCATCACTGGTCACTAACGTATGAAGCAGAGGATCATGGACGTAGGAACGCTGACGCTGCCGTGGCCATCCCCCGGGGAACGCAAACGCAAGCGGTTGCCGGTGGACGGCAGCGTCCTGGCGGTGACGGTGGCACTGGCCCTGATCGGGCTGGTGATGGTGTTCAGCGCCAGTGCCGTCGTGGCCGGGAACCGTTTCCAGGATTCGATCTATTTTCTCAAGCGCCATCTGGCGTGGCTGGCCTTCGGGTTTCTGCTGCTCCAGATCGCGTCGCGGATGGATTACATGGCGTGGCGGCGGCTGGCCTTGCCGGTGTTGGGGCTGACGGCGGTGTTGCTGGTCGTGGTGCTGATCCCGTCGGTCGGTGTCATGGCCAAGGGGGCCCGGCGCTGGATCCGCCTGGGGCCGATCTCGGTGCAGCCGGCCGAAATGGTCAAGCTGGCGGTCGTGCTCTATCTGGCGATGTATCTCACCAAGCGGGAAGGCCGGCTCACGGAGTTCGCGACCGGGTTTCTCCCGCCGCTGATCGTCGTCGGCCTGCTCACGTGGCTGGCGCTGCTGCAGCCGGATTTGGGGACGGTGGTGGTGATCGGTCTCGTGACCTACGTCATGCTGTTTCTGGGCGGTGCGCGGCTGAGCCATCTGTTCAGTCTCGTGCCGATCGCGCTGGCCGGCGCAATCCTGCTGATCTGGCGGTCGCCGTACCGCCTGCAGCGCCTGACGACGTTCTTCGATCCGGGGAAGGACCCTACGGGGGCGGGATTTCAGGTGAACCAGTCGTTTCTGGCGTTCGGGAGCGGCGGGGCGTTCGGCGTGGGGTTGGGCGAGGGCCAGCAGAAGCTGTTTTTCCTGCCCGAGGCGCACACAGACTTCGTGCTGGCCTTGGTCGGGGAAGAGCTCGGGCTCGTCGGCACGGTTTCGATCATGGCGCTGTTCGGCTTGCTGATCCTCAAGGGTTTTCAGATCGCGGGGCGGGCGCGGGAGCCGTTCGGGCGGCACCTCGCGCTCGGCATTACGTTGCTCATCGGATTCCAGGCGTTGATCAACGCGGGGGTGGCCACAGGGCTGCTGCCCACCAAGGGACTGACCCTGCCCCTGGTCAGCTACGGAGGCTCGTCGCTCCTCGTGTCGTTGGTGGCGATCGGGATTCTGCTGAGCATTTCGCGTGACCGGCAGGGCGGGCGGCAGACGGGTGTCTATGGACGGGGTGGATGACGACGATCGTGATTGCAGCGGGCGGCACCGGCGGCCACCTGTATCCGGCTGTGGCGCTCGCGCGGGAATTTCTCCGGCAGGATCCGGCGACCCGGATGCTCTTCGTCGGCACAGCGCGCGGGATCGAGACGAAGGTTCTGGCGCACGAGGGCTTCGAGCTGGCCCTGATCGCGGCGCGGCCGGTGATGGGGCGTGGCCTTGTGAAAGCTGTGGGCGCGCTGTTGTCGCTGCCGCTGGGGGTCCGGCAGTCGCTGGCGTTGTTGCGGGAGCGGCGCGCGTCGCTCGTGCTCGGGGTCGGCGGCTACACCAGCCCGCCGGTGCTGCTGGCCGCGCGGCTGCTCGGCCTCCCGCGCGTGATTCTGGAGCCGAATGCCTATCCGGGCATGGCCAACAAGGTGCTGGGACCGGTTGCCGATCTGGTGTTCGTCACGTTCCGAGAGGCCGCCGGACATTTTTCGCAGGCCAAGGTGCGGGTCACCGGCATGCCGGTGCGGCGCGCGTTTATTGAAGACGCAGGCACGAGGCACGAGGCACGAGGCGAGCGGGGACAGAAGACGCTGTTGGTGTTCGGCGGCAGCCAGGGGGCGCGGGCGCTCAACGACGCGATGATCGGTGCCCTGCCGCAGTGGGTGTCGATGCGTGGGCGGTTGGCGATCGTGCATCAAACGGGCGAAGCGGACTATGCGCGGGTCAAAGCGGCCTATGAGGCGGCGGGCGTCCCGGTCGAGGTGGTGCCGTTCCTGTTTGAGATGCCGGCATCGTTGCGCGCCGCGGACCTGGTCGTCTCGCGCGCCGGGGCGATGACGCTGGCGGAGCTGGCCGTGTGCGGCAAGCCGGCGATTCTGGTGCCGCTGCCGCACGCGATCTACCAGCATCAGGCGCACAACGCGCGGGTGGTGGCGGAGGCCGGCGGGGCGGTGGTGCTGCAGCAGCGGGAATTGACGGGCGCCCGGCTGGCACAGGAAGTCACGGCGCTGCTCCGCGATCCCGAACGGCTGCGCGTCATGGGGGAGCGGAGCCGGGCACTGGGAACAACCGATGCGGCGGACGTGATTGTCAGGGAATGTTTAACGCTAGTGAGGAGTAAGGAGTGAGGCGTGAGGGGAAGGGTGGACCATCTGGCCGGTACACCTCACTCCTCACGCCTCACACCTAACGCATGTTTCGGAAGATTCAACATATTCATCTCGTCGGGATCGGCGGGGCCGGCATGAGCGGGATCGCCGAAGTGCTGCTCACGCTCGGCTACAAGGTTTCGGGGTCCGACCTTCAAGAAACGGACACGACTCGCCGGCTCCGCGAATTGGGAGGCAAGATTTTCATCGGGCACCAGGAGTCGAACATCGGCGAGGCGCAGGTGGTCGTCATTTCCTCCGCCGTGCTGCCGACGAATCCCGAGGTGGTGGTGGCCCGCGCCAAGGTCATTCCGGTCATTCCACGGGCCGAGATGCTGGCGGAGCTCATGCGGCTGAAATACGGCGTGGCGATCGCCGGGGCGCACGGGAAGACGACGACCACGACGATGGTCGCGACAGTGCTGGCGCAGGCCGGGCTGGACCCTACGATCGTGATCGGCGGCCGGGTCAACGCCCTGGGCAGTCACGCCCGGCTGGGACGGAGCGACCTGCTGGTGGCCGAGGCCGACGAGAGCGACGGCTCGTTCCTGAAACTCTCGCCGACGATCGTGGCGGTGACGAACATCGACCGCGAGCACCTGGACCACTACGGCACGATGGAGCGATTGGAGCAGAGCTTTCTCGAGTTCATCAACCGCGTGCCCTTCTACGGCCTCGCGGTACTGTGCGCCGACGACGGCTATCTCCGGAAGCTGCTGCCCCGCGTCGTCAAGCGCTACCAGACCTACGGCCTGCGCGAGGAGGGCGGCGTCACTCCGGACTTCCACGCGACCGACATCACGCTCAAACAATGGGACACGGAGTTCCGCGCCTCGTTCCGCGGGAAGAGCCTCGGCCCGTTCCGCCTGCCCGCGCCGGGAATCCACAACGTCGCGAACGCGTTGGCGGCGATCGCGGTGGGCATGGAGCTGGACGTCCCGGTCGATTTGATCCGGAAGGGCCTGGCGACCTTCGCCGGCGTGGAGCGGCGGTTCCACCTACGCGGCGAGAAGAACGGGATCATGGTTGTGGACGACTACGGCCACCATCCGACCGAGATTCGCGCCGTGCTGGCCGCCGCCAAGCAAGGGTGGAATCGCCGGCTGGTGGTGCTCTTTCAGCCGCACCGCTACACGCGGACGCGCGACCTGGCCGGCGAGTTCGCGCGCGCGTTCGATCAGGCCGACGTGCTGTTCATGACGGAGATTTACTCGGCCGGCGAGCCGCCGATTCCCGGTGTCTCCGGGCAGCAGCTTGCCGAGTCCGTGCGCGCGGCGGGGCATCCGTCGGTCACGTGGGTCGAGCGAGGGGACGGGCTGGTGGAAACAATTCTGCCGACGCTGCAGCCGGGCGATCTGGTGATCACGCTCGGGGCCGGCGACATCTGGAAGACCGGAACGCAATTGCTGGAGCGGTTGTGACCCTGCGGGTGATGCCAGGAGGTCGTATGGAACGTCGTGCCGCCTCACGGAGAACGCCTTCGCGGTGGACCGCCTCCGACTTGCGCGCGGCGGTGTCGGGGCTGCGGGGCGAGGTGAAATTCAGCGCACCGCTCAAAGACTACACCTCGTTCCGGATCGGCGGGCCGGCGGACGCGCTGGTGATGCCGGCCGACGTCGAGGACGTGTCCCGGCTGGTCCGGCAGGCGCGGGCGGCGGACATTCCGATGTTCGTGCTGGGCGGCACGAATCTGCTGGTGCGCGATCACGGCATCCGCGGCATCGTGGTCAGCCTGGCGAAGATGAAGGCCGTCACGGAGGAGCCGGGGCACGTGCTCTACGCCGAAGGCGGCGTCGGGATGCCGACCTTGATGCAGCATGCGACCAGCCGCGCGCTCTCGGGCCTCGAATGGGCGGCCGGCATTCCGGGGACGGTCGCCGGCTGCGTCGTGATGAACGCCGGCACGAAGCTCGGCGAGATGCAGGATTCCGTCAAGGCCGTGCGCATCGTGGATCCGGCCGGCAGGGTCGTGGACTGCCCGGCCTCGGCCATCCGCTTCAGCTACCGGCGCGCGTTGCTCCCGCGCGGCATCGTGGTCGGCGTCTGGGTGCAGCTCAAGCCGGCGTCGCAGGGCAAGATCCAGGCGACGGTCAAGGAATATCTGCGGTACCGGAAAGACACGCAGCCCCTGACGCTGCCGAATGCGGGCTGCGTCTTCAAGAATCCCGGGCACGACGCGGCCGGCCGCCTGATCGAAGCGGCGGGGTTGAAAGGCGCGCGGATCGGCGACGCGCAGGTCTCGGACAAGCACGCAAACTTCGTCGTGAATCTCGGCCATGCCAAGGCGGCCGACGTGATCGCGCTGATCAAGAAGGTCGGCCGGACGGTCGAGGAACGGACGGGCCTGACGCTCGAATTGGAGCTGAAGATCGTGGGGCAACCGTGAAGACGGTGACGAGTGACGAGTGATGAGTGGCAAAAGACGAGTGGCAACGAACAGAACACTCATTACTCATTACTCATCACCGATCACGCGTCTTCGCATCGGCGTCCTCATGGGTGGACAGTCGGCGGAGCGGGAGATCTCGTTGCGGACCGGGCAGGCCGTCTATCGCGCGCTGCGGCGGCGGGGGTACCGGGCGGTCGCGATCGATGTGGACGAGTCGCTGCCGTGGCAACTGAAGGCCAAGAAAGTGGCGCTGGTGTTTCTGGCCTTGCACGGGCCGGGCGGGGAGGACGGGACGATTCAGGGATTGCTGGAGACCATCGGCATGCCCTACACGGGCTCCGGCGTCAGGGCGAGCGCGATGGCGATGCACAAGGTGACGGCGAAAACGCTGCTGGCCTGCCACGGCATTCCGGTGCCGGCGGGCACGGTGATCCGGGCGGGACAAGCCGGCCCGAAGAAGGTTCCGCCGGCGGGCTTACGGTGGCCGGTGATCGTGAAGCCGGCGGCGGAGGGGTCGACGATCGGAATTTCAATTGTCCGGAAAGCATCCGAATGGCGCGCGGCGCTCAGGCACGCGCACAAGCATGATCGCGAGGCGGTCGTGGAGGCCTACATTCCCGGCCATGAGGTCACCGTCTCCGTGCTCGGAGGCGCGCGGCGGCCGACCGCGCTGCCGACGGTCGAGATCGTGGTGCCGGGCGGGTTTTACGATTACGCCGCCAAGTACACGAAGGGACGCAGCCGCTACCTCTGCCCGGCTCCTTTACCGGCCGCGGTGAACCGGCGCGTCACGGAGCTGGCGGTCCGGGCCTACGACATTCTGGGATGCGGCGGCGCGGCGCGGGTGGACTTTCGGGTGACGCCGGGCGGCAAACCGTACGTCCTGGAGGTCAACACGATTCCGGGCATGACGGAGACGAGTCTGTTGCCGATGGCAGCCGCGAAGGCGGGGATGGATTACGACACGCTCACGGAACGGATTCTGGAATCCGCGCTGCGGCGCGCGAAGGCGGCACGACAGTGAGGGAACGGCGATGACATGGTTCGGTCGAGCGAAGGGGCCGCGCCCTAATGTTCGGCGCCAGGCCGCGCGGCCGGCGGCGCCCCGGAGGCCGGTCAATCGCCTGCGGCAAACCGTCCGCGCGACCTGGCGGGGCACAGCCCTCCTGCTGGGGGCCTGGACGGCGGTCCAGCTCTACGGCCTGGCGGGGCCGCTGGTTGCCGGCTGGTTTGAAATCCGGGAGGTGCGGGTGACCGGCTTGCACACGGTGACGCGCGACGAGGTGCTGGGACAATTGCAGGTCGACCAACGCGCCACGCTGCTGTCGGTCAGCCCTGTTCAACTGGAGGAGCGTGTGGCGGCGCATCCCTGGGTCAAGACGGCATCGGTCAGCCGCACCCCGCTCCATGCTTTATCCGTGCACGTGACCGAACGGCGGCCGGCGGCACTCCTCAAGGCGCCGTCGTCGACGCTGCTGGTGGATGAGGACGGTGCCGTGCTGGCGACGCTGTCGGCGCAGGCGGAAGAGGAGCATCACGATTTGCCGGTGGTGGTCGGGGTCGATCCCAAGCGGCTGCTGCTCGGAGAAGCCAAAACGCGTCAGGCGGCGCAGCAGGGCGTCAAGCTGGCGGGGCTGCTGGCCAGCTCGGGCGAGGGCCATCCCGAAGTGGACGTCAGCGATCCGGAACACGCGATTGCGTACATCAACGGCATGCGGGTCCGGTTCGGTGCCGCGCCGATCGAAGAGCAATGGGAACGGTACCGCGCGGTGGAGCCGGTGCGGCGGGCCGGCGCCGGGAAGGGGCCGGCGGACATCGATCTGCGGTTCTCCGACAAGGTCATCGTGCGTGAACAGGAGCAACTGTCGTGACGCAGCGCGTGGAGAGGATCGGCAACGTGCGCATCCGTGAGAGGGGGTGACGGGCATGGCCAGACGAGATCACATCGTGGTCGGGTTGGATATCGGGACGACGAAGATTTGCACTATCGTGGCCGAGGTGACGGAGGAGGGGATGGTCAACATCATCGGGGTCGGCTCCAATCCCTCCCGCGGCCTGCGCAAGGGCGTCGTCGTGGACATCGAGAGCACGGTCGAGTCCGTCAAGAAGGCCGTGGAGGAAGCGGAGCTGATGGCGGCCGTCCAGATCGAGTCCGTCTACACCGGCATCGCCGGCAGCCACATCACCGGCGTCCACTCGCGGGGCGTCGTCGCGTTGAAAAAGCAGGAGGTCACCCGCGCGGACATCGATCGCGCGATCGAGTCGGCCCGGGCCATGGCCGTGCTGGGGCCGGACCGGAAGCTGCTGCACGTGATCCCGCGCGAATTCATGGTGGACGATCAGGACGGCATCCGCGAGCCGCTGGGCATGTCCGGCTCGCGGCTCGAAGTGGACGTGCAGATCATCACGGGCGCGGTCACGTCGGCGCAGAACATCGTCAAGTGCGTGAACCGCGCCGGCCTCGACGTGGTGGACATCGTGCTCCAGCCGCTGGCTTCGAGCGAGGCCGTGTTGAGCGCCGAAGAGCGTGAGCTGGGCGTGGCGATGGTGGACCTGGGCGGCGGGACGACCGATCTGGCCATCTTCGTGGACGGGAGCATCCGCCACACGGCGATCCTGCCGATCGGCGGGCAGAACGTCACGAAGGATATCGCGATTGGGATGCTCACGTCGCAGACGGAAGCGGAGAAGATCAAGATCAAGCATGGCATCGCGCGGGTGGACATGGTCAAAGACAAGGAGACGCTGGAGGTGCCGAGCATGGGCGAGCGTCCGGCGCGCACGGTGTCCCGGCGCGAACTGGCCGAGATCATCGAGCCGCGCGTGGACGAGATGTTCGAGCTGGTGCGCCACGAGATCACACGGGCCGGCTACGAAGGCGTGCTGGGCGCGGGCGTGGTCATCACCGGCGGGACCTCAATGCTGGAGGGGATGCCGGACGCGGCGGAGGGGGTGCTGAACCTGCCGGCGCGGCGCGGCGTGCCGCACGGTGTGGAGGGCTTGCGGGACATCGCCGGGACGCCGATGCACGCCACCGGTGTCGGGCTGATCCTGCACGCGTGCCATCACGCGGGCGAGCTGGAAACGGCGGGAAAGAACGGGCGCCGGGTCGGCCGGGTGTTCGGCAGGATGAAGGAATGGATGCTGGAGTTTTTCTGATGAAGCGAATAGCGGATAGCTGGCAGCAGATAGTTAAGAATCCGGACTGTTCGCTACGAGCCACTTGCTACGAGCTGTGTGCTTAAAAAAGGAGGAGACGCGATGTTCTCATTGCATGAAGGCGACGTGATGCCGGTCCATATCAAGGTCATCGGTGTCGGAGGGGCCGGCTGCAACGCGGTCAATACGATGATTCAGGCCGGCCTCAAGCATGTGGAGTTCGTGTCCGCCAATACCGACGTGCAGGCGCTGGGGCGGGCGCAGGCCTCGTTCAAGATTCAACTGGGACCGGAGCGGACGCACGGCCTCGGGGCCGGAGCCAGGCCGGAGATCGGCAAGGAAGCGGCCCTGGAGAGCCGCGACGAAATCCGCGAGTGCCTGGAAGGGTCCGAGATGATCTTCGTCACGGCGGGGATGGGCGGCGGCACGGGGACCGGCGCCGCGCCGATCGTGGCCGGGATCGCGCGGGAGCTCGGCATTCTGACCGTGGGCGTCGTGACCAAGCCGTTCCAATATGAAGGGCACCGGCGGATGAGTTACGCCGAGGAAGGCCTGCGCGAGCTGCGCCGGCACGTGGACACGCTGTTGGTGATTCCCAACCAGCGGTTGCTCGGCATCGTGGACAAATCCACGCCGCTGCTGGAGGCGTTCAAAGTGGCGGACGATGTGCTGCGGCAGGCGATCCAGGGGATCGCCGACGTGATCACGACCGCGGGCCACGTGAACGTGGATTTCGCGGACGTCCGGACCGTGATGACCTTCACCGGCCGGGCGGTGATGGGCATGGGCGTGGCGCGCGGGCCGAACCGGGCGCAGGAAGCGGCGCAGAAGGCCATCAACAGCCCGTTGCTGGAAGACGGCAGCGTGACGGGCGCTCGCGGCGTGCTGCTGAACATCACCGGCGGGCCCAACATGACGCTGCACGAGGTCGGGGAAGCCGCGTCGATCATCCAGGATGCGGCCGATCCGCAGGCCAATATTATTGTCGGCCAGGTGATCAATCCCGATGCGAAGGAGGATCTGGTCGTGACCGTGGTCGCGACCGGCTTCGAAAAGGAGGAGCCGCTGGTCCGACCGTCCACCGCTGCCGAGCGCGCCGCGGCGACGCCCCGGCCGGCTGAGCCGGCCCTGGCCGGCGTCCGCGAGGCAGTCGGCGAGGAGCAGGCCAAGCGGATGGAGAAGCCGGCGTTCCTGCGCCGGTTCACGAACAAGCGCGAGACGCAAGAAAAGCTCAGTCTGGCGACGGACGATCCGTGGGACGTCCCCACCTTCCTGCGCAAGCAAGGAGGGTAAGCGTGTGGCAGGGCCTCAGCGCTCCTGCATCTACGGAGCTGCCCTCTGAGCCCATCGGGGCGGAGTTCCGGCCGGCTCACCAACTCGCCGGCGCGCACAGACGTGGCGCTCCTTATTCGTCGCGCCGTGCGCCCTTCCGGAATTCCCGTGGCCACGGTCGCTGACCGTGGTGCCTTGGTCAGTTCCGGCTTTCCTTTCCCGCTGGGCCACATCGGGCTTTCCGCTCCTCCGGTGAAATTCGCGGCGAGTTCCTGCACACTGAGGAAAGGTGGGGAAGAAGCAGTGCTGATCACGATACCGAGCTTTGCCGGCGCCCGGAAGGGCGTGCGGCATTTCTTTGGAACCCGCCAAGGCGGGAGCGAGCTCGAGCCTGCGCGCGTCGTGGTGTCGGTGACGCAGGCGCACGGGACGGACGTGCTGGTGCTGGACCATCCGGTTGACGGCGGGCAGGATTTCGGAGGCGAGTGGGATGCGCTGGTCACCAACCAGCCGGGCGTGCTGCTGACGGTCCGGACCGCCGATTGCGTGCCGGTGCTGATTCACGATCCGGTCCGGGAGGTCGTGGCGGCCGTGCATGCCGGCTGGCGCGGCGCCGTCGCCGGCATCCTGCCGAAGACCCTCGCCGTGATGACGCAACGATTCGGATCGCAGCCGGCGTCCCTCCGGGTGAGCCTCGGCCCCTCCGTCGGCGCCTGCTGCTACGAAGTGGACGAGCCGGTCCTGAGCCGGCTGCGCGACGCCTGCGCGGACTGGCAAAGCCTCGTGCAGGAAACGGGATCGGGCAAAGCGATGCTGAATCTGCGCGGGCTCGTGCGCGGCCAGGCCCGGTCGGCCGGGGTCCGGGATGACGGCATCCATGCCGTCAGCCTGTGCACCGTCTGCCATCCCACCCTCTTCTATTCGTACCGGCGCGAGGGCGAGGTGTGCGGCACGATGGTGAGCGGCATCATGCTGGCTCTCCGTCGCCGCCCGTCCCGCCGCCGGCGCGGAAAACGCCGAGCCGACTGACAACGCGCGGGGCTTCCGGTACAATAGCCCTCGACAATACTGAATGATGAATGCGGAACGGGGACGCCAGGAGCGCG
>Ga0247727_10019947_pt1 | contig 10319 bp, 5 predicted proteins | sample WisWelCaveWW1625_FD_202498 | JGI IMG/M metagenome (GOLD analysis project Ga0247727, IMG submission 202498) | Biofilm microbial communities from Wishing Well Cave, Virginia, United States - WW16-25 | ecosystem: Environmental > Aquatic > Deep subsurface > Groundwater > Cave microbial mat | place... | reverse complement strand
TCAGCGCTGCCGGTGTTTGCACGGCCCAAGCATCCGGCGTATCGGCATCCACGTCGGTCACCGGCGTGCCGCTCACCTTGCCGGTAGCGGTGCCGTCGATGGTCACGGTCTCTGCCGACGGCGCGCTGTTCACGTCGACAAGATAGGAAAGCGTCGCTGTTGCATTGCCGGGAATCGTTGTCGGATTCGACGGATTTGGCGTAACATTGTACTGGCTATTCCGATTGGCAGCGCCCACTCTAAAAGCAAGCGACCCAGAGACTTCAGTAAGCTGCGTCGAGCCGATGTTCTTCACCGACATCGAAACCGGCACGTCTTGTTGGCCTTGCGACACCGTTTGCGGCGCGGTGATGGCCAGAACACTGATGCTGCCCACCACGAGGGTGGTGGTACTCGAGGTCAGGCCGTTATCGACGCTGATGGCGGTAATCGTCGCGGAGCCGCCGGTGAGACCCGCCTCGATTGAAAAGATTAAAGTACTGTTGCCATCGGTGGCGATTTGATGTCCATTCAGAGTTAAATCCGCATCAGGTGTTGCAATCGTCAGATCGCTCAGGCCGCTAATGGTAATCGTGAATTTCTTTCCGCTGCCCACTAAATTATTATCGCGGTCACGCAGCGCGCTCGATGTAACCGTCGACTGGCTCGTGTTATCCGCCGGCAAGCTGGCGGGGTTCGGCGTCAGCGAAAAAGATCCGGATGGTTTGCCGGTGGATACAGTGATGGTTCCGGTGGCATCGCTGCCCGCTGAAGCGTGCGTGCCGACGATGGTACCGCTGGCCGGCGCCGTCGTCGGGCGAAAATTAAGAGAAGTGCCGCTGCCGGATACAGGCGCCAGCGTGCCGGTTCGCGACCACGTGACATTGACTTCACCCAAATAAGTGTTACCGGCATCATAGCTTGCAGCGAAAATCATAACCGAGTCGTCGCTGGTCATGCTGAACGCGCCAAATTCCGCGCCGCCGTTGTTGGGCGCGGTTCTCAGCTTGATACTGGTGATGCCGCCGGGATTGACGGTGATCGTCCCGGTTGCGTCGCTGCCCAGCGTAGAGTGCGTCGCGGTAATCGTGCCGGTGCCAACCGTGGTCGCGGTAAAAGTGGCGCTGGTCGAGGGCCCCGCCGGAATCGTGCCGATGCCGCCGCTGACGCTCCAGGTGACGCTGGCATCCGTTATATAATTTCCGTCTGCATCAAAACTGCTGGCGTGAACCGGCAGCGTGCCGCCGGGGGTCAACGTCGAGTTGGTGACTTCCGTCGTTTCTCCGCTCAAGGCGCTCAATACTTTTATACGTGCCGGGGCACCGTCGCTCACGCTAATCGTTCCCGTCACGTCGTCTGTTGCCGTGGCGTGATTGGCCGTGATGGTGCCGCTGGCCGGCGCCGTCGTCGGGTTGAACGTGACGCTCGTGCCGCTGCTACTGACCGCGGGCGCCAAAGTTCCGGTGCTGCTCCAGGTCACCGAAAAATCGCCGAGATAATTGTTGCTCGCGTCATAACCGGCGGCGTGCAGCGTCAAGGTTTCATCCGCCGTCATATTCCGCGTCGTAAATTCCGCGCCATCGCCGTTCGGCCCTTCGACAATTTTCACGTAACTCACGCTTCCCGCCGTCACCGTGATCGTGCCGGTCACCCCATCAATCAAACTGGCGTGATCGGCGTTGATCTGGCCGCTTCCCGGCGTCGTTGCCGAAAACGTCGCGCTGACGCTGGGGCCTGCCGGAATCGTGCCGATGCCGCCGCTGACGCTCCAGGTGACGCTCAAATCGGCGATGTAGTTGTCGTCGGCGTCAAAGCTGCTGGCATGAACTTGCAACGTGCCGCCGGTGGTTAGATTAGCGGTCGTGATTTCCGAGGTCGAGCCGCTCGCGCCGCTTAAAATTTTCACGCGATATGGCGCGCCATCACTGACGGCGATCGTGCCGGTGGCATCATCGGTGGCGGTCGCATGATCGGCAGTAATCGTTCCGCTCGCCGGCGAGTTCGTCGGACTGAAAATGATGCTGGTGCTGCTGCCACTGGGCGCCGGCGCCAAGTTGCCGGTGCGCCCCCAGGTCACCGCAAAATCGCCGAGATAGTTGTTGCTCGCGTCATAGCCGGCGGCGTGCAGCGTCAAGGTTTCATCCGCCGTCATATTCCGCGTCGTAAATTCCGCGCCGTTGCCGATCGGCCCCTCGACAATTTTCACGTAACTCACGCTTCCCGCCGTCACCGTGATCGTGCCGGTCACGCCATCAATCAAACTGGCGTGATTGGCGTTGATCTGCCCGCTGCCCGGCGTCGTTGCCGAAAACGTCGCGCTGGTCGATGGCCCCGCCGGAATCGTGCCGATGCCGCCGCTGACGCTCCAGGTGACGCTCACATCCGTAATGTAATTGTCGTCGGCGTCAAAACTACTGGCGTGCACAACGAGCGTGCCGCCGGTGGTCAAGCTCTGTGACGTCACTTCGGAAGTGGCGCCACTCGCTCCGCTCAAGACCTTGACGCGAAGCGCCGCGCCGTCATTCACCGTGACGTTTACATTATCACTTCCAGCGCCGGCGCGGGTCGCGGTAATCGTTCCCGACACCCCGCTGGTCGTGGGGTTGAAAATTATGCTCGTACTGGTGCCGCTCACCGAGGGCGTCAGGCCGCTGCTCGACCAGGTCGCTGTGTTATCTCCTATATAATTGCCGTCGCCGTCATACATGCCGGTATGCAACGTCAAGCTCTCGTCGGCCGTCAACGTCGCGCTGGTCACGTCGGCGGTTTCGCCGTTCGAGCCGCTTAAAATTCGCAGGCTGGCAATCGCCCCGGGCGTGACCGTGATCAAGCCGGTCTGGCCGTCTTGCGCCGAGGCATGATCCGCCGTAACAAAGCCGCTGCCCGCCGTCGTGGCATTGAAGGCTCCCACCGATGTGCCGCTGCCGCCAATGGAGCCGATGCCGCCGTTCACCGCCCAGGTGACGCCAACGTCGGAGATAAAATTGTTGTCCGCATCATATCCGGCCGCATGCATCGTTAGGTTTTGATCTGCGGTCAACACCTGAGCGCCCACCGCGCTGCCTCCGCCGTTGGCGGCGGTACGAATCAGAACATGATGCAGCGCCCCATCGCTTACTGAAATCGTTCCCGTCGCGTCATCGGTGGCCGTCGCATGGTTGGCGGTGATCGTGCCACTCGCTGGCGCTGTGGTGGGATTGAAGGTGATGCTCGCGCTGCTGCCGATTAAGGCCGGCGCCAAGGTGCCGGTGCTTGCCCAAGTCACCGTAAAATCGCCGAGATAATTATCGCTGGCGTCATAGCCGGCAGCATGCATGGTTAAGACCTCGTCGGCGCTCAAATTTTTTGTCGTTAGCTCCGCGCCATTGCCGCTTGGCCCTTCGATAATTTTCACATAACTCAAATTACCGGCATTCACCGAAATCGCCCCGGTCGCATCGCCAATCAAACTGGCGTGTGTCGCATTGATCTGCCCGGTGCCCGGCGTGGTTGCCGTAAACGTCGCGTTGGCGCTCGGCCCCGCCGGAATCGTGCCGATGCCACCGCTCACACTCCAGGTGACGCTCACATCGGCGAGGTAATTATCATCAGCATCGAAGCTGCTCGCGTGCACAGTCAGCGCGCCGCCGGTGGTCAAACCCTGGGTCGTCACTTCGGTGGTCTGGCCGTTGGCGCCGTCGAGAATCTTAACTCTGTAAGGAGCGCCATCACTTATGCTGACGGTTCCGGTGGCGTCGTCTATGGCCGTGGGATGATCGGCGGTAACCGTCCCGCTCGCCGGCGCCGTTGTCGGATTGAAAATGACGTTTGTGCCGCTGCTGCTGAGCGCGGGCGCCAACGTTCCCGTGCTGCCCCAGGAAACGGAAACGTCGCCGGTGTAATTGTCATTGGCGTCATATCCGGCCGCGTGCACCATCAAGCTTTGATCGGCGGTCAAATTTTTCGTGGTTAATTCCGCTCCGTCGCCGCTCGGGCCCTCGATAATCTTGACGTAACTCGTGCTGCCGGGATTGACGGTAAAGAGGTTCGAAACTACGCTCTTGCCGCCGCCGCTGACGATGATTTGCACGCCACTCTGCGCTTTGGTGATGTTCGCATTACTGACGGTGGCCGTCGCGCCGCTCATCGCCACGCTCGCCGGCGTCAACGTCGAGGTATTGTCGCTCAAGCTCAGCGCCCCGTTAAAGCTCGTTGGATTGTCGAAGGCATCGAAGGCGGAAACGGTGAAGGAGAAAATCTCGCCGGCAGTCTGCGGCGAGCTGATAACGCTGAGCAGAAAATAATCGAGCGGGCCGGCCTCGATGTTGACCCCATCGTTATCCGGTCCGTCGATATTTACGCCGGAGCCGTCTTGGGTTTCCACAGAAATATCATAACTGCCGGCGACGGTGTGATTCCCCACCTCGGCAATGCGAAGGGTGACGCCACCATTGAACGTGTTGCCCGTGCCGTCGCGCTGCAGCGTAACGCTTTGTCCCAAGACCGTGATACTGGAATATCCGCCGGTCAACCCGGAGATATTGCTGGCCAGAGAAACACCGGACAGATCGAAACCGCCCGGAAAGCCGATGACCAGGCGGCCGTTGGCCGGGATATCGGCGCTGGTGGTGAAGGAAATCGTGTAAACGGTTCCAACACCGGCGTCATTGTTCGAGGCGCTGATCGATACGCCGGTAAGCGGGCCCGCGAACGCGGGTGGCGTTGTTATGTAAAGAATGGCCAGTGAAAAAATCACGGCGCCAAGATGTCGCGTAAATCTTGCCATCCAATCACCCAAGCTTTGCTTCTTTACCGCGCTTGAAACTCAACCGACGATGTGAAGGCTTTGGCTGCGGTTGTTGCTTTCCTGGAATGCAGAACTTCGATACGAACCGGCTCGGCGTTGGCAAAGAGGGGAGGGTTCTTGATGAGACCGAGTTGCAGGCTGACCTTTTGGCCGCGCGGGATGGAACTGCCCAAACCGGTGCGTTGGATCGTCACCCGTTGTCCCTCGCGCTTGAAGGTAAAGCCGCCGTTGATGGTGGTGCTGCCGGCAATTTCAAAACCGCCGAGATCGTAAGTCGACGGAAACATCACGCGAATTTCCGCGTCAGCGGCAAGGGTTTCCGTCGTGGTGAAGGTAATTTCATAAAGAGAAGTCTGGCGTGGAGCGGCGCGCATTGCCTTCACCTTTAGTTGATCCTGCCCCCACATGGTAATGGGCGTCATGAGGCAAACCGCTGTTACAAAAAGGCTTGCCCGTGTCTGCGCTATCATAGCAACTGGCTCCTGTTTCAGATTCGGACCGCTTGTATCAGACAGATACACAACATGGTGCTTGTTTGCGCAATTATATAAGCAGGTGCGTGCTTAAAAGCAAATCCTATACCATCGAGATTAAGATTTTGTCATCAGGGAATAACAATTCCGTTAGAAGGCAAAATCCATTGGTTCGGCGGCGGCGAGCAAATTTTCAAAGAATTAGCGCGAAAAAAATCGTTGGATAGCGCCGCTCCATCGTCCAATTACGAACACGGCGAGGCGGCTGGTGGCTATCTATTGATTTTTTATGCCCATCGCGCTTGGCTATTTCATAATTGCACGTAAGAGAATCAGAAACCCCTTGCCATCGTTTTCCGCAAGCTTGAGATTCTTTTCCGCACGTTTGAAGCCGGGATTGATCGCGAGCGCCTGGCGAAATTCTTCGAGGGCGCGCACGAACAAATTGCGGCACTGAATCAAATTGGCGACGCCTAGATTGTTGTGCAAGTCGGCATACTCCGGATACTCGCGAATGGCGGCGCGCAAGTTCTCGGCATAGCGTTCGATGAACGCCTCGTCCTTGCCTTTGCCGCCGTACATGAATTTGAGAAAAAACTCATGCTCAAACAGCTTGTCGACTTCCGGCCGAACGTCTTGCTTGACCATGTCCAGTTCGATCTGGGCCGGGGCGTAGGCGTTGTCGCTAACCGATTGAATGGCTTTTTCTACGCGCGGGTTGTGATACGAAGAAGCCCCATCATAAGCTCGCGCCAAGTGATCGACGCTGCGCTGCGCGCGTTCTTCCGGCGATGGCAGAAAGTCCTGCACGACGTTTTCGGCAAGCGTGCGCACCAATAAGAGCGCCATGTTAAAATGCGCGTCAAAATATTCAGGATTCAATTCGAGCGCCGTGCGCAGGGAACGCAGCGACTCTTCGTACTTTTTCTGCTCGAGCTGCGCCAATCCCATATAATTGTAGAAATCGGCATAGTTATCGGCAAGCTCGACGCCTCGACCGAGGGTCTCCTCCGCCGCGGCGAAATCGCCTTTCATCACAAAGGCGATGCCGAGATTCTTGTACGCCTGAATCAACTCCCGGTCCAGCGCAATCGCCGATTGAAATTGCAGCACCGCGTCGTCGAAAAGATTCTTGTGAAGAAAGAGCAGGCCCAGCTTGTTGCACGAGCCGGCGTGCTTCGCCTGGCGCACCTTCTCGGCGATGTTGAACAGCATCTCCATTTCCGAGATCATTTCTTGGTGCACGGCGTTCAATTTGCCCGGCAAGGCTTCGCCGTTGGCGTCGCCCTCGACGACGATCTCTTGCTTGTCGACGATGCGGCCGCTGTCAAAAATGTGCGAAATGATGGCGCCGGTTCCTTCCGTATAGGCAGTCTGCACGTGAAATCGCCGGCCGCCGACGAGAACGTCATTGTTCAATCCAAGCTGCTGCATTTCACACTCCTGCGGTTACGCGGCGCTCAACTTTCCGGGGCGGCGCTGCTCTTTTTTTCGGGAGACTTCTCGGCGCTCGCCGTTTCTTTTTTGCCGTTTGCTTTCTCCGGCTTGGCGCCGTCGCCCGCCTCTTTCGCGCCGGTACTGCTCTTTTTGTAGTCGGTCAGATAAAAACCGGAGCCTTTGAAAATGAGGCCGACCCCGCCGTTGATCAGCCGCTGCACGCGTCCGGCGCATTGCGGGCATTCGCGAGTAGGCTCCGACAGAATGCTTTTGAATTCTTCAAATTTATGGCCGCATTGACTGCAGGCATATTCGTAAGTCGGCATGATACCTCCAAAAGACATTACTCTCATTCGTTTTTCGGAACAACGATCTGAAAACATAAAAACCTTTTGTGTAGGCTTGCCCCTAGCTTAAAGATCTGCCCATTGGTCAATTGATTAATCACGCTTGAACTTTTATTTTTCCAAAAATGTCGTCTGAAGCAGATGTTTAACATTCCTGTTCTTCTGCTCATGGCCGTTAGTATTATTCCGACGCAATTTCTTCTTTTCAACCGAAGTTAATTGAGCTGGGAAAAGCTTGACAGCATCCACATCTCGTATACTCTGGACCTTCCCCAGAAAACGGGAAACGAAATAGCCTTTATGGATTGACTTTTCAACATCTGCAAGTTTCTCGTTAGCGATTTGTACATATTCAGGGTCTATATCGATACCTACAAAATGACGACCTAAAGCTTTTGCTGCTATTGCTGTCGTCCCTGTTCCTAAAAACGGATCCAATACAATATCGCTTGGGTCAGTGCTCATTAGAATAATGCGCTCCAATAAAGGAATCGGCAATTGGCATGGGTGTTCATCTCTTCGTACATTATGTCTTATACGATGAATATCCGTCCAAACATCTCCAATTAATGCACCAAATGGATGCATTTGATCTTTCTTGCCACCATAGTCTTTCAAATAGCTATTACAAACTCGACACCGCTTATGAGGAGCGCGAACTTCATAGAACTTAAAACCTTTGGATACTTTTGTATAAAACAATATGCCATAGTGAATCGGTAAAAGCGTTTTACCTAACGGACTGCTTAATGCATCCCAAGCTATCCAATGACGAAAATAAGCAATATCATTCAAAATGCTGGCGTAATAAGTAAGCCATTTGGGAATATTGTGTACAAAAATTGCTCCAGTCGGCTTTGTTATTCGCACTAGTTCACATAACCATTTCTCACACCAATCTAAATACTCTTTGACAGGCTTTTGGTCTTTGTAAGATGTATATTTTTTCTCTAAGTTAAAGGGCGGGTCGGCAAAACACATATCTATACTGTTGTTTTCGATGTTAGAGATTATTTCTAGGCAGTCACCAACAGTTACTTTGTTAAGGTAATTTGCTAACATGATAATTATCCCTCTGTAATTTCGCTCGGTAGATTCTTGAAAAACTTGGGTGGAACATGACGGTAAATAATTGCTTCTAATTGATCAAGCGTTTTCATATTCAAGCAATAATGACAGCCAGCATACATTTTTCGAAGATCAGAACGCCTCGCTAACCAACCCGCTCCATCGACGACATTAACGAAAATGCGTTCAAGGGGTGCATAGCGAACGTTCTCTCCGACGATTTTCTGGTACATAGCCTGCTGTTCATTCGCTCGCGCCGTTTGACCGCTTGATGTAGTTTCCATATAAGAAACCATTACCAAAACATAAGGATCCGCCAACGAGGGTATTGCGTGGTCAACCTCTTTGTCAACAAGCGTTATTTGTCCGTGCGTATGATTGATGCCATATTGGGCTTGCAGTTTTTCAAGCAAACCTCTTATTTTTCTCTCGATATGCTCTCCTTTTTGATCCGTGTATTCGCCTACAAGTTTCTTGCGCACAATGTTTCCAACTAAGTTTTCGTCTCGGATAACCTCGGGCCAGTTGGCGGGTAGCGATAGCTGATCGAGATAAAAATCTGCTACTTGTTCAGCGAGTAATTTACTGTTGCGTCCATCGAGAAATAGACGAGCAATAGCTTCCGCAAAGTTGTCATCTTTAAAGATCTTTCGATAAATTTGTTTTGCACCCCACTCTGGTCCAAAATCTTGACTGGCAAAACGTTGCGCAGTGAGGATCCTCAAAAACTTTTCTTGAGATAGGTTGGTCAGTGCAAGAAGTACTCCAAGAAAATTCTCGTCCTTTTGAATGAACTGTTTAAGATTCTTCGCGGGATCAGTGTTCGGTTGAAAATTCAACAAATCTTTGACAATGGTCCGAACACGTTCTCGCATCTGCACCTCAAGCTCAGGGATTTTAAGCAATGGCGTACACGTCTGGATGAATTCTTCAAAGGAGGGCTTTGGTTTCAGTATTGGTAGCATTGCAAAGCGCTCTCCGCCCGAGCTGTACACGTTCATCCCAATATTTGAATGCTCTTTTGTTATCCTCGAACATTGTCTCTGTTTATCTTACAACTCGCTACCCACCAACCAACGCTCTCTTCATCATCGTCACCGCTTCTCTCAAATTCTCCATCGACGTGGCGTAAGACAACCGCGCGTGCTCGTTCGAGCCGAACGCCTCCCCCGGCACTATCGCCACACCGCTGCTCTCGACGAGATACTTGCACAAGTCAGCCGGCGTATTGATGACTTTCCCGTCAAGCCGGGCGCCGAGCAGCTTGCCGACATTGACGAACAAGTAAAACGCCCCATGCGGCAAATGCGCCGACATCCCCGGGATCTCCGTCATCGACTTATGCAGAAACCGACGCCGCTCGTCGAAGGCGTGCAACATTTTCTCGAGAAAATGATTTTCTCCCTGCAATGCCTCCAGCCCTGCGGCTTGTGAAATCGAGCAAGCATTGGAGGTGAGATGGCTTTGAATCTTGTTAATCGCCGCTGCAATCGGCAACGGCGCGGCGCTGTAGCCCAAGCGCCAACCGGTCATCGCATAGGATTTGGAAAAACCGTTGACCAAAATCACCTGATCGCGAATTTCCGGAAACGACGCCAAGCTGCGCGTCGCCACGCCGTCATAAATTAGTTTGATGTAAATTTCATCCGACAAAACATAAATGCCGCTTTGGCGAATGATGGCGACCAGTTCTTCCAACTCCTCGGCCGTATAAACCGTTCCCGTAGGATTCGACGGGCTATTCAAAATCAGCAGTTTGGTTTTTGGCCCGATGGAGTGGCGTAGCTCGCTCGCCGTGATCTTGAACTCATTTCTTTCCGAGGCCGGCAGCAATTTCGCCACCGCGCCCACCATGCTGATTTGATCGGGATAACTCACCCAATACGGCACCGGCAAAATCACCTCGTCGCCGGGATTGCACAGCGCCAGCAGCGCGTTGTAAATCGCCTGCTTGGCGCCGTTGCTCACGGTAATCTGCGCCGGGGTGAATTCCGCCTGGTGATCTTCGCGCAACATGCGCGCGATCTGCTCGCGCAATTCCAGACCGCCGGCGTTATCGGTGTATTTGGTTTTGCCGGAGCGAATGGCCGCAATGCCGGCTTCTTTCACGTGAAACGGCGTATCGAAATCCGGCTCGCCGGCGCCGAGATCGATGACCTGTTTTCCCGCCTTGCGCAGCTCGGCGACCAGCTTGGTCACCGCCAGCGTCGGCGAGGGCTTGATGCGTGC
>Ga0247727_10019946_pt1 | contig 10320 bp, 10 predicted proteins | sample WisWelCaveWW1625_FD_202498 | JGI IMG/M metagenome (GOLD analysis project Ga0247727, IMG submission 202498) | Biofilm microbial communities from Wishing Well Cave, Virginia, United States - WW16-25 | ecosystem: Environmental > Aquatic > Deep subsurface > Groundwater > Cave microbial mat | place... | reverse complement strand
CGTTCGTAGTCCTCCGGAGTGTTGATGTTCGTGAAGCTGCGCAGCTCCGGATCCCACACGCGCAGCTCTTGCTCAGAAACCTGACGCACGCGAAGCCCCGGCTGCGCCAGCAGCTGCCGCATAGAGCGATCGCCGCGCCGGAGCATCGTCTCGGCCGTCTGCGCGACGGCTCGGTGATAGACGGCGCAGAGCGGCTGCAGCCGACCGGAGATCATGGGCACGACGGCATCCCACCCGGGCGCAAGACCCGTGAGTCCCGCCAGCAGCGCCGGTTCTACGAATGGAAGATCGCACGCCACGACCACCGCGCAGGCGGTCTCGACCGCGCTAAGCCCAGTGTAGAGACCACCTAGAGGACCGGCATCGGCCCATTGATCGCCGACGACCGTGGCGCCGCAGTCGGGATAGTCGGAGGCGACCCGTGCAACCACGATCACCGGCCGGCAGGCCAGCGCGACACGCTGGATCACCCAGGCGAGCAGCGTCGCCCCGCCAAACGGCAGGAGGCTCTTGTCCTGCCCCATGCGCCGGCTGTGACCGCCGGCCAGGATGGTCCCCGCCGTCTCGGCGCTCATGAGGGTCTGCGTTCCGGCCGCCTGACGAGGTCGTAGGTCGGCATCACGCAGGGTCTTAGCCGGCTGGATCGCCGTCCCTCCTCGCCCATTCGCCTGTGCCCGACGTCACAGGCCGGGTGTAACCCCTGCCATCGTGGCCCGCGCACCGCCGCGGTACCGTACCAAGCAGAAGGGAGGTGACGTCCATGAGGACTCTCAGAGGAATCGCGGTGGTTGGAATATTGGCAGCGCTGATCCCCAGCATCCTGCTCGGGGGCGCCGGGCCGGCGTACGCGGCGCACCAGGCGCATGCCTACTGCCTCGACCTGCACGATTTGATCGACGACGAAGCGCTGAGGCGGCCACGCAGCCTGGACTGCCGTCCGATCGTGCTGGATGACTGGTCAGATTCCTGGCAGAACCTCGTCCCGGCGGATGAGGAGACCGAGTACGCCTGATGCGCGGCTCAAGAGGCCGCACGAAAGGAGGGAGTCGATCGTGCCAGGGTTCGAGGTATGGCAGTCGCCAGGAGGATTGATCTGGGAGGGATCGGATCAGGAGGAGGCCTTCCTGACCGCCATCGAGTGCCGGCGGCCCGGCGTGGTCATCGAGGTGGCCGAGATCTACAGCACGTCCGGCCATCTCCGCCCCCGCCGTATCGCGTGCTACGACGACAGGCAGGCGGCAGGGGCCTCCGATTGATCCGGTGCGCAGGCCATCAGACCGGCCAGTGTCTTGGCCCGCGCGCCGTCACCGGCCCGCGGCAGACGGGACAGGCGCATCCTCCGCGGCCCGACAGCTCGGGCCGGCGCACCGGCGAAGCGTAGCCAGGTATGATCGCAGCTGGCCGATCAGGGTCTGATCGGCCGACGTGTACTGGTTCTGCAACTCGAAGGGATCCTTCACGAGGTCGTACAGCTCGCGCTCCCCTGTAGCGTACTCCACATACACGTACTCCCTGGCCCTGAACGCCTGATACTCGGGGATCGCGTCGGCGCCTCGCTGTCGCTGTAGCGGGCGGACCGGCTGCGCGCCCGCCGGCTGCCCCCGCGTGTAGTGCTCCACCATGAACGCCTGACGCCAGCGGTCCAGAGTCATCGGGGTACTGCCGAGCAGTGGCACCAGTGAGCGGCCATCGACGAATCCGGGCGCAGCCACACCGGCCAGTTCGGCAAAGGTCGGCGCGAAGTCGATGTTGAGCGCCATGTGGGGCAGCGTCCGGCCTTCGGGCACGCCCGGCCCGCGCACGATCATGGGAACGCGAATGTCCTCTTCGTAGGGTGTGTTCTTCCCCGCGGGGAGCCGGTGCTCACCGAGGTGGAACCCGTTGTCCGACGTGAAAACAATGTAGGTCCGCTGGAGCTCACCCTGGGCCTGGAGAACCTCCACCAGGCTCGCGATCAGGTCATCCACAGCCTGCAGCGACTGCAACCGCTTGCGGTAGTCCTCGTCGATCTGCGCCATCACGCGCGGAGCCAGCTCGTTGCGGCTTCGAACGAACTCCGGCTTGTCGCTGACGTCGGCCTCATTAAAGGAAGGCGAGCGCGGCGCGGTTGCGGTCGCAAAGGTGCCCTGGTGCCGCGGCGCCGGGGTCGCCGGCGCATGAGGCACGTACGTCGCCAGGTAGACGAAGAACGGTTTCCCGTCCTGCCTGGCACGCCGGATCGCGTCGGTGGTCTTCCGCGCCATGACGTCGGTCAGGTAGTCCTCGGGGCGATTGCCGTAGTCCACCAACCGGCCGTTCTCGTTGAGCCGGTAGTTGTAGTTCCCGTAGGCTCGGTCGCCTGCAGGACTGTACCACTCGTCCCATCCCGGCGGCACGTGGGTGAGCGCGTCGCGATCCGGATAGCCATTCAGGTACTTGCCGAGCAGTACCGTCCGGTAGCCGGCCGATCTCAGCCACACGGCGACGGTGGACTGCTCGTGCCCCAGGGCCTGGAACCGTGCAAACCCACCGGTGGGCGGGGTGTTGGTCAGGATCTGATGGTTGTGCGGGTACTGCCCGCGCAGGATCGATGCCCGCGACGGGCAGCACAGCGCATAGGTGACGAAGAAGTTCGAAAACGTCGTGCCGCGGTCGATCAGCAGCGCCTTGAGCTTCGGCATGAAGGCGATAGACCTGGCATCCAGGTCATCGGTCAGGATGAAGAGGATGTTGGGACGCTCCGGAACCGGGGCGGCGCGGAGGCTGAAAGATGGAATAGTCAGCGCGAGCCCGGCCAGTAAGAGGATGACCGCCGTCACGAGTCTGTTCATTTCATAGTATGACGTTCGCCTTCCAGCCAGGGGTTTAGTGGCGGGGCCCGCTCACGTCGGGCGACGGAGGCGGCCCGGCGGACGCGGCGGGCGGCGCCAGGCCGATGAGATCGTCTGGTTTGACAGGCACGCGGTTTAGCTCGCGGCCGGTGGCATTGCGCAGCGCCGCCACGATGGCCGCGGTGGACACGACCGTGGAGGGCTCGCCCACGCCTTTCGCGCCAAACGGCGCGTCAGGCTCCGGCTCCTCGACCAGCACGGCTTCCACCGGCGGCATGTCCAGGATCGTCGGGATCAGGTAGTCGGTGAAAGACGCATTGCGGATGTGACCGTCCTTTAACTGAATCTCCTCCATCAGCGCGAGGCCGAGTCCCTGGGCCGTACCGCCTTCGATCTGCCCATAGACGCTCTGCGGGTTGATGGCCCGGCCGACGTCCTGGGCGGTCGCGATCTGGACCACGCGGACCAGCCCCAGGTCTTCATCCACCTCAACCACGGCCCGCTGGGCCGCAAACGCGAAGCAGACGTGCGGATCGCCCTGGCCCCTGGCGTCGATCGGCCGAGTCTTGCGGTGGTGGTAGGTCCGCGTGCACTCAATCGGCGTGTCGAGATACGCTTCGAGCCCGCCGAGCGAGGACCCGCCCAAGAGCACTTCTCCTCCCTCAAGCGAGAGCTCACCGATGGGGTGCCGGCCGGGAGCGCGCAGCCGTCGGCGCACGCGGTCGAAGAGTTGCTCCCGCACCGCCCGGCAGGCCAGCTGCACCGCGCCGCCTGACATCATTGTCTGTCGTGACGCCGAGCTGGATCCGGCCGACCCGATGTGCGTGTCGGCGGGGTGCAGGACGACGTGCTCGACGCCGAGTTCGCTGCGCGCGATCTGCATCAGAATCGTGTGGACGCCCTGTCCCACCTCGGCCGCGGCGCTGTGGACCTCGACCATCGGGCCCGAGGGTCCGGTGAAGAGCCTGATGCGGGCCTCCGCGGAATCATCGACGCCCTCGCTGTAGGCGATGTTCTTATAGCCGACCGCGAAGCCTACGCCCCGGCGGAGCCCTTCGCCGCGTGAGACGTTGCCCGCCCCACCCGGGAGCGCCATGGAATCGCGCCCGGCCGGGCCCCCGCCCACGGGGTCCTCAGACGGCATCGGGATGGCCAAGCACCGCTCAATCACTTCCCGCACCGGCGCGCTACCCCTGATCACCTGTCCGGTGGGCAAGATTGATCCAGAGGCCAGCGCGTTCCGCAGGCGCAGCGCCACCGGGTCCATGCCCAGCGCCTTGGCCAGCTTGTCCATCTGCGCTTCATAGGCAAAACACGCCTGGACGGCCCCGAAGCCGCGCATGGCGCCGCAGGGCGGATTATTCGTGTACACGCGCGTCCCTTCAATCAGGGCGTTGGGCACTTCGTAGGGGCCGGCCGCGAAGGTACTGGCATTGGAAATGACCGCCGCACCCGACGAGGCGTAGGCCCCGCCGTCGATGAGGAGCCGGGCGTGGACGCAGACCAGCATACCGTCGCGCCTCGCGCCGTGCCGCATCCAGATCCGCGATGGATGTCGGTGGACGTGCCCGAAGAACGACTCCTCACGAGAGTAGACCATCTTGACGGACTTCCGGGTGCGCAGCGCCAGCATGCAGGCGTGGACGTGCATGCTCACGTCCTCGCGCGCCCCAAACGCTCCACCCACCCCGGCCAGGTACAGCCGGACCTTCTCCCTGGGCAGGTTGAGGCAGGGGGCGATCTGTTCCTGATCGACGTGGAGCCACTGCGTGGCGACGTAGAGGTCCACGCCGCCGTCTGCCGCCGGAATTGCCAGGCCGGACTCCGGCCCGAGGAAGGCCTGATCCTGCATGCCGGTCTCGTAGTACCCCTCGACCCACACGTCGGCGTGCGCGTCGGGATCACCATGTATGATGCGGATGTGACGAAGCACGTTGCCGTAGTCGTGCAGGCGCGGGGCGTCAGGCCGCAGGGCCTGCTCCATGTCGGTGACGGCCGGCAGGACCTCGTAGTCCACCACGATCCGCTCGGCCGCCCGCCGGGCCGTTTCGGGATCCGAGGCGGCAAGAATGGCCACGGCCTCGCCGGCATAGCGGACGCGATCCGACGCCAATACGGGCTGATCGGCGAACTCCAGCCCGTAGGTCTTCTTGCCGGGCACATCGGCCGCCAGCAGGACCGCGTGGACCCCTGGGGTGGCCAGCGCCTTTGCGATGGTGATCGATCGGATGCGGGCGTGCGGGTGGGGGCTGCGTACCGTGTGGCCCCATAGCATCCCCTCGGCCCAGAGATCGCTACTGAAGAGAAACTTCCCTTGAACCTTGGGGATACCGTCCACCCGCCGGACGTTCTCGCCCACCCCGCCTCGAGTGCGCCGGACGGTCCCGATGCTCATCGCACCACGCTCCGGGGACCGCCGTCGAGCTGACGGGCGATCCGGCTGGTGACGCGCCGCCCTTCGACGGCGATGGCGTCCTCATCGGCGCCGGTCAAGCGCGCGTCCCGAACCACCAGATGTCCGTCCACGATGAGGTGACGGACGCGCTGTGGGGCGCAGAACACCAGGGCCGCCACAGGGTCGGCGTCGGTGCCGGCGAAGTCCAGGCCGTCGACCCCAAAGAGCGCCACGTCGCCGCGCTTCCCGATCTCGAGCGATCCGATGTCGTCTCGTCCCAGGCAGGCCGCGCCGCCCTGGGTCGCCACTCGGAGCGCCTCGCGCGCGCTCATCGCGCCGGCGCCGCCGGTCCGCGCGACGAGCATGCCCATCCGGGCTTCCGCCAGCATGTGGCCGCCGTCATTCGATGCGGACCCGTCCACGCCCAACCCCACGCGGGCGCCGGCGTCGAGGAGCCGCCGCACGGGCGCGATCCCCGAGCCCAACCGGAGGTTGGACGTCGGACACCAGGCGACGCCGGTGGCGCCTCTGGCGATCGCGTGGATGCCCGCGTCGGTGAGGTGCACGCAGTGTGCCAGCCAGACGTCCGGCCCGAGCCACCCCAGGTCGTCGAGAAGCTCCATGGGGTTCTTGCCAAAGTGCTGCCGGCAGTAGGCGTCCTCGTCGAGGGTCTCGGCGATATGCGTGTGCAGGCGGATGCCCAAACGCCGGGCGAGGGCCGCTGATTCGTGCATCAACCGCTGTGAGGCCGAAAACGGCGAGCAGGGCGCGACCGCGATCCGCACCATGGCCCCGGGGGCGGGATCGTGGAACCGCCGCACGGCCTCTTCGGTCTGCGCCAGGATGGTATCGGCATCCTGGACGATGCTGTCGGGCGGCAGGCCTCCCCCAGAGGCACCAAGATCCATAGAACCGCGGCACGGATGGAAGCGCAGCCCGATCTTTCGCGCGGCGTTGATCTCCGCTGCCAGCAGCGCGGTTCCATTCGCCGCGTCGCCGCGGGGAAAAATGTAGTGATGATCGGTGGTGGTCGCGCAGCCAGACAGCGCCAGCTCGGCCAGACCCACGCGGGAAGCAGCGTACAGCCACTCGTCATCAACGCCGGCCCAGATCGGGTAGAGCTCCTGCAGCCAGCCGAACAGCCCTTTACCCTGCGCGCGGGTCCGGGTCAGCGTCTGGTAGAGGTGATGATGCGTGTTGATCAACCCCGGGGTGGCGACCGTCCCCCGGCCGTCGATCCGCTCGTCGATCCCCTCGGCCGGGGGCAAGCCTGTGCCGATCCAGGTGATGACGCCGTTGTCGATCAGAATCGAGCCACCGGAGATCTCGGTCCCGGCGTCGTCCATGGTGACGACCCAGTCGCAGGATTCAACGAAAACCTTCATCCGCGCGCTCCGCGCAGGCGACCGGCCGCGAGCCGCACGGCGTCGAGGATCTTCGCGTAGCCGGTACATCGGCAGAGGTTACCCGACAGCGCCTCCCGCATGACCGGCTCGCTCGGGGCAGGATCTTTCGCAAGGAGATCGGCCACGGCCACGACGAGCCCAGGGGTGCAGAAACCGCACTGCACGGCGCCGGCTTCGACGAAGGCTTCCTGCACCGGGTGCAGGCGATCCCCGGTGGCGAGGGCCTCCACCGTGCGGACCTCGCGCTCATGCGCCTGGGCCGCCAGCACCAGGCACGCGCACACCAGCTCGCCATCCAGCCAGACCGAACACGAGCCGCACTCGCCCTGCTCGCACGCGTTCTTCGACCCGGGCAGGCCCAGGTGCTCGCGCAGCATGAAGAGGAGGCTCGCGCCGGGCCACATGTCTGTGGTCCGCCACTCGCCGTTGACCCTGGTGCGCACCAGCATCTAGCGTCTCCCCCCCACGGCCCAGGCCAGCGCCCGTCGGGCCAGCACCGCGCAGGCGTGCCGGCGGTACGCCGCGGAGCCACGCACGTCGTCGATCGGCCTGGCCGCGGCGGCCACGCGTTCCCCGAAGTCCTCAAGCGCGCCTGGCGGCAGCACAGCCCGTGGATCATTCCACACTCCGGCGCGCTTGAGCGCTTCCGCCGCAAACGTCTCCGCCTGCGGCGCCCGAAGAATCGTGGGGCCCACGGAGCCGAGCGCCACCCGCACGGCGCGGCGCTCCTCGTCCATCACCAGGCAGAGGCTCGCCACGGCGATGACCATGGCGTTGCGGGGTCCGATCTTCGAGAACGAGCCCGGCCCGCGCGTCACGCGCCACCGGGCGCCGAGAATCAACTCGTCGGGCTCGATGACGGTCTTCTTGGGCCCGGTCATGAACCGGTTCCAGGGCACGGCGCGCGTCCGGCCGCCGGCCTTGACGAGCATCACCTCGGCGTCGTAGGCCGCCAGGGGCGGCAGAGCGTCGCCTGCCGGTGAGGCCGTGCCCAGGTTTCCGCCCACCGTTCCCCGATTGCGAATCTGCGGCGAGCCGACCGACCGAGAGGCCTGCGCCAGGGGCACGAACTCCGGCAGTTCCCGGATGATCCGGCTGTACGTGACGCCGGCGCCGAGGAACACCGTGGCGTCCTCCCGCTGCCACCGCCGCAGCTCCGGGAGCCGGCTGACGTCCAGGATGCTCGCGGGCCGGGCGCGGTCGAAGTTGAGCGCCACCATGAGATCGGTACCCCCGGCGATGGGGGTAGCCTCGGGCCGCTTGGCCTTCATCTCAAGGGCCTCGTCGAGGGTCCGGGGCAGCAGGACGTCCATTCCAACATCGTTCAACAGGTGCGCGATTAGTCTCCTGCCGAATATCCCCCCCGCGGTGCCAGGAGAGCACTGAAGTCATCCTCATGCGCCAGCTGGCCGGCTATCTGACCATGCCCATCTTTGTTGTGGATCCTCAGGGAACGCTGCTCTTCTACAACGAGCCGGCCGAAGCGCTCCTGGGCCGGCGGTTCGACGAGGCGGGCGAGATGCCGGTTCAGGAGTGGTCAACGGCCTTTGCGCCGCGCGACGAAGACGACTCTCCGCTGCGGCCCGAGGTGCTCCCCCTGGTCACCCTATTGACAGAGGCGCACCGTCTTGGTCATCCTTAAGACGCGATGTCATCTAGACGTCTAGTGCGGTCCGCGATCAACCCCCACTCCCGCGTTCCCAAGTATCTTCAGCTCAAAGCGGAGTTCATGCGCGAGATCCAGGAGGGACGGTGGACTGAGGGTGCACGATTCGCGTCTGATCAGGAACTGGTTTCGCAGACCGGGGTCAGCAGGATGACGGTGCGACAGGCTATCTCCGAACTGGTCAACGATGGCTTCCTCCGCCGCGATCACGGGAAGGGTACCTTCGTCACGCGGCCCCGTGCCCTGCGTCGGTTCTGGACGGTAATCTCCTTCACTGAGGAAATGAGGTCTCGGGGGCTGGAGGTCCAGAACAAGCTGCTCGGCGTCCGGCGGGTGATCCCGCCCGGCCCGATCCAGAAGGCGCTGCGCCTGGGGCCAGGGGAGCGCGTGCTGCAGATCCGGCGCATCCGCGCGGTACACGGCCAGCCCATCGCCTACAACGTTTCCAATATCCCACTGTCCCGCTGTCCCGACCTGGACCGCTGCAACCTCGAGGAGGACTCGCTCTACCTCATCATCCAGAACCGGTACGGCCATCGGATCACGCGGGGCGACCGGGCCTACCGCGCCGCCAAACCCAGCCGAGCAGAGGCGGCGCTGCTGGGGGTCGCGCCGGGGGACCCGGTGCTGGTCGTGGAGGGCACGACATTCGTGGACCGGGAGATCCCCATTGACTACTGCTACGAGGTCTACCGTGAATAGGCCGGTGCGGATCGGCGTGATAGGGGAGCAGGACGCCTCTCCGGCGCTTGTTGCGGTAGCCGAGGAAGTCGGCCGGGAGGTCGCCCGCAGGGGCGGCGTGGTCGTCTGCGGCGGGATGGGAGGGGTGATGGCCGGCGCGGCGCGGGGTGCGGCCCACGAGGGGGGCGTCGTCGTTGGCATCCTCCCCGGGTCCACCGCCGAGGGAGGCAGCCCTCACGTGACCATACCCATCGTCACGGGCATGGGCGAGGGGCGCAACATCCTGATCGCGCGCACCGCGGAGGCGCTGATCGCGATAGGCGGCGCCTACGGGACGCTTTCGGAGATCGCCTACGCGCTCAAGATGGGCGTCCCGGTGGTGGGTTACGGGACCTGGGTGATGCAACGGGCCGGGATCGAGGCCGATCCCATCCGGCGCGTGGACAGACCCATTGAGGCAGTGGCGCTTGCCTGGGAGGCGGCCGTCGAGCGCCGGCGCGCGCTGGAAGGCATCGTGTCTCACGAAGCACGTTCCCCATAAGGGGAGGAGGGAAGAACCATGAGAAGGCTGGTTGCAGTCCTGGTGGTGCTGGTGGCCGTCGCGGCCGCCGGCTCCGCAGGGTACGGACAGTCTCGCGTGACGCTGCAGGTGGCCATCGCCGCGGACGTCAACGTCGTAGAGGTTCACCGGAACTTCCTGGGCGTGGCGTTCAGCAAGAACCACCCGACGGTCGGTTTCAACGTTGTGGGCACCGGCACCGGCGAGGCAGCCAGCCGGGCGATCTATACCAAGCTCAAGGCGCAGGCCGACGCCGGGCGCCGGACCTGGGACATTGACGTGGCGCTGGTCTCGATGCGCTACGCCGCACAGATGGCGCGGGAGAACCTGCTGCACCGGTTCACCTCCGATCTCCAGTTCGCGCCCTACGTGGTGGGCCCAGACACCGTGCGCGCTTTCGGGGTGGACATCAAGGGCTACGTCGTTCCCATGTTTCGCAACCAGATCGCCATAGCCTACAACCCGCAGTTCGTGAGCAAGCCACCCCGGACGTTCGCCGAGCTCGAGGCCTGGGTACGGGCCAACCCCCGGCGGTTCGGCTACAACGGGACACGGGGCGGGGTCTCTGGTATCGGCTTCACCATGGGATGGGTGTTCTACAAGACCGGGCAGTACGATCTGTTCGTCCAGGGACCCTACGACAAAGCCCATGAGGGGATGATCCGCTCGTCAATCGAGCAACTCCGGGAGTTCAACCGGAACGTCATTATCACCTCGGGCAATGCCGGCACCCTGGACGCCATGAACCGCGGCGAGATATGGATGGGCGCGGTGTGGGTGGACCAGCTCGTGGCCTGGAAGAA
>Ga0247727_10019945_pt1 | contig 10320 bp, 10 predicted proteins | sample WisWelCaveWW1625_FD_202498 | JGI IMG/M metagenome (GOLD analysis project Ga0247727, IMG submission 202498) | Biofilm microbial communities from Wishing Well Cave, Virginia, United States - WW16-25 | ecosystem: Environmental > Aquatic > Deep subsurface > Groundwater > Cave microbial mat | place... | reverse complement strand
TCAAAGCTGATGCAAGTTCTTGCGCGGATAATCCAGCATAACCGAAGGCGCTTGGCATATTTTTCTAGGCTCGAGAGCTAATATCCACGCAAAGCCGGTTTGAATTGCTAATCAGTAATTTATCATGATGCACATTGCATGTTGTCCTTATCTCTTCAGTTATTATTTTTGTTTTTTTGTGTTTTGAACGATGTTAGTTTTCATTTTGATGATTTTTCAATTTTTTTTAAAGATGCTGTAGAATCTGGTTTGGTATTTTTAATGTTTTTCCGGTGTTGTTGTTTCCCCTATTGATGTTTTTACTAGTTTTTCTTGATTTACTGATTTGTTTTTTTGTTGCAATATAGACTATACGATGAAAAATAATCCGATGAATTACAATTCAATGAGTCAGTTCCAATGAAAAAAATACATTGAGGCCCATTCAGTGAACAAAAACAAATATTAGCAAAAATTCAATAAACCAATAACAATAAGAAACACAACTAAAAAACAAACTATTAAATATTCCTTATTTTCCACGATGCTAATGACAAAACAAGTCAACGCTTCGCATATTTTGGTAAAGACAGAATCTGAGGCGAATGTTGCGCTCTATGACGTGACGCATGGGAAGAGCTTTGAAGATGTTGCCCAGGCAATTTCAATATGCCCCAGCAAGAAGAATGGCGGTAATTTAGGATGGTTTGGCAGAGGGCAGATGGTGAAGGAATTCGAGGAAGCTGCCTTTTCCCTGAATAAAGGAGAGATATCAAAGCCGATAAGGACACAATTCGGCTGGCATCTGATAAAAGTCAACGATACAAAATAAGCGCACGAATAACAGGTTCAGTAGTTTTTACTGCAAAAATCCTATTTTTTCTTTTTGGGCTTCTTTTTTGATTTTGTCAATTTTTTATGCTGTACTTGCAAGAGCGGTTTTTCTTTGATTGGATGCACTCCCTTGTATTTGCCTACTAAATAACAGGTAACAATCATCAAGACAACTGCGCTCCAGAAAAATGGATCCTGGTAATACGTTAGAAATTCAGATAGGCTTCCTCCGTTGGCGTACCATGCGAGTATCAGTATAAAGTCAAGGCTGAATCCCGTACCAAACAATATGATTCCAAACAGGAAGCCTTCCTTTCCATTTGATGGCGCGGCAGCATCGGTAAAATACCACATCGCGAAAATGTAGGCAATGGCCGCTGTAACCGCTAAACCAATAAGCTGGAATACTAATCCAGGCTCTGAAACTACATCCAGCTTGAAGAATTGTGCAAGCGCCAGCCCGAGCATGAATGAAGTGGCATAAGCCAATGCAGATATCCATACTGCGCGCAATAGCTTCATGGCTTTTCTTTTTTTCATGGGTATTTAAATGTTGGTGCAGTATTCTTTTAATGTATGCACGCTTTTTTGCACGTAGCATGACGAGAAGGCAACGAAGCTGACACCACAAAATTCCAGAGGCAGTAGAAAAATTATTATAGCACAAAAAAATAGTTTACATCATGAACTTAAAAAGAGGCCGCTTAGTATTCTGGTTACCCCTCATTGTAGCTATCTTCATAAGTGGATGCGCTCAACAAGAAAGCTTTGAATCTGAGAGATCAGATGAGACCATTAACCAGGATAGTAAAAATACCTATCAACCCCGTGTAGTAACTCAGGAGCCTGTACGAGATAAAGGATTAGGGACTCTCTGCTCTAACGAAGAAGAATGTAAATTTTTCTGCCAGAATAATCGTGGACAGTGTGAATCGTATTGCCGAGGAAAAGAAATTAGACTCTGCCAGATTATTTTTCCCCCCAATCCTGAAACAGAAGATTTCGGTCCGCAAGAAAATAGCGGATGCACTGGGGAAGGAACTATTGCTTTTACCACACCACCCATGCGTATTGAGGACATTGAAATTATCGAACCAATGGGCTTAATGATTGGCGGCCATGTAACGCCTACCGACCATGGCTATTATTACGCAAAAGGATGGCTTTCTCCGAGCAACAGGGAAGATACGACAAAATTCCGTGACATTATAGCACCAGCATCAGGAATTGTAACTGGAGTTCAGAGCATGCCACAAGAATACTCCTCTAGCACTATTGGTGATTATCGGCTCGTTATCCATCACACTTGCTCATTTTATACTATTTATATTCATGTCAACCAATTATCAGAAAAACTACGGGCCATTGCCGATACACAAAACACTGTCGCAGTCGAAGCAGGAGAAGTCATAGGAAAAGCACCCGGGTTTGATTTTTCGGTGCATAATGATGAGATAACACTTTCCGGATTCATTGTTCCTGAGAATTATATCGCTGAACCATGGAAACTTCACAACGTCGATATGTTCGATTATTTTGCTGAGCCTACACGAACACAACTTTTGGACAAAAACATTCGCCAAAAAGAGCCACGCGGTGGGAAAATTGATTATGATATTGATGGTAAATTAGTGGGCAATTGGTTTGAAGAAAATACCAACGGTTATTTCGGTAAGACTGAGTACCAGCGCATGTCCGGCTATTGGAGTACACACCTCGCCTTTGCATATGATGGCTTGGATCCTTCTTTAATCATTGTCTCCATGGGGGATTATGCAGGGGATGCGAAACAGTTTGCAGTCAAAGGCAATGCGCCAGATCCAAAAGATGTTGATACCATGGATGGCATAGTAAAATATGAGCTTGTTCCGTATGGCCACTTGACAGATAAAAATGAAGAGTGGAACGGATGGAATTTTGCCAGAATCTCCAAAGCGTACGGGCACGATAAACAGGTTAACGGCGTAGCACTGGTGCAAATGTTGGAAGATAGGAAAATAAAATTCGAAACTTTTCCCGGAAAGACAGCATCGCAAGTTAGCGGATTTACAGAAAATGTTAAGATTTATGAAAGATGAAATGAGGAGAGACGACGTCTGGGATTAGATAACAACCATTAAGCGCAGTTTTGCAATTGTGGTCAGTAGCTACGTTTATGGCAGAGCGCTGCTTTTATCATACTGGGATAATTGCTTCTGGGATGGATGAACAATACCAAGAAGTAACCCTGATGAAAAAAACTGCGCCGACCGGGATTCGAACCCGGGTCACAGCCTGTTTGTTAGCTACTTGCTCTTGGCAAGGCCGTATCTTAACCACTGGACTATCGGCGCATAATGGTGGGCCCGACCAGATTCGAACTGGTGACCTTCGCCTTGTAAGGGCAACGTCATGTGCGGAACTGATTTAATGCAGCAAGCCGCTAGACCACGGGCCCGTAAGCTTTAAAAAGAAAAGCCGACTATATAAAAATGTTTTGCTGGGCTGCGTGGTGGATTATCTTACTGCCGAAACCCAGCTTCAGAAGGTGATACAATTCATGACATTTCTAACCGACGTTCCCGTGCCGCTTGGCCAAAATCAATTCATTGGTGACGTCAATTTTCCGACGTTTCTGCTGTTCCTCTTTGTGATAATTTTTACCTTTATAGTAGGCGGCATTATTAATATGCTTATTATCCGGTTGTTCAAAGGCAAAGTAAAACCACAAGTGGTAAAGCCATTCTCACGCATGTTGATGTACTCCGTCTATGTTGTAGGAATCTATATTGCTTTCAGCCAAATCATTCATTTCAACGTAACCGCTTCTCTCGCTGCGTTGGGAATACTAGGAATCGCCATTGTGTTGCCCATGGTGCCGGTCCTGCAAAATATAGCTTCTGGCATCATCCTTTCTTTTGAGCGGCCGTTCCAGGAAGATGATATTATAGAATTTGACAAGGAGCTTGCAATCGTTAAGGATGTCATGCTCCGCAAGACAACCCTCAGGACCATTGATGGCAGGATCGTAACCGTTCCCAATCTGATATTCATGACCTCAACCCCTATAATGAATTATAGCAAAGGGGAATTCATACGGATTAAAGTCAAGTTCAATACCTCTCCAGATGCCGATATAGACATTGTCAAGGCCCTCGTGCACAAAATTTGCTCGGAAGACAGCAACATTCTCCCCCATCTCCCGGAAAAAAGACTGGATATGCTGACAAAGCTCCTGGAAATTCCCACACATTTTTTCAAGAGCGGCAAGAATATCAAGGAGCTTACGCCAAAAATTTTCATCACTGAAATCAGCAAGGAATTCATAGCATTCGAGGCATGGTTCTGGATATGGGACGTCATGATACGGAACAAGATTTCATCGGATTTCCTTGAAAAACTGCAAGAGGAATTCAAGAAAGCGAATATTGGATTTGGAGTGCATTCATGATGCATTTGCTTGAGTGCTGCCAAATCCTTATTTTTGGGAAAAGATGCCAATAGTAATTGTCACAATGAAAAGAAATGCAGTAAACTTAAAAAAAGCTATCAATTGCCCGACTATCAAATGAATCACAGCTATTTCTCCTGCATATCAGATTACAAATTCAAAAAATGCAGGAATGAAGGGCTCGAAGGTTGGCATCTGCACCCCAATCAATTTTTCCCCCAAAGTTTTTATACCAGCTATTTTTACAATTTCGTTGGTGGGCCCGTAGCTCAGCCTGGTTAGAGCGCCGGTCTTATATGGCAGTGCTCTAAACATCTTAGGAAAGCCGGATGTCGAGAGTTCAAATCTCTTCGGGCCCACTTTTTTCTTTGTTTTTTTGAAAGCTTGATTTTTTGTATTTTGAGGGTATCCTCAGTTAAGACTATTCTATTGCAATTTGTAAAAATGCTTTTGATTATTTTTTGTTTTTCCATGTTCATTCGCTTTTTAGTTAATGCACGTTGTTTAATTGCGTTTTTTCCCAATGCTAATCATTTCAGAATCAAAAAAGATTTTCATGCTGACTTTACTATAACAGAGCCCTTCCAATGAAACTCATCCAATAAAAAAAGATTCAATGAAAAAACCTAAGCATGATCATTTATCGAATCACTTTTTTTATAAATTAGATGTACAAATCAAATGAAAACTACACCAAGGAATCGCCCTGAACAAAACATTTTTAACCTAATCCAAGCATCGCTGACCTTTTGCAATGAAACAGGAACCAAAATTGGAAGTGCGGGAGTCAGGAATACACGGCACCGGTGTTTATGCGGCACATGCTATTCACAAGGGCACCTTTATCATCGAATATGCAGGAGAGAAAATTTCCACTGACGAGGGAGATAAGCGCTCTGAGGAGAATCCAAATCTGACTTACATTTTCAGTATTAACAAGGAATTGGATATTGATGGCAATGTCAACGGAAATGAATCACGATACATCAATCATTCATGCGATCCTAACGCCGAAATAAGAATCATTGGCGATAAAATAGAGATATTTGCCCTTAAGGATATTGATGAAGGGGAAGAGATAACCTATGATTATGAGATGGATGCTGATAATGTAATTCCCTGTGCTTGCCAGAAAACTGCCTGCCGGGGCTACATGAACGACCCAGATATTCTTAAGAAAAAAGAACAATAAGCTTTAAAAATAGTCTGCCTTTTTCCTGAAGTAATGCTCCCGTGGTGTAGTCCGGCCAATCATTTCTCCTTTTCGAGGAGAAGACCCGGGTTCAAATCCCGGCGGGAGCAGTTTTTTCTAAAAACATGGATGCGAAATATAGCATAGATGATTTTGCAGGGCACTATAAGAAAGAGCAAGGGACCATACCCGGCAGGGTAATCCGCAATTTTCGGCTCGAAGTAACAGAACCCCGAATTTATACCGATTTGGCACGATTTAGGGATACTAAAGGCAATCCGATATATGCTAATCACGATTTTTTGGGCATGCAAAAAAGACGCCCAAAAATTTTCCCCACTCCTTCTTATTTTACTATTGATCAGCTTATCTCCTTCATCTTTGATAACAGGCAAACAGACAACATTGCTGCGTTGGCCTTGTCATTAAAAAAAACATATGAAAAACCAGGGTCAGTGGCGGCTATGGTTCTCGCGTACATAGGGTGGAAATCCATTATACTGCATGAGCATTACTTAACCAGAATGGCTGCTTCACGTCCTGAAAAAACAAAACGAGGCAGACGGCAAAATGATGCACCCTATGCGGAGACATTCAACCTTGCAGCTTCTTTCGGAAATCCGCATTGACGATGAAATAACCCTATTTGAAAAACAATTTGCCAACTATATATTGCGAAAGCTTTTAAAGTTATAGTTCTTAAGAAAGGGTAACTTCCAATACATGCGCCAAAAGAGGTTAAATGATTTCAGATAACTTAGTCACTTTTTTCATCACCGCATTCTCTGCATTATTCACTATCATCAATCCCTTCAGCGCTGCTTCCATTTTCCTGACCATCACACATGGTGATTCAGAAAAGAAGCGAAGGAAAATGGTGAAGAAGGCCTGCTTGGTTGCGGCAATTGTGCTTTTCCTTTTCGCATTTGCCGGAAATTTCATACTCAGCTTCTTTGGTATAACAGTAGATGCATTCATGATTGCTGGGGGGATCATCATCGCGATAACCGGTTTCAATATGGTCCAGACAAAGCGCAATAGATTCCGCTCAGAGACAGAGAAGAAAGAGGCTATGGAAAAAGAGGATGTATCGGTAGTGCCTCTGGCCATCCCTTTGCTAACTGGCCCCGGTGCTATGACTACAGCAATAGTTCTGATGGGCCAAACCACTACCTATGTTGAAGTTGGGGCTTTTGTCATTGCAGCATTCATTGCTTTCCTTATCACCTTTATTATTTTATTCAATGCCTCCAAGCTTGAAAAACATATTGGCGAAACCGAACGCAACATCATTGAAAGGATTCTTGGGCTAATTGTCATGGTCGTAGGGGTTCAGTTTGTGGTAAATGGGCTTGCAAGCATCTTTGGCAGCTTGGGATTTGTTTAGAGTTTCTGTGCGCAAACCTTTATAAATGAACCTCGTTTTTAAATACAAAAACATACGGAGGTTCAGTACCCTTGACGGGGAAGTTTTGTAAGAATGAAACGGAGTTCACGGCGCTGGAAGAAAAAACAGCAGATGCGCTGGAAATGGCAAAGGAAGCGCATGAAGAAGGAACGGCGAAGAAGACAACGGCAGCGCTAAGGTTTTCTTGATTGGTTTTTTTGTTGATTGGGATAGCGAGAGCTTTGTAATCTAAGAAAGTTTTATAAGAACGGTCGCTTTTCGTTCATTATGGCAACTGCCGTTGTTGTTGACAATAGAGGCGTTGACAGGGTTCTGCAACAATTTTTTGCGCAAAGGCATGTACCTTTGATACATAGAGTAAATCCAGGAGATGCTTTGGAATTGCTACAGCAAGGCAAAATCCCAGATTGGATTATCTCTGATGTCGGCAATTACACTAGGGGTATTGATGGGATAGCTTTTGCAAACATTGCCCCGGGACTTGTAGGGTATGATACGAAAATCTTATTGTGGAGCGGCCATTTCGTACCGGGTGATCGGAATTCCGCAATTGCGCAAAAGCTTAGCGGACTTTATAGCGAGGGAAAAATTGATGGCTACACAACAAAAATCCACACTGTTCATGCTGGCCATTCAATGACTGAACTACTCGCCAATCCTGATTTTACGATTTATGCTGCAAGGCATGGCATGACAGTTCCAAAAAGAATTCTACTTCACTAACTTTTTTAGATTTTTCTTTTTTCTTTTCTTCCTTTTTTCTATTTTTCATCGTTTATTCTCATTGCAAATATATTCAGCGCGGTATACTCAATTGATAGAATAATCCCAAAAATCAATCTGCCCTTGCACAAACCTTTAAAAATCAACTTCTCTTCTTTGGAATCATGGAATTGCCCAAGCAGTACAACGCCCATGAAGCAGAGGAGAAATGGCTTGCATACTGGGAAAAGGAAGGCATTTACAAATTCGACCCTGACAACAACGCAGAATTATTCTCTATTGACACCCCTCCTCCAACAGTTTCAGGAAACATGCATCTTGGCCATAGCTTCTCCTATTCGCAGCAGGATTTTGTCGCGCGATATCAAAGAATGAAAGGAAAAAATGTATTCTATCCTTTCGGAACTGATGACAATGGCTTGGCAACAGAAAGGATGATCGAAAAATTGAAAAATGTTCAAGGCAAGAAAATGCAGAGAAAAGAATTTGTCGATCTTTGCTTGAAAACATTGGAGGAGATCAGGCCTGATTTTATTTATGACTGGAAAAGAATTGGCATAAGCGCAGATTACTCAATTTTTTACACAAGCATCAATGAGCACTGCCAGAAAATCTCGCAAAAATCCTTCATTGACCTTTACAAGAAAGGAAGGATGTATAGGAAATATGCCCCCATCATCTTCTGCCCGCAATGCCAGACATCCATCGCGCAAGTCGAGATGGAAGATAAGAAAACAAAATCAACCTTGAATTACATCAAAGCGAAAGTAGAGGATTCTTTTCTTATTTATGCAACTACAAGACCCGAATTGTTGTATGGTTGCGTCGGTATGAGCATCAACAAGGATGGTATCTATGTTGAAATTGATGTTAATGGGGAGAAATGGATAACGAGCAAGGATGCACTAGTTGGCTTAATCAAGCATGTGCAATTTTCAATTATTAAAGAATTCTACGGCGAAGAATTGCTCGGGAAAAATGCAGTCATTCCTATCTCAAAAAAAGAAATACCTATAACTCATGATGAAATGACGTTGACAAATTATGGCACTGGCATCGTATATTATTGCACCTATGGGGGGGTTGACTGCATAGAATGGCTGACGAGGCACCCTGAAGTTGAACCTATCAATGTGATGGGTCTTGATGGAAAGTATAACGAAAAATCAGGAAAATATCAGGGCATGAATACCAATAACGCACGAAAAGAAATCTTAAAAGATCTTGAAGAGCAAGGCGCGCTTATTATTAAGGAAAACATTGAGCATGCAGTCAATGTCCATGAGCGATGCGGGACAGATATCGAGTATGTTGCAACAGACCAATGGTTTATCCGTTATCTTGATTTGAAAGAAGATTTTCTGTCTAAGGGAAATCAGATTAAATGGTACCCGGAACATATGCGCAATCGCTATGAGAACTGGATCAAGGGATTAAAATGGGATTGGAACGTTTCACGTCAAAGGCATTTTGGTGTGCCTGTGCCGGTATGGTACAGCAAGAAAACTGGGGAGGTGATATTACCTGAATTAGAGCAGCTTCCTATAGACCCTCTTGTCGACAAGCCGAAAAAACTTCCAGCAGGGCACACGCTGCATGATCTAATCCCAGAAAAAGACGTTTTGGATACCTGGGCAACATCATCTTTGACTCCCGACATAACCGCTGAATTGTTCAAAAATCATCCTATTCACAAAAAGCTCCATCCAATGACTTTGCGGCCGCAGGCGCATGACATCATCACATTCTGGCTATTTAATACAGTAGTCAAGAGTCATTTCCATCATGATTCCATACCCTGGAAAAATACCATGATTTCCGGATGGGCTTTAGATCCCCATGGCAAGAAGATGAGCAAGAGCAAAGGCAACTTTGTTGATCCACGGGAGATGATAAAAAAATATTCTGCAGATTCATTGCGGTATTGGGCGGCTGGCAGCAGATTAGGAGATGACTTGCCGTTCCAGGAAAAAGATCTGGTAACCGGCCAGAAATTTACTACGAAGCTCTGGAACGCATCAAAATTCACGTACATGCACTTATCTTCATATGAAGGGGAAAAACCAGGCCATATTGAAATAATGGATCGCTGGCTGCTATCAAAACTGAGCAGCTTGATTTCATTCTCGACGCAAAGCTTTGAGAAATATGAATACAGCCACGCAAAGCTTGAGACGGATAAATTTTTCTGGCAAATATTTTGCGATTATTATCTTGAAATTATCAAAGACAGGATTTACAATCCTGATAAAAGAGGCAAGAATGCGCAACTATCCGCACAATACACCCTTTACCAGGGCTTGTTGGCAGTCATGAAGCTCATGGCGCCTTTTACGCCGTTCATAACAGAGGAATTATACTCTTATTATTTCAAAGACAAGGAAATGAAAAAAAGTATTCATCTTAGCTCATGGCCCACGCCTCTATTCCAGGATGAGGAGGCTGAGAAAGCAGGGGATTTTTTCATTTACGTTTTGCAGCATGTCCGCAAGGCAAAATCAGAGCAGAATGTTTCCATGAAAAATCCAGTAAAAAGGATTTTAGCCAAAGGCAAAATAACGCAGGAACAGTTTGAGGCCTTGGCTGCTGATTTAAAAGCTACTTCATCAGCCGAAACGGTTGAATTTGAGGAGTTGCCCAAGGAATCAGAGCTTGATTATGAGGTTGTGGTTGATTTTTGAGTAAATTTGAACTAAGAGAAACAACAGAAAAATAAACTAAGCTATATCGTAGGCTGGTGACAGCATATACTGC
>Ga0247727_10019944_pt1 | contig 10320 bp, 10 predicted proteins | sample WisWelCaveWW1625_FD_202498 | JGI IMG/M metagenome (GOLD analysis project Ga0247727, IMG submission 202498) | Biofilm microbial communities from Wishing Well Cave, Virginia, United States - WW16-25 | ecosystem: Environmental > Aquatic > Deep subsurface > Groundwater > Cave microbial mat | place... | reverse complement strand
TCCGAGCTTGGCGTTACGGTGAAACGACATCCGCGCCCTCCTTCGAGCGTAGGTCCGGGAAGACCCACAGCCTCGAAGGAGGGCCGGATAGATCTCTCAGCCGTTCACAACCTGTGTGGGCGGGACAGCTAGATGGTTGATCGGCAATTCCTCGTCGCGCGGCTGGTGGCTGAGACACAGCGCCGGATGGCGCCGCCCGCCCTTGCCCGTATTCCCGATACGCGCTCGGACGGGCGGCGTCCCCGGCTTGGTCTCAGCCATCCCCGCATCGACGGCAATTACCGATCAACCATCAGATAGTGCCTGTGCGGCACTACCCAAGGCGAAAGACGACCATCGCCACCGCGAGCACGACCACCGACGCGGCGAGCAGCCGGAGCCCGTGCTCCTCTGCCGCGATGAGCCATGAGGTGTCGAGTGCCCTCTGGCCCCCGTCGCCGAGCTCGAGCTCGCCGTGAACGGCGACGACACGTCGACGCACGAACCGGACATGGCTCGAGAGAGCCCGCTGCGCGAGGGAGAGAAAGACGGCGAACGCGGCGGCCAGAACGGCGGCAACGCCGATCTCGCCGGCGACCGCTGCGTACCCGCAGATCACCGGGAACCCGCCCCAGGCGAGCCCGAACCAGAGATCGTTGTGGAAGCGGCCGCGGGCGAGCTCGAGGTTGTAGGCGAGGACGAGGAAGAGTCCGACCGGGACGAGCACCGCCAGCCAGAGCCTGAACGTCGCGGCACCGACGAGCCCTATTCCGCAGGCGGCGACGATCGACGCGGCAGCCAGACCGACGAGTACGGCGTCCGGGATCTTCGTCTGTTGCGGCCGCCCGCGCAGCTCGTCGAGGGCGTGCGCGCCGATTCCCACCGCAAGGCCGAACGCAGCGACCGCCGCACCGAGCCGGCCCCAGGCGACGCCCGGCGCCAGACACCCTCCGATGACGACGTACGCGAGGTGCCACGCCGTGTACGGCAAATGGAGCACTGTCACATAGTCCCGCCAGCCACCCCCGCTCAGCGCGTACCAGGACGGCCTCACGTCCCCGGCCTCCTCCGGCTCCCGCTCGGCGAAGCCGGGCTCGGCCGCAGGCTGACACCGCTCGCGGCAGGACGCGTCGTGCTCGGCGCTTGTCCGTACCACTCGTACTGTCCTGCGCGCCTCGCGCTCGCCTCCTTTGCGAGCGCCGCCCCGGGAACGTGATGCGATCTCACGTTGCCCCGAGCGGTCATCCTCTGATTCCCCAGATGACGACGCCTCCGCCGAGGCTGAGTCGACGTACCTCCACGTCTCGGAGGCCCGCTGCGTGCCAGAGGTCGAGCTGTCTTTCGAGTGGGTACGCGGCCCAGAACGCCCGGATCGATCCGCCGAGGAAACCGCCGACTTCCTCCCAACCGTTCCGCAGCACCTTCCCGGCGAGCGGGAGGCCGACGCGGACGTGGAGCTCCCAGAGCGGGCGCACGACGCGCGCGGGCACGCCGAATTCCAGTGAGGCGACGGTGCCTCCCGGGCGCACGACGCGGGCGAGCTCCGCCAGCGTTCGGCGCGGATCGTCGACGTAGCGAAGAAGGTAGGTGAACGTGAGATGGTCGAACGAGCCGTCGGGGAAGGGGAGGGCCTCGGCCGAGCCCTCGACGAGCTCGACGCGATCCCCGAACCGCCTCCGCGCGACGGCGAGCATCCCGGGGCTCTGGTCGAGTCCGGTGACGCGGAATCCCCGGCGCCTGAGCTCGGCGGCGACGAGCCCCGTTCCCGTGGCGACGTCGAGGACGTGCCCGCCACCTGCGGGCAGGCGCGAGACGAGGAAGCGCCGCCAGAGCGGATCCTGGCCGAGCGAGAGCGCGGCGCCGACGCGGTCGTACGACGGGCCGAGCGGGGCGAACAGCGCTCGGGCGTGGGCACTCCGGGCCGACATGAGTCCCTATTCTGGCGCGGTGAGACTTGCGGACGAGCTCGAGCGGATCGTCGGTCTCGCGGCGGCGCACGCCGCACCCGGCGATGCGGTGTCCGGGATCATCGCGACCGAACCGACGCCGGGGCACCGGGTGTACCTCTGTTCCTTCGACGACGCGGACGGGCGCAGGAGCTGGCTCGCGATCCGAGACGACGGCACCGCGGTTGCAACCAGGGCAGAGCTTCGAGAAGCTGTATCGATCGCGGCCCTCTGCGAGGTCGCTGTCGACGCCGCCGGCGGAGGCGATCTCGACGCGCTGATCGCGCGGCTCGTCGAGCTCCGCGAGACGGAGGCCCCGCCGGGGATCGAGAACGCCGAAGCCGCGGCGCGGGTGCTCGGCGGCGTACTCACGGAGCAACCGCAGCTCGCGACGCCTTCCTTTCTCGACGAGATCGGCGCCGCCGCGCGATGCCTCGAGAGCGAGCTCGATCCCACCGCTGCCTCCCCGTTCGCGGCCGCCATGCGGTCGTCGCAGGAAGCGGTGAGCGAGCTGCAGCGGGAGATCGAGGCCGGCTACCGCGTGCCGTTCTCGTAGGGCCGGGCATGCCCGGCCCCTACAATCTGGGCATGGAGAGCGGAGGCGGCGGTTTCTTTCCGTTCGGCGGCGACCCCGAGGAGCTGCTCGGGGCGCTGCGCGAATTCGCCGAAAAGCAAGCGGAGACCGTCCAGGATGCGCAGCGCGAGCAGTTCGCCACGTTGACGTTGAACACGGCCGTCGAGCTGACGGCCGCGGCGCTGTCGCGGATCCAAGCGGACGGACCATCAGATGCCCAGGCCCTCGCCCTGCGCGACGCGATGCGCGTTCTTTTTCCCGAGGCGGTCGCACTCGTCTCGGCCGCCCGCCAGGGCTTCATGCAGGCGTAGGGGCGACGCCTGCGTCGCCCGCGCGTCGGGCATGTGCGGCCCCTACGGCTCAGCTCCGAGCGATGCGAGCAAACTCCAGCCGCCGTCGACAACCAGAATCTGGCCGCGGATCATCTCCGCCTCCGGCGAGCAGAGGAAGGTCACGCAGCCCGCCACGTCCTCGGGCGTGACGATCCGGCCGACGGGGTTCCGCTTCCCCATCTCGAGCATCGCCTCCTTGTTCGGGAAGTGCTCGAGGGCGCCGGTCTCGACCACGCCCGCCGAAACCGCGTTCACCCGAATCCCTGCGGGCGCGAGCTCGACCGCGAGGTAGCGCACCAGCGCCTCGAGCGCGGCCTTCGAGGCGCCGACGAGGGCGTAGTTCTCCAGGACGCGTATCGAGCCGAGGCTCGAGATGCCGACGATCGACGAGCTCGCCTGCATCGACGGAGCCGCGGCGCGCGCTAGCGAGAGCAGCGCCCGCGCGTTTGCGGAGAGCGTCCAGTCCCAGTGCTTGTCCTCGGTCTCGAGAGCGGGGCGGATCACGCCGGTCGCCGCCGCATGGACGAGCACGTCGAGAGGACCGAGCGCGGCGACCTCCTCCGCCACGCGTTGCGAGGCAACGTTTCCGCGGAGGAGGATCGGCTCCGCGCCGAGCGCGCGGAGCTCCGAGGCTGTCTCCTCGCCGGCGCGGTCCCCCCGCATGTAGCCGACCGCGACTCGCCGCGCTCCGAGCGAGGCGAAGCGAAGCGCGATCGCCTTCCCGATTCCGCGTGTACCCCCGGTCACGAGGACCGAGGCGCCCTCATACGTCATTCGCGCGGTGGAAGGGGGTCCGAGGCCGGTGCGGAGGACGGGACGGTCTCCCAGCCGATGCGGCTCCGCGGCTCGCGCGGCCCGTCCTCCGCCAGCGAGGACGCGTGCCCGAGCCGGTCGAGTAGCTCCATCTTCTCCTCGCCGTAGCGGCGCACCGGGTGGTCGGGCGGCAGCTCCTCGATCACCTCCCGCACCCGGGCACGGAGCTGGTACGCGAAGTGAGGCGTCGCGGGGCCGACCAGGGCGTCGATGTCGTCGAAGGTCGGCTCGGCCATGCGGCGCCAAGCCTACCGCCGTGGCCCGGTAGCGTCCGCGAGATGATTGATGCCATGAGGTCGCCGTCTCCGGGGCGTGAGCTGGCCGCTCGGGGGTGCGACGGGAGAGCGGCGGCGATGCTGGACGCCTGGGGGTCGCTCTCCCGTGGCGAAGCGCACGCCCGACGCGGGGCCGCTTCGCGGCCTCAGCGCGGGTGGAAGCGGTCCCGACGCGCCAGATCGCGCATCCGGATGCGCGAGATCGTGGCGTCACTCATCTAATCGTGGCGTCACTCATCTAAATGCGCAGGCCGTCGACCGTGGAGCTCATGCTCCTCACGACAGTCCTGTTGTGGGCGCTCAACCTGAGCGTCACCCGATACATCCTCACCCATGGACTCGAGCCGCTGTCGTACGCGACGGCGCGATACGGGCTGGCGGCGCTGATCTTCGTCGCGCTCACGCTCTTCGCGGAGCGGACACTGCGGATCCAGCGGCGCCACCTCCTCTTGGTGGCGGTCGCGGCGATGACGCTCTGGCTCAACCAGGTCTCGTTCGTCCTGGCGCTCGACGTGACGACGGCGTCGACGATCGGGCTCCTCCTCGGCGCGATCCCGATCTTCGCCGCGCTCTTCGGACTCGTCCTCGGTACCGAGCGGCCGACGCGGCGCTTCTTGCTCGCCGCCGCGATCTCGTTCGCCGGGGTCGGCCTGGTCGCGACGGGATCCGGCGGCGAGGTCTCGGGCGGGTTCCAGGGTGTCCTCCTCGGTCTTTCGACGGGCGCCAGCTGGGCCGCGTACACAGTCACCATCGCACCGCTCATGCGGACGTACTCACCTCTGCGAATCAGTGCGCTGGTCATCCCGGGGGCGTGGGTCGCGATCGCGCTCACCGGTATCCCACACACGAGGGACCAGGACTGGGCGCTCGGCTGGCAGGTTTGGACGCTGCTCCTCTTTGCCACCGTCGGGCCGCTCGTGCTCACGAACGTCCTCTGGTTCCGCGCGATTCACCGGATCGGGCCGAATCGGGCGACGCTCGCCGTGAACCTCCAACCGTTCGTCGCCGCGGTGCTCGCGGTCGTGCTCCTCTCGGAGCCCTTGTCCTTGCTCCAGGTCGCAGGTGGTGTCCTGATCGCCGCTGGAATCCTTTTCGTCCGCCGGCGAGCGCCCTCACCACAGGCTGCGTAAGATCGGACCATGAGCGATCACGACTTCATGCCCATCGACGGCTGGGATCACGTCGAGATCTGGGTCGGGAACGCGAAGCAAGCCGCGTACTTCTACGAGAGCGCGTTCGGGTTTACTCTCACTGCCTACGCGGGGCCCGAGACGGGCGTCCGCGACCGCTCCTCCTACGTCCTGGAGCAGGGAAACATCCTCCTCGTACTGACGAGCGGGCTCCGCGGGGACAGCGAGATCTGCAAGTGGGCGGCGGCGCACGGAGACAGCGTCAAGGACGTCGCCCTGACCGTCCCGGATGCGACGCACGCCTACCGGCAGGCGGTCCAGCGGGGAGCGCGCGGGATCGCTGAGCCGCACTGGGTGGAGGACGACCACGGCCGCGTCGAGCTGGCCGCGATCGCGACCTACGGCGACAACATGCACACCTTCGTCAACCGGTCGGAGTACGAGGGGCCCTACCTTCCGGGGTACAGGTCCGACTCCCCGAACGGCAACCCGTCTTCCGGGGTCGGCCTCATCTCGATCGACCACGTCGTTGGCAACGTCGAGCTCGGGCGCATGGACGAGTGGGTCGGGTTCTACGAGCGCGTGCTCGGGTTCACACAGCTCACGCACTTCTCGGACGAGGACATCTCGACCGAGTACTCGGCGCTCATGTCGAAGGTGATGACGGACGGCGAGGGGAAGATCAAGTTCCCGATCAACGAGCCCGCAGAGGGGCGCCGCAAGAGCCAGATCGAGGAGTACCTCGAGTTCCACGGCGGCCCCGGCGTCCAGCACCTCGCGATGCAGTCGAACGACATCGTGAAGACCGTCGCGGCCCTCCGCGAGCACGGCGTCCTCTTCATGGCGACGCCGGACGCGTACTACGACATCGTCGAGGAGCGCGTCGGCGAGATCGAGGAGGACTGGGCCGACCTCCGCTCGATGGGCATCCTCGCCGACCGCGACGAGGAGGGGTACCTGCTCCAGCTCTTCACGAAGATCGTCCAGGACCGCCCGACGCTCTTCTTCGAGATCATCGAGCGCCACGGCTCGCGTGGCTTCGGGATCGGGAACTTCAAGGCGCTCTTCGAGGCGATCGAGCGCGAGCAGGCCCTACGCGGAAACCTTTAGCTCGCGGCCGCGAGCAGCGCCTCGCCCTCGCTGATGTAGCGCGTCGCGCCGACTGCGCGGTAGAACTCAAGCGCCTTCTGAAGCTGCTCGTCCGCCTCCGCGCGGCGGCCCTCCGCCACGAGCTGCTCGGCGGCGCGCAGGCGCGCAGCCGCCTCTTCGTCGAGCACCCCGATGTCGTAGAAGACATCGGCGGCGGTCAGAAAATCACGCTGCAGAAGCCCACGCGCCGCGTCGGTCCACTTGGTCGGTAATTGCGTCTGTTCGAGCCGCTCGCCGAGCTCTGCTGCGCAATCGAGCTCTGCGGCGGCCCAGGCGAGATCGCGGAGCGAATACGTCGGTGGCGCCTCCGAGAACGCCTCGCGGGCAAGCTCCCTCGCCTCGTCGACTCGTCCGGCCTCGACGTATAGGCGCGCTACGCCCACGAGCGCGGGAACGAGCACCTGCGGATCTCCCGCGTTCCGCGCCGGCCCGACTATCCTCCGCGCGTCGTCGAGCGCACCTTCCACGTCCCCCCGCGCTAGGCGTGCGTTTGCCCGGTCGCGGCGTATGTTGCTCTCGAGATAGTGCGATTCGCCGGCCTCGCACGCTTCGAGGAACGCATCGGCGCGCCGCAATCCTTCGTCCCACTCACCCTTCGGGAAGAGCTGCTGGATCTGGAGGATCCGCGAGTACTTCCCGACGGTGGCGTTCCCCAGCCGTTCACTTACAGCTACAGCTTCGTCGATCAGCGTGCACGCCCGGCGGAAGTCTCCGAGCCCCCAAACGGAGGCGCCGAGGTTGTTGTATGCGCGCGCCGCTTCCGGCGACCTCGCCGCGACCGCGATCTCGATGCTCCGCTCGAGGTCGTCGAGTCCCGTCAGATCGCCGAGGTTGACCTTTGCGATGCCGATGTTGTCAAGCGCGTGCGCCCGGACCTGGTCCAGCCCCAGCGCCTCGGCCATGCCGAGCGCTTCCTCGCCAACTTGGATCGCCTCTTCGTTCTCCTCTGCGAGCGCGCGGTAGCGCGAGACCTGGCTGAGAACGTGCGCCTTTTCCGAGGAGAGCGGAAGCCCGTTCACGAGCGTACGCGCCCGGTCGAGGTGCTGGAACGAGCGATCCCGATTCCCGCGGTGCCACCAGAACTCCGCGAGGAGTGCGTCCGCCTCCGCCGCGCGCTCGGGGTCACCGGCCGCCAGGAGAGTGTCCCGCGCTTCCTCCAGCGCCGCCTCCCGCCCTTCCCCTCCCGCCAGGTTGAGGGCTCGCGCGCGCCGGAACTGGACGTTGGCCCGCTCCGCGTCGTCCGAGGAGCCGAGGGCGAGAGCCTCGTCGTAGAAACGGACGGCGGCTGCGAAGGAGTTCAACGAGAACGCACGGTCGCCGGCTTCCTTGAGGACATGGCGTGCGGCCTCAGCGATGTCGGCGGTCGGCTGTCCGGCCGCACGCGAGAGCTCGAGGGCGCGGAGGTAGTGGTGGGCGAGCATCTCGGCATGGTCCTCCGGCCTGCCGAGAGACTCGATCCACCGGGCGGCGAGGGTGTGCTTGTCAGCGCGGACGCCGCGCGGGATCTGCCCGTAGGCGACGTCGCGGACGAGGAGATGCCGGAACGCATACTCGACCTCTCCGGCCACTGACGAGCGGCGCTCGCGCCTCAGGAACTCCTTGCGCTCGAGCGAGTGAAGACGCTCCTCCGCCGACCAGCGCTCGACCTCGGCGAGCTCGGTCGCTGCACCGAGCCAGAACACCTTGCCGAATACCGCCCCAGCCTGCAAGAGTGCCTTCTCCTCCGGGGTCAGCCCGTCGAGGCGGGCCGCGATCAGACCCTGAACGGACTCGGGGAGCGGAAGCTCGCCGTCCCCGCGTTCGCCGAGCATGCGGACGAACTCCTCCGCGTAGAGCGGATTCCCGCCTGCACGCTCGAGCAGGGTCCGCTGGACGTCAGCGGCGAGCAGTGGGCGCTTGAGGAGCGCCTGCACGAGACGCGCCGTCTCCTCGTCGGAGAGCGGGGAGAGCGAGAGCGTGAGCGCATTCGGCTTGCCGCCGCCCCAGCCGGGCCGGCGCGAGAGGAGCTCCGGGCGGGCGATCCCGGCGACGAGGATCGGCACGCCGCTCGCCCAGTCGACGAGGTAGTCGACGAAGTCGAGCAGCGAGTCGTCCGCCCAGTGGAGGTCCTCGAAGACGAGGACGAGCGTCCGCTGTTCCGCGAGCGCCTCGAGGAAGCGGCGCCACGCGGCGAAGGCCTCGTCGCGCCTGCCGGAGCCGGCCTCGGCGGATCCCTCGAGCCCTACGAGTGGGCGCAGGTGACTCGCGAGCCAATGCGCGTCGGCCGGGTCGGAGACGAGCGCCGCGACGGTCTCCCGCAGCTTCGCCTCGGTGCGGTCGGCGTCGTCCGTCTCGAGCACTCCGGCCTGCGCCTTCACCATTTCGCCGAGCGCCCAGAAGCTCACGCCCTCGCCGTAGGGAAGAGACCGGCCCTGGCGCCACAACGTGAGCTCGGGCTCTTGGTCGACCCTCTGGAACAGCTCCCACACGAGCCGGCTCTTGCCGATGCCGGGGACGCCGACGAGGGTGACGAGCTGCGGCTCGCGCTCCCGGCGGGCGCGGCTGAGCGCGGCGAGAAGAGCCTCCAGCTCGTCCTCGCGTCCCACGAGGCTCGTGCCTCCAAGCTGGCGGACGTCGACGCCGAAGCGAGACTTCGCTTCGAGCGCCTCCCAGACCGGAATCGGCTCGGCCTTTCCCTTCGCCTCGATCCGTACGGCCTTCCGGTATTCGATCGCGCGCTCGGTCGCCCGATACGTCGTCTCGTCGACGAGGATCGAGCTTGTGGACGCGGCGGCCTCGATGCGGGCGGCCGTGTTGACGACGTCGCCCGAGGCCATGCCTTCGCCGGTCTCCGGACGGGCGCCGAGGGCGATCAGCGCTTCGCCTGTCGTGATCCCGATGCGGACTTCGAGTTCGCCGTCCTCCGCCAGCGCCTCGCGGATCGCGAGCGCCGCTCGCACGGCCCGCTCGGGATCGTCCTCATGCGCGATCGGTGCGCCGAACACGGCCATGACCGCGTCGCCGATGAACTTCTCGACCGTGCCTCCAAAGCGCTCGAGCTCGGAGCGCACCCGAGAGTGATAGGGCTGCAAGAGTCTTCGGACGTCTTCCGGGTCCATCTGCTCTGCCCGCGCGGTAAAGCCGACGAGATCGCAGAAGAGGCAGGTCACGACCTTGCGCTCCTCCCTTGCGGGGGCTTCTGGCCCCAACGGTGTCGCGCAACCTGAGCAGAAGCGCGCGTCGTCCGCGTTCTCGCGCCCGCAGCTCGTGCAGACTTTCACCTCCGGAGGATATGACGCGCTCGCTGTCGAGGGGAGAGCGCTCTAGCCTTCCAGCCATGTCCCCGCAGCGGCGAACAGCGCTCGTCTCGGTCGGAGCCGCCTGCCTCCTGATCGCGATCAAGCTCGTCGCCGGGCTCGCGAGCTCGAGCCTCGGCCTTCTTGCGGAGGCAGCGCACTCGGGAACGGACCTCGCGGCTGCGCTACTCACCTTCTTCGCTGTCTCCGTCGCGGTCCGGCCCGCCGACCGTGGGCACCCCTTCGGCCACGGCAAGGCACAGAACCTCGCCGCCCTCGCCGAGGCTGCGTTTCTCATCGGGATCAGCCTTTTCATCGCCGGCGCTGCGATCGCGCGGCTCACGGGAGTCGTCGAATTCGAGGTCGAGGCGACCTGGTGGACGTTCGCGGCGGTTGCGCTCGTGCTCGCGATCGACATCTCTCGCACGCTCGTCTCCCTGCGCGCTGCGCGCCGCTATCGGAGCGATGCGATGCTTGCGAACGCACTGCACTTCGGGAGCGACCTGGCGGGCACGCTGGCCGTCCTCGCCGGCTTGAGCGCCGCTGCGCTCGGCTTCCCCGAGGGGGATGCCATCGCAGCGCTGTTCGTGGCCGGGCTCGTCATCGTCGCCGCGGGACGGCTCTTGCGCCGGAATGTGGACGTGCTCATGGACCGGGCTCCGGTCGATGCGGAGCACGCCGCGCGGCGGGCGATCGTCGCGCTCGACCCACCGGTCGAGCTCAGGCGGCTCCGGGTCCGAGAGTCCGGCGGTGCCCACTTCGCGGACGTGGTCATCGGCGTCGCACCCGGAGCGGTCGTCGGACAGGGTCACGCGGATGCCGACCGCGTCGAAGCGGCACTCCGTGA
>Ga0247727_10019943_pt1 | contig 10320 bp, 10 predicted proteins | sample WisWelCaveWW1625_FD_202498 | JGI IMG/M metagenome (GOLD analysis project Ga0247727, IMG submission 202498) | Biofilm microbial communities from Wishing Well Cave, Virginia, United States - WW16-25 | ecosystem: Environmental > Aquatic > Deep subsurface > Groundwater > Cave microbial mat | place... | reverse complement strand
GGCCCGGGCGGGTGGACGTGGGCGGCGGGGGGGGGGGGGGTTTGGGGGGGGGGGGGGGGGGGGGGCGGGGCTGGACGGGCTCACCACAAGCCGAGGCTCCACGTGACCGCGAGAGCCCAGCCGATCATGCACGCCCACACGGTCCGTGAGCCCAGCGCGATCTCGACCGGGGAGCCGCCGGAGCCCTTGGCGTGCACCTCCCGCAGATAGAACAGCACGCCGTACACCACGAACGGCATGGACGCCATCTCCCGGCCGGGACGCAGGATGGCCGAATCCATGCTGTAGAGGGCGTACGAGAGCAGCGCAACGCAGGTCGCGATCGTCATCCCGTGGTCGAGGAAGCCCATCGTGTAGCCGGCGAGGCTGGGCCGATGCTCGGTGGACACGTTCTCGAACAGGTCGCCGCGGCGCTTCGCGAATCCGAGGAACAGCGCGAGGGACGACGAGCACAGCAGCAGCCAGTTCGAGGGGACGACGCCCACGAGCGCGCATCCCAGGATCACCCGGATCACGAATCCCGAGCTGACCAGGAACACGTCGAGGAGCGCCTTGCGCTTGGCGCCGAGGCTGTAGGCCACGTTGACGGCGATGTAGACGAGCGCGAGCAGCGGCGCGCCGCGGTGGCCGGTCGCGACCAGCATCCCGAGCCCGGTCGCGGCGAGGACCGCGAGGAACAGGGCGGCCTGCGTGGGGCTCACCTCGCCCGAGGCCACCGGCCGCAGCCGCTTGGTGGGATGGAGCCGGTCGGCCGTGGCGTCGAGGAGGTCGTTGAAGACGTACACGGCCGAGTTGACGAAGCAGAAGCCGACCAGGCCGAGCGCCAGGGCGAGGGGTTCAACCCGCCCCCCGGAGACTACGGCGAACGGCAGCGGCATCAGCACGAAGCCGTTCTTGATCCAGTGCGTCGGCCGGGCGAGCCGGAGCAGGGGGGGGGCACCCATCATCGGGGCTCGGCTAGAACCCGACGCGCCGCATGACGGCGCGCGGCAGCATGCGGATCACGAGCATCACAAGGCGCCAGATGCCGGGCACGTACACTTCGGGCTCACCGCGATCGATGGCGCGGACGACGCGGCGCGCCACCGCGTCGGGCTCGGCGGCGAAGGGCGGTGGCTTGAGGCCGGCGGTCATCCCGGTCTTCACGAATCCCGGCTTGACGCAGATCGTCTTGAGGCCGCTGCCCCGGAACCGGTGGTCGAGGCCTTCGAGGTAGCGCGACAACCCTGCTTTCGCGGCGCCGTAGAGGACCACCGGCTTGCGGCCGCGATCGCCGGCGACGGAGCTGAACACGCAGAGCGTTCCTCCTCCCATCGCCAGGAGCCGGCGCCGCGCTTCCTCGCAGAACAGGATCGTGTGCGTGAACCCCACGGTGAGCAGCTCGGCGGCCAGCGCGGGCTCGGCTTCCAGGCGCTCCTGCGGGGCCAGCGTACCGGCCGTGACGACGACGCAATCGTACCCACCCAGCGCCTGGTGCGCCCGGTCGAGCGCGGGGCCGAACGTGGCGGGGCTCACGAGGTCGCAGAGCGCGAATCCCGCCAGCCCGCCGGCCCCGCGAATCTCGAGGTCCTTCGCGCTCCGCGCCAGATCGTCCGCGTTCCGGCCCAGGAGAAACACCCGGTCGCCCCGCTCGGCGAGCTGCCGCGCGAGGGCCCGCCCGATGCCCTTGGTCGCGCCGAGCACGACCACCCTCAGGCGGAGTCTCCCATCAGGCGCACGGACTGCGCGCTGCGCAGGGTGCGCCCCGGGTCCCACTGCCGGCGCACGCGCTGCCACGCGGCCAGTCGTGGCTCCATCGCGAGGAAATCCTCCGCCGTCGTCAACGCGTCCTTCGCCAGGTACACCCGCCCGCCTTCCGCGCGCACCAGCCGGTTGAACTCCGCCACCAGCGCCGCCGTCCCGGATCGCACGGGAATGTCGAACGTCAAGGTGATACCGGGACGCGGGAAGGACAACATGCCCTTGCCCTCCGCGCCGAAGTCCTTAATCACGGTGAGGAACGACGCGGTCCCGCGCGAGGCCACGAGGTCGAGGAGCCGCCGCGTCGGGCCGTGGCCCTCCGCGTGCGGCACGACGCACTGGTACTGCGTGAAGCCGTGGCGGCCGTACAGGAGATTCCACCGCTCGATGGCGTCGAGCGGATAGAAGAACGGCTGGGGGTGCACCCGCCCGCGCCGGACCCGCGCGAGGTGCCGCCAGTAGTACGCGGTGTTGAACAGCCGGACGGACCACCGTGCGAGGACCCACTCCGGAAGCTCGAACGGGATCCGCAGCATGCGCCGGAAGGCCGGCGGCGCCCCCCCCCCCACGGTTTCCGCGGCGCGCTCCGCCCAGCGCCCCTTGAACAGGATCCCGCGGCCAAGGCCCGCGCCGCGCGTCAGGCAGTCGATCCACCCGACGGTGAACGGCCACTCGTGGGCGGCCTGCCGCAGGCCGTCGATCATGGCGTCGAGATTCGGAATCCGCTCGCTCTCGCTCCAGATCCACGGGGAGGGCACGGCCATCATGCGCAACTCCACCTCGAGGATGTGGCCGGTGAGGCCCATGCCTCCGATGGTGGCGCGGAACAGCTCGCGCTCGATCGCGTCCGAGCACTCCACGACCCGCCCGTCCGCGACCCGGACCTTCAGGGCGACCAGGTGTTCGCCGAACGAGCCCGCCTGGTGGTGGTTCTTGCCGTGCACGTCGGCGGCCACCATGCCGCCCAGGGTGACGAACTGCGTTCCAGGCGTCACGGGCGTGAACCACCCGCGGGGCAGGAGCAGCCGGTTGAGATCGAGCAGCGAGGCCCCGGCTTCCGCGCGCAGGACGCCGGTCGCGGAATCGAACGCAAGCAGCCGGTCGGCGAGGGTCGTCTGAGCGATCACATCGCGCGGGGTGGCGGGCAGCGCGGCGTCGCCGTAGGCGCGGCCCAGCCCGCGCGACAACGCGGCGCCCCTGGTGATGGCAAGCAGGTCCTCGGACTGGACGAGCCGTCCGGGGACGACGGGGCAGCGGCCCCATCCGGCGAAGTCGGCCGGGCTCGGCTCTCTCACGTCACGGTATCCGCGCCAGCACGATCCACTCCCCGAACGTCTCCGCGGGAGCGAAGTGCGCGCGCACGTAGCCGCCGACCGTGCGCGCCCACCGGTCGCGTTTGCGCACCCGCTCGTCGATGACCGCCGTCCCGAAGTGCGAGCTCGACCACCGCTCGAGGAACCGGACGGGCAGCGAGCGCACCCGCCCGAACCAGAACATGCTGGCGTACGCCGGCGTGAAGGTGGAATCGAGCAGGTGCTTCCAGGCCGTGGTGTCCACGACTACGAGCGCGGTCGGGTGCCGCTCCAGGAACTCGCGCAGCGCGACGCCTTCCTCGTCGGCGACGAGGTAGTCGTCGGTGGGATAGACGCCGCGCGGCTTCGCCACGCCCACGACCTTGTCGAGGCCCCAGGTGCGTTCGTAGAACAGCACGGGATCGGTGGCGCGGGACGGATCCGCGAAGTACTCCGCCATCCGGATCCACTCGGGATTCACGATGGTCCGCTCGCGCCCGATGAGCACGGTGCGCGAGGCTGCCGGCGTGACGCCGCTGACGGGTCGCCGCGTGACGAAGTCGCGGGCACCGAGCGCCAGGCCCCGGGCCCACAGGCGTCCCGCGCCGGAGAGCCCGGGCAGATAGGTGAGGCACGTGAGCGCGAGCGCGGCCACGCCGGCCCGCCGCAGCGCGGGGCTCAGCCGGAAGACCGCGAGGTCGAGGCGCATCAGCAGCGCGCCGATGATGCCGAGCAGCGGCGGCACGAGGTGGTACATGTCGGAGCGCGCGAGACCGCTTTTCATCGCGACGACGGCGTACGTGACCGACGCCACGACGAGCAGGTCCCCGGCCGTGGGCGCTGCGCCGCGCAGCCGCGGCAGCCCCGCGCCCAGCCAGGCACACCCGACGAACAGCAGCGCGAACACCGCAGCCGCGTTGACCGACAGCTGGAACGCGAACGCCGCTTCGCCGCCGCCCCGGAGGGCGATGATCCGGCGGGTGGCGGCGAGCCATTCCACGGCGTCCCGTCCCATCATGCCCCAGGCCAGCACCGCGGCCACGGCGAAGGCACCGCCCGCGGCGAGGCCCGCGCGCAGGACCGGCCGCCAGTCCCGGCGCGCGAACGACTCCGCCACGCCGACCGCGCCCAGCGCGATGACGCACGACGCCGCGTACTCGAGCGACAGCATGATCTGGACGCCCAGCATGGCGGCCGTGGCGGCCCAGGCGCCGCGGCGCGTCCGGCCCTGCAGCACGTACACCGCGAGCAGCACGACCGGGAGCAGTCGACGCAGCGCGATCCACGACAGGCCGAGGTTGTCGTTGATGAGGAGCACCATGGCGACGAGCAGCGCCATCAGGCGCTGCCGCCGGTCGGGCAGCACCGCGCCGAGCCCATAGGCCAGCGCGGCGAACGTCGCCGCCTCGGTCAGCGCCAGGAACGCGTAGTACGCGCGCAGCGAATAGCCGAAGGCGCTGATCCAGCCCGCGATCGGGAACAACAGCAGTGGTCCGTACAGGAACTCGAACTCGGCGTAGGGCCGCTGGCCCGCGACCACCCGCTGCAGCACGCTGAGGAAGTACGAGTCCTCGCCGTACGGCCCGTAGCGCTGGAGGAACGGCGGGAAGTACAGCACCACGAACAGGGCGAACACGAGCACGGCTTCCAGGCGCGGGCGCACGCGCCCGTCCTCGCGAGGCTCGTCGGGCGCGTCGTCGGTCGCGCGCGGCTCACGGTGGGCGAGCACCGCGTAAAGCGCGATGCACGCGAAGGCCGCCAGTGCCACCAGCAGGTGGGCCACCGAGGGGTCGAACCCGCCGACCGCCGTGCCCCGGGTGAGATGCAGATGTCGCCGAACGACGGGCAGGAGCAGCAGGACCGACAGGGCGAACGCGAGGGCCGGTCCGCTCCGCGAGGCGTTCACCGTGGTGTGATGCGCCGGTACAGGATGAAGCGGGGCCACGACGGGTTGGCGCCCCGCCAGTCGCGCACGACCTCGTAGCTCCCCCTCATGAAGTCGGGCATCTCCTCGCCCGGCGGCAGCCAGAAGCCGTCGAACACGTACTCGGGCCGGTAGTCGGCGATGACGGCGGGCAGGAACCGCGGGAACGGCATCCCGCGCGGGTTCGCGAGCCGGCCTTCGATGCGCATCGAGCCCGGCGTGACCAGGCCCATCGCATCATAGATATGGCGGCCGGTGAAGTAGCCCACGAGGCCGATGCCGCCCGTGGCGATGGGGACGCCGGGCGGCAGGCTGTCGCGCATCCACAGCGCCGCGTCGTGGCGCACGCGCTCGATGCCGAGAATGCCCTCGTCGCCCTGGGCGCGCCGCACGGCCCGGACGGCGTCCGGCAGCATGAGGACGCCCGCGAGACCGATCGCCGCGGCGACGCGCGCGGAGCCCTCCCGCGCGAGGCGCTGCCCGACGGCCACCACGCCGATCCCCCCGAACCCGGCCAGCGCCACGAGGAGCGGGGTCTGATACCAGTCGTAGCGCTGGATCGCGACCAGCGAATACGCGCCGGCGTAGATCGCGCCCCAGATCGCGAGCACCGCCGCCCGCGGGGGGCGGGGGGGGGGCCGCGTCGCCGGCGCGAGCAGCGCCACGGCCGCGCCGATCACCGCGAACAGGGTGCGCGGCTCGCGGAGCAGCAGCCAGCGGGGCATCCACAGCAGCACCGTCTGCTGGGTGTGCAGCCGCTTGGCCGCGAGCGAGTTGGGGAGCATACTCCCGAAATAGAAGTGGGAGAACAGGTACCACGGCGCCGCGATCGCCGCGTAGACGGCGAGCGCCTTCCAGGGCATCTCGCGCCGCGTCAGGACGTGCACGATCGCCAGGCTGAGGCCGACCGCGCCGCCGTCCAGCCGGGTGAGCAGGCATCCGGCGGCCAGGGCCGACGCGAGGAGCTGGCGTCCCGAGACGTACGCGAGGAACGCGCCGAGGATCAGCGTGACGTAGAGGGTCGTCTCCATCCCGTACGTCGCGACACGATGGAACAGCTGCGCGCCGGCGAGCAGGCCGGCCGCGAAGAGGCCGGCGAGATCGTTGTGGAGCCGGCGGACCAGGAGGAACAGCAGGACGATGGCCGCGATCATCCCCGCGAAGCCGAACGTCCAGCCGGTCAGCGGCACGCTCAGACCGAGCCGTCCCGCGGCGGCGAGCAGCAGTGTGTACAGCGGGGTGGTGGTGCCGAGGATGCGCTCCCCCACGTTGTACACGAAGCCGCGGCCGCCGGCCAGGTTCTCGGCGTAGCGGTAGGTGATCCAGGCGTCGTCGACGCCGGTCGGCGTCCAGTACAGCCCGTACAGGATGGCGGCGGCGAGGCAGATGCCTGCGAGCGCCGCCAGCGTTCCGCGGGAGAGCGGGCCGGGTTCGGCCGGCGCCGGCGTCGCGCGGGTTACGGGACCAGTCCCAGGCACAGGCCCGCGATCGCGAGGAGGCCCACACGGGCGCGGACGAGGTTGCGCACGAATTCCACGCAGGCCATCACCAGTCGCGCGCTCACCTTGGAGCGGCCGCCCTCCCGGCTCCGCGAGTACACCCGCACCGGGACGATGCGGATGCCGAGGCGGCGGGCCTTGATCATCATCTCCGCCTCGAGGAAATAGTCGCGGCTCCTCGGCGCGACGCGCCGCAGGTCCTCCGCGTGGAGGAACTTGGGCGTGCCGTTGATGTCCTGCGTGAGGCTGCCGAACAAGACGAAGAACACGAGGTTGTACGAGCGGGAGACGAGGCGACGCACCCAGGTGTCCTGGCGCTGCAGCCGCACGGCGGTCACCAGGGCGCCGGCGCCTTCGTCGAGCGCGCGGCGGGCGATGGCCACGACGTCCTCGGGCGCGACCGGGCCATCGGCCGGAATGTGGCCGACGCAGCGGCCGCGGACGACCTCGTAGCCGGTCAGCACGCCGAGCCCGTAGCCCAGGTTCACCGGCACCCGGGTGGTGCGGATCCGCGGGTCCAGCCGCGTGACGCGGCCGATAACGTCGGCAGTGCCGTCGGTGGAGCCGTTGTCCACCAGGACGAGCTCGCAGCGCGGGAAGGCGCCGCTCAGCGCGTCGAACAGCGGCGGGATCGTGTGCTCGAGCAGCTCGCGCTCGTTGTAGCACGGGACGATCAGGCTGACGTCCACCGGCCCATCGGGCCGCGCCGCGTGCTGTTCGGGGGTCTCCGCCGGCGTCATGCGCGCCTGGCGAGGGCGCGGGACACGGCTTCGGTGATGCCCTCGACGCTGAGTCCCTGCGCGCTGCGCAGCGTCGCCTGGTCGTCCGCGACCTGGATGGCGCGGCGCTCGAGGCGCAGCGGGAGCAGCCGCGCCGCGGATGGGCGGGCGGCCAGCACCTCGGCCACCGCGCTCGCGAGGCCCCCGGCGCCGTGCTCCTCGACCGTGACCACGAGCGGGGTCTCGGCGGCCGCCCGCTCCACTGCCTCCTGATCGAGCGGCGCGACGCACGGCATGCTGAGCACGCGGGCCCGGATGCCCTGCCTGCCTAACGCGTCGGCGGCGCCGGCCACGAGCGCCAGGACCCCGCCGGTGCTGATCAGCGTGACGTCGGAGCCGTCGCGCATCGGGATCGCGCGGCCGATCGCGAAGGGGGGCTCGGACTGGTGGACCACCGTTTCGCCGGCCTTCCCCAGCCGCAGGTAGCAGGGACCCGCCTGCCGCACCACGGCGCGGGTGGCGAGCCGCGCCTCGACCGGATCGCCGGGCGCGACCACGGTCATGCCGGGGAGCACGCGCATCACCGCGAGGTCCTCGACGCCGTGGTGGGTGTAGCCCTGGGGTCCGTACGCGAGCCCGCCGCCAACCGCGACGATCTTCACGTCGAGCCCGTGATAGCAGACGTCGTTGCGGACCTGCTCCAGGCAGCGGATGACCGGGAAGTTCGCGATCGAGTAGGTGAAGACGACGCGGCCCGTCATCGCGAGACCCGCCGCGACGCCGGTCATGTTCGCCTCGGCGACCCCGGCGTTCAGGTACCGGTCGGGGAACCGCCTGGCGAACACCTCGAGCACCGAATAGCCGAGATCGCCGCAGACCAGCACGATGCGCTCGTCCGCGGCGGCCAGCTCGCACAGCGTTTCGATGAACGCCGTTCTCACGGCGCGCCCGCTTTCTCACCGCCGGAGACGGCGGCGAGCGCGGCGGCCAGCTCGGCGTCGCTGGGAGAGCGGTAGTGCCAGAGCAGGTCGTCCTCCATGAACGGCACGCCCTTGCCCTTCACGGTGTGCGCGATGAGGACCGAGGGGCGCCCCGGCTCGATGGGCAGCGCCGTTAGGGCGGCGCGGAGGGCGTCGTGATCGTGGCCGTCCAGCTCGCGCACGCCCCAGTTGAACGCGCGCCACTTGGCGGCGAGCGGCTCGAGCTCGAGCACGTCGCTCACCCGGCCGAAGCTCTGGATCTTGTTGTAGTCCACGATCGCGACGAGGTTGTCGAGCCGGTGATGCGGCGCGAACAGCACCGCTTCCCAGATGGATCCCTCGTCGAGCTCGCCGTCGCTCAGGATCGTGAACGCCCGCCAGCCGGCGCCCGACCGCCTGGCCCCGAGGGCCAGGCCGCAGGCGATGCCGAGGCCATGCCCCAGCGCGCCCGTGGCGGCGTCGACCCCGGGAACGTGCGAGTTGATGTGGCCCGTGAGCGGCGAGCCGTCCCGGCAGTAGCGGTCCAGCTCGGTCACCGGGAAGAACCCGCGCTCGGCCAGCGCGGCGTAGACGATGGCGGCGCCGTGGCCCTTGCTGACGACGAGCCGGTCGCGCCCCGGCCACTGCGGCTCGGCGGGCCGGACGTTCAGCACGCCGTCGTAGAGCACGGCGAGGATGTCCGCCATCGACAGGCAGGTGCCGATGTGCGAGGACTTCGCGGCGTGAACCATCCGGAGGGCGTGGCGCCGCAGCCGGCGGCTCAGCTCAAGCGCGGAGTTCGTCGCCACGCTCCCGATACCAGTCGACGGTTTCCGCCAGTCCACGATCCAGATCCGTGCCGGGAGACCAGCCGGTGGCGCGTTGCAGACGGCTGATGTCGGCCTCCAGGTGCATCACCTGGTCCGGGCGATACAGCAGCTGTCCGAAACCCAGCGGCCGGGAGGGGTCGATCAGGTCGCGGATGCGCTCCACCACCCGGCGCACCGTGACCACCCGCCCCGAGCCGACGTTGAAGACGCCCTCGGCGTCGGAGTCGTCCACCACGGCCACCACCGCGCTCGCGATGTCGCGGACGTGCACGTAGTCCCAGTTCTGGCGGCCTTCGGTGAGCGCGGGGCTCTCGCCCTTGAGCAGCGCGAGGGCGACGTACGGGATCAGCCAGCGCGGATGGTCCTTCGGGCCGTAGGTCGAGAACAGCCTGAGCCACACGAACCGCATCTGGCGCTGGGCCGCGCACAGGCGGCCGATGTGACACACGCTGAGCTTGGTGGCCCCGTACAGTGTGGTCGGCCGCGTGGCGTCGGTCTCGCGGATCGACGCGAGGTGCGGCCCGTACTCGGCCTGGGAGCCCATGCCGATCCAGTTGGTCGCGCCGACCTCGTGCGCGAGCTGCTGCAGCCCGATGGACGCGTCGATGTTGCGCAGCTGCCGCGCGTCGTCGCGCTCCTTGGGGCCCACACCGTCCCACGCCAGATGCACGACCGTGTCCGGCGCGAAGCGCGCCAGGTCCGCGCGCAGCCCGTCGATCCGCTGGAGGTCGCCCTCGATCACCGTGGCCCCCCCCCCCCGGGTGAGGGTCTTCGGGTCGAGTCGCCATGGGTCGCTGCCCGGCCGCATCAGCACGCCGAGCTCGCGCTTCGGGTCGCGTCGCAGGTGCTCGACCACGTGCGAGCCGACGAAGCCCGTGCAGCCCGTGACAAACACCCGGCGTCCGGCCGCGCTCACGCGGCGCCCTCCCCGCTCTCGAGCGCCTGCAGCGCGCGCCGGACGCGTTCGGCGGCCGGCGCGTGGCCCGGCGCGTCCGCGATGGCGAAGCGCTCGCGAACGACCGTGCGCGCCAGCGCGATGCGCAGGACGTAGAGCCAGAACCGGCGCCGATCCGGCGCGGGAAGCGCCGGCGCGCCGAGATAGCCTTCGAACAGGCTGGCCCAGCGGCGCTCCGGATGGAAGCAGGCGCACGAGGCCAGCTCGAACAGCGGCTCGCCGACCAGCGCGTCCTCCCAGTCCACGAGCCCGCCCACCGTGCCGTCGGCCCGGAGGATCACGTTCGGCCCGCCGGGGTCTCCGTGCAGCAGCCGGTCGGCCGGCCCCCCCCCCCCCCCCCCCCCCCCCCGCGGCCCCCCCTCCGCCCCCCCCCCCCCCACCCGCATTGCCTCTCTCCTCCCC
>Ga0247727_10019942_pt1 | contig 10321 bp, 6 predicted proteins | sample WisWelCaveWW1625_FD_202498 | JGI IMG/M metagenome (GOLD analysis project Ga0247727, IMG submission 202498) | Biofilm microbial communities from Wishing Well Cave, Virginia, United States - WW16-25 | ecosystem: Environmental > Aquatic > Deep subsurface > Groundwater > Cave microbial mat | place... | reverse complement strand
AGGCCAAGCACGGTCAGGCGGCGATAGAAGGTCGCGCGGCTGATCCCGAGCAGCTTGGCTGCCTGGGAGCGGTTGCCTCCGGCCCGGTGCAAAGCCTCGAGCACCTCGAGCCGGCTCGTCATCGGGCCCTGCGGCAACGAGGCAGCGGCGGTGGCGCCGTCGAGAATCTCGACCGGAAGGTCGTCGGCCTGGATCAGGTCGCCGCGCGCGCGCGCCGCCGCCACGGCGATCGCATTGCGCAGCTCGCGAACGTTGCCGGGCCAGTCGTAGAGGTGCAGCAGCCGCAGCGTTTCGTTGCCGACTCCCCGCACCGCCTTGCCGGTCAGCGCCGACTGTGCGGCCAGGAAGTGGCGCACCAGCTGCACGATGTCTTCCTTTCGTTCGCGCAGCGGCGGCAGCGTGATGCGAGCCGCACGCACGCGGTAGTAGAGGTCGGCGCGGAAACGGCCCGCCCGCACCTCCGCCGAAAGATCGCGATTGGTGGCGGCCACGATGCGCACGTCCACCGGCTCTCCGCGCGTGCGACCGACGGGATAGACGACACGCTCGTCCAGAACGCGCAGCAGGCTGGCCTGCACGCGCGCCGACAGTTCGCCAATCTCGTCGAGGAACAGCGTTCCGCCGTTGGCGGCGCGGAACAATCCTTCGTAGTCGCCTACGGCATCGGTGAAGGACCCGCGCGCGTGGCCGAACAGCTGGCTGGAGGCGAGCTCGTCCGAAAGGCCCGCGCAGTTGACGGCCACGAAGCCCCGCTCGGCGCGAGCGCTGCTCTGGTGAATCGCCCTTGCCACCAGCTCCTTGCCGGAACCGGTTTCGCCGTCGACGAGCACTGGCACTTCGACGGCGCCGAAGTCGCGGATCTGCAGGAAGATCTGCTTCATGGGATCGCTGCTGCCGACGATGTCGCTGTGACGCGAGCGCTCGTCGAGAATGCGCTCCAGGTGCACGACGCGCGAGACGTCGTAGAGGAAGAACATTCTTCCGCCCGGGGTCCGCTCGTCGTTGCACACCTCCACTTCGATGGCCGTTGGCACGCCGTTTCCGTGCGGTACGTGCACGAGCACCGTGCCCGCCGTGCCGCCGGGGTTTCGCATCGCATCGTCGAGACGCTGGCGATCGTCGCGCGAGATGCCGAGCGCGTCGGACCAGCTTGCGCCGTGGATCAGGGCCGCGTCTTTTCCCAGTATCGACACGGCCGCGCGGCTGGCGAAGGAGACGCAACCCGAGGCGTCCACCAGCATCGTCCCGTGCCGCTGCGAGTCGAGCACGGCTTTCAGATCGTCGTGCGCGCGCTGCAGGTTGCGGTGAATCACGCCGCGGCCGAGCGCGGTCTGCACCGTCACCTCGATGTCGCGCTGGTCGAAAGGCTTGACGATGTAGCCGAGCGGCGCCGCGCGGCGCGCGCGTTCCAGCGTTTCCGGGTCCGCGTAGGCGGTCAGGAACACCACCGGGATGTCGAAGGCGCTGCGCAGGCGCAGCGCCAGCTCGATGCCGTCCTCCTCGCCCTCGATGCGCACGTCCATCAGAACGAGATCGGGACGCTGCTCCTCGCAGAGCCGGAAGGCGGCAGGGCCACTGCGCGCGCTGCCGACCACTTCGTGGCCGAGGCGCCTCAGGCGCGACGCAATGTCGAACGCGACGATGCTCTCGTCTTCGACGACGAGGATGCGTGCCACAACCGGCGCCTGGGGTACTGCCCCGCTCACTGGATCACCGCACCGTTCATCGTTGCTCCTCCGTTCGCTCACGCCGCCGCCACGGCGCTTCCGGAACTGCGTTGCGCCGCGCTCGCAGCCACCGCTCCATCCGGCCTGCCCGCGAGCCCCGGCAACTCGACCACGCAGTGCGCGCCGTTGTCGCTGGTGATGATAAGCCGGCCACCGAGCTGGTTGGTGAGCGCCTGCACGAGCTTGAGACCCAGGCTGTCGGTGGCTTCGATGTCGAGACCGGCAGGGAACCCGCTGCCGTTGTCGGCCACCGAAAGCCTCCGGGCATTCCCATCGCCCGTGAGCGATACGGTGACCATCCCGCTGCGGGTCTGTGCGATGCCGTGCTGGACCGAGTTGGCGATCAGCTCGTTGACGATCAGCCCGATCGGGATGGCCTGGTCGACGCTGACCACCCGCACCGCATCGCCGACCGTCACCTGGACGCGGCAGTCGTCGCGGCCGAGATAGCGGACTACCTGTTGCGCCAGCGTGTCCAGGTACTTGCCGAGATCGACGTGCGCGAGGTCGCCGGAGCGATAGAGCTGTTCGTGCACCAGCGCCATCGCGCGAATGCGAACCTCGCTCTCATGGAAGACTTCGCGCGTGTCGGCGTCATCGCTGCGTTCGGCCTGCAGGTTGAGCATCGACGAGATGATCTGCAGGTTGTTCTTCACGCGGTGGTGAATCTCGCGCAACAGGATTTCCTTCTCGACGAGCGAGCGCTCGATCTGGAGCTCGGCGGCAAGCCGGTCGGCCACGTTCTGCATCACGAAGACGTAGCCTGACGGCGCGGCGCCGGCTTCGCGCAACGGCGCAGCCGAGACCCGCACGGGGATCTCGCCGCCGCCCGGCTTCTTCAGCGGAAGCGCGCGGGCATCTCCGCCGAGCGCCGAAATCGATCCTTCGGGAAAGCGGCCGAGGTCGGGCAGCAGCGTCACGATGTGGGTTCCGCGCAGCGCGTGCTCGTCGCAGCCGAGCTCGGACAGGCAGCTCGGGTTGGCGGTGGTGACCAGGCCTGCGGCGTCGGTTACCAGCAGCATGTCGGCCATCGAGCGCAGCACGTTGTCGAAGTAGTCCTTGGACACGGTGGTCCGGCGCAGCGCAGAGGCCATTTCGTCGAAGGCCCGCGAAAGATCGCCGATTTCGTCACGGCGCTGCAGCGGCTCGGTCTGCATGAGCTCGCCGCGACCGATGCGTCTGGCCCGCGATGCGAAGGCGACCACGGGCCGCGACAATCCCCCCGCCACGCCGATGGCCGCAAGCGTCGACAGCGTGACCAGCAGGATGCCGAGCGCGATGCCGGTCAGCGAGAAGGCCGTCGACTGGCTGCGGATCAGTCCATTCAGGCGCGCCTGCTCGATCTGGATGTCACCGCGAATGCCGTCCATCGCCAGGTCGAGCACCGCGGCGCCGAGCACGTGACCGCCGGCAATCGCCGGTGCGGCGATTCTCAAGGTGCGACCCTCGCGACGGCTCGAGGGTTTGCCGGTGGTGAGCGCCTCGCGCACCCACGGAAAATCGAGCTTGCTGTCGGTTCCCTCGTCGAGCGAGGCGCTGTCGCTCACCATCATGCCATTGGCATCGACCACGAGCGCGCCGATCACGTCGGGGTAGGCGCGCTGCTCGGCGGCTTCCTTGGTGACCTGCCGATAGTCGGAGTGGTAGAGCGGCGTCACGAGGCGGTCGGCGAGCCCCGCCGCCAGCGCGATGCCGTGCTTCTCGATCTGGCGCTCGAGGGTATCGCCGAGATTGTCGGCGGCGACCGCGCCGATTTCGCGTGCGTAGCGGCGCTGCTCGACGAGCAGCGCCGCGCCGAGCACGAAGAGGCTTGCGCAGACCAGGCCGCCGATGACCATCGTGTACTGGCCGCGCAGCTGCACTCAGTCCATCTCCTCGCTCACGAGCGCGTAGGTCGCCTCGAGGTTTTCGATCTGATGCTCGAGCTCGTCGTCGACGGGATCGAAGCCGTCGACGTCGTCATAACGCCGCAGGATCTCGCGGCTTGCCGCATCCTTCTCGAGCTGCTGCAGCACGCGCTTCAGCGCTTCGCGCTGCGGCCCCGAAACTTTCGGACCGACGACGACGAAAGCGCGCGGAATGTCTTCGGATACGTGAACCGGCCTGAGTACGGCGGCAATGTCGGGCTCGGACCTGCGAAGCTCGCGCCAGTCTTCGTCGCTGATTGCCCCTGCATCGGCCGCCCTGCGGGTGACTGCGCTGACGATCGACTTTTTCGACTGCGCGAAGAAGTAGCCGATAGCCTCCGGGCGCACATCATTGGTCGGCCCCTCGAGAAGCTGCGCGGGGATGTCGGCGCGCCTGAGAGCCACCAGGGGCAGAAGGAAGGCGGCCGTCGAGCCGCGATTCTCGAAGGCCATTCGGCGGCCGCGAAGATCGGCCAGAGTACGCACCGGCGAGTCCTCGCGGACGAAGACCACCGCGCTGTAGGTGGCGCTGCCGTTGTGACGCTCGCCGAGCAGGATCGACGCGCCCGCTCGCGCGACGAAGTGGATCGCCGAGAGCGGTGTCTGCGAGACGATGTCGACGGTACCGTCACGCAGGAACTCGATCATCTCGGCGTTGTCGCGTGCGATCACCGGCAGCGCCCTGGCGTAGCCGAGACCGGCGATTCTCTGGTTGAGCTCTTTCGTGAGCGCCTCCACGGCGGGAAGCTCGTCGGCGACGCTGGCCGCAACGCGCCCGACTCCGAGCGTATCGGGTGCCGCAAGCTCGCTGCGAAACAGGGCGGGAGCGCCGCGGCGATCCCCGGGCTGCATCGCAGGATCGCGGCCGGCGTCCGTTTCGGGCTGGCACATCGCCGGATTCGGACAGGCGATTGCCACGAGCAGCGCCACAACGGCCGCCCCGGCCTTCGCTCTCTGACTGTCCCTGCAGGACCTCGGCATAGCCCCGACCCCCACTGCCGGACTTCCTCCACCACGGTCGCACTTTGTCTCACACTGTCTCAGGGGTGACGCAAGCGGTTTCGCAGCCGAATTGACCTTACTGTCGCTCCCGGACATCGAGGCCCCATGTCGCCACTGCTCTGGCCAGCCGTCATCTATGGCCTGATTCTCGCGCTTCACCTGGCCGTGCCGGGTCGCTGGGTGGCGGGCTACGTCACTCATCATCAGACCGGCGAAACGTTGCGCTACCGGCTCAATGGCCTGCGCGTGCTGGCAATCAGCATCGCCGGCTGGCTGCTCGCCTGCGCGTCGGGACTGCTGGCCTGGGACGCCTTCTACGTTCAGCGCTGGCAGTTGCTCGCCGGCTCCTTCGCTCTCGGAATACTGTTCACGCTGGCGATCGTGCTGCCGGCGCCGAAACGGGCCGGCGTCCCGCTCGGCGTCGAGCTCTACGAAGGGCGGCTGCCGAATCCGCAGTGGTTCGGCGGCCTGCTCGACGCGAAAATGGTTCTCTACCTGGCCGGCGCGATCATGCTCGAGCTGAACCTGCTGTCGTTTGCCGCGCATCATCTCGCGCTGCACGGCGATGATCCGTCGCCGGGCGTGTTGCTCTACGTGCTCCTCTTCAGTTTCTTCGTGGTCGAGTATCTCAACTTCGAAGAGGTTCACCTCTACACCTACGACTTCATGGCCGAGCGCGTCGGTTTCAAGCTCGGCTGGGGCTGCCTGGTGTTCTATCCGTACTTCTATCCGGTCGGGCTCTGGGGCCTGGCCGAACGGCCCAACCCGCACACGAGTGCGACGCTGCTGGTTCTGTACGCGGTGTTGTTCTTTTCGGGATGGGTACTGTCGCGCGGCGCCAACCTTCAGAAGTTCCATTTCAAGCGCGATCCAACGGCCAGGGCTTTCAGGGTCCTCGATCCGCGCGCGATCAGCGACGGCGCCAGGCAGGTGCTGTCGGGCGGCTTCTGGGGGCTGTCGCGCCACATCAACTATCTGGGCGAGATCGTGATGGCCTGCGCGCTGGCGCTGAGTCTCGGCTATCCGCTGGCGCCCTGGCCGTGGCTGTATCCGCTCTACTACGTCGCGCTGCTGTTTCCGCGCCAGGCCGACGACGATCGCCGCTGCGCCGCGCGCTACGGCGCGCTCTGGGACGAGTACTGCCGCCGCGTGCCCTGGCGCATCATCCCGTACGTGTACTGAGGGGGACTGGTACGAATTCCCCCACCGCGTTTGTGCCGTGAGCTGCCGCCCGCGGGAATTTGTACCTGTCCCCGTTTTCGCTCGCATCACCGCCGAGCCTCGCGGAAATCGGGACCTGTCCCCGTTTTTGATTTCCCATCCACGCGCGTTTGCGGCACGAGTTCGCGAGCCACCGCGAGGGACCCGATGCGCACCGCCGTTACACAGATGCTGGGGATCGACTTCCCCGTCTTTGCTTTCACGCACTGCCGCGACGTCGTCGCGGCGGTGACCAACGCCGGTGGTCTCGGGGTGCTGGGCGCCGTCGCGCACACGCCCGAGCAGCTCGACGTCGACCTGAAGTGGATCCGCGAGCAGGTAAAAGGTCGTCCCTTCGGCGTTGACCTGCTGATCCCGCGCAAGTACGCCGGATCGGACGAAGGCGGCATCGACGGCGACGCGCTTCGCGCGATGGTGCCCGACGGGCACCGCGACTGGCTCGAGCAGCTGCTGCAGCGTTACGACGTGCCCGGGCTTCCCGAGCCGTCCTCCGGTGAGCGCGGCATGGCACGCATCCGCGTCGATCCGAAGAGCATGGCGCCGCTGATCGACGTGTCCTTCGACAACAAGGTCGCATTGATCGCCTCTGCGCTCGGCTCGCCGCCGAAGTGGCTGGTCGATCGCTGCCATGCGGCCGGCATCCCGGTGGCCGCGCTTGCCGGTCGTGTCGACCACGCCGTCGCCCACAAGGAAGCCGGCTGCGACATCATCATCGCGCAGGGCACCGAGGGCGGCGGCCACACCGGCGAGATCGCGACGATGGTGCTGATTCCGCAGGTGGTCGATGCGGTCGCGCCGGTGCCGGTGCTGGCGGCGGGCGGGATCGCGGGCGGCCGGCAGATGGCCGCCGCGCTCGCGCTCGGCGCCGACGGCGTCTGGTGCGGCTCGGTGTGGCTGACGACCAACGAGTCGGAGACGCCGCCGGTGATCCGCCAGAAGTTCCTGGCCGCGAGCTCGGCCGATACGCTGCGCTCGCGATCGATGACCGGAAAACCGGCGCGAATGCTGCGCAGCGCGTGGACCGACGCGTGGGATGAGCCAGGCGCGCCGCAACCGCTGCCGATGCCGCTTCAGAGCACGCTGATCGGCGAAGCCCAGAGGCGCATCCATCGCATCGCCCACAAGGAAGGAAGCGGCGCGCAGAAGCTGGCGACCTACTTCGTCGGCCAGGTCGTCGGCCAGATGAACACGCCGATGCCCGCGCGCCGCGTCGTCGCGCAGATGATCGAAGAGTTCGTGGGCGCGATGGAGCGAATCAACACGCTGCTTGAGTCCGAGTAGCGTGTGAAAAACGGGGACAGGTACCTTTCGCCACTCAGGTGCGGGGCGAAAGGTACCTGTCCCCGTTCCAATTGGAGGGAATGATGAATTTCGGCGTGCTGCAGATCTTCCAGAACTACGCCGGTACGGAGCCGGATGCCGACGTCTGGAAGCAGGAGACCGAGATGGCGCTGGCGGCCGAGCGTCTCGGCTTCGATTCGGTGTGGGTAGTCGAGCACCACTTCCGCGACTATGCCGCGTGCCCCGACAACCTGCAGTACCTTGCGTACCTGGCGGCCAGGACCGAACGCATCCGGCTTGCGACCGGCGCGGTGATCCTTCCGTGGAACGATCCGCTGCGCGTGGCCGAGAAACTGTCGGTGCTCGATCATCTGAGCGGCGGCCGCGTGATCTTCGGCATGGGCCGGGGGCTCGCGCGCCGCGAATACCTCGGCTTCAACATCGAGATGGACAGCTCGCGCGAGCGCTTCGACGAAGCGGCCAACGCGGTGCTGTCGGCGATGGACAGCGGCATCTTCGAGAGCAAGGGCCCGTGGTTCACGCGCGTGCCGACCGAAATCCGTCCGCGGCCGCGCGCAGGCTTTCGCGACCGGGCGTGGTGCATCGCGATGTCGCCGGACTCGGTCGAAGCTGCCGCGCGGCTCGGCACCGGCATGGCGATGTTCTCGCAGGCGTCGTGGGATGCGGCGCGCGAATCGATCGAGCGATACCGCTCGCTGTTCCGTGAGCAGCACGCCGGCAAGACGATTCCGCCGGTGGTTACCGCCGACATGATCGTCTGCGACGACGATCCGGCGCGGGCCAGGGAAATGGCGCGCAAGCACATCGGCGGCTACCTGGTGACGGTCTTCGATCACTACGAGCTGATGAGCGACCATCTGAAGAAGGCCAAGGGCTACGACATGTACGGCAACAGCGTCGATATGCTGCGCTCGATCGGGCTCGAGCACGTGGTCGAGAACTACATCGACGTGCAGGCCTGGGGCACGCCCGAGATGATCACCGAGAAGCTGAAGGCCCGCGGCGCAAAGATCGGCGACTTCTACTTCAACGCCTGCTTCCGCTTCGCCGGCGTGCCGCACGACTACGCGATGCGCAGCATGCAGCTGTTCGCCGACAAGGTGATGCCTGCGCTGCGCTGAGAGCGGAAGGCGGGGACAGGTCCCGATTTCCGAGGGGCTCCCAGCCACGAACAGGCGCAAAGCGGAAATCCGGACCAGTCCCCCAAATCCCCTACTTCACGCGGATCTTGTAGTTGCCGCGGGCCTGGTCGTAGTCGAGCGCGAGCAGGCCGCGCGTCTCGCCGTCCTTCAGCATCTCGACGAAGCTGGCGTAGCCGTAGCGTTCCTCGCGGAAATCGGGATGCACGCGCTTCATGGTCTGCTTGACCAGCGACCCCCAGACCGGATCGTAGTCGCTCGACAATGACGCGACGATCGCCACCAACTGGTCGATCGCCTCGGTCTTGACGTCCTGCTTTTCTTCCTTCGGCGTGCGGCTCTTCGCCGGCCGCGAGCGCCGCGTCGTCTTCTTCTTTTCGTCGGTGTGGATGAGGTCGTCGTAGTAGAGGAACTCGTCGCAGCTCGAGACCAGCAGCTCGGACGTCGATTTCTTGACGCCGCAGCCGATCACCCGCTTGTTGTTTTCCTTCAGCTTGTGAACCAGCGGCGAGAAGTCGCTGTCGCCGGTCAGCAGCGCGAACACGTCGATGTGATCCTTGGCGTGGCAGAGGTCGAGGGCATCGACCACCATGCGGATGTCGGCCGAATTCTTGCCGCTCATGCGCCCGGCCGGGATGTCGATCATCTCGATGCCCTGGGCGTGGAACTCGCGCACCGCGCCGCGGTAGCGATTCCAGTCGCAGTAGGCGCGCTGGAAGACGATGCGGCCCTTCTCGAGCAGGCGCTTCTGGACCAGGTCGATGCGGAACTCGCCCTCGTGCATGTCGCGCGAGCCGATCGCGAGGTTCTCGAAGTCGACGAAGACGGCAATCAGGGATTCATCAGCCATGCTGCGACCATAGGACGCGGACGCCGAGCTAGCGAGCGGCGGCCGTTGCGGAATCCTTGACCATCGCCGACGCGCCATGATAGCGGCCGCCGAGGGGATCACGATGAAGCGACGCTCCGCGGCCGCCCTGACCGCCGGCCTGCTGATGCTCCTTGCGGCGAAGCCATCAGCGGCTCAATACGTCGCGGTACCGACCTTCCAGGCCGGCGCGCCGACCTTCGCCGCCAACCTCCAGGAGATCGACGTCGCGCCTCATCCCGACGGCGGCTTCGTCGTCATCTGGTTCGAGTTCGGCCAGTCGCTCGGCGCCGGCAACCGCGAAGTCACCCATCGCTTTTCGCGCGCGGGCGTCGAGACGGCGCCGGCGCTGCGCATCGACACCAGTGGCTACGGCTTGTACCCGAACATCGCCGAGGACCGTCACGGCGGCTTCGTCGCGGCCTGGATGTGGTCGCACAACGGTTCGCCGCGCGCGCTCTACTCGCGGCGCCTGAGCGGCAGCGGCGCCGGCATCTCCAGCGAAGCGCGCATCGACATTCCGAACAACGGCCCCATGAACTCGAGCGCGGTGGCCTGCCGCGACGGCGGCTGCGTCTACTTCTTCAAGCAGAACGGGCTCTGGGTGCGCGCCTACGACACGGTCGGCAACGCGCTTACCGAAGCGATCCTCGTGGGCTCGAACACCCCGGCCTTCGAGGCCGACATCGACGTGCTCCCGGATGGCGGCGTCGTCGTGGTGTGGAGCAATCTCTGGCTCGACGACTACGGCTGGGCGCGGATCTACAACGCCAACCTCACCCCGCGCGGCGACGCCTTCCCCGTCGACGCCTTCGGCATGGTCGACGAGGTTGCGACCAGCGCCAGCGGCGAGTTCGCGGTGGTCGGTCACGCGACTTTCGACGAGACCAACGGCGGCGCGGGCGGGCCGCGCGGCGAGACCTGGATGCGGCGCTTTGCCTCCGACGGCACGCCGGTCGGCGAGCGCACCGTCGTGCGCACGGTGGACAAGGACGTGCTGACCGCTGCCGACGCCGACTACGACTCGCACGGCAACCTGCTGGTGGTCTGGCGCGAGTACGACCAGGGCCACGGAAACATGGGGCTCGGGCGCGGCCGCGCCTACTCGTCGAGCGGCGCAGCGCTCGGTCCCGATTTCGCGGTTACCGAGGTGCC
>Ga0247727_10019941_pt1 | contig 10321 bp, 7 predicted proteins | sample WisWelCaveWW1625_FD_202498 | JGI IMG/M metagenome (GOLD analysis project Ga0247727, IMG submission 202498) | Biofilm microbial communities from Wishing Well Cave, Virginia, United States - WW16-25 | ecosystem: Environmental > Aquatic > Deep subsurface > Groundwater > Cave microbial mat | place... | reverse complement strand
CGAGCTCCATCTCGTGCACCTGGTGCGCGACGGACGCGGCGTGATCTGGTCGCACCAGAATCCCGCCAAGCGCGCCGTACGAAAGTCGTTTCGCCCGGCTCCTGCCTGGCAGACCACCCGCTACTGGATCTCCGCCAACCTGCAGAGCGCCTACGTCTACTCACGGCTGCTGCCCGAGCACCGCATGCGCCTGCGCTACGAGGACTTCGCGACCGACCCCGCTGCCGCGCTCGGCCGCCTCGGCCGCTTCGTGGGCGAGGACTTCTCCGCCGTGCTCACGCCGGAGCGCGCGATTCGCCAGCCGGCGCCCGTGCGCCACACGCCGGGCGGCAACCGCGTGCGCCTCATGCGGGAGGTGCAGGTGCGCCGCGACTTCGGCTGGATGGAGCACCTGCCCGCGAAGGATCGCACGCTGTTCTGGCTCTGCGCCGGCTGGCTGGCGCGCAGCTACGGCTACAGGCGGAATCCGGGATAGGGCGGTCTCGCGAGGAAGTGCAGCTACCCCGCACTGCGTGCAGTTCGTCGTGCCCGCATCTGGCGCGTGACGGCGCGCCCCAGCGACCCTAGGTTCCCGCCCGTCGTGTCCCGAAACACCCTCGCTGCTCGCTGGCCGCTTCTTCTCGGGGCCGCGCTCGTTGCCCTCGGTGCCGCCATCGCGATGCTCCACCGTTCCGAGCGCCCGACGGCCCCGCCCGAGGCGGACCCGACCACCGCGCGCCTGCGAGCTCTCGGGTACATGACCTACGTCAAGGAGGACCTGGATCCCGCACGAGAAGGCGTGACCCGGTACGACGAGCGACGCGCCTACGCCGGCGTGAACGTGTACTGCGCGACGAACACGACGAAGATCCTGTTCACCGACATGCGGGGCGGGCTGTTGCACAGCCTCAGCCTGCCGGTCCTGGGCTGGGGCTCCGACTGCCTCCTCGAGCCTTACGACGGAGCCTCGTTCCTGGCGCTGAACGCTCCGCACCTCGCGAGGCTCGACTGGCGCTCGACACCTCTTTGGGTGAGCGACGGCGGACACCATCACGACGTCGCTGTCGGGGGGGACGGCAGGATCTACACGCTGTCGGAGCGACCCACGCACGTCGACCACGAGGGTCGTCTCCTCTCCGTGCAAGATCACTCCATCAGCGTGCTCGGAGCCGGGGGGCAGCTCGAGCGGGCGATCCCGCTCCTGCCCTTGTTCCGGGATCGCATCCCCACCGAACGGTTCGCGCGCATGGCCGAGGTCGCCGCGAGGAAAGGGGTTCAAAGCAACGAGTACAAACGAGAGAGCGATGTCCTTCACCCGAACACGATCGAGCTTCTGGCCCGTGACCTCTCCGTGGCTCGCGCAGGGAACGCGCTGATCTGCCTGCGCGAGCTCGATCTCGTGGCGATCATCGACCTGGAGGCCGAGACGCTGGTCTGGAGCTGGGGGCCGGGAGAGCTCGAGAGCCCGCACCAGCCCTCCGTCCTGGAGAACGGGCACCTCCTCATCTTCGACAACGGGCGGCGCCGGGGAACGTCCCGGCTGATCGAGCTCGACCCGCAGACCGGGGAGATCGTGTGGCAGTACCGCGGCGACCCTCCCGAGAGCTTCTTCAGCGACGTGCGGGGCTCGGCCCAGGCGCTGCCGAACGGAAACGTGCTCGTCGCCGAGAGCACGAAAGGTCGCGTGTTCGAGGTCACCCGGAACGGTGAGATCGTCTGGGAGTTCTGGAACCCGGCGCGGGGCGAGCGCAACCGGCGGAGACAGATCTACCGCATGATCCGCATCTCGTCGCAGCGCTTCGCCGAGTTCTCGGCCGCACCACGGGCGAGGTAGCAGGCGGCCCAGCTACCGACGCTGCACGAGACTCCTACCGCAGCGCGGCGCCGGAGCGGACGACGCGGTCGAGCCAGCTGCCGGCCAGCAGTGAGGTCAGGATCGCGAGCAGAACGAGCACGGCATAGAAGTCCTGGCTGATGATCCCGCGATCGAAGGCGACGGACGCCAGCACGATGCCCGGGCCGCCGCGTGCGTTGAGCGCGACCGCCAGGTTGCGAGCCCCGATCTTCGTTTCGCCCGCGAGTCGCGCACCGACCCACACGCTCGCCGCCTTGGCCACGCACGCCACCGTGAAGAACAGCAAGAAGAAGAGGGGCGAGAAGCCGTGCAAGAGGTCGAGCCGCAGCCCGACCATGGCGAAGTAGAGCGGGATGAAGAACGCGAACGCGAAGGTCCGGATCGTCTCCCGCGCCTCCGCTGCACCGTCCCTCCCCGAAGCGCTCACGGCGAGACCCGCCAGGAACGCCCCGAACAGGGGCACGACCCCGAGCAGCGTCGCGAGCACGGTGATCGCGAGCATGAAGGCGAGCTGGAAGCCGACGAGGTTGCCGCGCCGCACGAGGTTGAAGCGGGCGCGTCGCACGGCCCGGTACATGCGAGGCAAGGGCCAACGTGCGAAGGCCAGAAAGGTCAGCGTTGCGGCGACGTGGTACGCGATGCTGGCGGCCGATCCGGGCTCGAGGTGCAGCAGCGACTGCACGCCGAAGGCGTGGCCCGAGGTCGGCGTGACCAGGCCGATCGCGATCGCCAGGATCACGTAGACGATCACGTCCTCGATCACCGCCACGGCGAGCACGATGCGAGCGAAGGGCGAGTCGAGGATGCCGAGGTCGCTCATGATCCTCGAGATCACCGGGATGCTCGTCACCGCGATCGCCAGCGAGAACACCAGCACGAAGGCGGCGCGGCTCTGCGCCGGCCCGATCAGGTCGCCAGCCGGCAGCAGGGCGACGAAGCCGAGGCCGACCGCGAACGGCACGACCATGCCCGTGACGGTCACGGCCGAGACCGTGCGGCTCTCGCCGGGCTGGAAGGATGAGCGCAGCTCGGCGCCGGCGCCAAACATGAGGAGCAGCAGGCCGAGCTGGTAGAGCGCGTCGAGTACGACCGGCGTCGGGCCAGCCTTCGGGAACACGAAGCCGAGCAGCTCGGGAAACAGGGCTCCGCACACGGTCGGCCCGAGCAGCAGCCCGCCGAGGATCTCGCCGATCACGCGCGGCTGACGCAGCCGGGAGAACAGGTAGCCGGACGCATGCGCCGCCGACAGCAGCAGCGCGAGTGCCAGCAGCAGGCGCGCTAGATCGTCGACCGATAGCGTCATGCGCGCGCGAGCCGGCGCAGGGGCTTCAGCCCGCGGCGCGCAGGTGAGCGGTGGCCAGATAGCCCTCCGCCTCGACCAGGCGCTCGACGTCCCGGATCCAGCGCACTGCCTCGACCGGGTACTTGCCGACGGCCGTCTCCTCCGAGAGCTGGATGCCCGAGACGCCCAGCTTGATCATCTCGTAGAGGCCGGAAACCTCGGACACCATCGGGATCGGCGAGTGCTCCATGCTCGCGAGGAACTGCGTAGCCACGTAGACCTCCACGCGGTGGCGATGGGCGAAGCGGATGATGCGGTCCTGCGCGTGGGGGATGTTCAAGAGGCCGATCTCGCCGGCGAGGTCGCCGCGGTCGATCGAGATCTTCTCGCCCGGCACGATCAGCTTCTCGAGGTTCTCCCAGGCCACGCGCGTCTCGATCTTGTAGATCAGCGAGCCTCGGTTGCGGATGCGGCGCTTCGCCTCCTCCTTGTCGCTCGCGTGGCGTACGTAGGAGAGGCCCACGTAGTCGACCGCGAGGTCGTTGATCACTTCGATCAGCTCGAGGTCGCGCGGGAAGAAGTAGGGGAAGCCGGGGCGGTGGAGCTCGCGCGAGAAGATCAGGCCCCGGTTGTTCGCGAGCTGTCCGCTGGCGTCGGCGCAGAACTCGATCGAGCCGTCGTCGGCGCGGGTCACCTCGAGCCGGTTCATGCCGTTGTTGACGATTGCCTCGTCGCCGGCGCGCACCAGGGAGCACAGCGGGGGGTAGTTGAGCTGGAAGCCTTGGATCGAGAAGCGGTCGCCCGGGCGGAACACGATCGGCTCGCTCAGGTTCGCGACGCGCACCTTGTTGGTGGGTAGATCCACCATGATGCTCACGCGCTCGCCGACCAGGCTGCGCACCTGTTCGATCATGCCCCGGGTGACGGCGCCATCGGCGTGCGCCCCATTGATGCGCAAGATGGTGACGCCGGCGTCGATCAGGGCAGCGAGTTTTTGCTGTGTGAGGAGCGCGGGACCGAGCGTCCCGAAGATCTCCATACTTCGTACTCCAGTGCTGACGAGAAGTGCCCCGGCGGGCGGGTCGGGTGGCGATCCGGGCCCGAATCGCCAGCCAACCCCCAAGGGATCGATCGAAGCTGAGCCGAATGCGAGTAATAAACCTTGCATTCGTGTTGTGGTGTGACCCTGGCTACGGACCGCGCGCCATCCCTTGCCGAAGTTCCGAGCGAGAGGGGGGTTCGATGCTCGAGCTTCGTAAGCGCTTCATCTACACGATTCTTGTCTGCTCATTCGCGACACCAGCCTTTGCGCAGCAGACCCCGGCCGGGCTGAAGGTCGCCTTCACGGGCGATCAGAGCCTGGGCTCGGACCCCGAAGAGGTGCTCCGCCTGGTAGTGGCGGAGGGGGCCGAGGCGCTCTTCATCCAGGGCGACTTCGACTACTCGGACGACCCCGCGGCCTGGGAGGCGATGCTCAACGACACACTGGGGCCCGACTTTCCCGTCATCGCACTGGTTGGAAACCACGACGAGGCGGCGTGGTACGGAGCGGGCGGCTACCAGGAACGGCTGGCCGCGCGCATGCAGCGCACCCGCGTGCCCTGGCTCGGCGAGCTCGGGGTGCAGGCGACCGTGAACTACAAGGGCCTGTTCGTGGTTCAGACAGCGGCCGGCGTATTCGACGGCTACGACCACGCGGCGTTCATCCGAGCCTCTCTCGCCAACGACCAGTCGATCTGGTCGATCTCGGGCTGGCACAAGCTGATGGCGGACATGCAGGTCGGCGGCAAGGGAGACGAGACCGGCTGGGAAGTCTACGAGGAGTCGCGGCGCGGCGGCGCGATCATCGCGACCGCGCACGAGCACTCCTACTCGCGCACCCACCTGCTCTCGCACATGGAGAATCAGACGGTTGCGAGCACCTCGCAGCCGCTCGTGCTGGCGGCGGATGGCGCTGGGACCAGCGCAGACGAGGGCAGGAGCTTCGCCTTCGTCTCCGGCCTCGGCGGCAGCAGCATCCGGGACCAGGAGCGCACCGGCGACTGGTGGGCATCGGTCTACACGTCCACCCAGGGCGCCAACAACGGGGCGCTGTTCGCCGTCTTCAACGTGAACAACGATCCGCGGCTAGCGCGCTTCTACTTCAAGGATGTCACTGGGCAGAAGATCGACGAGTTCATGGTGCAGAGCACCCTCGGCCTGGCGGCGCCGCCGCCCACACCCTCGACCACGACGACCACCACCACCACGGCCCCGGCGACGACCTCCACGTCGACGACCACGACCACGGCTCCGGTGACGACCTCCACGTCCACGACGACCACGGCTCCCGCGACGACCTCTACGTCGACGCCCTCGACCACGGCGCCGCCGACCACGGTGAGCTCGACCTCGACCACGTCGACCACGGCCCCGCCGCCGCCGCCGCCCGCCCCGGGCGCAGCCTCATGCTCGGATCAGATCGACAACGATGGCGACAAGCGCATCGACTATCCAGAGGACAAGGGCTGCGATTCGTTGGACGATCCCTATGAGCAGGGTCGCAAGCGAACGAGACGGCTGCTGCGCAGGGAGGGGATCACGCTGCCGCCTGCGGCGACGGCGGCGCTCGGGCCCTGCTGGGATGGCGTCGACAACGACGGCGACGAGCTCGCCGACTATCCCCGAGACCGGGGCTGCGATTCGCCGGACGATCCCTATGAGCTGAACCGCGAGCAGACGAGGGAGCTGCTGGAGGGTCTCGACGGCGCGCAGCACTGATGAGGTCAGCCCGAGTCGCCCTGGGGGTGACTCACCTTCAGCGCCGCGGCGACGATCGACTTTGCCCACTCCGGTGTCTGCGACAGGTCCGCCGGACCGAGGATCTTTCCCTGCTCCATGTGCAGCACCAATCTGGGCGCTGGTGCCTTGCCGGCGGCGGGGTCCGCATCTGCGCTGTTGTCGTACACGCGCAGTGCCGCGAGTTTGGGCAGGAGATGGATGAGGTTGATGCGGCTGCGCTCGTAACGCCGGCGGATGTCCGCTTCGGGAATGTCGTGGCCGCCCTCGAGGACGCGCCTGCGCACGCGCTCGATGTGAAGCTCCGGGCTGGATAGGCCCGCGTACCAGATGTGGACTTCGATCCCTCGAGCTGCCCCCTGGGCGAGCAGTGCCGGGATGGTGTTCGCGCCGAGCGTGGTTTCGAACGCGAAGTCGAGCTGCCCGGCGATTGCTTTTTCCAGCAGTCCTTTGCCCAACTGCCAGGCGGTGCCGTTGGCGTCCGTCTGACTCAGCGCGGGATTGGCGATCATCAGCGCGCGGGCGGTCTCATCGGCGTCGTAGTAGTCGGCGCCGGACGCGCGGAACGCCGCGCCGGCGAGGCTGCTCTTCCCCGCGCCGTTGACGCCGGCCAGCACATAGATTCGCGGCCGTTCGGGCGCAGTCACCCTAGCGTTTCTTGGCTGCGGCCCTGACGGCGGCACGGCCCAACTCTGCCGGCGAAGCGTTGAACGCGGCCTTCATGCCCTTTCTTGATCTGGGCCTCTGCATGCGTTGGAGCAGGCCGTCGAACTGCGCGCTCAGGTCTTCGAGAGCAGGGGAGCGCGACTTGACCAGCGATTCGAACTCGGCGTAGGAGAGCAGCACCGCTTTGGTCGAGGCATGGCGGGTGATCGCGACCGCACCGCGGGCGACGGCTTCATCGAGGACGGCGCCGAACTCGCTCTTGGCTCTCGTGGCGGGAACGGTGGGGATATCGACCAGTTCGCCTCGGCTGTTGCGGAATCTCAGCGTGGTCATGGCGGGCCTCGGAAGTAGATTTGACTATTATAGACATTTTGTTCTTTATGTCCAGTTCGTTCCACGGCCGCCAGAGCCATCCCCGTTGGAACTCGCTTGCCCGGCTACGAGAAGTCGTACTCGCTCATCGGGTGCGATTCGATGCGGTCGAGGGCGAGGAAGCTCCGCACGGCGCGGAACATGCGCGCCTGGTTGGCCTGTAGCTTCGACGGATCGCCGACGGCGTCGTAGAAGACCGCGGGATCGTCGAGGGCGCCGAGCTGGAAGTTCTCCTCGACGATGGCCGTCCAGCGCGGCGCATCTGGCGTGAGCGCACGGATTACTTCGTTGCGCACGTAGCCGAACGTGCTCTGCGTCTCGAGCGCGGTGTCGCGCTGCAGCTCGTACCAGAGGCGAATGAACTCCTCGTGCGAGAGGCCGTCCTTCGCCTCGATGCAGCTCACGAGCGCGAAGCCCGGCGTGCGTGCGCCGGCGGGCGCGCGCTGCGTGCGGTTCACGAGCGGGCGCGACTCGACGACCAGGTAGCCCGCCATGCGCTCGCAGGCGGCGGCGAGGATCGCCTCGGCCTCCGCGCGCTCCTGGCTCTGCTCGAGCCAGAACGAGACGAGCCCCGCCTTCGGCGGATTCTGCTTGCCGAGCCGCAGCTTCGCGCCGGCTGCGACGTCGTCGTCGACTACCGAAATTCGTAGCCCCGAGCTCCGCGAGCGCAGCCGCGGCGCGACCTCCTCGAGCAGGCGCTGCTTGAAGCGGTCGTCGGCCTCGGCGCCTGGCTTCCAGACGACGTAGGCGAGCTTCTCCATGCCTACGGCGTCGTGCGCGCGGGCTCGGCGCGGCGGCGGCGCAGCCGAGCGATTCCGCTCGCGAGCCCGCTGCGCAGCCAGGTCGTGCCGCCGTCCACCAGCGTGTAGAAGACGGGCACCACCACCAGCGTGAGGGCAGTCGAAGTGGCGAGGCCGCCGATCACGATCACGGCCATGGGCGCGCGAAACTGGGCTCCCGTCGCGTTGGAGAGCGCCATCGGCAAGAGGCCGAACACGAGAGCCGCGGACGTCATCAGCACGGGCCTGAGGCGCACAGGCCCGGCGCGCAGGATCGCGGCGTTTCGCTCCATCCCCTGCTCGCGCAGCTGGTTGGTGTAGTCGACCAGCAGGATGCCGTTCTTCATCACCAGCCCCATGAGCACGAGCAGGCCCATGCCGCTCATCATGTCCATCGACATGCCCGCGAGCTTCAGCGCCAGGAAGCCGCCGATGAAGGAGAGCGGCGCCGACAGCATGATCGTGAAGGGATGGGTGACCGAGTTGAAGAGCGAGGCGAGGATCATGTAGATCGACACCAGCGCGAGGCCGAGCGCGAAGACGAGGTCGCGCGCGGCCTCGATGCCCGATTCGGCCTGCCCGCCCGGCACCAGCGCGTAGGGCGGCGCGACGCCGGCCTGCTGGGCGAAGCTCTGGATCTTCTGCACCAGCTCGGCGAGCGACGCGCCCGCCGCCGTGTTCGCGTACACGCGGATCATGCGGGCACGGTTGTGCCGCTGCACCTGCACCGGGCCCTCCGCCACGCGCACCGCGGCGGCGTTCGTGATCGGCACCAGCTCGCCCCGCAGCGAGCGCACGCGTATCAGGTCGAGCTGGGTCGGGTCGTCGCGGTACTCGGGCAGCACCTGCACGCGCACGTCGTAACGCTCGCCGGCGTCCTCGAAGGAGCCGACCTTTTCGCCGGCTAGCAGCGTGCGCAGGGTGCGGCCGAGCGCGACGGAGGAGACGCCGACGTCGGCGGCACGACCGCGATCGACGTCGAGCCGGATCTCCGGCCGGCCCGTCTCCCACGAGCTGCGCACGTCGCGGAAGGACGGATCCGCCTTCATCTGCGCCTCGATCTGCTGGGCGTAGAAGGCGAGGCGCTCGAGGCTCGGGCCCTCGATGCCGTATATGATCTCGCTGAAGCCCTCGCCGCTCGAGCTGGCGTATTCGGGGTGGCTCACCGTCACCGACTCGACGCCGGAGACGCGCGCCAGGATGCTCTCGCGCAGCTCCTCGAAGGTGGTGTCGATCGGGATGTCGCGCTCGTCCTTCGGCAGCAGCAGCACGTCCAGCTTCGCCTTGTGCGGCTGGTGCTGGCGCTGGTCGCCGGCCGTCGCGAAAACGGCGCGCACGTAGGGATGCGTGGCGACGATCGCCTCCATCTCGCGCAGCGTCCGGTCCGTAACAGTGAGCGGCGTGCCGATCGGCAGCTTCACGTTCACCTGCGCCTCGCTCATGTCGTCTTTGGTGAAGTAGTTGAGCGGCAGCGTCGAGGCGACGTAGCAGCCGCCGAACACGGCGATGCCAGCGACGAGAACGGTGACGATGCGGTGGCGCAGGGCGCCGTGCAGCAGCCGTTCGTAGCCACGCTCGAGCGCGACCAGGCCACGTTCGAGCACGCGGAAGATCGGGCCTTCCTTGGGCGTCTGCCGCAGCACCCGGCTCGCGAGCATCGGCGTGAGCGTGAGCGCGACGAGCGCTGACGCGCAGACGGCCACGGTCACGGTGACGCCGAACTCGTAGAAGTAGCGGCCCACGGTGCTCTGCATGAAGCGGATCGGAACGAAGACGCCGCACACGGCCAGCGTCGTCGAGACCACCGCCATGCCCACCTCCTGCGAACCGGAGAGCGCCGCGCTCATCGAGTCCTGCCCCTGCTCGACCTTCCGGAACACGCTCTCGAGCACCACGATGGCGTCGTCGATCACGAGGCCCACCGCGAGCGAGAGCGCCATCAGCGTCATGCTGTTGAGCGATAGGTCGAGCGCATAGAGCAGGCTGAAGCTGGCGATCACGCTGGTCGGGATCGCGACGCCCGCGATCAACGTGGAGCGGTAGTTGCGCAGGAAGCAGAGCACGACGGCGACCACCAGCAGCGCCGCCAGCAGCATGTCCTCCAGCACCGAGGAGATCTGCTCCTCGATGATCTTGGCGTAGTCGCGCGCGAGCGTGATCTCGACGCCGGGCGGCGCCTGGGCGCGGATCTCGTCGAGCTGGACTCGGATGGCCCGCGCCGCGGCGACGAGGTCCGAGCCGCTCTGCTGCTGGACCTCGAGCGCCACGCCCGGATTCCCGTTGAAGCGGGCGATGCTCTTCGCCTCCGCCATGCCGTCTTCGACGACGGCGACGTCGCGCAGCCGCACGGCGCGGCCCGCGCGCTCCGCGACGATGATCTCGCCGAACTCCGCGAGGTTCTTCGCCTTGCCCTGCGTGGTGACGGACCACTCGCGCTCCGCGCCCTCGATGCGGCCGCTCGCCAGCTCGGCGTTTTCGCGCCGCAGCGTGTCGGCGACGTCCTCGATCGCGAGGCCGTAGCCCGTGAGGCGGAGCGGATCGAGCCAGATGCGGATCTCGCGCTTGCGCGCCCCGATCAGGTTGACGCCGCCGACGCCCGACACGCGTTCG
>Ga0247727_10019940_pt1 | contig 10322 bp, 7 predicted proteins | sample WisWelCaveWW1625_FD_202498 | JGI IMG/M metagenome (GOLD analysis project Ga0247727, IMG submission 202498) | Biofilm microbial communities from Wishing Well Cave, Virginia, United States - WW16-25 | ecosystem: Environmental > Aquatic > Deep subsurface > Groundwater > Cave microbial mat | place... | reverse complement strand
TCAACAAGGCGCGTAATGCGGCTTCGCGTTTATTTTCCAATTTGCCGGTCTTTGCCACATCGCGCGGCGCCACTGCGGCTTGCCGCACGTTTTCCGGCAGGCATCCGCACGACCAGCGGATCAATAATTGCGTGGGCGTGATGGTTACTTTTTGAAAAGTATCTCCGTTGATTCGCCTGAGCAAAGCCTCCAGCGCATTCTTACCTGCTGTGTAAAATGACTGCCGCACTGTGGTCAGGGGAACGCCGGTTGCCTGAGCCTCGCGCAGATCGTCGAAACCCGCGATGGCAATATCCTCCGGCACGCGGACGCCGCGCTGTTGAAGCGCCTCGAGCGCGCCGAAAGCCATGCGGTCATTCGCCGCAACAACCGCCTGAAAACGGATGGCGCGTTCATCCAGCAAAGTCAGCGCCGCGGCGCGTCCGCTCTCTGTTGAATAATCCCCATCCACCACAAGTTTTTCTTCGTAGCGCAAACTGTGCGCCTTGAGTTCATCCTTGTATGCCTGAAAGCGCTGCTCGGCGTCAATTTGTCCGCTGATGCCGCGTATAAACGCGATTCGTTTATAGCCATGCTCCTCGATCAGGTGACGCACCTCGGCGCGCATTCCTTCCACGTTATCGGGGATGAACATTGCCGCGCCTTCGATCTCAACTGATTGCGTGACGATGGGCATATCACCATACAGTTCACGGAATAGTTTCAGTTCATCGGCGCTTGTTCCGTGCGCCACGTCAGCCGTTAAGATCAAGCCGTCGAATTGATCGGGCTTGGCAAGATCATACAATCCAAATGACCGCCTGGTTTGATCTTTCTCCGTAATCAGTTTGAGCGTTCCCCCAATGAAATGCACAAGGTTTACATTTTTTTCTTCCGCCGCGCCGGTGATGCCCGCGATGAACTCGGCACCCCAGGCGCGCCCCACCTGCGATGCGAACACACCGATTGTCTTGCGAGGAGGAGATGCTTTGGATGCAGGTGACATAATATTATTTGACAATGACTACGGATAGTATACCGCTTCATTCTCAGCCGGTAGTTGATTCCGTTATTTACAAATTCATCAGGCTGACGCACTCTGTTACAGCACAAGTCTCATCTGCCACTGCGACAACTCTTCCCTCTCGAAACCTGCTCTTTCAAAAACCTTGCCCAACTCCTCCGGATATATCGTCGGGACGTGCCACGTCCGCCCTGCGTAACCCGAAATGACTGTTCTCAGAATTTCCACGCCGAGATCATTTCCGCGCGCATCCGGCTTAACAAGCAATGACCAGATCACCACGTGCTCTCCATCGGGATCCGAGATCGCTATGTATGCCTGCTCTTTGCAATACGCGCGCACAGGCGGGGTCATCTGCGCGATGGTTTCGCCGGCTAATTGCCAGGGGAGGTCATGTAGCCCATATTGCGAGATCAGCTGACCCAGCCCGCGGACATCCACCTCATGCAGGTGACCAGTTTCAAATTCGGTTGCATCCTTGCGGATGAAACCGATCAATCTTCTGATGGTTTGAAAACCAAACTTTTGATACAGCCCAACAGCGTTTTCATTTTGTTCGATCACTTCGAGCACCATCTCATGGTCTTCACGTTCGCGCGCTTCTTGAAGGAGTCTCTCCATGAGCCAGGAACCCGCGCCTTTGCCGCGCATGTCTGCCGCGATGCCCATCGCCGCGAGTCGACTTGCCCAGCCGCGGCGTGCGATCAACGCGATGCCCGATGGCTTTTCATCAACAAGCAACATGCGGCTTGAAGTGAGGTCAATACTGTCCTTGCGGACCATCGTCAGAAATTGGGAAAGGTTGAGGTGGATGGGGACGAGGTAACTCTCAAAGCCGCGATTCAAAACTTCAACAAGATCAGGCAACGGGTAGTCTGAAGCGGGTTTTGAGTCGAAATTCATGTTTCCGATTTTACCCGCATCCATCGTATAATCCCTCCTGTCAAAGAGAACAAATTCATAACAGACTGAAATTCCTGTCATTGCGAGGGCGTTCGTGTTTTTGCCCGAAGCAATCCCCTTGAACGATATGGAGATTGCTTCATGGCGCTAAAGCGCCACTCGCAATGACAAACAACAAGGAAAATTCATGACAGACTTTCAACGGTTGGCTCGAAAAATCACGTGGATTCTTTTTATCGCGCAAAGCCTGGCGTCGGCGGGGTTCATCGCCGCGGCGACCATCAACCCGATCCTCGGGGCGAAACTTGCATCGGACCGTTCACTGGCAACCCTGCCCACCGCCGTTTACTTGTTGAGCGGCGCGCTTTCCGCTTCGGCATGGGGCTACCTCATGGATCGCATCGGGCGGCGTAACGGGATTGCCTTTGGTCTTGTGCTCGGCGTCCTTGGCAACATGCTTGTACTCGTTGCCATTTCGGCATCCTCATTTTTGCTCGTGATGGTCGGTTTGATGCTGATGGGCGTTACGAATTCTGCTGTCATGTTGGGGCGGTTTGCCGCGGCGGAGGTGAACCCTCCCAATCAACGCGGGCGCGCCATCTCGGCTGTGGTGTTGGGCGGGGTGATCGGTACGATTTTGGCGCGCGTGCTTGCCGTTCCCGTGGGTGATTTCGCAATCAGCATTGGCATGGATGAACTGGCGGGCGCGTATCTCACCACGCTGGTATTATTTGCGGTTGCGTCCGTGATTGTCTTTGCAGGCCTTCGCCCTGACCCCCGCGATCTCGGCAGGGAAGTGGCAAAGCTGTATCCTGAATCAACCCCGCAGGGAGAGGCACGCCCCATTTGGCAGATCCTGCGCCAGCCCGCGGCAATCACCGCTGTGACCGCAATGGCTCTGGGGCAGGTGGTGATGGTCGCCATCATGGTGATCACATCGCTTCACATGGAAGATCATCAACATGCGCGGAGCAATATTTATTCCGTGATCTCAGCGCATACCTTTGGGATGTTTGCCCCGTCCATCATTTCGGGATGGTTATTGGATAACTGGGGACGCGGCAGGATGATTTTGATCGGCGCCTCAACGCTTTTGCTGGCGTGTATCACCGCGCCGCTTTCGCCCGATGTTCTGCCGCTTGGTATTTCGCTGTTCCTGCTCGGCGTGGGTTGGAATTTTTGTTTCGTGGGAGGCTCCGCCTTGCTTTCCGATCAACTCTCGCCCGTCGAGCGTTCGCGCACGCAAGGCACGAATGACCTGCTCGTGGGGCTTGCCTCCGCCATCATCAGTTTGAGCAGTGGCTTTATCTTTGACGCAACCAGTTACACCATGATGGCGATCATTGCCGGGGTACTCTCGCTTGTGCCGCTCGTGTTATCGCTGTCATTTTTACGAAGGAAGGTTGTTCTGGTAAACGCATGAATCAACATCCCGCGGGCTGAGGCGCCGCGGGATGTTTTATTGTAGGTTGTCATTGCGAGGAGCCGCGAAGCGGCGACGAAGCAATCTCAACTAACCTTCAAACAAGTGTTGGTCGGTAACGTGAGATTGCCACGTCGGGCTGAAGCCCTCCTCGCAATGACATTATTTAATTTCAATCTGATACGCGGCGGGGATGCGTGTGAAACGCGCCGTGCCGGTCACGATCAGGATCGCCTTTTCGCCGGATTTCAACGAAAGTGGGATTTCAGCCGTCTGGTTTGCGTTTAAGGGGATGTGAGTCACAGTGGTAGTATCGCCTTTGATGATGAGACTCAGGCGATAGGTCTGCGGAAGAACGTTTTCGACGCGCGCGAATCCCGCGGCGACCCAGCCCCCGTCATCCGCTTCAAAATCGGACTGGTAGCTGATCGCGTCCACCCGAACATCATCCAGCAAGAGGCCTTCGCCGTTAAGCGCTAGGTCGGTAATGTACTCGAAGCGAATCTGCACCTTTTGTCCCGCAAACTGCGAGAGATCAATTTCCTCGGTTACCCAGCCATTCGTTTGACCATTATAGCCCCAGCCGTATGAATTGCCAGAAGGGTCCTCGCCTGTGCCTGAAGGTGTGGTGAGGATTTCCCACGTCTCGCCATCCGTGGATGCCTCAAGGAAAAGATAATCATAATCGGTCTCAAGGTCATACCACATAGAAAAAGATAATGTGATCGGTGCACTTATATTTGTGAAGTCGAATTCACGCGTGAGGGTCATGTCCGATGAGTCACCCTTGTTCGACCAGAAGGCGTATTTGCCTGAATTTGCATCCACAGGCAGAAGACCAACGATGGTTGAGCCGTTGAAGCTCAAAGTGTTATCACCTGTGCACTCGATGGTGAAGTAATCAATTCCATATTGATTGACCGTACCACTCTCAGAGGCTGGGCAGGTGGAAATGGATTTGGAAACAGTGATTTGCGGCGCTTCAGGATAGTTGCCGTAATCAAATCGTCCATCGCCTACCGAAGGATCCATCAGCCACATGGTGGCCGCCCAATCCATGAATACATCATCTGCGGTAACAGGCTGTCCTGTTTGCGGGTCGGCGATATTCGACAGATTCAATGTATCGTCAATGCTGGCGAGACCGTTTTCAGGGTCCTTAACCAGGGCCTTTGTGACCTCCTCGCCGAAGCGATCAAGAAAGTAGGTAAGGAAGAGAAATGATTGACCATAATGCGTTCTATTGGATTGATCTGCTCCCAACCAATCAGTTAATTGCAGATCTGGGCTTTGAGCATATTCCCAGTCAAAAACACCGGCGCTATATCCATTGAGGAATGCCCCAACCTCCGCAAATCCCTCATTCATCCAGAGTTCCTCATTACGATCTGCGGCAAAATGTATCATGTGCGCAAATTCGTGTGCTAAGGTAGAGTAGGCATATTCATCTGCGAGATCCTGAGTAGTATGGATTACATAAGTTTCATGTGCATTGGAATACTCGTTCACCAGAGGATTGTATCCATCAGATGAATAGAAATATCCTGCGACAGACCTGCCAACATTGCTGGCATAAAGGACATAGATGTGCGGGTCGCCATCCACGCCCGGGTTTGCTTCACTGCCGAAAAACTCCCGGTCCATTGGATAAATTTGGTTCTCAAATGTATCCATCAGCGCCTTCACATCCTGTTGGTTGACATCTGCTCCATCCTCGACCCAGAAATAGGAATGTGGTGTGATATATAGTAGGGTAGCATCCATTTGAGTATATTCAACTGTGTCCGAGTTAAGAATCCAGAACTTTTCCTTATCCCCTACTTGATATGATTTGGCCTGTACCGTTTTTGAGACGTTACATATTGCCTCTAAACGACACGATAATTCATACGGATCGTTTTCAGGGACGATGGTTTTGCCCAATGTTTCAATCGTCTCTGTTGAAATGGTATCGGTGGAGGGACGTTCGACCGAGGGCGTAGGCGAGGGAGTGACAAACTCATCAATCGGGGGTAATAAAGTTGGAAAATCCGTTGGAATTTGTAGTGACGCCTGATACAAAATTACCCCCGCCGCAATAATCACGGCGCACGCGCAACAAAGCAGGATTGCAACAATTCCCCCGACTATTTTTGGAACAGCTGAAGATGGTTCGGTATTTGTTTCCATGAGGTCTCCTGGTTTATTTTGTAAAGAAACGTCCCGCAGGTCTGAACGGAATTATCAGATCCGGCAAAAGCCTGCGGACGTTTTGAGCATCTTACCTTGATTCAATGAATTTGGGATTAAAGACGCAGGTCACGTTTCAAACGTGACCTGCGTCCTGCTTACGCATCTGCGTGTTGTTTGCTTTTCTTTTTCACCGGCTCGGAGGTTTGAAAGACGATCTTGTTATTCTTCTCGTCCACATCCACCGTCACGGTCGCTCCGTCCTTGAACTTGTTGCCGAGCAACTCCATCGAAAGCGGACTCTCGACATTCTTCTGGATCGCCCTTCGCAATGGACGCGCGCCGAACGCCGGATCGTAGCCTTCCTTTGCGAGCCACTCGCGCGCGGCATCGGTCAACTGGACAGTGATGTTGTGTTCGTTCAGGCGGTCCTGCACTTCCTTCATTTGCAGGACAACGATCTCTTCCATCTGTTCGAGTGAAAGCGGGGAGAACATGATGATCTCGTCAATGCGGTTGAGGAACTCTGGTCTAAATGCGCCCTTCAATGCCTTCTCGATCTTATCGTGCTGGTCGCGCTCCTCGTCTGTTGCCTTTGCCTGGAGGAAGCCGAGGGTGCCTCCCTTTCTCACGTATTCAGTGCCCAGGTTCGAGGTCATAATGAGAACCGTATTGCGGAAGTCCACGATGTTGCCCTGACCATCCGTCATTCGGCCGTCATCCAAAATCTGCAACAACGCGTTCCAGACTTCAGGGTGGGCTTTTTCGATCTCATCGAACAACAACACCCGATATGGACGCCTTCGGACTGCTTCGGTTAACTGACCGCCTTCCTCATACCCGACATATCCCGGAGGCGCGCCGAAGAGACGCGAGACCGTATGCTGCTCGCGATACTCAGACATGTCAATGCGCACGAGCGCCTCTTCATCGTCGAACATGAACCAGGCAAGGGCTTTGGCGAGTTCCGTCTTGCCGACGCCGGATGGACCAATGAATACGAACGATCCGATCGGGCGCGACGGATCTTTCAACCCACTACGTGCGCGGCGGATCGCATCCGAGATCGCATGGATGGCTTCCTCCTGCCCGATGATGCGCTCATGCAAACGCGCTTCCATGTGCAGGAGTTTTTGAGATTCAGTTTCCAGCATTTGCGTCACGGGGATGCCCGTCCATTGATTCACAACAGACGCGATGTCGTCCACATCCACCACTTCATCGAGCTGGTGCTCCGATTCCCATTTATCGCGCTTCTCGTGATATTCCTCTTCGAGCCGCAACCGTTCCGATTTCTTCTGCGCGGCGCGTTCATAATCGCGGTTCAAGCCAGCCTGTTCCTCCTCGGCTTGCAGTTTATCAATTTCAGTCTTCTGCGCTTTGAGATCGGGCGGCATGGAATACAACGCCACGCGCAGCTTGGCGGCGGCTTCGTCCATCAGGTCAATGGCTTTATCGGGTAATCTTCGATCGGTGACGTAACGATCAGCCAGACGAGCCGCGGCGACCAGCGCATCATCCGCATAACGCACTTTGTGATGCGCTTCGTATCGGTCGCGCAAGCCCAACAGCATTTTGATCGTGTCATCCACTGTGGGTTCTTCCACGTAGATCGGAGCAAATCGTCGTTCGAGCGCGGCGTCTTTTTCGATATATTTATGGAATTCGTCCAGCGTTGTCGCGCCGATACATTGGAGTTCACCACGCGCGAGCGCAGGCTTGAGCATGTTGGACGCATCCATCGCCCCCTGGGCGGCTCCTGCTCCGACGACGGTGTGCAACTCGTCAATCATCATAATGATGTCGCCGCTTGAGCGCTGGATTTCCTCCACGACGGCTTTGAGTCTTTCCTCGAACTCGCCGCGGAAGCGTGAGCCTGCGATCATGGAGCCCAAGTCAAGCGCCACGACGCGTTTACCCGAAAGGATTTCAGGCACGTCGTTGTTGGCAATCTGCTGTGCGAGGCCTTCTGCAATGGCGGTCTTACCCACGCCTGCCTCACCGATAAGAACAGGGTTGTTCTTCGTGCGGCGCGATAGTATTTGAATGAGACGCAGAATTTCGTTATCACGCCCGATGACGGGATCAAGCTTGCCTTCGCGCGCCAGTTGGGTTAAGTCGCGAGAGTATTTCTCAAGCGTCCGGTAACGGGATTCGGCCTGGGGGTCGGTAACGCGCTGCCCGCCCCGCAGATCCTGAACCGCAGAATGGACGCGGTCGCGCGTCAGGCCCGCAGACTCTAAAATGCGCGCCGCGGGCGTATTCCGCTCGGTGAGGATGGCGAGGAAGATATGCTCGGTGGAGATGTATTCATCCTTGAGACGGTTGGCTTCCTCGTTGGCGAGATCAATGATCCGCTTGACGCGCGGCGTGATGAAGATCTGCCCCGCGCCGCCGCCGAAGATGTTGGCTTTCGGGCTGGCGCGCAGGGTAGCATCGAGCCGTTCAGTCAGCGCTTCCGGGCTGACGCTCAGTTTTTCGAGAATTTGGGGGATCACCCCGCCGGGCTGTTCGATGAGCGCCAGCAGGATGTGTTCGGTGTCTATTTGATTATGGCCGTAGCGCTGGATGATCTCTGCAGCGCGTTGTGCGGCCTCCTGTGCTCTCTCAGTAAATCGGTCAAATCGCATCATTGTTAAAATCCTCCGTAGGACGAAATAATATTTCGTCCTACCTACATGCGAGCCATTATAACAAAACCGCATCGCCGAATTGTCTGTGCGGCGTAAGAAGAGTGTTAGATTTGAGGGGTTTATTTGCGGTGGTAACACAGTGGATCACACATTAGCTTGTCGCCGATGTTGGGCTGAGTTAGTTATCAGGCGACCATCTTCGTCTATCTGAAATGTTCGCGCAGCGCTATGGGGATACAATCCCTTTTTTGTTCTCATGTCTTCGAGTGAGAATCTCTCCTGCCTCAAACTAAATGAGGCATCTATCTGAATTAACTCTCGCGGTTCAGTGATTAGTGCAAGGTAGTGAATGGTTTGTTCGACGCCCGGCTCAATATAATAGAATGAAGTCTTTTCCACAGGCTTGTCTTTGACCGGAAATATCGGTACAACATTTCCGCTGGTAAATATCCGAGTTAGATGAAGATGGCCGTCCTCATCATTGAACTTGGTATCTGATAGTGCCCGCATCGTGTTAATACCTACTTGTGCATTGTACAATCTGAATCGGACTTTGCCTTTATTCGTAAACTTCAACAATACCTCGACTGCATAAGTATGTGGTTTTGCTGAAGTATCATCCACAGGTTTTTTAGAGAAGCGGGTGAAAGGAGCCACTTCCACCGGCAAGCTGAGTTTATATAAATTCGCGTCGATATCCAGCTGTATTCGATATTTGTATTCTCTAAGAACCAGCGTGGCCCATACTACACCAACGACTAGGGCAATGATTTTGACGGCTATGTCAGCAGTTTGCAATATGATTTCGTAGGTGCCCTTATCCATATCGTTATAGTCCTTTCTTGGTAGAGATAAATGCACGTGTAAGACGTACATTTCTGAATGCACCCTTTAGGGTAGCGGCAGTGGGGCGGGACTTGGGCCCCCTATCGAAACGGGACACTGCTTGGGCGTAGTATAGACCCAATTTACCCCATTGCCTGTGTCTTGAGCTTGTCGAAGTCCATTGCGCGCTTTGTTAGCCCGCTCTCCGTGATAGGTCACGATGGCTACAACAGATTCGACTCCAATATACTGAATATTCCTGCATCAACGGTTTCGTCGAATTTGCGGGCAAACAAGCCTTGACTTGCCAGCAAGAATTCAGCGTCCTTGGATGTGAAGTCTCTCGGACGTAACTTTATTGTTCCTATCGGCACCCACACAATTGTCCTTTTATCGTCGTTCACGATGGTTCCCTCGTAGTTAGTATTCATTATTACCGTCTGAAAGAATCCTTCATCAGGTATGAGGGTGTGCCGATAGAATCTCTTGAACTTTCCGATCTCAGGGCTGTAGCATACAAATTCACACAACTTCCTGCTCAAGATCATCCACTGATTTCCGATATAAGGAGTCGTGTCTCGAAGATACGGTCGCTTGATAGGAATGCGTAGCATCCTGTTGCTAAACTCGATACAGTAGTTCTCGATTCGAGATAGTGTCTCAGGGCGTATCTTGCTCTGGTTAGCCACCTTGATGAAATCGTTTCCTATATTGCGGCTAAGAAAGCCTTGGATGTACGCCTGCGACTTTAGGGGGAAATCCTGTCCGCTAAGGTTTATGAAGAATTCCCATTCCGAGCCGATCTTCAATAACTCCTCGATGCCACGCAATTCAGCATCTACCAGGCTGTATCCCCCCCAAAGAGTGTTTTGGCTTTTCAGCAAGGATGCGTTGGTAAAGCTTGACAAGAAATCTTGTATCTCCGTCTGTAATCCAACGCCTGATCTCCTGTCCACATGTACCAAGTAGTAGTTGGCGGGGTGGTAAATTGCCCTAAAGAGTCTTTTGAACTGGTGGGGATACCGATGCACCAAGATGAGGTATGCGATCATGCCCTTTACGATCTCCTATAAGTTGTATTTCTCGAATTTCTATCATGGCAAGCCTTTCATAGTTAGGATATGGCTATGCCAGAATCATATTCCGAACACGACGGCTTGGCCGAAAAATGGGCGACACCTTTGCATACAACGACCAAGCTCAGCGGCGCGCGTCAGCGCTTAAGATCCCATGCGTCGGAAAATCATCAGATTCTGGAAGTACCACCAAGCCACGACAGCCTTTTCTCGCCAGCTTTCACGCCAGAGTCGTGACAGTTCTTCATCGTATGCGAAACCCAGAGCTTGAAATTTGGAGATCCAATATG
>Ga0247727_10019939_pt1 | contig 10323 bp, 13 predicted proteins | sample WisWelCaveWW1625_FD_202498 | JGI IMG/M metagenome (GOLD analysis project Ga0247727, IMG submission 202498) | Biofilm microbial communities from Wishing Well Cave, Virginia, United States - WW16-25 | ecosystem: Environmental > Aquatic > Deep subsurface > Groundwater > Cave microbial mat | place... | reverse complement strand
CGCGCGTAAGGTGTGGGGCAGGGGCGGCCGGCGCAACCGCGCCGGCCGCCCGCAGGCGGCTACGGCGTCGTGACGCCGATGAGCTGCGCGCGGTCGCCGCCGCCCACCGGCACCTCCAGCACCGTGCCGATCTGGGCGCAGTAGTACTTGTACTCGTGCGGGCCGCCGTCCAGCGCATTCCATTCGTCGATCTTGACACAGCCGGTGAAGCTGCCGTAGGGCACGGTGACGCTCTCGTTCAGGGCGACGATCTTGGCCCAGTCTTCCGCCTCGCCCCGATAGAACTCCTGCCGGTATTCCTCGCCGACGTGGGCGGCGGGGTCGGCCCACATGATGATCCCCGGGAGGGCGCCATCGACCGCCCACTCCCACGAGCCCGCGGTGCTCACCACCTGGCCGTTCTCGTATTCCTTCGTTTCCTCGCCGAGGTACCAGACGTTGCCGGCGTCGTCCTGTGCGTACCAGTCGTAGGTGTCCTCGATCAGGACGCCGTCGAGGTACACCCGGTCGCGCACGACCGTGGCCACGACGCCGTTGACCAGCCGGGTGCCGGGCAGGACCTCGACGGTGATCGTTTCGAGCCCTTCGGCCGTTTGTTTCTCGTACTGGAACGTCGTTCCGGCCACGAGGGGGAAGTAGGCATTGCTCACGGTCGCACCCCAGGCGGTCGGGAGCTGCGGGTCGTAGCTCGGACCCGTCGTGCTGGCGTCGCAGGCCCCGGTCGCGATCGACCCGGCCGCCAGCGCCGCCAAAAGCGTGAGGGATCGTGTGGTCATGGTATCCTCCGTCGTCTGCGGGAACGCAGCAGCGCGCTGCTCGTCGGAGGAGGAGCAGACCACCCGGAGGTTTGTGACGGCCGGCTAGGGCCACAGAGGGCCCGTCCGGCGCATATAGCCGCGGTACGCCTCGCCGAACTTCGCGAGCAGCGCTCGCTCCTCGATCGGAATCACCACGAGCAGGATCCCCGCGAGTGCCACGAAGGCGAATAAGAGAATGAACCAGTTGGCGGCCATGAGGCCGAGCGCGACGAACAGGGCGATCCCCGTCGTGTAGAGCGGATGCCGGATCCAGCGATAGGGGCCGCCGGTCACCAGCTCGTGCCGCTCTTTGGTGAGCACGGTCTCGCTCACGTTGCGACCGAGGGACGTGAACACCCAGTACGCTGCCGGCACCGTCAGCAGCCCCAAGCCGACGCCCAGCCACCGCGACCAGGTGGGGAGCGGGAGCGATGCCCAGGCCATCCAGCGGGGATTCGCCACGTACGCAACGGCCCCCAGGAACAGCGGCAGCGCCACGAGGCTCCGGCCGACCCGCAGCGGCACCCCCTCACGGCTGCGCGGAATCGTCTCACTCTCGCGGTGCGCGCGGCGCCGGAAGTAGGCCGAGATGCCGAGGCAGCCCACCAGGGTCGCCAACGCGAACCACCGGAACATCTGCCGTCTAGCGGACTGTTGGTGCCGGCGGCGCTGGCAAGGGCAGGGGCACGCGGTAGAACCGCTGAATCAGCCACGTGCCCTCCGCGCCCGGGTGGCGCACCCACTGCGTGATGAACTTGCCGTGCTGCTCGCTCACGGGCTGTCCGGGAAAGGCGAGCCGCTCGAAATAGCTCCCCCAGAGGAATGCCGTGCTGCCATAGACCTCGATCGTATCCGGCGTCGCGGTGGCGATGTCCACGCGCACGCCCGGGAACGAGGCCACGAATGCGCGGATCGAGTCCCTGCCCTGGATCGGCATGATGCCCGGCTCGAACAGGACGCCCGTGGGAGCAAAGAACGCGGCGATCGCGTCGGGGTCCACGGCGCGCGCGGCGACCTGGTAGCGCTCCATGGCACGGGCCACTTCCTCACGCGCCGTCGCCTCGGCGCCCCGGTCCGGGCCGCGCGCGCACGAGAGGACGACCCAGACGAGCGCGAGCGGCACGAGGCAGCGCCGAGGGCGGGGGCGGGGGCGGAGGCGGCCCGGCATGGGCGCGTAAGCTGCGCGCCCCGGCGCGGCCGCGCAATCCTGGCTAAGGCCGCGTACACCCGCTCGTCGTGGCCAGCCGCGAATCACCGCGGCACCTTCGCCCGGAGCTCGTCGAACCGTAGCAAGACTAGTTGCGCGGCTGTCCCACCTGCTCGGCCCAGCTCTTCGCGCCGCTGACTCCGTTGAGGAACGGCAGGACCGTCGTGGCCAGCACGGGCGCGGCGAACACCTCGTAGTGCGTCAGGTCCGGCAGAATGGCGAGACGGTGCTTCGACATGTGCTCGCGCATCCAGCCCGCGTCCTTCAACCCGCCGCCCAGGAGCTGGTAGAACGAGACGATGTGCTCGGGCCGGAACATGTCGCTGTCCCCGTAGACCAGCATGACCGGCATCGTGAGCTGCTTCACGTCGGCCGACCAGTTGTAGGGCTGGCGCATGTACTCGCCCATGGCGGCGTGTTCTTCATGGCTTCGGCCATGGCCGCTCCCACCTGCGCCTGCTGCGGCAGCATCTCGGCGTAGAACCCGTCCTGGGCGTACCCCCCGGAGGCGAGCACCAGCCGGCGCACCAGCGCGGGATGCTGTACGGCGAGCCGGAACGCGGCACCGGCCCCGAAGCTGTAGCCCATCGCGTCCACCTGCCGGTAGCCGAGCTTCTGGAGCACCGTGGCGAGGTCGTTGCCGATGTCGATGAGGCTGATCTTGCGGGCGCCGAGGGTGGTGCGGCCGTGACCCTGGAGATCGACGTCGATGACGCGCCGCTGCTCCGCCAGCTTCGTGAGGACGGGCCCGAACATCCCGGTCGATCCGAGGCCGCCGTGGAGCAGGAGGAGCGGCTCGCCTTGGCCATGCATCTCGAACCAGTAGCTCACGCCGTTCGCGGCGATGTAGCCGCTCGAATCGGGCTTGGGGATCGCCCCCTGCGCGTGGGCCGTCGAGGCCGCGGCGATAGTCAACGTGGCGGCCAGCAGGGCAAGCCTCATTGCGGTAGACACGATGGATCTCCTTGGAGTGGAGCCTTCTATCTCTGCGTCGAACGAGGGGACGCGAAATCGACACCCGAGAGCCTCGGTGGTCTCGCTCAGCCGGTACGTCCGGTCGATGATCGGCGTTACCTTGGCACGCCAGGCCCTTTCTATCCAGCGAGGCCGTGTTGGCGCATGAAGGCGTCGAGCCCGCGCGCCGCCCGCGCGCGGATGGCCCGTTGCACCGGGGGCGTCCAGCCGGGATCTGGTCCATCTACTTCAACCGCGTGCTCCTCGCACGCCTCAACGAACGCGACTACGTGATCCGGGACTGACCCAGTGCCACCCCTACAGTGTTACCCATGTTCCCGGTTTTCTCTGTTACCTATGTTCCCGGTTGCTCAAGCCAAGCGCTTCGTGCGGTTGCATAGACTAACAGGCAGGCGCACGAGGGTCACTGTGGCGTCGGGGCATCAGAATAGAACGTGTTCTGAGCGGCAACGACCTTCCATTCGTCTCCTCGCTTCTGCATGACATGTTTCAGATGGGCTTTGACAGGACCCGCTGTCGCCGCACCCGGTGGTGGCTGACCGGAGACGGTAAGGGTGAAGTCAAAATCGGCAATCATGAGAGTCGGGCTGAGGGCCCGAACCCGGCGTATCGAACCGGTTACTTGACTGGTCTTGAAGGCGGTTCTCCAAAGGTCCGCGTGCATTTGCACAATAGCTGCTTGACCATCCCAAATCCGGCGTGATGGGTCCACCAACTCGGCATCGGGCCAGTACAAGGTTCCATACGTTTCAGGAGCGAGCGTGTCTCCGATAGCGGCCCGGTTCCACGAGTTGACGAAGGTATTCAGAGCGTCGTCCGTCACCGCCTGCATCTGCTCTTGATCGATGGTAGCGGGGGGTTTCGCAATGCGACAAGCGATGAGGATGAGGAGTAGACAGAGGACTGGTTTTCGCATTGGATCACCTCGCGTGTGCCAAGTTCCGACAGGCCGTCTAACGTGTGCTTCTGCTGCGAGCGGTCACATCATCGCGAGCGTAGCGGGCTTCCAAGAGCCGCTCGCCAGCAGCAAGCACCGTTAGGCCCCGGCGATCGAGTTCATTGCACGGGACGAAACGCAGCTCCGTGCGCGAAAGCCGGACCGGTCTTGCCATGGGGCCACTCATCACGGTCAAATCGGATTCCGGGGCTCCCGGACCCGGTGGCTGGAAGATCGCCCGCGAGCCGGAGTTTTCCGGTCTCTGGATCCATGTCGATCAGGTAAACGCCACCGGCCAGCGTTCCTCCGCCGGTCATCACGATGCGCCTTCCTCCGGGTTCGAGCGCGAGCCAGTGCGGGCGGGCATCAACGCCGAAAGGGAGTTCGTCCACGATCAGCGGCTTTTCCGGCCGGGACACATCCAGCACCACCAGCGATCCGGTGGTGCCGACAGGCTGGACCCAGAAACGACCAAACCGCACGGGCACATTGCAATCCGTGTCCTCGCCCTCCACCGCCGACCACGGGAAGGAACGCGCAAGTTTGGCGACGGGTTTTCCGTCGAGTTCGGAGAGCACGTACAGGCCGCAACGAAACGTTGTGACCATTACGGATGTTCCATCGCCAAGGAGTCGCACTTCTGCGGGATGCAGGTGCTCGTCGCCGCGCGGTCCGGGCGGCAGTAGCACGGTGTGCAGCAGGGTCAAGTCCGAAAGGCGCCACACCTGAACCGACCGCCCCACTCTGACTCCGTGCATGTCGGCCGAGGTTGTGACAACGCGGTCGAGCTGGGGGACCACGGTCAGACTGTAGGGGCGAAGATCTGGATCGAGAGGATTGGCGGCGCTCGCGCCCCGGATCATTCGCCCCCGGTCGTCCAGTTCAACCAGCCCGCCAGTTGCGCTGTGATCGGCTGCGAGACCTTGATACGTGGCGAGAACGGTACCGCTCGGCGTGCGGGCGAAACTGTGTGGGTGGGTATATGGCCCTGCATCGCCGAAGTCACTGAGCAGGCCCGGGCGGACTGGGTGGCCGAGGTCAAGGACGAACGTGCGCCCCGTCTCGAACGAGTTGGCGAAGAGCTGACTCGTGGACATCTCGTACTCGACGTGGTGCGCGCCGCGCCCGCCCTGCGCGGGTAAAGTGCTGACGACCTGCCCGTACGTTGCCGAACGGCGATCCACATCCACGACCGCCAGAAAATCGTCAGCGTCCTTGTCGACGTCCCAGGCCCAGGCAAAGACGTGCGTGCTGCCACCGGACTCCTTCGTCGTCGCCATCGGCGAACAGCCCCAGACAACCAGGAGGAGCAGGCCAGTCGCATGCCGGCATGAGGGCCGCAATCGATGAGCCCCGCGGTGGAAGGCGAGCAGACTCACCTGCTACTCCATTCCCAAAGGGTGGAACGTACGATACTCCGGTGTGCGTCCATCTAACGGTTGTTAGGCGTCCGTGGGCCCTTGGTGCCGCAGAACAACATGCGTGACCTTCTCCGACGCTGCAAATTCAACGCATTCGTATCCCAGAGCCCGCAAGTTAACGCCTTCGAACAGTCGCTCTCCACAACCGAGCAGGACCGGTGCGATAGCAATGTGCAGCTCATCGATAAGGCCCTCACGAAGATACTGCTGGATCGTGTTGGGCCCACCACCAATTCGCACGTCTCTTCCGGCGGTCGCCTCTCGTGCCCGGTCAAGCGCCTCGCGAATGCCGCCCGTGATGAACTGAAACGTCGTGTTGCCTTCCATCTCAATGGGCGGACGCGCATGATGAGTCAAGATGAAGACTGGAACGTGATACGGCGGATTGTCTCCCCACCAGCCTTTCCAGTTCATGTCCGGCCAGGGACCGTGAATTGGTCCGAACATGTTCCTTCCGAGAATCCATGCCCCAACATTTTGAAAGCCGCGCGAGGCGAAGTCTTCGTCAAGCCCCGTTGTGCCGCCGTCTTTGCCAAACAGGGCCCGCTGGAGCGTGCGTGTCGGGAATAGCCACTGGTGCAGATCGGTCCCGCCAATGCCGAGCGGATTGCTGACGTCTTGATTTGGACCCGCTCCGTATCCGTCGAGCGAGATGGTGAAGCTCTCAACGCGAACTCGTGTCATCTTCATTCCTCAGTCTAGACGTCTAACGGATCGCGCATGAGCTGCGGGCGCAAGCACCGCGGGCGCGCCAGCACCCGCCCGGCCGGGCTGCTCCGCCAATACCTGCCCAAGCGCGCCAGCATGGCCCAGCTCACCCAACACGACTGCAATCGCATCGCCGCCAAGCTGAACACGCGACCCCGCACGCGCCTCGACTATCGCACCCCGGAGGAGTGCTATGTCCCCTGACGCTCAGTGTTGCACTACAAACTTGAGTTCAAACAGCGACGTGTGTCTGTTCATGGTGATAGATAGCCCGCCGAACGCAGATCGCCGCAGCGCACTGGATTGAGATCGCCGCGCGTACGTTCCAACGGCGCTTTGCCGTCTACGCGCGCCGTGTCCAGTGAAGTACCGGCGGCTGCGTATAACTGGCGACAGACCACCCCTGCCGCAGCGTAGTTGACGCGGGGCGTGGTCCAAAACCATAGGAATATGCCGGCCACGGCCAGCGCCACGGCGATCATGAGCACGCGGCTGACGCGGCGCTTCATGGAGAGGGCACCCACAACGGTTCGTCGCTGCCTAACGCTCCGGTTCAGCGGCGGGCCGCGCAGCGGACCGTCCGCTGCAACCGGTTGTTGGGCGGCGTCATCCGACAGATCATCTCGGGCTGAAAGGACAAGCCAGAATCCGACGCTGTGCCCACGATGATCTGATCGCTGTTCTCAACATGCTTGGCCTCGGTTGCGAATCGCTCACGATCTTGCCGAATCGGTCATAGCCCTTCTCTTGAACTTAAGGAGTTCAACAATTAGAGCCTTGGGCAAGGGCTGGCTGTTTAGGAACTGCACGGAAGCCTTTCCAACTTTGTAGCCTGTCAGTGCTTTTGAAAAGTGCTCCAAAATGCCGGTGCCCGTGTAAAACCCAACAAAGGTCTTGTACCCAGCGATCATGATCTGCTTGTCTCGTTTCCCGCCCTTCACTAATGCGTAGGCGGGGATGTCGTAGTTGAGCAGTTCTGTGGCATCAGGAACTGTTTGCATGATGATCGCTCGCAATGCCAGCAGAGTTTGCTTGGTATCCTCTGGTTGGCTTTCAATGTATTTGTCTACTGTCTTGAACTGTTTCGTCGTGCTCATTGCGTGTCTCCGTTACTCTGCACTTGCCTTGCCCCCGCTCCTGTAGGCGGAATCTTCTCGTGGTGCGATGTCGAAGTGAAGCACTTCCTCGCGAACGCCCAACTTCGTGTACAGGGCGATCGCGGGATCATCCCCATAGTCGGCCTGTACGAACATTACGTATATGCCTCGTGCCGCAGCCACGCTCTTGAGTTCCTGAATCATAATTGTAGCCACACCGCGCCTGCGGTGAGCCTCGTCGACGGCCAAGTCGTAGATGTAGAACTCTGACCGCCGTTGTTCGAATTTTGGCAGCACATAGCCTGCCAGGCCCCCGACAACCTTTGTACCTGCGAGAGCCGCTATGGCGACGAACGTCTGGCTTTCCAGTAGGCGCTGGAGATATGCGTCGTCAGGTTGGTTGGCGGTGTATGTTGAGACGTCGCCGAACGCTCGCCCAAACATGGCGAGCATCTTGCGCAGGACGATTACATCCTGCGGATCAAGAACGCGGATCTCAATCGGGTCGCTCATGGCATGTGGCTGCATGCCGCCCAACGAGAATTGGGTTGACCTTTCTAAACTATAGAGCGCAGGGCGTTCGTGCTATCTAAACGCCGCCTCTCCACTTGCGCGTGGCACGATAGACTGCCTGAGCGGTGCAGTCTAGTCACCTTGATCCGCATTCGCTCCGACAACGGCCGTTCGCCACCCAGGCGCTCGGTCGCCTCTCGGCGCTCTCGGTGTGTGGCGTTGCGTCGCCCCCCTCACCACCCCACCGCGCCCCCCGCGTACCGCGGATCCGCCACACCCACCCAGCCGGTCGCGGTGCGCATGATCGCGGCCACGATCCCGCTCGTGCCGCGGCGCATCTCCACCTCATGTCCCATGGCGCGCAGCCGGCTCACCGTCGCGTCGCTCAACCCGCCGCGCTCATAGCGCAGCACGTCGGGCAGGGCCTGATGATGCACCCGCGGCGCCTCCACGGCCTGCGGCAGCGACAGGCCGTGGTCCAGCACATTCAGGACCACCTCGCTCACGGTCGTGATGATCGTCGGTCCGCCCGGCGTCCCCACCACCATGAGGAGCCGGCCGTCGCGGTCCAGCACGATGGACGGCGTCATCGCCGACAGCATCCGCTTGCCCGGCGCGATCGCGTTCGCCTCGCCCTGAACCAGCCCGTACAGGTTGGGCTTGCCCGGCGCCGACGTGAAGTCATCCATCTCGTCGTTGAGCAGGAACCCCGCCCCCGTGACCGTGACCGCGCTGCCGAACCCGTTGTTCAGCGTCGTCGTCACCGACGCCGCGTTGCCGTCCGCGTCCACGATCGAATAGTGGGTCGTGTGGGATCCCTCGCGCGACGACGCTTGGGGCGGCCTTGTGGGCGTCGCCCGCTGGAAGTCGATCTGCGCCCGCAAACCCGCCGCGTACGACTTGGATAGCAGGCGCTCGAGCGGCATGTCCACGAAGTCGGGGTCGCCGAGCCAGTGGTTGCGGTCCTGGAACGCGCGCCGCATCGCCTCGACCAGGCGATGCGTGTAGCCCGTGCTGCCCAGCGGCGGCAGGGTGTCGAACCCCTCCATGATGTTCAGGATCTGGCCCATCGTGACGCCGCCCGAGCTGGGCGGCGGCATCGAGTAGATCGCGTGGCCGCGATAGGAGAGCTGGATCGGCGTGCGCCACCTGGCGCGGTAGCGTTTCAGATCATCGAGCGTGATCAGCCCGCCGCCGCGCTGCATCTCTGCGACGATCAACCGGGCAATCGGCCCGCGATAGAACGCGTCGGGCCCCGAGTCGCTGATCAGCTGGAGCGTGCGAGCGAGATCGAGCTGCTTCCAGAGGGTGCCCACCGCCGGCGGCCGCCCCCCCGGCAGGAACTGCCCGCGCGATGCGGTGAACCGCCCCAGGCGCTCGGCATCGTCGCGAATGTCGTCCGAACGCGCGCTGTCGATCGCGTGGCCGTCCCGCGCCAGCCGGACCGCGGGCGCCAGCAGCGCCGCCCACGCCAGCCGCCCGTGCGACTTCCACGCCTCGTGCAGCCCCGCCACGCTTCCCGGCACCCCAACGGCGAGATGCCCGGTGACGCTCTGCTCGGTGACGTTGCCGAGCGAGTCGAGGTACATGTCCCGGGTCGCCCCCCGCGGCGCGGCCTCGCGATAGTCGAGTGCGCGCACCCTCCCGGACGCCTCGCGATAGACGATGAATCCGCCGCCGCCGATGTTGCCGGCGTCCGGCAGGACCACCGCCAGGGCGAAGCCGACCGCCACGGCCGCGTCGATCGCGTTGCCCCCCTGCTTGAGCACGTCCACGCCGACCTGGCTCGCGAGCGGATGGGCCGAGACCACCATGGCCCGGGCCCCTGTGACTGGGACCGCCTTGCCGGCGACCCGCCAGCTCGAGGGGATCTTGGGACGCCCGGTGACCACCGCGGGCCGGGCGGCGCGGGGCGGGGCGGGGGCGGCGGTTTCGGGAGCATGGGCGGCGCCGTGACAGGCGGCGAGGGCGAGGGCGAGGACGAGACTGACGCGGGGAAGTAGCGTGCGCATGCTCAATTGTGCGCGTTGACCGCCTTGCGGGTCAACACCTAGATTGTGCAGCCCTGAGCCGTTAGCCGTTAGCCGTTAGCCGTTACCCCTTAGCCCCTGAGCCTCGTAGCCACTTAGCCCATTGCCCCAGCCGCCGTTTTACGACCCCCGTCTGACAGAACAGCGCAACCCGCGGACCCAGCGGATCGACGTCGCCTCGAGCCTCGAGATCGTGGACTCGATCAACGCCGAGGACGCGCTCGTGCCGGTGGCGGTGCGCGGGGAACGCGAACAGATCGCGCGCGCCATCGACCTCGTGGTGGAAGCGTTCCGCAAGGGCGGGCGCCTGCTCTACGTCGGCGCGGGTACCTCGGGGCGACTCGGCGTGCTGGATGCGTCGGAATGCCCCCCGACGTTCGGTACGCCCCCGGAGATGGTGGTCGGGATCATCGCGGGCGGCTACGAGTCGCTGCTGCGGGGCCAGGAAGGCGCGGAGGACGACGTGCACGCTGGCGCCGCCGCCATGGATGCCGGCCCGGTCGGCCCCAAGGACGTGGTCATCGGCATCGCCGCGAGCGCCACGACACCCTTCGTCGCCGCCGCGCTCACGCGCGCCCAGGCGCTCGGCGCGGTGACGGGATTCGTGTGCTGCGCCGACCCGCCCACGAGCCTCGCCG
>Ga0247727_10019938_pt1 | contig 10323 bp, 6 predicted proteins | sample WisWelCaveWW1625_FD_202498 | JGI IMG/M metagenome (GOLD analysis project Ga0247727, IMG submission 202498) | Biofilm microbial communities from Wishing Well Cave, Virginia, United States - WW16-25 | ecosystem: Environmental > Aquatic > Deep subsurface > Groundwater > Cave microbial mat | place... | reverse complement strand
ATGCCAATGACGACGGCGATGGGTTCTCTGATCTTGATGAGATAGCGGCGGGCTCTGATCCGCTCAATGCGGCCTCGACACCGGAAGTCTGCGATGGCGTGGACAACGACCTGGATGGACTCGTGGATGAAGGCTTCCCGGATGCCGATGGCGATGGCATTGCCGATTGCGTGGATGTTGAGATGTGCAACGGCATTGACGACAACGGAATCCTGGGTGTGGACGAAGGCTTCCCGGATGCCGATGGCGATGGCATTGCCAACTGCGTGGATCTGGAGATATGCAACGGCATTGACGACAACGGAATCCTGGGTGTGGACGAGGGCTTCCCGGATGCCGATGGCGATGGCACTGCCGATTGCGTGGACGTTGAGATGTGCAACGGCATTGACGATAACGGAATCCTGGGTGTGGACGAAGGCTTTCCGGATGCCGATGGCGATGGCATTGCCGACTGCGTGGACGTTGAGCTGTGTAACGGCATTGACGATAACGGAATCCTGGGTGTGGACGAAGGCTTCCCGGATGCCGATGGCGATGGCATTGCCAACTGCGTGGATGTTGAGATGTGCAACGGCGTTGACGACAACGGAATCCTGGGTGTGGACGAAGGCTTCCCGGATGCCGATGGCGATGGCATCGCCGATTGCGTGGATGTTGATCTGTGCAACGGCATTGACGACAACGGAATCCTGGGTGTGGACGAAGGCTTCCCGGATGCCGATGGCGATGGCATTGCCAACTGCGTGGATGTTGAGATGTGCAACGGCGTTGACGACAACGGAATCCTGGGTGTGGACGAAGGCTTCCCGGATGCCGATGGCGATGGCATTGCCGATTGCGTGGATGTTGATCTGTGTAACGGCATTGACGACAACGGAATCCTAGGTGTGGACGAAGGCTTCCCGGATGCCGATGGCGATGGCATTGCCGATTGCGTAGATACCAATCCCACCCCAACCCCAACTCCAACCCCGACGCCAACCCCAACTCCAGAACCCACACCTGCGCCGACACCAGAGCCGACACCCACCCCAACTCCAGAACCGACGCCCACCCCGACGCCAACACTGGCTACTTGTAATGGCCTGCCGGTGACGATCCTGGGCACGGCGGGGGACGATACAATCACCGGGACGCCCGGTGACGACGTGATCCACGGTCTGGGAGGCAGGGATCACATCCGCGGTCTGGGCGGCAACGACGTGATCTGCGGCGGCGATGGGCGAGACATCATCTTCGGGGGAAGCGGGGATGATCGGATTCTCGGCGAGGCGGGTCCAGACTGTCTGATGGGTGGCGGGGCGAATGACACGCTACTCGGTGGATCAGAGATGGATTCGTTGTATGGCCATGAGGGCGATGATGCGATGGACGGGGGTGCGCATCAAGACCGTTGTAAGGGTGGGCCTGGCGTGGATACCGCCGTGGCCTGCGAGAGAATCCAAGAGGTGCCTTAAGCGCCTGACGGTCAATCTGCTGCTTTGCCTTCGGGGGGCCTTTGGCCCCCCGAAGTGTTTTGGCATCCGGTTCTGCATCCCACGATCTGCAACGTTCGCGATTCCAAACCCGTCCCTTCCGCCATCCGCCACTAAATCTCCGGATACCCGATCCTGCTGCACAGATCGTTACCAGTCGTTTTCAGGACGGCCCAAACCCATCCTGGCCTGTGACCGTCGCTCATCAGGCATCACCCCAGGGCATCACCCCAGGGCATCACGAGGGGTCGTTCGGCACAGGGCTTCTCGGTACGGGGCTCCTCGGATGGGCGCAAGAGATTCGTGCAACAGGCCCCATGTAGTTATGAGGGCCCGACAAGCAAGGCAACTTTGCAGGCCGAGATGGCGCACGACGGCAGTACCCCCCTCTACCCAGCAATCCGCGTGGGGCCAGATCGCAATCGCCCCGCATTGGGAACGTGAATCCACCTGCTATACTTGGGCGGTGAGACTCCGCCTACCGATCTTGCTCATTCTGTTGTGTGCCGCGCCTCCGCTTCATGCGGCGGAGTATGACATCGCGGCGGTCTACGACGACACCCAACACCAAATTGCCGGCGTTGCGAACATTTCGTTTACGAACGCGGGCCCAACGCCGCTCTCCGAGGTCCACCTTCTGCTTTATCCCAACATTTATCTGGAAGAGGATCCCGCCATAGATCGCGCGGAATACCGCAAGGTCTATCCGGTCCGTTTCAACCCTGGACACCTCCAGGTCGCCTCCATGACCGGCCCGGACGGGGCGCCCCTCTCCAGCGTGCTGACGGCGTTGAACCACAAGAAGACCCTTCTTAAAGTCGCCCTGCCCACCCCGCTGCCGCCCGGTGCACCTTTTTCGTTCCAGGTGCATTTCGTGACCCACATCCCGGAGAAGTGGGGCGTTTTCGGCCATGATCGCCATCTGACCACGCTCCAGGGCGGGTGGCATCCCTATCTGGCCGCGCAAGGGGAGGATGGGGCATGGAACGCCGCGCTGACCCCTCCCAAGAGCCGTTTTCGTGTTGCGCTGACGCTGCGTAACGGGCTCCGGTGGATGGCCGCCGCACCCGCAACACACATGGAGCCGGGCGAATTTTACTCCACCCACCTCATTGAGGCCGACCTGACGCCGTTTTTTCCGCTGTCCATCGGAGAGGGTCTGGCGCATCGGGGGGAAGTCATCGGCCCCGTCCAGATTGCCTATCAATTTCGCGAGAAAGACCGCCCGTATGCCGACCGCGTGCTCCAGATCGCAAGGGACGCAGTTAAATTTTTTCAATTGGAGGTGGGGCCGCTGGGCCCCGTATCGCTGCAGATGGCCGCCGCGCCACTTTACCAGGACCTTACGGCCAACGGGGCGAAGGTGCTCTATATCAACACGCGCATCTTTAAAGTGGCCCCCTTCTTGAGGCATTACCATGAGGCCAGCCTCTCCCGCGCGCTCTTCCTGCTGCTGTATCGCGCTTATCTGCCGAACGAAGAGGCGTGGGTTTTGGAAGGGTTGGCCCCGAAATTGGCCGAGCAGTTCATGCGCGCCCGCCACCCACGCCGGACCGACCTGGAGCGATGGCTCACCCCGATCGCTTTTATCCCGCTGGCCGATGAGATTTTGTATTCCAGGTCGCTGCCGTTTCGTCAGATTTATTTTAACGAGACCGCCATCCCCGTTTTGAACGAGGACGTGCAGACATTTAACCACGCGCGGCCCGGCGGCACCCTGATCTTCTCCAAGCTGGGCAACCTGCTGGGAGAAAAGACGGTCAACAACGCCGTAGCCACCTACAGGAAGCACCTGGGATCGGCGCACTTTCGTGAGGTTTTGTACGAGACGGCGGGCCGCAGACTCGATTGGTTCTTTGACCAGTGGCTGCTGGGCAACCCGGTGTTTGATTTTCGGATTGCGCAGATCACGCGCCGGAAGGTGGGCGCAAAGCACGACACCGTCATCACGCTCGCCAAGGACGGCGCGGGAATCGAGCCCGTGGAGATTCTGGTCAAGGAAAAAAGCGGCGCAAAGCACATGCTCCTGTGGAAAGGAAACGGCGTCATGCACGCCCAGGCGCTGCGGACAAACTCGCCGGTCAAGAGCGTGGAGTTGGACCCCAAACGGCGCGCGAGCGACCTCGACCGCTCCAACAACCGCAGCCCGGCCAAATGGAAGGTGCTGCTGAATCGCTTCGGCCTCTCGGGTTACAACCTCAACACGGGCGTGGTGGGCTACAAGGCCGGCTTGCTCTTCCGCCCAGTTTATGGTGAACGAGGTCGAATCAGTCTCGGCTTATCGCACGATGAGACAGGCAACACGGGGAAGATCGAATATGCCCACACGTTTTTGGGCCATCACACGGTTTCCACGGGCCTCCTATACGAACGCCCGGAGACGCAAGAGGGGATGCCGCCAGAGGACACGGCGGGAATCGTGCGACTGAACTATGCGTTTGGCTATCCGGTGCCCTTCTCCAGATCACCCACACTGGTAAAAATTCTCCAGCGGTTGGCGGGCAGACCTTCGAAGATCGGCCTCTCGCTTGGATACGGCCGGCAGATCACACAAGGGGCGGGCCGGGGCGATTCGGTGTTCACCGCGCAGATCGACCTGCGCAAGATCGTGGCGTTTTCCAACGACCACGAGATCGCCTTTCGGTGGCGCCTCGGCGCCTCGTCCGGGCGCCTGTTTGAAAACAGCCGGTTCTTTTTGGGGGGAGACGACGCCATGCGCGGCTATCGCCCACTGGTGTTTGAGGGCGATAACCTTAGCCTGGTTTCGACCGAGTATCGGTTCCCCCTGCGGCGCGAGACCGGCTGGGACTTATCGGGTGCGGCCCTCACGCACACGCTGCAAGGGGCGCTCTTTGCCGACCTGGGCCACACGGCCCGGATGCGCGATCTTTTCGATCTGGGCGATTACAAAATGGACGCGGGTGTGGGGATTCGCTGGTGGCTCGACTTCCTCGGCCTCTATCCCACGCTGATCCGGTTTGATGTCGCCCTGCCCATCGCCTCACCGATCCAGGAGGAACGCGAGCCGCACTACTATCTCACCGCCGGCCAGGCGTTCTGACCGGACGCCCCGTCTTGCCACTCCCCAGACTGTTTTACAAACCAGATACGTCTCGTTTGCACGTCCAAGGCGCCGGGAATGACGCATGGGCTGCCGACTTTGCCGTGATCCTGAAGGCGCACGCGCGGCGATTTTAATTGCTCGGGGGGATTGTGCTAGGATGCCCCGCCGTTCGCGCCGGATGGGACGGCAGGTATGAGGTCAATCACACGTTCTTTCGGGAGGAGAAATGAAGACGACGCTGAAAACGGTTTGCGCGATGGGCATGGTTTTGGTATTTGCGGGGACGGTCCGTGCCGAGGAACCCCTTAAGGACGCGATGAAGGGCATGGCAAAAGACGCCATGAAAGACGCCATGAAAGACGCCATGAAAAAAGAACCCGCGATGGAGATCCCTGGGGATGAGATGATCCCAGACGAGGACGTCCTTGATTTTTCGGACGAGGGCATGACGGCGGATGAGATGGATCAGGAAGGCGACATGCTCATCGCCGAGGGGAAGGCACTCAAAAAACGTGCGGTGGAGATGCGCTCGCAAGAAAAAGCGGCGAAGGGAAAAGAGAACGGCAAGAAAAGGGACGTGATGAAAGAGGGCAGCAAAAAGATGGAGAAGATGGCGGAGTAGTACATCCAAGAGGGGCTGCGCTCCCCCACCCCATCACGGGGTCTCGCCGATTTGGGCCTTTTGGAGGCGGCCGCTAAAGTCGCGGTAGATCACCTTCCATTGGGTGTACAAATCGAGCGCGCCGCCTCGCCCCCCCGCCTCGCGGGGGCCGAGGCCCGTGCGCCGCGTTCCGCCAAATGGAAGTTGGATTTCTGCGCCGATGGTGGCGGCATTAATGTAAACAAGGCCCGTGTTCAGGTCGCGCTCGGCGCGGGCCGCGTGGTGGGTGTTTTGCGTGTAGATGGCGGCGGAGAGGCCAAATGGGGAGTCGTTGGCCAGGTCAATGGCTTCGCGCAGGCTGCGCGCCTTGAAGATGCAGACCACCGGCCCAAAAATCTCCTCGCGCGCGATGCGCATCGTCGGGCGCACATCCAAAAAGAGCGTCGGCGCGATGAAATAGCCGTGGGCGCACGCGCCTTTTTTGTGCGGGCCGCCGAGAATCTGTCGCGCGCCCTCTCGCGCGCCGAGCGCAATGTAGTCTAGGACCTTGTGGTACTGTGCCTCGCTCACGATGGGGCCGACGTCGGTCTTGCTGTGGAGACCGTTCCCTAACCTTAGGCGCCCCGCACGTTCCGTAATTTGCGCCACAAAGCGATCATAAACCGCCGTGTGCACAATCAGGCGGCTGGCCGCTGTGCAGCGCTGCCCTGCCGTTCCGAACGCCCCCCAAAGCGCACCCGTGACGGCAAGGCTCAGGTCGGCGTCGTCCATGATGATGATCGGGTTCTTCCCCCCGGCCTCCATTGCAAAGTGCTTGTGCCGTTCGGCGGCCAGCACGCTCAATCGCCCCCCCACCGCGTTGGAACCGGTAAACGAAACGGCATCCACGTTGGGATGACAAACCAGCGGTTCCCCTGCCGTCTCTCCAAAGCCACAAACCAGATTCAGGACGCCAGCGGGAAGGCCCGCTTCGCATAAAATTTTAACAAGGCGCGCGGCGCAAATGGGCGTTTCTTCGGCGGGTTTGAGGACGACGGTATTGCCGGCAATCAGGGCTGGCGTTATCTTCCAAGCGGGGATGGCGACCGGGAAATTCCACGGCGTGATGAGGCCGAAGACACCGACCGGAACGCGCACCGACTTTGCGTCTTTGTCGGGCAGCTCCGAGGGCACGGTCTCGCCGCAAAGCCTGCGCCCCTCGCCCGCCATGTAGTAGGTCATGTCAATGGCCTCCTGGACGTCGCCCAGGGCTTCGGGGAGGACCTTGCCCATCTCGCGCGTCACCCACGCGCCCAGATCGGCCTTATGCCGGATCAGCGCCTCGGCGGCGCGGTAGAGGATTTCGCCGCGTTTTGGCGCGGGGGTGGCGGCCCATCCCGGGTAGGCCGCTTTTGCCGCGCGGACGGCGGCATCTACGTCGGCGGCGGCAGAATCGGCCACGACGCCCAAGACTTCACGCGCATCGGCGGGGTTGCGGCTCTCAAACGTCTTGCCGGACGCAGCGCCCACCCAGCGCCCATTGATATAGTTTTTGATTTTTTCTGGCATGGTTATGTTACCGATGCCGATCGGGTCGCGCAGTGGACTACCGTGCGTGGCCGGAGGCGCGGGCGGGCGGGACGTCGCACGTTTGCGTGGCCAAAAAGTCCCGGAGTGTCCGTTCGATCTCGCCGAGGCGCTCCGGCGTGTGGGCTTCGCACCGCAACACGAGCGCGGGTTGGGTGTTGGAGGCCCGAATGAGTCCCCATCCGCCCTCAAAGAGAATGCGGACGCCGTCAATGTCGAGGGTCGAGTGCGTTTTGGCAAAATGGGCGCGGCAGCGCGCGACCACATCGAACTTACGGTCATCGGCGCAATCCACGCGCATCTCCGGTGTGGTATGGCTTTTGGGCAAATGGGCAAAATGGGACGACAGCGGGTGCGGGTCCATCGCAAGGATCTCGATCAGGCGGCAGGCGGCGTAGATTGCGTCATCATAACCAAAATGGCGGTCGGCGAAGAAGAGATGACCACTCACCTCGCCCGCCAGCAGCGCCCCGGTCTCCTTCATTTTTTGCTTGATGAGTGAATGGCCCGCTTTCCACATGATTGCCTTGCCGCCACGCCGCGTGACCTCATCAAATAAGATTTGCGAGGCCTTCACCTCGGAAATGATGGCCGCGCCCGGATGGTCGCGGAGGATGCGCTCGGCGAACAACAGCGTGAGTTGATCCCCCCACAAAATCGTCCCCCGCTCGTCCACCACGCCGATCCGGTCGCCGTCGCCATCAAACGCAATGCCGACATCGGCGTGGCCGGTTTTGACCGCAGCGATCAGATCAACGAGGTTGGCCGGCACGGTGGGATCGGGATGATGGTTGGGAAAACGCCCGTCCGGTTCGCAAAAAAGCGGAATCACCGCGCAGCCCAGACGTTTCAAAATCCCCGGGGCAACCAGGGCCGCCGCTGCGTTTCCACAATCCACCGCCACCTTCAGAGGGCGTCCGGTCTGAATTGCGCCGAAGCGCTTCACCATATCGTCAGCGTAGTCGGAAAGCACGGTCTCCGCCCGCACGACGCGACCCGCTCCGTGTTCGTAATCCCGCCGGTCAAGCAGGGCGCGCACCTCCTGAATCTGCTCGCCAAAGAGCGACGTTCTTCCCTCGCACAGTTTGAAACCATTAAACTCCGACGGGTTGTGGCTGGCCGTGATCATCGCACCCCCATCCACGTCGAGGTGAAAGAGGGAAAAATATAGCGTCGGTGTCGGACACTGCCCGATGTCTACCACGTCCACGCCCGTCGCGCACAGCCCCGAAACGAGCGCCGCGCGCAAGGACGGTCCGGATGGGCGAATGTCGTAGCCAATCGCAATGCGCCGTCCACCGCGCCTTCGGATGCGCGTGCCAAAGGCGCGCCCGATCTGCTCGGCGAGCGCGTCGGTCAGGTCATCTCCGTAGACGCCGCGGATGTCATACTCTCGGAAAATAGACATGGCGAGTGTGGTGCGTCTAGCGCTTCTCTACTAAAACCCGGCCCATTGCATCAGCATCGCGAATCCCTGCTTCCCGAAGAGCACGATGAAGGTGATATACGCCCACGCGAGACCCGCAATCAAGTAGCCACAGAAAATGGCGGCGCCGTCCTCCTCCATCATGCCCGCCACTACGAAGACGATCGCGAGGGCCGGTAGGCCATTGGCAAACGGCAACGGCGGCAACGGGGCGCTCAAAAGCAGACCGGAGAGCGTGATGACGATGCCGTTCACAACATGAAACGATGCCCACCGGCTAAAGAACCGCAGGCGTGGATGCAGCGCCTTCTCGATGTAAGAAGCCGCTTTCAACGATGCGGGGATGATTTTATGGAGCGTGGACACGGGAATTTTCTTCTCGAGCAGTCTTTTGGGGAGCCACGGTTTCTGGCGCAAGGCGATTCGGAACCCAAAAAGCGACAGGACAATGCCGAACGGCACGGACAAGCCAGGCAGCGGGATGGGTGTGCAAAACGGAAGCGCCAGGAGCACGATCAGGACGTCCACCCCCCGGCCCCGGAGGATCAGCATGATTTCGCCAAGTGTGAGGGCGTTGTCCCGGCCGTGTTCGAGAATTCTTTTTAGATCGTCCGAGAGACGCGCCGGCGTGGATTGGGGGCTTGCGTAGGCCAAAACGGATTTCCAAACCAGGTCGCAAGGTGTATCAGAACCCGGCGCGCCAGATCAACAACCTGCCAGGCCGAGTGTCAAGACTCTTTAAGAAATGTCCTACGAATTGACTCGTTGGAAATGTCGCTTTTTTCTCCTTGGGGTCACCTTGCGTAGGGGTGATCCGTCCCTCTTGTTCATAGAACATTTCTAACGAGTCGGCGATCCCACCGATTGAGTTGGGCGGCGGGAACCATTACAGTGAGGCGGCTGCGGATTCGGGAGTGGCGCGGTGCGAGGCACAGGCCGGATGGATTCCGGCCTCCACCGGAATGACGCTCTTTCCCCTTGCGTTGTGTCGGCCCCTTGCGTGGCATCGGGATCGGGCCGTGTCGCCGAAAGAAAAGAAGTGTTGGGTACGTTGCATGATGGTGGCAACGGTTGGGGTCGTTCGCGTGGAGGGGCCATGATCGTCGAGTCGTTTCAGGTGGGACCGTTCCAGTGTAATTGCGTCATCTTGGGTTGCAAAGAAACCCAGAATGCAGTCGTCATTGACCCCGGGGAGGAGGCGGGGCGCATTGTGGAGACCCTCGGGCGTCTTGGCCTGACGGCGGTGTACCTGCTTCACACCCATGCCCATTTGGATCACATCGGAGCGACCGCACCGGTTCGAGAGAAAACCGGCGCCGCCACCGGGCTGCACGAAGACGACATGCCCTTGTGCGAAAACCTGGCGCTCCAGGCGGACTTGTTCGGTCTGCCGACGCCGCCGACGCCACAGATTGACCGGTTTTTAAAAGACGGCGACGCGCTCACCTTCGGTCGCCATTCCGTTTCGGTGCTGCACACCCCGGGGCACACGCCGGGCAGCCTCTGCTTCCACATCTCTACATTGGGGCTGATCACGGGGGACACACTCTTTGCGGGCAACGTCGGGCGCACCGACCTCTGGGGCGGCGATCATGCCACGCTCATCCGCTCCATCCAAAAAAAACTCCTCACCTTTTCAGACGAAACGCGCGTCTTGCCCGGTCATGGCCCCAGCACCACCATTGGCAAGGAGCGGCAGAGTAACCCCTATTTGTAAACCGGTGCATCGTTGCCAAGGCCCCGTCAAGAAATAACCTAGCCATGTAGAGGGTTCATTTTTTGACGAGATAGAGGCAAAATCGTCATTCCCGCGAAAGCGGGAATCCAGGAGGGATTGACTTCAAAGTCGCTGGATTCCCGATTGAGCTGTACCGCGCTTTCCATGACCCCTATCATCGCTTGCGGCGCGCGCGGAGGATCTTGCGAATCACCAGGCCCATGATGACCACGGGCAGTGTGGAGAGCAGCAGCGTCCGAGCCAGGTCCACCCCAAAAATCCAAAGTCTAGGTCGGGGGCGCGCCAGCTTTTCCATGCTGGGGTGATAGCGAATGCGCCCGGTGTTGAGTGCGTGGGCAACGATGACGTTCTGCTCGTTCTCGATACCCGCCTCGACCGGATCTGGGCGATCGCTTTGGACCGCTTGATAACGATCGGGGTTCCAAACCAGACCCACAGCGACGCATGCCA
>Ga0247727_10019937_pt1 | contig 10324 bp, 8 predicted proteins | sample WisWelCaveWW1625_FD_202498 | JGI IMG/M metagenome (GOLD analysis project Ga0247727, IMG submission 202498) | Biofilm microbial communities from Wishing Well Cave, Virginia, United States - WW16-25 | ecosystem: Environmental > Aquatic > Deep subsurface > Groundwater > Cave microbial mat | place... | reverse complement strand
TGCGCACCGGCGAACTGAGCGCGCCCCTGACCGTGGCGTGAGCCGGCTGACTCGCTTGAACTGGTCAAAAATGACCAGCCCCGGCTCGAAACGAATCCCAAACCGCACTTTAACGTGACAGAAGCCGCCCCGCCGCGCCGGTTCGGGCGCAGCTTTCACTTTCAAGCTGGTGGAGAAAGTTTCCACCGGCCGGCGGACAACTTCTCCAAGCCCCGGTGTGAACTTCGCCACCGGCCGGTGGGCAAGTTCCCGGACGGCGGCGGAAGGTTTCGCCACCGGGCTTGGCCATGTTTGCCCCAAGGCTTGGGGAGCGACGGGACGAGGCAGCCAACACCCCTTCCAGCGCGATGACGAACAAGCCCCCCCGCCGAACCCATCAGCAGATACAGGCGGAGTGGCTTGCCCTGCTGCAGCCGCTGCCTCCCGGCCTGACCATTTCGGAAATGGCCCGCCGGATTGGGAAAAACTACAGTGACACCCGCTACCACGCGCTCCGGCTCGGCTTCGCCCAGCCCCCCAGCGGCATGGCCCTCCAGCCCTTCAGCCAAAAACGGCGGCAGAATCATGAGAAATGGCATGCCCTGCTGTCGGCCCTGCCTCCCGGCCTGACGATTTCGGACATGGCCCGCCGGCTTGGGAAGCACCACGAGACGATCAAGCAGAATGTGCTTCGGCACAACATTCCCTATCTCGACGGGCGCCCCCGGCAGGGGAACTGGATGCCGCCGGAGCAGCGGGCGCGCTACGATGCCGTCCTCAAGGCGGGCCTGGCCAGCGGGCAGACGCTGATCCAGATCGGGCGCGAGCTGGGCGGGATCTCGCGGGAACGGGTGCGGCAGCTTTACAAGAACCGCGGCTGGGTCAAGCCCAGGGCTTTGTTCAACTGCTTCGTCCGGACCGTCAATCCCGTGGACCCCGAAACGATCCGGGCCGGTCTGCTCTCGGGCATGAGCCTTCCTGAGATCGGGGCCAAGCTGGGCATCCACGGGGCCACGGTTGCGAGCATCGCCCGCCATTTCGGCTTCACCCGCCCCAACTCCAAGGCTCTGGCCCTCGAGCGCTTCCGGACGCGCGGCGAGTGCTGGTGCAACCGGTGCCGGGTGTTCAAGCCCGTGGCCGCGTTCTCGAAGGACAGGACCCGGTTCACCGGCCTGGGATGCTATTGCAAGGCGTGCAGCGCGGCGGCGACCCGGCAATGGACACTGCGGAGGCGGGAAGCCAGGGCCCGTGACGAGGCCGGTCAGAACGTCAGGTAAGTGTATTCCTTCAGCCCGCGCTCGTATTCGTCGAGGAGTCTCATGCCTTCGCTGGGCTTCATCTTGTCGGCTTTGATGGCGTCGTCCACCTGCGCCTTCATCAGGCGTTCGAGTTCCTTCTCGTCGTATTGCACGGCGGCGAGGGATTGCACGATGGTGTTGCCCTCGATGATCTCCTCGATGTAGTAGCCGGTGGGCTCGTCGGGTTCGAGGAAGACGTGGACTTCGTTGACGCGGCCGAAGAGGTTGTGCAGGTCGCCCATGATGTCCTGATACGCGCCCATGAGGAAGAAGCCAAGGTAGTAGGGCTCGGTGCCGTTGCCGTTGACGCTTTTGAGGGCGTGCAGCGGCAGGGTGTCGCGCACGTCGCGCAGGCCGATGAACTTGTTGATGGCGCCGTCGGAGTCGCAGGTGATGTCCACGAGCGTGGCCTCGCGCGTGGGCCGTTCGTCGAGCCGCGCGATGGGCATGATGGGGAAGAGCTGCCCGAGCGCCCAGTGGTCGAGCAGGGACTGAAAGACGGAGAAGTTGCAGAGATACTGGTCGCCGAGGGCGTCCTCGAGCTTGCGGATTTCGGCGGGGATGTAGGCCTGGCCGCTGAAGCTCTCGACGACGGCCTGCGAAATCTGCCAGTAGAGGGTCTCGATCTTGGCCTTGTCGGGCAGTTCGAGCAGGCCGAGCGTGAACATGTTGTGGGCGTCTTCCTTGCGTTCCTCGGCGTCGTGGTAGGCTTCGAGCTTGTTGAGCTTCGCGAGGTTTCTGCGGATGTCGAGCAGCTCGCGCACGAGCGGGTGCTCGTTGTCGCCGAACTGGAGGAGGCGATCCCAAGGGCGCGTCTTGACGATGGAGCCGAAGACTTCGACGACGAGCACGCTGTGGTGCGCGACGAGGGCGCGTCCGCTCTCGCTGATGATGTCGGGATGCGGGACTTTCTCCGCGTTGCAGACGTCGGCGAGGTAATAGACGATGTCGTTGGTGTATTCCTGCAGCGAGTAGTTGGTGGAGGAGTCGAAGGCGCTGCGCGAGCCGTCGTAGTCCACGCCGAGGCCGCCGCCGACGTCCACGTGCTCGATGGGGAAGCCCATCTTGTGGAGCTTGGCGTAGAAGCGCGCGGCTTCCTGCACGGCCTTCTTCACCGTCAGGATGTCGGGCACCTGCGAGCCGATGTGGAAGTGGAGGAGCTTGAGGCAGTGCTCGAGCTTCTCGGCGCGGAGAATCCCGGTGGCGGCGAGAAGCTCGGCGGTGCTGAGGCCGAACTTGGCGTTCTCGCCGCCGCTCTCGGCCCACTTGCCCGCGCCCTTCGCGAGCAGGCGCGCGCGAATGCCGATGATGGGCTCGACGCCGACGGCGCGCGAGACGGTGATGATCTGCCGGAGTTCCTCGAGTTTCTCGACGACCATGATGACGCGCTTGCCGAGCTTGATGCCCATGAGCGCGATGCGGATGAACTGCGGGTCCTTGTAGCCGTTGCAGATGATGAGCGCGCCCTGATGGTTTTGCAGCGCGAGGCCGGCGAAGAGTTCGGGCTTGCTGCCGACTTCGAGGCCGAAGTTGTAGGGCTTGCCGGCGTCGAGGATTTCCTCCACGACCTCGCGGAGCTGGTTGACCTTGATGGGGAAGACGCCGCGGTATCTGCCCTGGTAGTTGAACTCGGCGATGGAGGACGCGAAGGCCTGGTTGAGCGCCTCGACGCGGTGACGGAGGATGTCCTGAAAGCGGATGAGCACCGGGAACTTCAACCCGCGCGAGCGAGCTTCCTCGATCACGTCGCTGATCTCGACCTCGGCACCGGCGTCGTGAAGCGGGCGTGCGACGACTTGGCCGGCGTCGTTGATGTCAAAATACTTCGCACCCCAGCGGTCAATGTTGTAGAGGGCGCGGGCGTCGTGGATGGACCACGGTCGCGGGGGGCCGTCGGAGGTGTCGCTCATTTAGCTGGGCACAGTCGCTGCACCGAATTTCGCGCGCACTATACGAACGGGAAACCGGAAGGCAATAGGCGCGTGCGGAAATCTCAGCCGAGCGCGGACGAGCCAGCTCACATGATGTTCGCCGCCAGCTCGGCCAACTCCGAGCGCTCGCCTTTCTGCAACTCGATGTGCGCGGCGATGGCGTGCTCGCGAAACTTGCTGACGATGTAGTTGAAGCCGTTCGAGGCGGAGTCCACGTAGGGATTGTCAATCTGGTAAGGGTCGCCGGTGAAGATGATCTTCGTGCCACTGCCGACGCGGGTGACGATCGTTTTCACTTCGAGCGGCGTGAGGTTCTGCGCCTCGTCAATGACCATGAACTGGTTCGCGATGGAGCGGCCGCGAATGTAGCTGAGGGCCTCGACGACGATGGTGCCGGAGCGCAGGAGGTCGCCGCTGCGTCGGTGGTCCTGTCCCATGTTGAGGTCGCTGAGCAGTTCGAGCGCGTCGTGGATGGGCTGCATCCACGGGCTCAACTTCTCCTCGAGCGTGCCGGGCAGGAAGCCGAGTTCCTTGCCCATCGAGATGGTGGGGCGCGCGACGACGAGGCGGCGGAACTCGCGGTCCATCACGGTGCGCTTGAGGCCGGCGGCCATCGCGAGGAGCGTCTTGCCGGTGCCGGCCTTGCCCATGAGGGTGACGAGCTTGACGCGGTCGTCGAGCAGGGCGTCGAAGGCGAAGTGCTGCTCGCGGTTGCGCGGCTTGATGCCCCAGACGCCTTCGCGCACGTCGAGGATGGGAATGAGCTTGGTGGCGTCGGCGTTGACCTTGGTGAGCGCGGCGCGCTTGGGATTCGTTTCCTCGATGAGCGTGCAGTATTCGTTGGGGAAGCAGCGCTGGCCGGGTTCGAGGTCGAGTTCGTCGTTCGCGCGGAACTTCGCGATGGTCGCCGCGCTGACGGTGCGCTCGAAGACGCCGGAGTAGAGGTCCTGCAGCCGGACGTGGTCGGTCTCGTAATCCTCGGCGGGCAACCCGAGCGCGTCGGCCTTGATGCGGAGGTTGATGTCCTTGGTGACGAGGATGGCGCGGACTTTGGGGAACTCCTTCTGGATGCCGAGCGCGAGGGCGATGATGCGGCTGTCCACGTTTGTCGCGTGGCCGTTGCCGTTGGTGTCCTTGAAGATGATGCGCAGCTTGCCGCCATTCGGAAGCGCGACGCCCTCGCTGAGATGTCCCTGCTTGCGCAGGCTGTCGAGCGTGCGCGAGACGGTGCGGGCGTTTTGGCCGCGCTCGGTGCTCTCGCGCTTGAAGCGGTCAATCTCCTCGATGACCTCGATGGGGATGAGAACGTTGTTCTCATGGAAATTGACCATCGAGTTCGGGTCGTGGATGAGGACGTTGGTGTCGAGGATGTAGTTTTTCACAGGTGAGGAAGTGTCTCGGGGCGCGCCGTCGCGCTGACTGTGGAATCGAAAGAAGTTCGAGGACGAGGACGACGACGAGGAGAACGAAGGGCGAAGATCATTCGAAGGCTTCGCGTGTCACGTTCCCCATGCGTGCGTGCCAGTCGAGGAGTTGGGGATAAAGCGCGGGCAACTGGTAGTGACCGCTGTAGAGGAAATTGCCCAGCATGCCGTGGAGATCAAAGTCCACGAAGCGCGGCCGCTGCCCGAGCAGGAACGGGCCTTCGAGCAGCATCTGTTCGAAGGGGATGAGTCGCTTCTCCAAGTCGGCGAGCAGCGCGGGTTGTTGCGCGCGCCATTGATCGAGGCAACCGCGGCCGAACTTGCGCTCCTTGTGGCGCAGGAACCCCATGCGCGCGGGAATCTCCACGAACTCCTCCCAATAGATGTCGTTGAGTCGGAACGCGAGGTCCTCGATGTCGTGTTCGATGTAATGCCAGAGGATGTTCTGCACACCGCGAAGTTCGCGGGGGAAGAGGCCAAGGGTGAAACGGTCGTCGAGATACTTGGCGAGAACCTGAGTGTCGTCGTCGAGTTCGAACAGCACGGAGCGGCCATCGCGCAGCACGGGCACCTGATAGTAGCGGCCGCGCGTGAGCTTCCAGACGAGTTGCCGGTCGCCGTTGGGGACGTTCGTGACCTTGAAGCGGACCTTCGCGAACTCGAGGATGCGCCGCTGGACAATGCAGAAGGGGCTCCAGGGAAATTGAACCAGCTCAATCATGCAACGCGGCCGTGTGGCCAACCCGAGTCTCGCTCCGACCATCCGGCTCCGACACGAGTGAACACTAGGCACAGAGAAGTTTGGAAACAAGCCGAAGTTCCATCGTCGCATCAACCCCGCGAGCGAGCCCGCGCGGGCGCGCTTGACGCGGGCGTTTCAAAATCGAATTGCCCGCAAGACGCCGCTGTGCATCCTTAACCGCACCATGTCGCTGCACCGGAGTTCCATCCTGCTCGCCCTCGGCTTCGTGGTGGGTGCCACCGTTGCCCGCGCGCAAGTGACGGACCTTGGCATCAACACCACGACCGGCCCGAAGCGGCTGAGCCTGCGCGGAGTGCACGGGCAGGAGCACATTCTCCAGTCCACGACAACGCCGGGGACTCCGGGAAGCTGGGTGGACTTGCTGACGTTGACGGTGACCAATGCCGCGGACCACGGCTGGTTCGACAGCGCGTCGCAGGCGATCCCGCGGCGCTTCTACCGGCTCGTGCGACCGGGCACGCCGCGTCCGCCTTTCTACGCGCCGGACTTAAATCTCGTGGATCACTTGGACCGGGTGCAGTCCCTGCTCTACCCGTCGCACAAGCGCGCGGTCGTGCTCATCTTCATCGGCACCACTTGCACGAACTCCGCCGCGAGCGTGCCCGCGATCAAGGCGCTCCGGGACCAGTTCAGCCCACAGGGTGTGGTCTTCCGCCTCGTCGGCGCTGACAACGACCCGACTCGCACAAACATTTTCCACTGGGCGACGAACAATTCCGTGGACCTGCCAGTGCTGCATGACCCGGGTTTGGCGGCGGCCCGCGCGCTGGGCTCGACCACGACCACGGAGTGCGTCGCGTTCAACACGACGAACTGGACGCAGTTCTATCGCGGCGCGTTGGACGACCGGCTGGATTTCAACCAACCGCCGACGGCCTTCACGCAGAGCTATCTCTCGAATGCGCTCGCGCAGTTTATCGCCGGTCAGACCGTGACGCCCAGCCGGACGCCGGCGCAGGGTTGCGTCATCGCCGCGCCGGTCGTCGCCAACATTTCCTACGCAACGAGCATCGTGCCGATTCTCCAATCCAAGTGCGTCCGCTGCCACACGCCGGGGAACATCGGCACGTTTGCGATGACGAACTACCTCGTCGTGAGCAATCTCGCCGCGAGCATCCGGCAGGAAGTCCTCTCGCGCCGCATGCCGCCGTGGCACGCCGACGCGCAATACGGCAACTTCACGAATGACTCCTCCCTGACCGCGGACCAACTCAACACGCTCGTGCAATGGGTGGATGCCGGCGCGCCGCGCGGCACGGGCAGCGATCCGCTCGCCGACAACCCGCCTCTGCCTGGTCCGGACTGGCCGCTCGGACAGCCGGACGTGATTGTGCGCATTCCGTTGCAATCGCTTCCGATCACAGGCCCGATTGACTATCGCTATTTCGACGTGCCTTCCGGGTTTACGTCGAACGTGTGGCTGCGCGCCGCAGTCGTGAGGCCGATCAATCGCCGTGTCGTCCATCACGTGCTGGTTTACTTCGGCACGAACAGCACGTTGATGGGACTGGACGGATTCTTTGCCGGCTACGTGCCGGGCGTGGACCAGGTCGCCTACCCCGAGGGCACGGGCAAGTTCATTCCGCTGGGCACGGTGTTCAAATTCCAGATTCACTACACGGCCACCGGCCAGGCGGAAACCGACCAGACCGAACTGGGCCTCTATCTTTCGCCCGCGCCACCCGCGGCGGAACTGCAGACCAAGTCCGCGTTTGACCTGTTCTCGTTCTTCGGCGGACTCTTCTACTCGATTCCACCGGGCGCTGCCGACCACCCCGCAGTCACCGCGCAGATGACACCATCCACGACGAAGGACGTGCTGCTCTACGAAATGAGCCCGCACATGCATTTCCGGGGCTCGCGTTTCAAGTATGAAGCCGTGTATCCGGACAACTCGCGCGAGGTGCTGCTCAACGTGCCGCGATACGATTTCGAATGGCAGACGCTCTATCGCCTCGCCACGCCGAAGCGCCTGCCCGCCGGCACGCGCATCGTGTGCACGGGCGCATTCGACAACTCCGCGCAGAACCGGCGCAACCCGAACCCGGGCGCCACGGTCGTGTTCGGCGAGCAGACGGACGACGAGATGTTCATCGGCTACGTGAACTTCTCGATCCTTCCGTGACCCGCCCGTTGCGTCCGCGGGCCGCTCTTGGCTCGCCTGACTTGCGCGAGTCTCCGCGCCCTTGAACCCACACCACCGCATGAATCCACTCCGACTTCTCCGCATCGCCGCGTTCGTGGTGCTCGCTTCCATGATCGCCGTCACCGTGTGGGCCAGTTCGCAGGTCGCGCTGTGGAAGGTTCCGCGCGAGGTGACCGCGCATCCGTGGTTCATCGCGACGCTGTTTGACACCTACTTCGGATTCCTCGCGTTCTGGGCCTGGGTCGCCTACAAGGAACGCACGGTCACGGCTCGCGCGGGCTGGCTCGTGGCGATTTTCCTGCTCGGCAACATCGCGATGGCCGGATATATGTTGCTGCGTCTCCGGCGCCTCCCCGCGGGGGCGCGGGTCGAGGATCTCCTCCTCCGCGAACCCGAGCCTCCGCGAACCGACGCCTGAACCAATCGCCACCCGCACGAAGTCCACCCCCCATGCCGCGCGACATCCTGATCCTTCTCCCGGTGGGGTTCGTCCTGTCCATCGCGATGATGCTGGCCGCGTGGGTCCTAGCGCGACGCATGAAGAACGCGGGCGTGGTGGACGTTTTCTGGGCCGGTGGGTTTTACGTGCTGGTCATGGTTTACGCTTTTTTTTCGAGCGGAGACCCGTTGAGGCGGCTGCTCATCGCATTCATGGTCTCGCTGTGGAGTCTCAGGCTCGGCGTCCATCTCTACTTCCGTGTGTCGGAAAGCACGAAGGAAGACGTCCGCTACACGCGGTTGCGCGAGAAGTGGGGAGCCGGGGCGGACCGGAAGATGTTCTCGTTCTTCCTCCTGCAAGGGGCGCTCCAGACGGTGCTTTCGATTCCGTTCCTCGTCATCTGCACAAACGCCACCACGCACCTGAAGTTCATCGAGTGGGCCGGTGCCCTCGTCTGGCTCGTCGGCCTTGTCGGCGAGTCGGTCGCGGACTGGCAGCTCGCGCAGTTCAAGTCGGACCCGGACCACAGCGGCGCCACGTTTCGGGAAGGGTTGTGGCGGTTCTCGCGGCACCCGAATTATTTCTTCGAGCTGCTGGTGTGGGTGGGCTGGTTCATCACGGGCCTCGCGTCGTGGTGGGGCTGGTTGATGTTTTTCGCCCCGCTGCTGATGTGGCATTTCCTCACGAAGGTCACGGGCATTCCCGCGACGGAGGAGGCCGCGGTGCGGAGCAAGGGCGAGGACTACCGGCACTACCAGCAGACGACCAGCAAGTTCCTGCCGTGGTTCCCGAAGGAGTGAGCGGTCTTCGCGTCTCCGTGTCCATCCGGGTGAACTTCGATTCTCGCGATGAAATGGACTGACGCGCTGCTCGAAACCAACCTCGTCCCCGACCGGTTCATCCGAGCCGGCATTCGCCGGCTGCTGGCGCAGCGGTTGCGGGAGGAGTCCGCGGGCTCGACGGATGCGCAGCGCGCGCGCGCGGCCGCGTTCATCGGGCAGATGAGGCGCAGCCCGATCGCGCTCGAGATGCAGGCGGCCAACGAGCAGCACTACGAAGTGCCCACGCGTTTCTACCAGCTCTGCCTCGGGCCGCGGCTGAAATACAGCAGCGGACTTTGGGAAGCCGGCACGGACACGCTCGCCGGGGCCGAGGAAGCGATGCTCCGGCTCACCTGCGCTCGCGCGGGACTTGCGGACGGCATGGATGTGCTCGAACTCGGCTGCGGCTGGGGCTCGCTCTCGCTGTGGATGGCCGCGCAGTTCCCGGACGCGCGCATCACCGGCGTCTCGAATTCGCGCACGCAGAAGGAATTCATTGACGCGGAGGCAGCGCGGCGCGGGCAGACGAATCTCACGATTCTCACGTGCGACATGAACCGCTTCGAGGCGGCCGGTCGCTTCGACCGCGTGGTCTCGGTGGAGATGTTCGAGCACATGCGCAACTGGGAGGCGCTGCTGGCGATCATCGCCAACCGGCTCAAGCCCGACGGCCGCCTGTTCATCCACATTTTCACGCATCGCGAGTTCACGTATCCATTCGTGGCGCGCGACACCTCGGACTGGATGGCGCGGCACTTCTTCACGGGTGGCGTGATGCCGTCCGCCGGACTGCTGCGGGAATTCAGCCGCGACATGGAAGTGATCGAGCAGTGGCCGGTGAACGGTTCGCACTACTCGCGAACGGCGGAGGCGTGGCTGGAGAACATGGGCGCGCACGAACCGGAAGTGCGCGCGCTGTTTGCGAAGACCTACGGGGCCGGTGAAGCCACACGCTGGATTGTGCGCTGGCGCGTGTTCTTCATGGCGTGCGCCGAATTGTGGGGCTGGCGCGGCGGTGACGAGTGGTTCGTCTCGCACTATCTACTGCGGAAGCGGGCTGACTGCGGAGCGCGTTGATCAGGCGCCCGGCTTGACTTCGAGAAGTTCGACTTCGAACACGAGCACCGCGTGCGGCGGGATGCCGCCCTCGAACGAACCCGCGACGCCGTAGCCGAGGGTGGGCGGGATGTAGAGTTCCCACTTCGCGCCTTCCTTCATCATTCGAAGCGCCTCGGTCCAGCCTTTCACCACGCCGCTCACGTCGAACTCCATCGGCTTGCCCTTCTTGAAGGAACTGTCGAACTCCGCGCCGTTCAACAGGAAGCCGCGGTAGTGGACGACCACTTTGTCAGTGAGCTTCGGCGTCCGTCCGTCCTTCCTGCCCTCGGCGATGACTTTGTATTGCAATCCGCTTGGCGTTGTCAGGACTCCGGGCTTGAGCTGGTTCTCGACGAGGAATTTCTCGCCGTCCCTTTTGTCGCGTTCCATCGGCGAGGTGAAGTTCAGGGTGAGCGGCGGCTCCG
>Ga0247727_10019936_pt1 | contig 10324 bp, 4 predicted proteins | sample WisWelCaveWW1625_FD_202498 | JGI IMG/M metagenome (GOLD analysis project Ga0247727, IMG submission 202498) | Biofilm microbial communities from Wishing Well Cave, Virginia, United States - WW16-25 | ecosystem: Environmental > Aquatic > Deep subsurface > Groundwater > Cave microbial mat | place... | reverse complement strand
CAGCCACCCGGTGAGGATCGGGGCGACGATGCCGGGCAGGTTGGCGGCGCAGTTCTGCACTCCCACGATGCGGCCCACGGCGGCGCCGGGAATCAGTGTTTGGGTGAGCGCCCAGTAGTTGGCAGTCATCAGCCCCAGGCCGCTGAGCGAGAACACGGCGAAGAACAACGCCACGGAGTTGGAATCAGACATCGCTCCGATCAGCTCGGTGGAGGCGACCAGGAATCCGGCGATGGTGAACCCCTTGCGAACCTTCACGGGATGAAACCCGCGATCGATCATCCGGTCCGCCGCCCAGCCGGCCAGCGTAGCCACCACCGCCATCCCCGTGAAGCTGAACCCGGTGTAGAGCGCCATGTCGGAGGGCGAAAGACCCCGGCGCTCGGCGAAATAGGCCGGCATCCAGGTCATGTAGAAGTAGACGAAGTATTGATAGCAGAACGTGCCGATGATCGTCCCCCAGATCACCGGACTGGCGATCACCCGCGCGAACGAAACACTCGGCGCCGCGGCCGAACTCTTGGCCGAGTCGCGCTCGATGTCTCGGTCGTCGTCCTTCACGAACAGCATCCACGGGATCAGCCACAGCAGACAGCCCAGCCCGAGGATCACGAACATGTTGCGCCAGCCGGCCACCAGGATCAGTTGCACTGCCAGCCACGCCCCCACGGCGGGACCGAACTTGGCCGCCGCCATGTACAGCCCCACTGCGAGCCCGCGCTGGTTCTCCGCGCAGTGATAGCGGATCCAGCGCATCCCCGCCGGCGTTACCACCGATTCGCCGAAACCCAGCAGTACGCGGATGGCGAACAACTGCCACAACGAAGTCGCCCAGGCCGTGCAGGCCGACAGCCCGCTCCACACCAGCAGTCCGATCGCGTAGGGCCGCTTCACCCCGTAACGATCCACCAGCCAGCCGGCCGGGATTTGCAGTAACGCGTAGGACCAGAAGAACGCGGAGTTCAGCAGACCGCGGTCCTGATCGCTGAGTTGGAAGTAGTCCTTGAATTCCTTCAGCGCCAGCGCCATCGAAAGATTGACGCGGTCGAAATAGGCGATCATCATGCCCAGGCACAGCAGGCCGACGATGCCCCACCGCCGCCGCGGCGTCAGGTTGGTTAGGTCCGTCACAAGCTCTTCAACATAACATTGATGTGGGGCGCATTGATGTGGGGCGAGCTTCAGCTCGCGCCGGGCTTTGGCCCGGCTCGGAGGGCCTCGGAGGCGCTCGACCAAGGATGCTCCTCCGGGGCGCGTGCCAGACCGGCTTTGACGGGATTACTTTCGATATAAGCCTGAATACGCCGGAACTCCTCTCCGTTGCGAACCCAATGATCATAACTCTCATGCTGCCAGAACGGTGTTCCGGAAGTGCCCAACAGCAGGTTGGATTCTCTGGATGTGCGTCCCTTCAGTCGCCGCAATAACTCCGGAAGAGGCGCCAGCGGCGTGATGAGAAGGTGGACATGGTTGGGCATCACCACGTAGGCATGCAGGTCGTACAGGCGGCACGGCGTTTCGCCGGAATGAATACAACTCACCACCAAGCGCGCCAGCTCCGGCCGGCGCAACCAAGTCGGCCCAGCGCCAGCATCGTCTAACAGTCGATCCATGACAACAAAGGCTTTACCCGAGGACAACTTACCCGCGCCAAAATATCGGGACTCGGGAAGACTGCCTGCCAGCTGCCATGTCACGAACACAGGCGTGTTGTTCGGGGAGCAATGTGGTAGTCGACGGCGATAGAAGGTCACACAAAGAGAGTGCCGGAAAACGGCTTTCTGTTTCACCGAAACGTGAGGTGGGCCGACTGAAGTCGGCCCGCGATCTGAAGCTCGCCCCACATCGGACTACAAGCCGGCCCACCAGTTGAGAACCACGGTGATGGCGCGATCGGACTCGTCCTCCGGCTCCAGGTAGAGCAGAAACCGATTTCCGTCCGTGGTTACGGCGTAGTGATGTCCAGCCACCTGCGAGCCCCGCATTTGGGTTTGGAACAAAGGCCGCGGGATGCCGGCCTGGAACGACGCTCCGGGTTTCACATCCACCGCCATCATCTTCATGTCGGACGAGACGTAGAACAACTCCTGGCCGTCACGACGCCAAGTGGGCTGAGCGCCGCCGCCGGAGGAGATGAGCCACTTCCCCTCGGCGGGCGGCAGAGGCCGCACATAGACGTCCCAGCGGCCGGACTCGCGGGATGCATACGCCACGAACTTGGAGTCCGGGGAGAAGCGCCCCTCGGAGGCATCCCGAGCCATCACGATGGGTTTGCGATCTCCTGAAAGCGGTTGCACAACCAGGTCCCGGTCTCCGCTCGCACGAACCAGCAGAAATCGGCCGTCGGGCGACGAGTCGAAAAGGTTGCGAACCTGAAGTTCGCCCACCGGTCGTTCGCTGCCCGAACCGCTGGCGTCTTTCTCCATGACCCGGCCGTCGCCCACATACGTGATGCGCTTGCCGTCGGACGACCAGGAGGGGTGCGACTCGTATCCGGAACTGAAGGTGAGGCGCATCGAGATCGCCCCTCGGGTCAAGTCGGTGACCCAGATGTCGGGGAACCTGCCGGCCTCGTGTCTGGACACCGCCAACTTCCCTCCATCCGGGGAAAGCGCCGGAAGGTCCCCGGCGGCGGTGGCCGGCAATTCGCCCAGGGGTTTGCCGGAGCGGTCAAACCACGCCAGGCGGCCTTCGCTGGTTGTGGTCGCGGGCATGGTCGCGAGGACTCCGGTTGTGGAAACTGAGAACAGACCTGCTAAGAACGGCGTCATGGTGCCTACGTCATCGGAGACCGCCAGCGGATCGCCGGTGACCACGCCGCGGCCCTCGTCGAACGGATACGCCATCAGAGTCCGATCGCGCAGCGAAAGCAGAAAACCTCGCGATTGGAACCGGCCCACCGGCACTCTGATGAAGATGCCATTGCTGTTGTTCCGGAGAACCTCCACTCCTTTGGTCGACTCCAGCGACGCCAGCATCACGCGGCTGCGTTCCGGATCGCTCGAAGGGCTGAAATAGAGGAATCGCTTGCCGTCGGGCAATAACTGGGGCATCACGTGACTCGACTCGCCCGGCTGCTTGCTGTCCTCGGTGGCCGGCGCCGCGGCGCCGCCCGCGGCCGAAACACGGAACAGCGGCACGACGCCGCCCGCGGTGGTGCGGAACAGAATCACCCCGTCCGGGCTCCAGTGGCCAGGGAACGACGAGGCCATGTCGGTAATCACCCGTGGCGATCCGCCGGCCAAGTCGATGCGCCGCAGTTTGTCCCCGGACTGGAAGGCCAGCGAGGCGCCGTCTGGCGACCAGAAGGCGGCCACGGCGCCCTCCGTGCCTGGCAGCGCGCGCGCCTGCAACGAGTCGAGCGGCTGCACGTAGAGGTGCTGGACGCCTCCACGCGAAGCCACGAATGCCAGGCTCTTCCCGTCGCGGGTAAGCATGGGAGGCTGGTTGCGCGCAAACCGCGTGCCCGCCGGCGGTTGGATCTGGAACCTCACCACCTCCACGGGCCGCCCCGTGGCGCGCCACCACAACCAGCCGAACCCCAGGGCGACAACAAAAAAGACCACTGCTGCGATGGGCCACAACCGTGGCGCGGGCGTCCTCGCCTGCACGCCGGCCTCCAGGCCGGCCTTCGGCGCCCACTCCAACTCCCGCTTCAGGTCCCGCGCCGTCTGCCACCGGTCATCCGGATCCTTCGCCAGGCACGTCGCCACCACGCGCTCCAGCGCCGCCGGCGCCAGCGGCTGCAAAGTCGACAACGCCGGCGGATCCAGCCCCAGGATCGCCGCGATCACGCTGGCCGAGTTTTTCCCGTCGAACGCGCGCCGCCCCGTCAGCATCTCGTACAGCAGCGCCCCAAAGGCGAAGATGTCGCTGCGGGCGTCGGCTTCCACGCCCCCAAGCTGCTCCGGCGCCATGTATTGCAGCGTCCCCACGATGGACCCTTCCGTCGTCAGCGCCTTGGTGAGCGTTTGCGCGTCGCCTTCCAGCGGCGCTCGCGCCACCTTGGCCAGCCCAAAGTCGAGCAGCTTCACGCCGGCCTTGGTCACCAGAATGTTGGCGGGCTTGAGATCGCGATGGAAGACCCCCTTGCGATGCGCCTGGTCCAGTGCGTCGGCGATCTGGACGGCGTAGCGCACCGCCGCCTCCACCGGCATCGGGCCCGCCAGCGGCTTGCCGTCGATGTACTCCAGCACCAGGTAGTCGACCCCGTCCTGGTTGCCGATGTCGTGGAGCGTGCAGATGTGGGGATGGTTCAGCGCGCTGACGGCGCGAGCTTCCCGCTCCAGCCGCTGCCTGCGCTGCTCGTCGGCGGCGAATTCCGGCGGCAGCACCTTCACCGCCACCGTGCGGTCCAGGCGCGTGTCGCGCGCCTTGTAGACCTCGCCCATGCCTCCGGCGCCGATCGGCGCGGTGATTTCGTAGGGTCCCAGTCGTGTGCCTGCGGCCAACGGCATACTACTTACTCACTCCTTCAGCCAGTCGTTGTGGGGCGAGCTTTAGCTCGCGCCGGGCTTCAGCCCGGCTCACCGGCGAAGGCCGACTGAAGTCGGCTTGCGAGCTGAAGCTCGCCCCACTTACTTCTTCACTCCTGCAAGCCAGTTGATCACCGCGGTCATGGGGACCGTCGCTCCCTCGCCGCCGGCGTTGATCACCAGAAAGCGCTTGCCATCGGCGGAGACGTCGTATGGATACACAGCTAGGCCAGTCGTACTCGGCGGCGTCCGCACCTCGAACAGGGTCACAGGCGGCCCGCTTTCGAATGCCGCTGCTGCCGCTCCCGCTTTCACGGTCGCCGCCATCAGCTTCCTATCAAGAGACAGGAAAAACAACTCCTTGCCATCGCGACGCCAGCGCGGCAGGCTGCCCCCATTCAGCGACACTTTCCACTTGCCGGGCGCCGCCGGAAACGGGCGCACGTAGATCTCATACCGCCCGGATTCATTCGATGTGTACGCGACCCAGCGCCCGTCCGGCGAGAACTGCCCGTGAGTTTCCTCGAACTCCGTCTGCAAAAATACCGCCGGCTTCGGCTCGCCCTGCATCGGCAGCAGCATCAGATCCCGTCCTGTCTTGCTATTGACTTCCCCGAATAGCACGTATCGCCCGTCCCGCGACCACGAGAAGGGAAACTTGGCGCCCATGGACTTCCACAACGGTGCGTCCTGGCCGGACCCGGTGGTTTCCTTCTGGAAAAGATCGATGGGACCATTCCGAGCGGATGAGAAAACCATGCGGCGGCCGTCGGGCGACCAGACCGGACTGAAATGGGCGGTGGCATGGAAAGTGAACTTCGTGGCGCTGCCGCGAGCCGGTTCGTGAATCCAAAGGTCGCCTCCCACCCCGGCTGTCGTGGATACAGATGCTGCCACGGCTTTCTCGTCCGGCGAAATGGAAACACCGGAGGTGGGAGCGGCCCCACCTACGCGCCCGACCTCCTTGCCGGCGCGGTCGTACCAGTTGATATGCGTCGTGCCCGAGCCTCGGCCGGCCTGGTAGACCAGAATGCCGGTCTCGGAAACCGAGAAGAGCGCATAATTGTTGTTGGGGCCGATGCCGACTTGCTCGGCGACCGGGAATACTTCTCCGGCCGGCAGGAATTTCTCCGGATCTAATGGCTGGGCCATGAGCGTGCCGTCTCGCAGAAACAGAATGTGGCCGTGCGGCAGGCCATTCGCCGGCGGCACATAGTGGGCGCTGGACACGTCGGGCAAAATGCGGCGCCCCGCCGGGGAGGCCAGCGAGCTCAGAAAAAGGCCTCCTGCGTCGCCCGATAGCGTGGACGTGTAGAGGAAATGTTCGCCGTCCGGGAGAAACGACGGGAATCGGTGTGAGCCGCCAGGCTTCGTCAAGGCCGCCGGCGTTCCCCCCACCGCCGGGACACGCAGCAGCACGTAGCCGTTGCTGAACACGATCGCCCCATCCCGGCTCCAGGTTCCGCCGCGGGTAGAAAAAACCTCGCACAGCGTTTGCGGCGGCCCGCCCGTCACCGCCACCTTCTTGAGCTTTCCCGCGGCGAAAAAACCGATCCAGCGGCTGTCCGGCGACCAGAACGGATACTGCGCTTCTTCGGTGCCCGGCAGAAGCTGGGGCTTCAGGACCTCCAGCGGGCGCAGCCAGAGCATCTGCTTGCCCTCGGCGGCGGCGGCCAAGGCGAGGTGCCGCCCGTCGGGCGAGACGGCGAATGTGCTCACGGTGCTTTTTTCCGGCGGAAAGATCTCGTATCGAAGCACCTGCTCCGCGGGCGGAGTCTCCCTGAAATGGACCACCGCCAAAGCCGCGGCGGCCGCCATCGCCAGCGCGGCGATGGCCCACGACAGCCACGCTAGCTGGGTTTTGTGAACCGGCGCAGCCGTCGCCGGCACTTCGGGCGATGTGCCTGCGAGAAAATCCTCGAGCACCATCCGCGCTTCCCCGATGGCTTGCAGCCGCCGCCGCGGGTCCTTCACCAGGCAGCGCTGCAACAGGCTCCGGATGGCCGTGGGACCTGCCGGCAGAGCCGGCTCGTCGCGCACCACCGACGCCAGAGTCTCGACGACGGTATCGCCGCCGAACATCTGCCGGCCATTGAGCATTTCGCACAGCACCACGCCGAAGGCCCAGATGTCGGCGCGCCGGTCGGCCGGCTTGCCCTTGGCCTGCTCGGGGGCCATGTAGGCGGCCGTTCCCAGCAGAACCCCGGCGCGCGTCGCCGCCACGCTCAGCGTCGGCGAGTTCTGGGCGCTGCCGGATACCGGATCGTCGGCCAGCGCTTTGGCGAGTCCGAAATCCAGGATTTTCACGGCGCCTTCGGGCGTGGTCTTAACGTTGGCCGGTTTCAGGTCGCGATGAATGACGCCGCGGTCGTGGGCGTACTCCAGCGCCTCGGCCATCTGGCGCGCGATGGGGACGGCCTCTTCCAGCGGGATCGGCCCGGCGGCGATGCGCTCGGCCAGCGTCGGCCCTTCCACCAACTCCATCACCAGCGCGCGGGAGGAGCCGGATTCCTCGAGGCCGTGCAGCGTGGCGATGTTGTTGTGGTTCAGCGATGCCAGCAGTTGGGCCTCGCGCTCGAAACGCGCCATGCGCTCCGGGTCGTTGGCGAACGCTTCGGGAAGCACCTTCAGCGCCACGTCGCGATTCAGCCGCGCATCGCGCGCGCGGTAGACTTCGCCCATGCCACCGGCGCCGATCGGCGCGGTGATCTCGTAGGGTCCCAGTCGCGTCCCCGTAGCCAGCGGCATCGTCCCAGTGTATACCGACGGGCCGCGTGGTCCGGAGAGCATACTGAGGTACAGTGATCCCAACATGGCTTTGGCGTCAGGCGAACGGTTGGCGCGATTAAGCCGCCCGTCGCGCGCGCGGTTGACCTCGCCCATGCCCCCGGCCCCAATCGGCGCGGTGATCTCGTAGGTCCCAGGCGTGTCCCGGCCGTCAGCGGCATTCAATTCAGTGAATACCTGCGGGCGGATCGCTAGCTTCCGGATCGATGATGAACAACGGGCCGAACAAAGTCGACAGGGAGTATAATGCTGGTGGCCTGGAACGTAGTATGGAAATTCCGGCTAATCGTCCGCACGTTGCAACCGCAAAGACCCATCAGCGGCTGGTGGGCCTCCGTCCGCGGTCAGGTGTTCGCCAACTGCGTGTTCTGGCATTCGTCGCCCTGGCGGGATATAGCGTCGCGCTTCTGGCAATCGAGCGCCAGTCACCCGGCGTGGCGCGGGAATTCGTCGCCGAGATCACTGCCTCCGGTGCGTGGCACGGGTTGAATACGTCGTTATGTGTTTTCCTGCTGCTGGGATCCGCTCTGCTGTTCGCGGTCGGCTTGAGATTCACGTCCGCCGATTCGGAGCGGCGCTTCCTGGTTTCTCAAACGTTGGTTTTCGCTTTCCTCGGCTGCGATGACTATTTTACCTTGCACGAGCGTCTGGGCGCGCTGATTCCGGTCAACGACGTCGTGTTCCTGATAGCAATCGGCTTGTTGGAGATTTATCTTCTGGTTCACTTGAGAAACCAGCGCGGGCGCGGCGTGCCAATCCGGCCGAGCCTTTGGATCGGCGGCGCGCTCTTCGGCGCGATGGCCCTCGTGGACGGTTATGGCTTTGCGCTCGGGGACCTTTTCCTCGTTCTGCTGCACCTGCCCGCGCTCGGAATCCAGGAAAGGATTCCCTACACGGTGGAGGATCTGCTCAAGGTCTGGGGTTGTGCCTTCCTGTTCGTTTTCGCATGGGATTGTTGCGGCGAGCAGATTGCGCGTTGGCAACGGCCGGCGAAGGCGTTCCAGGTTGCCGCGAACTAACATGCGCTGATCCGCCTGACACGTGGTATAACTGCCTTTTTGGATCCGGAGGCCTGATGCAGTTGCGTGTGCTCGCGTTCGTGCTGGCGGGAGGCAAGGGAACCCGCCTGTATCCGCTCACCAAGGAGCGGGCCAAGCCGGCCGTCCCCTTTGGCGGCCAGTACCGCATCATCGACTTCGTCCTCAGCAACCTGGTGAACTCGGGCATCCACTCCACCTACGTGCTGATCCAGTTCAAGAGCCAGTCGCTGTTGCAGCACCTGCGCGACGGCTGGGAATTCGCCGGGCTGCTCAAGAATCACTTCATCATTCCCGTGCCGGCGCAGATGCGCACGCAGGGCGAGACCTGGTACCGCGGCACCGCCGACGCCATCTACCAGAACATCAACCTGATCGAGCAGGCCGATCCGCACGTGGTGGCGATCTTCGGCGCCGACCACATTTACCGCATGAACATCCGCGAGATGATCGAGTTCCACGAGCGCAAGCGCGCCGACGTCAGCGTGGCCGCGATTCCCGTGGAGAAGAAACTGGCCTCGGAATTCGGCGTCATCGAGGCCGCCGCTGACGGCGCCATTCGCGGCTTCCACGAAAAGAAAGCCGGCGCCCCTACCATGCCCGGCGATCCCGAGCGCGTCTATGCCTCCATGGGCAACTACGTGTTCTCGACGCGCACGCTGCTGCGCGAGCTCTACGCCGACGCCGCCAACGAGCACTCCACCCACGATTTCGGGCGCGACATCCTGCCCTCGCTGGTGGGCCGCTCGGCCATGTTTGCCTACGATTTCCAGACCAACCGCATTCCCGGGGACCCGATCGGCGGCGCGGCCTACTGGCGCGACGTCGGCTCCATCGACTCCTACTACGAAGCCAACATGGACCTGCGCAACGTGCTGCCGTCGCTCAACCTATACAACCGCCAGTGGCCGCTGCGCAGCGCCGGCTACGACGATCCGCCCACCAAGTTCACATTCGACGACGAGGGCCGGCGCGGGCACGCCATCGACTCCATCGTGGCCGCCGGCTCCATCCTCTCCGGCGGCGTGGTGCGCAACTCCGTGCTCGGGCGCGGCGTGAAAGTGCACACCGGCGCCGTGGTCGAGGACTCCATCATTTTCGACAACTGCGACATCGGGCGCCGGGCGCGCATCCGCCGCGCCATCCTCGACAAGAACGTGCGCGTGCCCGAGGACGCCTCCATCGGCTACGATCCGGCGCAGGACCGCAAGCTGTACCACGTCACCGCCAGCGGCATCGTGGTGATCGAGGGCCGCCGCTCGGCCGTGGATATCTCGACGATGCAGGTTTGATTGGTTGAGCCACGGATAAACACAGATAAACACGGATGCGGAATCCGTGTTCATCCGTGTGCATCCGTGGCTGATTCTTACTCAACTACTTCGACGAACTCCGCCAGCACCCGCCAGGGATCGTCCTCGCGCATCTCCAAGACCTTGAACTCCGGATTCAGCGGCTCAAACCACAGCCGTTCGTGTTCCCAGGTTCCATCCTCCCGCTGGGCTTTCTCGCTGCGGTAGCGCTTCACGGAATACCGCTCGCCGCCTTCGGCCGACTCGCGCTGATTTTCCACCAGCACCAGCTTGCCCTGCCGCGATCCCGCCACGCCGGCGCGGAACACGCACATGCTGCCGTCGGGGATTCTCGGCTCCATCGAACGTCCCGTCACCTCGGCGACGAACATGTTCTCGCCCAGTCGCAGTCCGGCCGGCGTCTCCATCCAGCCCGCCGGCTCCACCGCTTGCAGGTCGCCAAACTTCCCCGCCGCCGCCTTCAACGAAAATACCGGCAGGTGCGTTTCAAATGGAATCACCGTGGCTGCCACATGCTGGCGGTAGAGGCGGTTCAGCGTCGCACGGAATTCGTCGATCAGCACCGGTCGTCGTTCGCTGATCCGCACGACGTTGGAGAAGGTGTCCTCCGCCCAAGCCAGGAATTTCTCAGCGCCAAACTCGTCGATCTTCCGGGAGAAATCCTCCGGCAGCGCTTCCAGCACCTCGGCGTCTTCCGGATCGGCGATGTATT
>Ga0247727_10019935_pt1 | contig 10324 bp, 9 predicted proteins | sample WisWelCaveWW1625_FD_202498 | JGI IMG/M metagenome (GOLD analysis project Ga0247727, IMG submission 202498) | Biofilm microbial communities from Wishing Well Cave, Virginia, United States - WW16-25 | ecosystem: Environmental > Aquatic > Deep subsurface > Groundwater > Cave microbial mat | place... | reverse complement strand
AAACGCGCCACCAGCGTCAGCGGCCCGTTCACGTTGAAGGCACTCAGGTAAGCGCTCGGTCCCACCCCGTTCACAATCCACCCTTCAAACACCCAGCCCGGATACGGGAACGCGTTGATCACCGCCGGACCCAAAGGCAGCCACATCACCGTGCTGTTCCAGAAACAGACCCCGCCCACAATCACCACGCCCGCACGAAACTCCGTCGGAGGAATGTTGCCCGGCGCCGCGCAGTTGACCGCCGCCGCGCCCCCATCGCCCGGCAGCAGCGTCGCCCCGAAGAAAATCACGTTCACCCGGTAGGTCACGCTGAAGTTGGCGCGATAAGAAGTCACCGCCGGATCCGCAGTCACTGTCAGCGACAGCGACCCGGCCGGGAACAGCCGGCCCGTCGACTCGCTCCAACCGCTGAACTGGAACCGCTGCGACTGGTTTTCGTGATTCTGGAATCCGGTGGTGTCCACCGGCACCTCCAGAGTATGTTTGCTGCCCGCCGGCCAGATCAGCGTCGCCGCCGTCTGGTACTGCTGCCCGTCCACCTTGAACAGCGCCCCGGGCACGCTGGTCGTGATATGGACGCTGCTGTTTTGAGCAGCTACTAAAGCGGGAAAGCAGACGGCAAGCAGAACCACGACGGCGAGTGGTTTCATAGTTGTACCCCTAAGATGTGTGTGCAGGCGCACTAAGGTCTTTACCTGGTAGCGGTTCCCGCTTCCAGGGGCGGAGGTGTCCCGATAGACTGGTCCTTGACTTCGCACGAATCCTTAACAATAATCGGCAACGGTACAACCAACCTTTAATAGGAATTACGATGAACCGCCGACACTTCCTCCGCACAGCCCTAACCGCTGCTCCGGCCTGCGCCGCCGTCCCCGGCGCGATGGCCCAAACCCTTGTCTCCCCGCCATTTGTGGGCGACAACAGCAAACTCAAGATCACCGGCGTCCGCCTGGTGCGAACCCGACCCCGAAGGCCGGCGCCGTCCTACAAGCCCGCCGCCGGCTCCTGGTCCACCGGCGGCGTCGAGGTCGCCAACCCCATGTCGATCTACGCCGAATATAAGGCCACGCGCTCCTTGTTTCAGCCCGACCCCGGCAAGGTGCCCTCCTTCACCGTCGAGATCTCGACCGACAAAGGCGTCACCGGCTACGGCGATGGCGGTCCCGGCGGCGGCTACATCGTCGAGCAGCACCTTACCAAACTCCTGCTCGGCGAGGACCCGTTCAACGTCGAGCGCATCTGGGACATCCTGTGGCGCTCCACCATGTCCTACGGCCGCAAGGGGCTGGTGATCAACGCCATCAGCGGAGTCGACCTGGCCCTTTGGGATCTGATCGGCAAGGCCACCCTGATGCCGGTCTACAAGCTGCTGGGCGGCGCCACCAAGTCGCGTATTCCGGCCTACTGCACCGGCAACGACATCGAGCAGCACGTCGAGTTCGGCTACAAAAAGTTGAAGCTGGCCATCCCCCACGGTCCGGCCGACGGCCGCGAAGGACAGCGCAAGAATGTCGAGCTGGTGAAGCGCGCCCGTGCCGCGCTGGGCCCCGACGGCGAGATCATGCTCGATTGCTGGATGGCCTGGACGGAGCGCTACACGATCGAGATGGCCGAAATGATGGAGCCCTATCGCATCTACTGGATGGAGGAAGTCCTCCAGCCGCACGACTACGAAGGCTTCGGCCGGCTGCGGCAGCAGATCAAGTCCACGCGCATCGTCACCGGCGAGCACGAATACACCCGCTACGGCTTCCGCCAGCTTCTGGAGCACAAGGCCGCCGAGATCTGGCAGCCCGACATCCAGTGGTGCGGCGGCATGACCGAAATCCGGCGCATCGGCGCGCTGGCTGCCGCCTACGACATCCCGGTGATCCCGCACGGCGGCGGCACCCGCCAGGACGGCCTGCACTTCATCATGGCGACGACGAATGCGCCCTGGGCGGAGATGTTCATGCCCGCTCCCGGCGGCCCCAGGGAGGTGTACCAGATGTTCGAGGAAGACTTCCGAGTCACGCGTGGGCCGGAGGGCATCTATACGGTTCCCTCCGACAAGCCCGGCCTGGGCTTCGACACGGTGGTGGCCGCATGAAACGCCGCGCGTTCCTCCGACGCTCGATCGCCGGGCCGCTGGTGTGCTCGTTCGCTTCCGGTTTCGAGAACCTGCTGGCGGCGCAGACCCCGCCGTCGCCGCAGTACGACCTGGTGGTCAAGGGCGGCCGTGTCGTGGATCCCGCCTCGGGATTGTCGGCGGCGCGCGATGTAGCGGTAAATGGAACCAAAGTCGCGCGGGTGGCTCAGGACATCCCGGCCGCGGAGGCGCGGCAGGTGCTGGACGCCTCGGGCAAGATCGTAACGCCCGGACTGATCGACGTCCACGTGCATGTCTACGACGGCGTGGCGCCGCTGTCGATCCCCGCCGATCCCAACTGCGTCGCCAAGGGCGTCACCACGGCGGTTGACGCCGGCTCGGCGGGAGCCAACACCTTCCCCGGCTTTCGCAAGTTCGTGATCAACGTGGTGGACACGCGCGTCTACGCGTTGTTGAACATTTCCGTCATCGGCCAATCCACGCTGTCCAATCCCGACAGCCCCTTCGGGGAACTGTTGGACTTGCGGTACGCCAATCCCAAGCTGACCATTCGCACCATCGAGGCCCATCGAGACGTAATCGTCGGCGTCAAGGTGCGCCTGGGCCGCCTCATGGCCGGCGAGCAGGACATGGCCGCCCTGCGTCTGGCCCGCGAGGCCGCCGACGCCGTCAAGCTGCCACTGATGATCCACATCGGGGCCACCCAATCGCCGCTGCCCCAGATCCTGGCCCTGCTGAAGAAGGGCGACCTGGTCACCCATTCCTTCCACGGCCACGCCAACGGCATCCTGGACGGCTCCGGCCGCGTGCTCCCCGAGGTGCGCGCGGCCGTGGCCCGCGGCGTCAACCTCGACGTCGGCCACGGCGCCGGCAGCTTCTCTTTCGATATCGCCGAAAAAGCATCGAAGCAGGACCTCTGGCCCGGGACCATTTCGAGCGACGTGCATCACTACAACGTCAACGGTCCGGTGTTCGATCTGGCGACGACGCTCTCGAAGTACCTCCACCTGGGCCTGACGCTCGAGCAGGCGATCGAGCGCTGCACCGTGAACCCGGCGCGCCTGTTCGGTTTCCGCAATGGCCTGGGAACGCTCGCCCCCGGGGCCGAGGCTGACATCGCCGTCTTCTCACTCACCGAAGGCGACTTCCGCTTCACCGACTCCCTGGGCGTCCACCGCATGGGCCACCGCAAGCTGGCGCCAGTGGCTACGGTGAAGGCGGGTCGCATCTATGGGTCGGCGACGATCCCGGTGGCGTAGAGGGCAGACCATATGGAGACCAAACGGGGTGTATTCATCAGCCACATCAGCGAGGAGAAGGCCGTCGCATTGGAGCTTCAACGATACTTGAAGCTTGCCTTCGGCGAAGACTTTCCAATATTCGTGGCTTCGGATCAGCGCAGTATTGGTGGTGGCCGTGAATGGTGGAATTACATCCGCAGGAATTGCAAGGAAGCCGGCGTCAGGACCATCGGCCGATCCCATTCGGCGGCGCGGCCGTCGCCACTGTGTTATACTTCTCCATAATGTGAGGTTTTCATCATGCCCACAGCAACCCTGCGCAACCTTGGCGGATCCGTTGTCCTCGCCGTCCCGAAGCGGATACTGGAACTCGTCAAGCTGGGGCCAGGCTCCAAGGTCCAGGTGAGTGTGGAGCGCGGCCGGCTCGTGATCGAGCAGCAGAAGAAGCCGCGCTACACATTAACCGAGCTGCTGGCGCAATGCCGGCCGTCGGATCTCAAGCCCCGTAAGAGGGACCGGTCCTGGCTCGATTCCGGCCCCGTTGGCAGGGAGTTGCTTTGAAGCGGGGAGTCCCCGAACGCGGCGACATCCTCCACGTCGACCTCGACCCCACAAAGGGCCGGGAGCAGCGTGGTCAGCGATACGTTCTGGTTCTCTCGACCGTTGAGTTCAACCGGTTCGGATCGGTTCTCGTCTGCCCGGTGAGTATGGGTGGAGAATTCGCGAGGGAGCATGGCTTCGCTGTTTCGCTGGCCGCAGCCGGCTCCAGGGCGCAAGGTGTTGTGCTGTGCCATCAGGTTCGAACGCTCGACTTTCGAGAACGCAAGTCGGCCTGGGTGGAAACTCTGCCGTCAGCAATAACGGAGGAAGTTCTGGCCAGAGTCCGCGCTCTGTTGGATTAACATAGGACCTCCACCATTCGCGTGCATCGCGTTTATTCGCGGCTGCTATCTTCTCTCCTCCGCAATGCTATGGTAGATCCATGCCGCAGAAATCCATCTCCCGACGATCCCTGCTCGCCGCCGGCGCCGCCGCGCAGGCCGCGGCCGCCACGCGCCAGCCGGTCACTGGAGCGCCCGCCGCGCAAGTGGTCGCCCGCCCGCAGGGCGATCCCATCCGCATCGTCACCATGTTCGAGTTCGAACCCGCCGAGATCAGCCGCATCGAGTCGGCCACCAGCGCCGCCAAAGTCGAGATCATCCACTGCAAGACGCGCCCGGAGTTCCGCCAGCGGTTGCGCGATGCCGAAGTGGTCTACGGCGGCATCCGCGGCGAGGACCTCGATTTCGCTCCCAAGCTGAAGTGGGTCCAGTCCGGCGGAGCGGGCGTCGAGGGCATGGAGGCGGCGGTGGTGAAAAGCCCGGTGGTGATGACCAACTACGCACGCACGTTCGCGCCGGGCATTTCGGAAACCGCCATCGGCCTGCTGTTGGCGCTCTCCCGCGGTGTGGTGAAGCACTACCTGCCGCAGTTCTACAGAAAACGCACCATGATCCCGGTGGGTTCCACCAAGTCCGATCACCACGTCGAAATGGTCGGGCGCACCATGGGCCTGGTGGGCTTCGGCGGCATCGGCAGCGCCATCGCCCGCCGCGCCTACTATGGCCTGGACATGCGCATCGTGGCCATCGACGCCAAGCCGCTGCCGAAGCCGGAATACGTCGCCGAGCTGCGCGACCCGTCCTGGTTCCCGGAGATGGTCCCGCAAGTGGACGTGCTGGTGGCGGCCGCGCCGCACACCCCCCAGACCGAGCGCATGTTCAACGAGAAGGTGTTTCGCTCGATGAAGCGCACGGCCTACTTCCTGGCGATGTCGCGCGGCATGCTGTTCGACGACATGGCGCTGGCGAAGGCGCTCAAGGAAGGCTGGATCGCCGGCGCCGGCCTGGACGTGTTCCCGCAGGAACCGCCGCCGTCCTCGCATCCTATCTTCGACTGCGACAACGTCATCATGAGCGCCCATACTTCCGGCTGGAGCCCGGACCGCCAGGTGCGCCTGATCGACTTGTTCGCCGACAACGTGCGCCGCTACGCGCTTGGCCTGCCGCTGGTCAACGTGGTGGACAAGGTGAAGGGGTACTGACAGCCCGTGACTCATCCTGTCCTGTTAAGGCTCTTCCGCCCGAAGAGCCTGCTATGGTTGTCCCTGCTGATTCCCGCCGCAAGTTGGAGCCAAACCAGCGGCACGATCAGCGGCGCCATCAAGGACGAAAGCGGCGCCCTGATTCCGGACGCGAAGGTGGTGGCGATTTCCCTCGTCACGGGAGAGCGGCGGGAGGCGGCTTCCTCTTCCTCGGGCCGCTACACGTTTCCGTTTCTTGCGCCGGGCGCCTACCGCATCGAAGCGTCGCTCACCGGGTTCGCGACCAGCGTGTCCAGCACGGTGCTGGGCGTGACGGAACGGATCGCGGTCGACCTCACCCTGAAACCCGCCGGCGTTACGGAAACCGTGGAGGTGACCTCGGCGGCGCCGCTGCTGCAAACGGAGTCGTCGGCCCTGGGCCGCGTGGTGGAGGGCTCGGCCGTCAAGGAGCTTCCTCTCTCCACTCGCAATTTCACCCAGCTTCTGGCGCTGTCGCCGGGCGTATCCGGACCGCTCAATGACGCCGGAGCGCTGGGGCGCGGCACGCAGAACATTTCCTCGGGCGGCGCGCGTCTGGGCTCGAACTCGATTTACGTCGACGGCGTGGATGCGGTGAACATTCACAGCAACACGTCCAACGAGAACGCCTTCGCGTCCAATGGACTGGTGGCGCCGTCGCCGGAGGCGATTCAGGAATTCAAGGTGCAGACCGGTCTCTATGATGCGCAATCCGGGCGCAGCGGCGGCGCGGCCGTGGTGCTGGTGACACGCTCGGGCACGCCCCAGTTCCACGGGACGCTGTTCCACTTCTTCCGTAACGATGTGCTCAACGCCAACAGTTTCTTTTTCAATTCCACCGGACAGCGGCGTCCTGTGCTGAGGCAGAATCAGTTCGGCGGCAACCTGGGCGGTCCGGCGATCCGGAACAGAACGTTCTTTTTCTTTTCCTATCAGGGCACGCGGCAGCGCAATGGCCTTTCGGGATCGAGTTCCCTGAGCCTGCCGCCAATCCCGGCGGACCGTTCGCGGGCCTCGCTGGGGCGCGTGTTCAACGGCGTGCGTGGGGCTCGCGGCGGTCCGGCGATCCTGGCCGACGGCTCCAACATCAACCCGGTCGCGCTCTCGCTGCTGAATCTGAAGCTGGACCAGGGAGAGTTCGTCATCCCCTCGCCGCAACAGGCCGGAGCAGGCGTCAACTACGCCGTGTCCATTCCGGCGCGCTACCAGGAGAATCAGTACATCGCCAATGCGGATCATCAACTCAGCAGCGGGAACCGGCTGGCGTTCAAGTCGATTGTTTCTGCCCAGCCCGCGTTTCAGCCGCTGCCGGCGGCGACCGTTCCCGGCTTCGGCACCACGCAGGATTTTCAGAGCCGCATCCTGAGTTTGACCGACACCCATGTGTTCGGTCCGAACGTCGTGAATGAAGCGCGCCTGGGCTTTTCGCGGCTGCTCGGCGTGGTGCTCCAACAGAACAAGATCCCGCTCAGCGCCGTGGGCATGCAGCGTTTCAGCTCCGGGGACTTCCCCGACCTTCCGCAGATCGCCGTGACCGGGGTGTTCAGCCTCGGCTACAGCGTCAACGCCGATCAGGGAGTGGCGCAAGACACCTATCACTTCGTCGATACGCTTTCCTGGAACCGGGGCCGGCATCAGTTACGCGGCGGCGTGGAGACGCGCCGTTACCGCGACGACTATTACTCGAACAACCGGTTCCGCGGCACGCTCAGCCTGCAGAGCTTCGGCGACTTCCTGCTGGGGCTGCCCGGAACACCGATCGCGCAGGGCGGCAATGGAACCGGCTTCAGCAATATCAACAGCTCGAGCGTTGCCAGCGGCGTCACCGACCGGAGGGACCGGATCACCGATCTGGGTCTGTTTGCGCAGGACGATTGGAAAATCACGTCGCGACTGACCATCAACGCCGGGCTGCGCTGGGAGTATCTCGGATACGCCGTCGACGCCCTCGGCCGCAACGGCAGCTTCGACACGCGGCGCTATCAGCCTCCGCCGGCGGGCGGCTCCACCAGCACCGGCTTCGTGCAGACCGCGGCGTCCCGGAAGCCGATCCCCGCGATTCCTGCGGTATCCAATACGCTGGTGGACCGCGAGCCCGTCCGCAACTTCGCGCCGCGATTCGGCCTGGCGTATCAGGTGACTGCGAAGCTGGCGGTTCGCGGCGGCTACGGAATCTACTACGACCGCTTGTCGAATCAACTGGGCCTGCTCGAAGCCCTGTCGCTGCCCGGTTATGTGCGCACCGATCTGCAGGGTTCGGCGAATATCGCCTATTCGCTCCAGAACCCATTCCCGGTGCTGCCGCAGCAGTCGCAGTTCCCGGTATTGCCCTTGCTCTACGCCCCACCGTACACCACGGACCGGCCGGCGATCGGGCTCAACGCCGTCGATCCGGGGCTGCTCACACCCTACCTCCAGCAGTGGGGGTTGAACATCCAGCGACAACTCACCACGGCGACGCTCCTGGAGATCGGATACGTCGGCACGAAAGGATCGCGGCTCGCCACGCAGCGACTCATCAATCAGCCCCTGCTCGCCAGCGCCGATGCTCCGATCAACGGCCAGACCACGAACACTTCGGGCAATGCGCCTTTGCGCGTTCCCTACATCGGGTTCTCGCCCACCGGGCTGGTGTGGCTGGAAACCTCGACGAGCTCGTCGTATCACTCGATGCAGGTCAGCCTGACGCGCCGGCTCTCCAAGGGTCTGCGGCTGCTCGCCTCCTACACGTGGGCGAAGTCACTGGATAACAACTCCGGCTCCGGAACCGGCGCGACCTTCACGCAAACCGACGGCGATCAGACTCGCCTCGATCTGAATCGCGGTCTTTCCGATTTCGACCGCACCCAGCGCCTGGTGGTCAATTTCAGCTACGAGATCCCGAACTGGGGATTCGGATGGAAGGGCACGGCGTTCGGCAGACGTTTCTTTGGAGGATGGCAACTGGCGGCTGTTTCGATCCTCCAGAGCGGAACGCCGTTCAGCATACTGGACACCAGCGGCGCGGCGCTGTACGGCACGGCCAACAGCCGGGCGAGTTGGGCCGCGGGCGCGACGGCGGAGAGTGCGCAAGGGTCCGGTCGCGCGCAGGACCGTCTCAATCGATACTTCAACACGGCCGCTTTTGCGCGAGCCGGCAACTTCTTCGGCGATAGCGGGCGCAACATCCTTCGCGGTCCGATTCAGCGCAACCTGGATCTCTCGATCAACAAACGCATTCCTGTCCGGGAGCGCCTGGCCGTGGAATGGCGTTCGGAGTTTTTCAACCTTTTCAACATCGCCAACTTCGCCAATCCGGGAAGCAGCATCACGGCGGCCAGCTATGGCGTCATCCGGAACACGACGGGGAATCCGCGCGTGATTCAAATGGCGCTTAAGCTGACGTTCTAGGCGATCCGCGGTTCAGACGCTCTTGGCGACGTCCCGGTGCGCGGTCTTCACCTTGAAGCCCGCGCTTGCCAGCCTCCCCCGGATCTCCTCGGCGATCATCACGGAGCGGTGATGGCCGCCGGTGCACCCGAAGGCGATGGTCAGGTAGCTCTTGCCCTCCTCGATGTAGTGCGGCAGCAGGTACACCAGCAGCGCCGAGATCCGCTCGATGAACTCCACCGATTGCGGAAAGGACCGGATATAGCTCGCCACCGCGCGGTTGCGCCCGGTGAGCTTCTTGAACGCCGGGATGTAGTTGGGGTTGGGCAGGAAGCGGACGTCGAACACCAGGTCGGAATCCGCCGGCACGCCGTGGCGGTAGCCGAAGCTGGTGACGTAGATCATGATGTTGGACTCGGGCCGGTCGCTCTGGAATTTCTCGTTCACCACCTCACGCAGCTCGTGGACGTTGAACTTCGAGGTGTTGATGGTGTGGTCGGCCAGCTTGCGGATCGGGGCCAGCTTGCGGCGCTCGGCGCGGATGCTGCGGAGCACCGAGCGGCTGCCGCCCAGCGGGTGCGGCCGGCGGGTCTCGCTGAAGCGGCGCACCAGCGCCTGGTCGTCGGCGTCCAGAAAGACCAGCGTGGTCGCCACGCGGCGGCGAATTTGCGCGTAGATGCGCGGGAACCGCGCCAGCGCCTCGCCCTCGCGCACATCCACCACCAGGGCGCCGCGGCGGATGTTGGGAGCGTCCTGGGTGAGCTCGGCGAACTTCGGCATCAGATCGATGGGCAGATTGTCCACCGCGTAGTAGCCCAGGTCCTCCAGACACTTCAAAACCGTGCCCTTGCCGGAGCCGCTCAGCCCGGTGATGATCACCAGAGAAGACTTAGAATGGCCGGCGGCGCGGCCCGTATCTTTCATGGGTGTGTGTGGATCAGGATTCGATCAGGTCGAAATGGCCGTCGCGGCGCCGCAGCAGCACCGAGGTGCGGTCGGTCTCGGCGTCGCGGTAAATCAGGTAGTCGCGGTCCTGTTCCATCTCCAGCAGCGCCTCGTCCACCGTCATCGGCTTGCGCGCCGGCGACCCGTTGACGCGATGGATCCTGGGCGCGGAAGCGACCGGTTCCGGCGCGGCCGCCGAGGACGCCGCGGCGCGCTCTTTGGGGGACGGGGCGCGAGTGTCGCGGCGGGTTTCGCGGAATTTTTCGCGGAACTTGACCAATTGCTTCTCCAGCTTTTGGATGGCTCCGGTCAGCGCGCCGAACAGGTCGGTGGCCGACTCCATCCCGACCAGCGGATGGTCGTAATAGTTGACGGTGATCTCAGCGTGGTGCAGATGGCGCTCCAGGTTGAGAATCACGTGCGCTTCCTTCTCCTCTTTCCGGTCCAGCAGCTTGCCGAGCTTGGCGAGCCGGACCTCGATCTTTTTCTGCTGGGCTGCGGTCAGCCCCTCCTGTTTGCCAGTGTAGATTACGCGCATGATGTCCTCGGCGGCATGGTCAGATCCTGACCCGCCGCTGG
>Ga0247727_10019934_pt1 | contig 10324 bp, 7 predicted proteins | sample WisWelCaveWW1625_FD_202498 | JGI IMG/M metagenome (GOLD analysis project Ga0247727, IMG submission 202498) | Biofilm microbial communities from Wishing Well Cave, Virginia, United States - WW16-25 | ecosystem: Environmental > Aquatic > Deep subsurface > Groundwater > Cave microbial mat | place... | reverse complement strand
CCGCAATTCTCGTTTCCAGCATCAAAACGGCCAAAGCCCTACCTGAATCGTCGCAGATGCGCTGAAATCTGAAATCTCAAATCTCAAATTTCAAATATTTTTGGCTAGTCTCTTACCGCGATAATGTTGTAAAAGTATGACTAACAACCTTCAATCTTTATAGTAGCATGAGGCTTTTAGTGCTGAGTGCTGAGCAATGAGTACTGAGTTGAGCACCCTGCAAGCGGGTGGATGGTGGAAAGAAGGGTTTTAGTTGAGTCTCATGGGCACCATTCGCAATAAAATCAAAAGTTAAACAATCGCCAACGTGAATGCCGGCAACGAAACTACGGCTGTTCCGTCTTCGGAACAGATGCCACTCGGTACTCATCACTCATCACTTTGGCACTCACCACCATCACGTTTACAGAAAAACGTAAGAATGTTTACAATACTTTTGCAACATCGCAAAACTTAGCGACTAAGACAACCTGACAACCGTCAAAAAACGCACAAAGTTCGAGTAGCACGGTCAGTCACTAATACTTCTTCAGGAATTCGTTAATGCCTGGCTGCTGGATGTTGCGCAGCGCTGAACAAAGTTCGATAGACTCAAGCACCTGATCGAGAATTCGAGGTCCGCCAACGTATTGGGTCGATCTCCCATAGAAAAAGTTTTCCGCTTCTGCTTTGCCTTTTGAATCGCAGTAAACGCTTGCGGCGGCGAAGGACAAATATGCGCCGGAATCCCGTGGAAGTTTGGCAACCAGAGCGTCAAAGTTCCTGGTCACAAAATTGTATGCCCGGGAACGGGTTTCGCGTCTTCCGAGACTCGTCCACATCAGTGTCGTTCCTTCCCGAATATCAAACTCTCCGCTGAGAACAAGGGAAAGAGCTTTTTCAAGAAGAACAGGATCGAGAAACATTCCCATTGCGGACAGGAGCCAGCGGCGTTCCCGAAGGTCCTGAGTCTCCAGAGCGGCCTGATGATAGCCATCAAAAAGCGCTTGATCCCCCCGTTTGGCCGCTATGTACAAAACGGCATCTGCCATTTCGGGATCAACGGTCTTACGATCCTGCAACCAGCCCGAAGCAAGCTCGTGCGCCTCCTTCTCCAGAACCGCATCCTCACCCTTATCCGCCACAAGGCGCACCAAACTTCTTCGCAAAAGCTGAGTGTTTTCATCTTCATCCGGCCGGGTTTTCCATCCAAGTTCTCTCGCCTTTACGCCGTAGGTTTCTCTGATGAAACGGGCGAAGTTGGCACGCGAATGGTCTGGAACCAGATGATCATCGAGGCGGTAGATCAGATCCATCGTCGCGGTAATGATATGACGGTTTGGATCCTTGAGTAACAGAGGAATATAGGAGAGCACATCGCTTGCCCGCATTTGGCCGCTTTCCATCGCAGCCTTCAGATCGTTGATCAGTCCGACTCTTTCTGCGATGCTCAGATGTTTTTCTCCATCCTGAAGAAGCGGCTGAATCAAAGTGTTTGGATACGAAGTGTAATAATATCCGGCAGCATCTTCGTTTGAGAGCACCCATTTCGGACAGCTGCCGGTTTGTTTCAGAGTGAACTCCGCTTCAGGATCTTTCATCAGCATGCATTCGCGCTGTTCGTCTTTTTCCGCGGCATATTTCACGCATACGGGAATCTGCCAGATCTGTTGTTTGGAACTTTTCGAGCCGGCCGGAAGATAACGCTGCTGATTCAATTTCAAAACGGCAGGGGTATCCTGATTGCAGACCAGTTGAATGGAAATGTTGGGAGCGCCCGTTTGATCCAGAAACGTTGAGATCGCAGGCGCCAGGTCCTGACCGGACGCAGCGGTTACCGCGAACAGGAAGTCCTCAGCCGTAGCGTTTGCCCATAGATGCTTCGTTAAATATTCACGGACCCCTTTCTGAAAGTTTTCCTGTCCGACCCATGACTCAAACATCTCCAGGATTGCTTCTCCTTTCCCGTAAGTAATGTTGTCGAACGCGTTTCGAATGTCATCTTTCGATTCGATCGGCTGGCGGATCTTTCGCGAAGTCACGAGCTGATCATCGCTCATTGAATAATTGCGCCCTTCCACTTTGGAAATCTTTTCTTCCCACTCGGGTTTAAACTGCTCCATGATCTTCTGGGCCATCCAGCTCGCAAATGCCTCATTCAGCCAGATGTCGTTCCACCAACTCATGGTGACCAGATCTCCGAACCACTGATGAGCGATTTCATGAGCGCATACTGAGGCAAAACTGCGTTTGGAACGGATGGTTTGAACTTCCGGTTGTGAAAGCAGGAGGGTTTGGCCGTAGGTGATCAGTCCGGGATTCTCCATTGCAAACCCCACCTTTGGTATGGCGATCTGGTCCAATTTTTCGAATGGGTAGGGGATGCCGAAATATGTTTCCAGCAGCGCAAGAATTTCAGGGGTTGACTCGGCCGCCCAGCGCGCTTCTTTCGTTCTGCCGCGCGGCGTAACAATGCGAATCTGCGTTCCTTTCTGACAACATTTCCCGGCATCCACAAACTCAAATGGTCCGACTGCCAGTGCGATGAGATAGCTGGGAAGCGGCTTTGTCTCGGCGAACTGAACGGCTTTCATGCCGTTTGCTTCTTCTGTTTCCGAAACAACGGGTGTGTTGGAAAGCGCCGCATGTTCCTTTTTTACATGCAGGGTCAACTGCCAGGGGACTTTGTAGCCGGGTTCGTCAAAGCAGGGAAATGCCCGGCGGGCATCGATCTCTTCAAACTGACTGTAAACATACCACTCGCCCCTGTCTTCCTGTTTGAACAAACCATCGTTGTCTTTTGCACTGATCTTCCCTTCATACTGTATGCGCATTTTCGCTCTTCCAGGACCGACAGGCGTGTGGAAACCAAAGCCGATGAAATCCTCATTACTGGAAACCACCTTTGCAGAAATCTCCTGTGAACCTGTTGCAAGCACAGCTTCCCGGATCGTCAGGCCGGTTCCGTTGAGCCAGAGAAGAGGAGTGCCTTCGCGAAGCTCCATATCGATTTCTACGGTCCCTGAAAATACTTCGCTGGATGGAACGATCGTGAGATGAACGGAATAATGAATCGGTCCGGCAATATCACCAAGCCTCAGAATTGGCGGTTGAGGCCGATCGGTATCAGCCGCTGCTGCTGTTGATAAGAACAGGAATAATGCAAGAGCACGAATCATTGCGTTTATCTTGCTCATTGATTTGTCGATCAATCTGAGTCTATCAGATACTTCAGGATGTTAGAATCGTAAAAGTCATCCGCATGTGGACGCAGTACGAATAAGCCGGGAACTTCACCCGCTCAATTGAGCAAGCATTTGTTTCAGAGAGAGTTCCAGAGACGGTGAACCTTCGTTCGAATCGTCCTCAGATCAGGGTCGGTCACTTTTCCCAACTTGCCGACAATAGTCCGTTTCTCCTTTGTGAGGACCTTGTGGACCCTCACCGTTGAGGGAAAAAGCAACCCGGCTTGTTGCCAATCGGCCAACGTGACATCATGCGCGCTCCGGTGCGTTTTGCCGGTGATGACTGCAAGGATTATATCGGCATCGCCGGTATCAATAAGTACAAGAGCGGGACGCTGTTTGCCCAGCCCAACCGACGCGAAAGGAAAGAACGTCAATATTACATCTCCAGGGGAATACCTCTTCATGGTTTGATGTTATCGTACGCCGCATCTTTTTCATCGTATTGCTTCAGGAATTCATCTTCACCCAACCGCGCCCAGGCTTCCTCACCTGCATCTCTCTTCCTCGTTCGCCTTATCTTTCTGGGCACCAATTCCACGGGTTTGAAGATCGCCGCATGTTTGGTCAGCCTCACTTCCACGTAATCACCTGTTTTTACACCCAGAGCCTTGCGTATGTCGGCCGGGATAGTCATCTGGTGGTTTCCGGTAACTCTGACAATTGGCATCTAAACCTCCACGAGCATCAATACTCCGCTCTCATAATACTATACATTAGTATATTATGAATTCTAGACTTCGTTCATAATCTCCCGATCTCCGTGATTACCTGTCGCGGCCTGGAGGAGCATCCGGAAACCCCAGTTTTGTGGATTGATGGGTTGACGCAACCAGTCGATGAATATTGTCCCTGTAAACTTTTTCAGATCTGTCCGTCATAGAACAGTGGAAAGGAATTCAGAATGAGTTCCAAAAAAATAAGGAGTACACAAAATGAAGATTCGTACATACCTTTTACTTGTTCTTCTGTTGTCGCTGGTCTTTAGTCTGGCGGAATCACAGACAATAACAACTTTTTCACCAAACAGTGGACCCGTGGCCAGCAGCGTTACAATCTCGGGATCAGGCTTTATCGGTGCGACCCGGGTACTGTTCAACACTACCGCTGCAGTGTTTCAGGTGGTTACATCAAGCTCGATCAGGGCCACTGTGCCTGCAGGGGCAACTACAGGACCCATCAGTGTCATTTCCCCGACCAGAACTGCACGAAGCAGCGGCTTCTTCACAGTTACCAGTACAGGGGGATCCATTACCATCACCGGTTTTTCTCCAACGAGCGGACCTGTTGCGTCCAGAGTGGGCATATCCGGAACCAACTTTGTCGGCGCAACCAGAGTGCTTTTTAACGGTGTAGCTTCAGTTTTCTCTGTTGTCACGTCAACCTCCATAAATGCTACCGTGCCCGCCGGTGCAATCAGTGGCCCAATCACTGTGGTGGCGCCTGCCGGCACCGTACGAAGCACTGCCTTCTTCACAGTTACCAGTACAGGCGGATCCATCACCATCACCACATTCTCTCCCTTAAGCGGAGTCCCGGGGACCAGAGTGTCCATAAACGGAACTAATTTTGTTGGAGCCACGAGAGTACTGTTCAATGGCGTAGCTTCAACAAGCTTTCAGGTCGTTACTTCAAATTTGATCACTGCTACAGTACCTGCGGCAGCAACATCAGGCCGGATTACTATAGTGGCGCCCGCCGGCACTGTGGTGAGTGGAGCCATTTTCACCGTGAATCCACTTCGTTCCCTGTAAACGGAGGAATAACCATGCAAAAAAATCCGGTTGTGTTTCTACTTGTGATTGTTTTGCTTTCAACCGTATCCGTATGGGGAGAAGATGAACCGCCCGACTTGTACAAAAGACTGGGCGGTTACGATGCTATTGCAGCCGTTACGGATGATTTCATAGCCCGCCTCAGCAGCGATCCGTCACTTCAGAAATTCTTTGTGGGACATAGCAGTGAATCGCTGATGCGAATTCGTCAAATGGTGGTAAGCCTAATCTGTATGGCAACCGGTGGTCCCTGCTACTATATCGGGCGGGATATCAAGTCTTCACATGCGGGCCTGGGAATTACTGAGTCTGACTGGGATATTTCCGTAAAACATTTGATGGCTACTCTTGATAAATTCAAGGTGCCGGAAAGAGAAAGAGAAGAGTTCCTTGCAATCGTTGCCGGCCTGAAGTCGGACGTTGTGGATGAAAAATAGTTTATCTCATCAGTCTTGATGCAGGTGTAACCTCGTACAGTGGCGGCAGACGTCCCTGTCTGCCGTTTTATCATCGAGAAGTCATAGGGCGGACAGAGAGCCTGTGCTCCTTAGGGAGCGCGGACATCCTGTCCGCATTATGGGCCGCAGGCATCTTGCCTGCTTCGCACGAAATGTAGAAACTCCAGGGCGGGCAGAGACGCCCGCCCCCAAAAATCATTTTTTTCACAGCTTCGGACACCCGCCCCCACAAATCAGGAATTAGCCCGGTTATTTATCCGACAGTACTCTCTAGAGACGCATCGCTGCGTGCTAAAGGGTATACTTGATAGAAATAATGCAGAGGGTGCGCGGATGCTTCGTCTCCCTGGCAGAAAAAAGAAGGATTTTGAAGCCCTGTTTCTGACTCACCTGAATTGGATCGAGCGCACGTCACGTTTTGTCGCTCGCAGTCACGGATACAGCCCTGACGATACTCAAGAGTTTTGTTCGCTTGTGAAAGAAAAAATTCTGGATAACGATTATGCCGTTCTTCGCAAATTCCAGGGCAAAAGCAGCCTGCCGCTTTATTTGAAGACCGTGATCCATCGTCTTTATATCGATCTTGAGATTAGCCGGCACGGGAAATGGCGTCCTTCTGTTACTGCGCGAAACATGGGAACGATGGCTGTTCAACTGGAAGAACTGTTGTTCCGCCAGGGCCGTAGTTTTGACGAAGCGTGTCATATACTGACTTCGCAGCACGGACAGGTGGACCGCGATGAGTTGCATCAGATAGCCGGTAAGCTTCCAAAGCGATGGGGAAAGAGCACGGTCCAGGTTGTGTCTCTTGACGATTCTGCGGCCGAAGAGCCGTACCTGCAGACCGAGGAACGGGACCCAAAAACGTCGGAATGGGCGCAACGTCTGGCTTCGGCTGTCAGCGATTGTGTTGCCCGTCTATCCGGTACGGAACGACTTATACTGAAGATGCGTTTCCAGGACGATTTTACTTATGAAGCAATAGGGCGCTGTGTAAGGATGAAGAAACTGCACGTCTACTGGCGTTTGAACAAAATCCTTTCCGACATCCAGGAAAATCTGCTTTCGCAAGGGTTATCGGAGTCGGCGGTTCAGGAGATTCTGAAACATGAGGGAAAAACCATTGATATCGATTTCCTGGTGTGTAATGAAACACAACAAAGTTAAAAGTGTCCGTCTTAGTCATGTTAGAGAGAATCACGGAGTATTTTCTATCTGGTGTTTGCAATGACCGAACAAACAAATTGCCCGGCTGATGAAACACTGGCTGCATACATCGAAGGCCGGCTGACGAATGAAGAACAGTTAACGGTTAGCGATCATTTAGGCGCTTGTTTTCGATGCTACAGAATTTTTTCAGAGACAGCAAAGGACGAGGCGGAACGGAGCCGGAAACGAAAGAGTTTTATCTACCGTGTGGCCGGTGTGGCTGCAGCAGTGCTGGTGTTCGCAATCGGACTGGAATTCCTTGAGAATCAATCGGCGCCTGTCATTTCGGAACCACAAAAAGGTACGGCAGCTTACTGGATTCACAAATACGGAAGGGTATCTGCTCCAGAGAATTCCCTTGTGCTTCGGGCCGAAAAAGTTCTCCAGCGCTTAAGCCGCGTCGCAGACAGGAGCCATGAGTCGCGACTCGTATTTGTTGGCGCGGATAAAACGCCCTATGCCGCGGCACTGAGTGACGGAAGTATTGTCTTAACTGATGGTGCGCTGCATCTCTGTTATAACGGAGTATCTCCAGAGCACGGAGATTCCCGCATGGCCTTTGTTCTTGGTCACGAGCTTGTCCATCTGAGGAACCGGAATTTCTTTCACGAAGCTGCTTTTGCTGCAGGGGAAGAGCCTGCTTCTGTTGACGGCCGTTCCCGCGAGAAAGAACGTGAAGCTGATGCATACGGGCTGATTTATGCCACGATGGCCGGCTTTGACCCGGACGCAGTGCTTGAAACCGGTAATAACTTTATTCAGTACTGGGTTTCACATCTTCCACAGCAGCAGGTTTACAATGACCGCGCGCATCCGGGTCCGCGCGACCGGGTCAGTTCCATAAGCTCTCATCTGAAACATGTTGCGAACCAGCTCAACTATTTTCATTTCGGCGTAACCCTGTACCAGATTGGAAGATATGAAGATGCAATCATTCTTTTGAATCGTTTTGCGAAAGAATTTCCGTCCCGCGAAGTGTTCAATAACCTCGGACTCTGTCATTACCAGCTTGCGCTCCAACGCCTTGCCGTTTGCGATCCGGCTCTGGTAGAACAAGCATATCCGGCAACTTCAATCGATACCGAGTCATTGGCGGTGCGATTCCGCTCTGCTGCCGGACCAACGCAATGTCTGGAAAACGAATCGTTCCGCGGGCACATTCAAAATGCTGAATTGTTGTTTCGCCGCGCTTCTGAAATGGATACTGCATACTTACCGTCCAGAATTAACTTGAGCTCCACCCGTATTATGAAACATGACTATTCCGCTGCGAATGAAATTCTGGATGAGGCCCTCAAGGCAAAGCCTGGCGATTCGTTCGCTCTCAACAATAAAGCACTGGCTCTTTATCTTTCCGATCCGGATCAAGTTGACTCTTCGCTGTCTATACTTAAGAATGTATGTAGATCAGATCCCGGCTTTGCTCCGGCAATCTATAACAGTGCTGTGATGCTAAGAAAAAAAGACCTGAAGGATTCCCGCGAAACCATGAGAATATTTCTGCAGCTTGAATCCAGGGGTATTTACGCAGACGTGGCTCGAAAAGAACTGCGACTGGCCGCGCCGGTATCAGCAGGAATATACGCTGAAATGCCATCCCCCATTCCACTGAGCGAAGTAAATGCTGCGCAGCAAATACTGCAACAAATGGATATGGTCCCGTTTTCTCTGGAGAATCTTAACGGAGCTTTTTATGAGAACAGCGCGAACAAGGTTCTTGTGCTGGAGGATTTTGTGGAAGTTGTAGAAACATCGGGTGGGTCCCATCTGGAGATCGCTTCTTTGCAATCAAGATTCGGAACGCCGAAGCGGATCCTTTTCACTCAGCTGGGAAGAATTCATGTTTACAGTAATTTTGCTGTGGAGATTCGCGACGATCAGGTCCATCACATCGTCCATTTCGAATGAAAAGAGAGTTCTATCTCCTCCTGTTTCTTGTGTTGTTCCAGGTGTCTTTCGCAGATCCCGGAGTGGGTCTGGAAGTTGCTGACAGGCATTATCGGGAAGCCATCAGATTATTCGATCAGGGATACTTTCTAAAATCTGTTCCGGTCATGGAGCAGGCCCTTGAAATTCGCGAACAAATTCTGGGTGCAGATCATTTAGAGGTTGCGGCAACTCTGCACATGGTGGGACGTCTCTATACACTGATGGTTTATTCCGGGAAAGCGGAAGCGGCGTTGAAGCGGGCTCTTGCCATTCGGGAGAAACATCTCGGATCTGATGATCCGGATGTAGGACGAACCATCGGATTGCTTGCCGACTTTTACCGTAAGACCGGCCGGATGGACGAAGCGGAACCCCTCTACGCCAGGTCGATAGAAATTCTGGAGAAGGCCGGTCCCGATGTTCCCGATCTGGCGGAGGTGCTGCGGAGTCTATCCAAATACTACATAGATAAAGGCAAGTATGCCGATGCCGATTCACAGGCGCGGCGCGCACTTGCAATCGCGGAGAAACACTGGGGACCCAACCACAGCAATGTAGCTCTGATTCTTATTGAACAGGCCACACTTCACAGTTTTCAAAAGAAGTATGTTGAAGCGGAGGAATTGTTTAAGCGGGCGCTTTCCATTCAAGAAAAAACGATAGGCACTGAACATCCGGATACATGCGGAACTTTGAACGGACTTGCTCTTTTGTATGACGGCACGGCCCGGTACGATGAAGCGGAAGCCCTCCATCAAAAAGTGTTATCGGCCCGCGAAACTCGATTGGGACCTGAACATCCACATGTTGCCGCCTCGTATAATAATCTCGGGATTCTGCGTTATTCATTCGGACGTTACTCTGAGGCAGTCGAGTTTATGACAAGAGCGTTCCAGATTGAAGAAAAAGTTTACGGTCCGGATCACTATCATGTGGCTACCGATATGAATAGCCTTGCGGTGGTTTATACAGCTATGGGCAGATATGCCGATGCGGAGCCTCTGCATAAACGAGTTCTTGAATCGAGAAGAAAGAATCCTGCAGCAAGGGAACTGGGCAATGCATTGAACGGTATGGCAAAACACTATCGCGAAACGGGACGCTTTTCACAAGCCGAACCGCTGTATAAAGAGGCAATTCAGGTGTGGGAAGAGGGACTCGGCGCCGAAAATCCGCTGGTCGCTACAGCGGTTGGGAACCTGGGTACTCTTTATCATTACAGCGGCCGGCTGGCGGAAGCGGAACCCCTGTTCCGGAAGGCGCTCATCATCAGCGAAAAAGCTTTGGGACGCGAACATCCGGATGTGGCGCACCGAATGCTCACACTGGGAAACCTGTACCGGGCAAGCCGGCGGTATTCGGAGGCGGAACCGCTATTACTCCAGGCTGAGCCAATTCTGGAAAAAAATTTTGGCCCCGAAAATCCAAGATTAGCGCCTCTCTTAACAAGCATTGCCAGACTATACAGTGCAACCGGAAGAACAGAAAACGCGAAGCCTCTTTTACTCAGATCGCTGGCGATTCGTGAAAAGACTCTGGGAACGAACCATCCGGATGTCGGCGCCGCATGGATTGATCTCGGTTCTGTTCATGCGCAAACAGGTGAACACATTGACGCTTATCGTGCCTTCTCACGCGGAATCGACATCCAGACTCAGGTTCGGGAAAGCGTTTTTACGCTCCTTTCCGAACGCCAGAAGCTGACATTTGCGCAGAGTCAGGCGCCGGG